>Ga0105047_10011114_pt1 | contig 14643 bp, 13 predicted proteins | sample MAT04_FD_78384 | JGI IMG/M metagenome (GOLD analysis project Ga0105047, IMG submission 78384) | Freshwater microbial communities from Lake Fryxell liftoff mats and glacier meltwater in Antarctica - MAT-04 (megahit assembly) | ecosystem: Environmental > Aquatic > Freshwater > Ice > Liftoff... | reverse complement strand
GGGCAGCAGCTTCTTCAGCAGGCGCGTGGTGGCAAACCGACCGTCGCGCCGCTGATCGAGCACCCGCAGCGCGACCAGCCCGCGCAGGACGCGGTGGGTGACGTCGGGGTTGGTGCCGCTGCGCGACGCGATCTCCGCCGACGACAGCGGGCCTGCGTCCAGCATCTCCGCGAGGCCCAGGCGCGCGCAGGCGCCGAGGAGCTTCGTGCGCATCACGCCGGAGAAGTGCTCGGTGAGCACGAGCTCGCCCGGCGTGATCAGATCCGCGAGGGCTTGCAGCGCGCGCCGCGCCGCGAAGACACCGCTCACGACGAAGCCGGGTGGGACCGTCCTCAGGCTCACGCTCCCGTTCCCGGCCCCAGGCTTTGGAACCGCGCGATGCCCTGGAACCAGGCGTCGAGCTTCCGCGTCCCGATCTGCGGCGCGATCGCCTCGTGCACCGACACGGCGGCGGCGAACTCCAGCAGCTCACCGAGCCGCGGATGGAACAGCCGCGTGAAGGCCCCGCCCATCCGGAACATCACCGGCGGCATCCGCACGAAGCGCGCCTTTTTTCCCACCGCCTGCGCCGCGAGCTCGAAGATCTGCTTCCGGGTGATGATGTCCGGCCCGCCGATCGGCGCGTCGATCGGGCCTTTTTCCAGGCGCCGAAGGACCTCCTCCGCGACACACGTGGGGTGCACCGGGTTGGTCTTCGCCGAGCCGTCGCCGATCAGCGCCATCGCCGGCTTGCGCGCCAGATCGACGATCGGCGAGAGCGCGGTGAACACGCCGGTGGGTCGCACCACGGTGTAGCCGAGGCCGCTGTTCTTCAGCTTCTCGACGAACGCCTCGTGCGCCGCGACGTAGCGCGTGTTCAGGATGCCCGGCACGGTGTGCGCGCCGAGATAGACGATGCGCTGCACGCCCGCGGCCTTCACCGCGTCGAGCAAGAGCGTGTTCGCGCCGAGGTCGGTGGTGCGGTACGAGCGCCGATCTTTGAAGTCGAGCGCGACGCTCGCGCCCATCGCCGACACCACCACGTCGACGCCTTCGGCCGCATCGCCGATGTCCTTCGTCGCGTCGGCCAGCTTCACCTCGTCGACGATCCTGGCGAGCGCCTCGGCCTTCTGCGGGTTGCGCGAGAGCGTGCGGACCCAGTCGCCCTGCGCCTTCAGCAGCCGGATCACCTCGCTGCCGATCGCCCCGCTGCCACCCGCCACCAAAACGCGCATTCAGAGCTCCCCGATCAGCGTGTGGTCGACGTACGCCTTCTGCTTCGCGCGCAGACGATCGAGCTCCTCGGCCACGTCCTCGTCCTTCTTCCCGAGATCCTCGAGCTTCAGCTCGGCGAGATCGAGGACGCCCATGTCGAGGAAGCACTTCTGGATCTTCGGCCCGAACAGGCCGATGTCCTTCAGCGCGGGTACGATGCGCGAGAACGCCAGGCGGCGGAACTCCTTCATCCCCTGCCACTGCGCCATGTCCTTGTCCCAGACCTCGCTGACCTTGATGCCGAGGTGCGTGAACACGTCGAACGCCACGAAACGATCGCGCATCAGGTAGCAGGCCTCGACCGCGAACTCCTCGCGCCGGTTGCGCTCGGCCTCGCTGAGCTGCGGATAGATGTCGGCCAGCGCGAGCCGCCCGAACGCGACGTGGCGCGCCTCGTCCTGCATGACGTACGCGGTCATCGTCTTCGCCAGCGGCTCGGTGGCGGTGTCGCGGATGTTGCCGAAGCCGGCGAGCGCGATGCCTTCCAAGATCACCTGCATCGCCAGGTACGTGAAGTCCCAATCGGCGCAGTTCACCGCGTGTTCGAGCAGCGTCTTCATGCCCTTGCTCGCCGGATAGATGACGCCGAGCTTGGTGCTGAGGTAGCGCGTGAACACCTCGAGGTGCCGCGCCTCGTCGTACACTTGCGTCGCCGCGTAGAACTTCGAGTCGAGATCGGGCACCGCCTGCACGATCTTCGACGACGCGATCAGCGCGCCCTGCTCGCCGTGCAGGAGCTGCGAGAGCCGCCACGCGTCCAGGTGCAAGCGCAGCTCGCCTTGCTGCTTCGCATCGAGGCGCTTCCAGTACTTGGTCTGGGCCATCGGCGAGTGCGCGTCGGCGATGCCGAGCGGGTTGTCGAGATCGACCTCGATGCTCCAGTCGAGGCGGTCGTCCGAGTTCCACTGCTTCGCCTTGGCGCGATCATACAGCGCGAGCAGCTTCGGCCGGCCGTCGCCGTAGCCCCAGTCGAAGGTGGTGTGCGAGACCCCGTCGAGGCTCCAGCGCGGCTCGGTGAACGTCGGCTTGGTCATCAGGTTTCTCCCGAGAAACATAGCAAACGGGGCTCCAGACGCAACCGTGTTACTCTCCGTTGGTGCGCGCGATCGGCGTCGTGTTCGTCGCGACCGCGATCGGCTGCTCGGGGAGCGTGTACGTGTACACACCGCTGCCGGGCTTTTCGCCATCGTCGACGCTCCTGTTCTTCGTGCTGGGCGGACGCGAGGAGGTGCTCGCGATCCACGCGTTCGACGGGAGCGCCCGGCCAGACCCTATCCTCCTGGCGCTCGAGCCGGGCACCACGCAGCGGGTGCTCGAGTACGACGCGCCGCTCGCGGTGATCATGGACGCGTCCGCGACCGGCGTGGCCGATCCCGTGGCCGTGAGCGACGACGCGTGGAGGCTGCCCGTGCCGAAGTCGAGCGCGGATCTCGTGGGTGAAGCGTTCGAGCCCGGCGATCCATCCGCGCTCGCGCCGTGGCTCGCGACGTTCCGCGTGCCGCGCCCGCCCTGTCCCGCCGCGCCAAAGATCCGCCCGATCGAAGGCCTTCCGCCGGGCGATGACGTGACGTTCGCGCTCCCCTTCGGAGACGGCGCGCTCGTCGGGCTCGTCGCCGGCGGCCTCTTCAGGGTGTCGAAGTCGACCGCGCGGGCCGAGCCCTTCCCGGTGCTCCCCGCGGGCCCGGCGGCCGTGGACCACGCGAGCCCGTTCGGTTTCCTCGACGGCGATCAGGTGGTCGTCGGCTGGGGACACGGGGTGGAGCCCACCCTCGAGCTCCGCTCGATCGATCGCGAAGGGAACGTCACGGATCGATCGATCACCGGCGGCTTCCCGGGCATCCACCGGCTCGGGGGCCTGGTGAGCGGTCGCTTCGGGAGCGAGCGAACCGTGATGGGGAGGACGCTGCGAATCGCCCCGCCATCGCTCGCGATCGAGGATCTCTGGTACCTCGACTCGGCCACCCAGACGTGGCTCGTCGTGACGACCTCGACCCCGTCACTTCCTTGCGCGAAGGCAGATCACCGCCTCATCGACATCGACGGCCCGGGGCGCGGAAACGTCGGGTTGTACGGGGGCCCCATCGCGCGCTTCGATCTCGCGAGCGCGACGCCGATCGACCTCGGGAGCGGGCTCGTGCCTCGCGGCCGGTACTGCGCCAATGCTCTGACCACGCTCGCAGGCGGGGCCCAGATCCTCGCGTTCAGGAACGAGCGGTCGATCACCGGGCTCCTGTGGCGGGTCGACGCCGACGGTGCCTGGGAACAGCTCGTCGGCCGGACGACCCCGTCGGGCAACGCGGTCGAGAGCATCGGTGACCTCGCCGTCGTCAGCGCAGACGGCGCGCTCGTCGCCGTGTACCAGCACGCCCCTTCGCATCCCGAGCTCCCACCGCGTCAGTGTCACGAGATCGTGCTGCCGAACCTCGACCCGCTCATCACTACGATCGACGCGCACACCGTCTTCGTCGGCGGCCAAGACCACGGCGCGTTCCTAAGCTTCGACTAGAAGTCGCGCCGCGCGCTGCCCCGAAACGAGCGCGGGCTCGTGCGTGCCGCCGGGCCCGAAGTACGAGCCGGCATAGTAGATCGGGCCGCTCTTCATCGCGTGGATCTCGCGCGCCGCCGCTTCCCCCGCCACGTTGTACGCGAGGTGGCGGTGGCGGAAGACGTGCTCGATCTCGCGGGCCGGGATGAGACCACTGGTCGGCAGATCCGGCCCACCGGTGGTCGCGGAGTACGGGCCGTCCATCTCGAGACCGTGGATCAGATCGAGCCGCCACGACGTCACCGTGGCCTCGCCGAAGCGCGCGTACGCGAACGGCGTCTCGGGCCCCGGCGGGAGCACGGCTCTCGAGCGGTGCAGCACCGCGGTGGTGTCGACGTACTCGAACGCGCGCAAGAGCGCCGGCGCGTCCTTCACGATCTTCACGGCCACCTCGGCGGTCGTCGCGACGATCACCCGATCGTAGGTCGCTTCGCCCGACGGACCGCGCACCGTCGTTCCTTCCACGCGATCGGCTGGCCCGCGATCGGCGAACGGCCCGATCGCCTGCACCAGCGCGTCGAGATACGCCTTCGATGAGGGCGCGACCCGCGTGACCATGCGAATGCGCGCCACCTCGCGCATCGCCGCCGCCGCGGAGGCCTGGAGGACCTGCTTGCGCTGCACGCCCCAGAACGCCGCGATGCCGGGGATCAGCGCGTAGTCGATCGTGTCGGGGTGGTAGCTCTTCTTCGCGAGCCACTCGGAGAACGGGATGTTCTCCATCGACTGGAACCCATCCCGGCGGCCCTTGAGGACGATCTGCGCGACGTCGGCGAGATCGTCCTTCGGGAGCACCTTGGTCATGTCCTGCTGGGGCATGATCAGGCCACGCGCGGGATCCCACACCGTGAAGCCGAGCGGGCACTTTCCCAGCTCGAGGCCGAGCGCCTCGAAGAGCGCGTAGCAGGCCGGATACTCGGTGCGGTTGAACATCATCACGCCGGCGTCGACGTGGTGAGTCACCCCGTACTTATCCTTCACCGCAAAAGGGAGGATGTGCCCGCCGAGCGGCCTTTCCGCCCACAGATCGATCTCGACCTTGCCGCGCAGCGCGTGGGCCGCGCCCAGGCCCGCGATCCCGCCGCCGATGATCGCGACTCTCATTCAGGTGGCGGGCGGTGCTGCTCGGCGAGCGCCCGGCCTTCCTCGAAGGTCACCATGCGTTGGGTCTTCGGATCCCAGATCGAGACGCGCAAGCAAGCCAGCACGTCGCCCGGCTTCCACGTGGTGCGGTGCGGGTTCTGGAGCTCGGGGATGCCGGTCATCGCGTCCTTCAGCCGATAGAAAGGCACGTTGTGATTCATGTGATGGATATGGTGATAGCCGATGTTGGCCGTGAACCAGTTCATCACCGGGCCCATCACGAAGTAGCTCGAGCCGTGGCTCGCCGCGACCGAATAATCCCACTCCTTGTTCTCGAAGAAGACGGTCTGGGGGAAGTTGTGCTGCGCGTAGAAGAGATAAGACGCCATACCCAGGCCGACGAAGCTGGGGACGATCCAGGCGAGGATCGCGGTGGGTAGATCGAATTGCCACCAGAAGAGACCGAAGATCGCGAAGTGGACGACGAACGCGATCGGCCCGCCCCAGTGGCGCTTCGGCGCGCGCAGGAAAGCGTCGATGCACATGCCCTTCAGCGACACCGTGAAGTATCCGAAGATCACCGAGAGCGGATGCCGGGTGATGAGATACTTACGAATGTCCGCCGGGCTCGAGCGCGCCAATTTTTCCGGAGTGAGTATCGGATAGCTGCCGATCGAGGCGTACTCGTGCTTGCCGTTGTTGCGGTGATGGAAGTCGTGGGTCTCCTTCCACACCGACCGCACCGACAAAAGATAGAAGCCCATCAGCGACATGATCTTGTCGGCGACCTTCGACTTCCGGAGGATCGCCAGGTGGATGTAGTCGTGGAAGAGCGCGAACAAACGGAACTGGGTCATGCCGGCGATGACGCTGGAGAGGACGCGCAGCGGCCAGCTCGGCAAGAGCACCGCGCCGGTGATGCCCGCGGCGATGACGAAGACCGTGATGCCCAGCTCGAAGAACGAACGCGCCAGCGACTCGTCCTCGAACGCCTTGGTGGCGAGGATGAGCGCTTTTCCGGTACGCGGCTCCCCCTCGTTCGTCATCAGCGCCGGAATATCACGGCCATCCGCGACTTCGCAATTCAGAGCGGCTGCGGGGCCTCTCCCTGCACCCAGCGGTAACGCGCGTTTCCATCGATCGTCACCGTCTCGGTGGTGAGGGCGGCGTCCGGCCAGCGCACCGTGACGGTCGCCTCACAGGACGCGCCGAGGCCGAAGTGGAGCACGCGATCGTGCTGGATCCCGTAGTGGCCGTGGCCGCCGCCGATCTCCTGCGTCTGGGTGACGCCCCCGGACGTGACGGTCACGCGCGCGCCGATGGCCGAGCGGCTGGTGCCCATGCCGCCGACCAGGTCGAGCTGGAGATAGTTACCCGCCGCGCCGATGGTGTTCTCGAAGTATCTCGGGCGCATCGTCGGATAGCAGTTGTCCGGCGCGTTGGCGTCGCAGCGGGCGCGGGAGTGGCCGACGACCACGTCGAGATCACCGTCGAGATCGAAGTCCGCCACCGCGATGCCGTGGCTGCGGTGGTGATCGATGCCCTGCGCGATCGGCACCGGCTCGAAGTGGCCCGCGCTGTCCTGGTGGAAGAGGAGCCCGTGATTTCCGGGATAGTCGCTCGCGCCGATGTACACGTCGGGCCAGCCGTCGTTGTCGAAGTCGAAGATCGCGGCGGTCATGTCGCCGTTGTCCCAGCCCCCGCTATTGCCGCGCTCGAGGCGGGTGGCCACCAGGCCTGGCCGCGTGAAGCGCACCAGCGGGTCGCCCTGGTTCAGCAAGAGCTCGCTACGATCGCTGTTCTGGCCGGCCCACCAGTGGGTGATCTCCGTGGTGAGCAGATCCATGTCGCCGTCGTTGTCGACGTCGGCGCAGACGGTCGTGCCGCTGTTGCCGCCGAGGCGGTACGGGTGGCGGTCGGTGTTGTGACTCCAGTTCATCTGCGCGCAGCTCGGGAGGCGCGTCACAGGCACGGTCGCGCAGCCCTCGGCACCGCGGTTCGCGGCGCAGAAGCAGCGGGCGAACTGGTTGTCCTCCCACGCCTGGTTGCCGTCGAAGGCGTAGCCGCTCGCGACGCTCTCGTTCACATAGGTCATCGCGCCCGCCGCGCGCTCGCCGCGGAAGAGGTGGTTCGGCGCGCGGCCGTAAGACGCCGCCATGAGCTCGGGGTTGCCGTCGTTGTTGAGATCGCAGGCCAGCGACGACCACGCGTTCACGTGCGAGAGCGCGCCGTCGAGATCGCCGAGCATCGACCAGGGGCGCGTGGTGAGCCCGACCTGATCGGTGGTGGGCTCGAACGTGCCTCCGCCGACGTTGCGATAGAGCATCGACTGCTGGGGGACGCTGTCGACGGCGCCGCGGCCGACCCACAGATCGACGCGCCCGTCACGATCGAAGTCGACAAACGTCGCGCCGCCGATCAGCTCGCGCGCCTGCCGAAAACCGTTGAGCTCCGGTCCGAAGGTGAAGTTACCGGCGCCGTCGTTGAACATGATCTCGCTGGTCTCGCCGCCGGGACCGTTGGGGTCGGCGCTGTTCATGCCGCTGTACACGTCGACGTCGCCGTCGTCGTCCACGTCCGCGAACGCCACGACCTCGCCGGGACGCGAGCGCCTCGGCTGGAACTCCCCGCGCGTGGCGCGGATGCCGGAGGCCTGGGTGCGATCTTCGAAGCCGGCTGGCTTGTTGATCAGCAGCCACGAGTTGCGCACGCCGGCGAAGTCGTCGGCCCCGTTTCCACCGCGGCGCACGAACAGATCGGGCCGCCCATCACCGTCGATGTCCGCGACGCCGAGCCGCGTCCCCTCGACGCCCATCGGGAGCAGGTCGTTGCGCTCGCGGAAGATGGTGGTACCCGCGGCCCAGCGGGTGTCGGTGCGGCAGACCGGCGGCGTGTGCGCGGCGTCGGCCTGGCCGGTGCTCGCGTCGTCGTTCACCACCGCCGCGGCGTCGGCGTTCCCTGCCGCAGCCGCATCGTCGTTCCCGGCGACGCTCGCGTCGCGATTCCCGACCGGCCCGGGAGGCACGGGATCGGAGCAAGCGACCAGAGCAGCGATCGAGAGCGCAAAGGACTGTCGCATCAGATCAGCAGCATACATGCGCGTACCCAACGTACAAGCACGAGGTGATTACACACGCTTAAAGCCTCAAACGTAGCGCGTGACCCAGTTCGGCCGCTCGCGCTTCTTCCGGTCGTACCAGCGGCAGATCGGGAACATCAGCGCCACGCCGACGACCCAGAGCAACACCGCCTCCTTCAGCCCGCGCTTGCCGCCGGTCGCCATGGTCATGATGCCGAGCAGATAGAAGTGCGTGAGATAGAAGAAGAACGGCACCCGACCGAAGAGCGCGAACGGCTTCAGCACCGGCGCCGGCCCGCGCTCCGAGACCCAGTGCAGGACCGCCAGGACCAGGAAGATCTGCCAGAACGACCAGGTGATCCAGGCGAGATCGGGCGGATACTTCGCGAAGATCCAGAAGCCCAGCGTGCCGAGGCCCTCGTGCGGGTACGCGTTGCCGAACCCGCCGCTCACTCGGACCCCGAAGAAAAGCGCGAAAGACAGCCCCGCCAGGCCCAGCCACAGCTTCCTCGGCCGCTCGCGCACCGCCGCGTCCGCGCCGAGCACGAAGCCGAGCAGCACCACGCCGACCCACGGGATGATCGGGTACAGCGACCGGAAGTATCCTTCGCGGATGGGCTCGTAGATCACCGCGCGCAGCGGCACCGGCAGCCCCGACACGTCGAGCAGCGGATGGAGCACGACGATCGCCAGCGCGATCGCGGTCAGCACGACGCGCGGAAGATCGCGGATCAGCGCGATGATGATGATGCTCGCACCGATCGAGCTCAGCACCATGAACGAGTAGAAGCCTTGCGCGGCGCGGAAGATCCCGCCCACCGTCGCGTCGGCCACGATCAGCACGATTCCTCGGGTGATCAGCTGCCGCGTGACCTCGCGTTTGGTCTGCCCGCGGCCCTCGCGCCGCAGCGTGGTCAGCGCGATCATGAAGCCCGCCATGAACGCGAAGCCGGGCGCCACCGCGACGCCGGTGAAGCGCGCGATGAACTGCGCGAGGCTGCCCGGCATCCCGGGGTTGTGCGCCGCGAGCTCGTCGCCCCAGCGCTGCTTGTTCATGATCGCGGAGGCGTGATCGAGCGCCATGTGGACGATCAGCAGGCCGCGAAAGTGATCGACGTACTGGAGGCGCTGCGGCTCGGCCACGGAGCAATCTACCCCAGAATCGTGATCCCCAGCCGCGCGGCCAGCGCGACCAGATCTGGCGCGAGATCCGCCGAGAGGCGCATCGGCGCCTTCGTGCGCGGGTGACGAAAGCGGCTCGCCTGTGCGTGGAGCGCGTGGCGGTAGTGCCCGACCAGCTCGGTCAGCTCGGCCTCGCCGGGGCGGTCGTTGATCGCGTACAGGAAGACCTCGTCGCCGCCGAGGTAGAGCTTGTCGCCGACGATCGGGAAGCCGGCGTGCAGCAGGTGCAGGCGGATCTGGTGCTGGCGCCCGGTGTGCGGCGACGCCTCGATCAGCGCGTGGGCTGGGCCCCGCGCGAGCACGCGCAGATCGGTGATCGAAGGCAAGGCGTCGGGTCCGCCGATCACCATCCGCACGCCCGACGGCGTCGAGAGATCGAGGCGCATCGGCGCGTCCACGGTGAGCGTCTCCCACTCCGGCACGCCGACGACGAACGCCCAGTAGGTCTTCTGGACGCGGCGCCCGGCGAACTCGTCCTTGAGGAAGGCGTCCGCGACCGCGTTCTTCGAGAGCAGGATGAGGCCGCTCGTCTCCTTGTCGAGGCGGTGCGCGAGATCGAGGAAGTCGTCGTTGCGCCGCGCGCGCAGGATGCGGATCAGCGTGCGCGCGTAGGCCGACGCGGTCGGGTGCACGACCAGATCGCCCGGCTTGTGGATCGCGAGGATGTCGTCGTCCTCGAACACCACCGGCAACACCACGTCGTCGGTGGGCGGCTCCTCGAGCTTCTTCCGCTTGAGCAGGATGCGATCGCCGTGGTGGACCTTGGTGGACGGCCGATCGATCGGGCCCTCGCCGCGCTTCGACACCACGCCCATCTTGACGAGGCCCGCGGCCTTGCTGCGCGACATCCGCTTGATGCGCCGCGAGAGGAACAGATCGACGCGCCGGTTGTGCTCTTCCGGCCAGACGTCGAACGGGATGTCGATGAGATCATCCTCCTCCACAGGGAGGGGGACTATGCCGCGAGCTTCGGGGCCGCGTCGAGGACGCGGAACGTGCGCGACGACAAAGACAGCGAGAGGTCGGTGATCTCACCGCGCGCGTCGCCCGAGCTCTGGTACGGCATCGGCGTCGACGACGTGATGCGCACGCCCTCGACCAGGAAGTCGACGAATTCGGGCGAGCGGTAGGTGCCCTTCCAAAGCGACGGGAGATTGAAGAGGAGCTTCGAAATGCCCGCGGTGGACACGCGCACCTGGAAGCGATCGGTGCGGCGCTCGGCGAACGGGAACGCCTTCAGGCCGTACCCATAGTAAGGCGTGGTCGCCATCGCCACGCAGCGCGCGACGCCCTCGAACAAGGTGGCGCCCGGCGAGAGCGGGACTTCCTCGTCGGTCTCGGGGTCGAGCATCGAGCAACGACCGGTGGACACGACGCAGACGCGGGCCTTGTCGCCCTTCATCTCGGTCGGGATGGTCTTGGTGAACAGCGCATAGAAGTACCCAGCGAGGGACTTCGACATGCCCTTGCCGAGCGGCGTCTTCGACGACTGCACCAGGGTGTGGAAGTCGTTGAGCAGCTGCGCGTCGTAGCCGATGCTGGCGAACGGGAAGACGTTGCCCGAGCCGCGCTCCTCGATCAGCGGGAGCGGGCGCGCCTGCGGGCCCTTGCCGGCGAGCACGCGGATCACGTCCTCGATCGGCTTTCCGGCGCCCATCGCGACGGCGAGGCCGTTACCCGTGCCGAGGCGGAGCACGCCAAGATCGGGGAGCGGCGGGCGGTACATGCCGCAGGCTGCGCGATCGGCCGCGTTGATCAGGTTGTTCATCGCCTGGACGATCGTGCCGTCACCGCCGCCCGCGAGCACCACGTCGTAGCGGCGCTCGATCATCGTGTCGGCGATGCTGCGCGCCTCTTCGAGCGAGCTGGACAAGAACAGATCGTCCTTCGGCACGACCTGCGCGACGGCCTCCTGCACCTGGCGGGTGACCCGCTTGGCGTTGGCGTTCAGGAGGACGGCGACCTTGCCCTTCCGCGCGAGCAACCGGGCGTGCGCGGGGTGGACGAACCGCGACTCGGAGACAGGCTGGGGAGTGCTGGTGGTGAACATCAAGCGCGACGAGCATTCGCAATCGCCTTGCCAGCCAACCGCGTCGTCGGAACGTGTGCCTATTTTGCGTCAGCTAGTGTGATTCCCCCCACGCGCGGTGCGCACGATGCTTCGCAGTCTGCGTCGCCGACTACGCGGTCGGAGTTCCACGATCTACGTATTGTTCCGGCTTGTTACTGCTCGGTCTTCCGCAGGCGGCTGACCTCGTAGCCCTGCTTGGTGAGCTGCTCGAGGATCGCAGCGTAGAGCTCGGGCAGCATCTGGGGCGCCCGGCTGAGGATCCAGAGATAGTCCCGGCTGGGGTGCCCGACGACCGCCCAGCGGTACTCGGGCCCGACGGCCAAGATCCAGTACTCGCCCCAGAAGGGCCGAAAGAAGCTGACCTCGAGCTTGCCCGGTTCCTTCGGGTCTTCGACCCGAACCCGCCCGTCGCTCGCGTCCTCCTCGCCCTCCTTGATGCAGCGGTTCAGCACGTCGACGTCGCCATCGGAGCGCATCGCGTAGTCGGCCGTGGTGTGGCTGCAGCCTTCCTGGAAAGAGGTCGGGAAGCTCGCGATCTCGTACCACTTCCCCATGTAGCGGTTGAGCTCGATCGTCTCGACGGTGCGGAGCGGGGGGAGCCCGAGCCGCTCGGTGGCCGTGCTGGCGCACCCGGTGCCAAGGACGAGCAGCGCAAAGGCGAGGTTTCTCATGTCGCCCCGCTCATAGCCTCATCGCGTCGTCGCGACCAGCAATGCCTCGGTGCTCGAGGGCTTCAGGCCATCGGTGCGACCACCGAAGTAGCGCGCTGCGAGATCTGCCGCCGAAACGTGCTGCACGTCGATCAGCCCGATCTCACGGGCGAGCGCGATCATCTCGTCGGGCGAAAACAAGCTCACCGACGGCGCGCCGCCGCGGCCCACGTCCCGCGCGGCGGCCTGTGCGTTCTGCCGCTCCTCGGGCTCGACGAGATCGACCCGGACCATGAAGGACAGCGCGAGCGTCGAGCCGGGCGCGAGCGCGGCGACTTGCTCGAGCATCGCGCGGACCGCGTCCCGGCTGAGATACGTCACCACGCCCGTCGACGCGACCACGGCGGGACGCGAGCGATCGAAACCTGCGGCCACCAGGTGCTCGAGCCAGCTCTCGCCGCTCTCGAAGTCGACCGGCACGAGCCGCAGCCAGGGCGGGACACCGAAGCCCAGCTTCACCAGCCGCGCGCGCTTCCAGGCTTGCGTCGCCGGCTGCTCGAGCTCGAACACGCCCAGCTGAGACGCCAGCTCGGGCCTGCGCTGCGCGAAGGTGTCGAGGCCTGCGCCGAGGAGCACGTAGGGCGCTCGTTCTGCTGCGACTCGATCCTCGATGAAACGCGTGCGGGCCACCATCGTCGCGCGCCAGCGACGCGTGCGGACCGGGTCCATGTCCGGCCGATCTCGCCAGCTCGCGTGCGGCGCGATGAGCCGGAGGCCGATCGGGTCCTCGAGCACGTGCGGAGGAGGATCGATCTGCGCGTGCAGCGCGCGCCACATCGCGACGCGAACCGCGGTGACATCGGGCCCCGTCAGAGGCGCTCCCGGAAGGACGCCGCGCTCTCGGGCGAGCAGAAATAGTAGGTCTTGTCGTCGCGGATCGCGGACGAGGTCGCCGGCGTCTTCACGCACGCCTTGCCATCGACGGCGTCGATGATCTCGGCGCCGTCGTTGGGCGGCTCCGCGTAGCCCGTGGGCTCGCGCGGGCAGCCGGTGAGGGCGAGGCCGACCGCGAGGGCGGGCCCGAGCGCCCTAGGGAGGACCCGCTTCACCCCAGCGCCGACAGGTCCGTCGGCTCGCGCGCCTTGCCGACCTCGGTGTCGATCTGCGCGAGCTGGAGGCGGCCGGCCATGTCCTCGTTCACCGCGTGCCAGCGGGTGTACGCGTCGATCACCCAGATGCCCGACTCGCGCGTGCCGTTGCCCGACCAGCCGGTGCCGCCGAACGGCAGGTGCGCCTCGGCGCCGCTGGTCGAGTTGTTGATGCTGGTCATGCCCGCCTTGATCTCGGTCTTGAACCGCAGGATCGCGCGGGCGTCGTGCGTGTACATCGCCGAGCTCAGGCCGTAGGGCGTGCCATTGGCGGCGGCGATCGCCTCGTCGATGCCGTCGACGGTGATGATGTTGATCGTCGGACCGAACACCTCGGTCTGCGCGATCTTCATGTTCATCTTCACGCCGTCCCACACCGCGGGGAACATGTAGAAGCCCGTCGACGGATCGCCGACGAACGTCTTGGGCTTGTTTTCTCGCGTGATCCGCCCCTCTTTGGTCAGAAGCTTGGCGCCGTCGGCCTTCGCCATCGCGTAGTGCTCCATGAACTTCTCGTGGAAGCGCTGTGCGATCAGCGGGCCGTAGAGCATCGTCTCGGCCTGCGTCGGGTTGCCGATCGTGATGCCCTCGAGGCGCGCCAGGAGCTTCTCCTTGAACGCGGCGGCGATCGGGCGATCGAGGATCAGGTTCGCGAGCGACGTGCAGCGCTGGCCCGCGGTGCCGAAGCCGGCGAAGAGTGCGCCTTCGACCGCGAGATCGATGTCCGCGTCCGCGAGCACGACCATCGGGTTCTTGCCGCCGAGCTCGAGCGACGGGATCTGCAGGTTGCGCCCGCAGGTCTCGCCGATCTTGCGGCCGACCTCGGTCGAGCCGGTGAAGCTCACCTTGTTGATCAGGCCCTTGTCGACCATCTCCATGATGGCCTTGCCGGTGTCGACGTTGCCGTGAACCACGTTGAGCACGCCGGGCGGGAGGCCCGCGTCCTCCATGATCTGCGCGAACAGGTAGCCGATCACCGGCGCGTCCTCGGACGGCTTCCACACCACCGTGTTGCCGCACAGCAGCGCGGGGAGGATCTTCCAGCTCGGCACGGCCATCGGGAAGTTGCCTGCGGTGATCATCGCAGCGACGCCGAGCGGGCGGCGGTACGTGAACAGCTCCTTGTGCGGCATCTCGCTGGGGACGGTCTGCCCGTAAAGGCGGCGGCCCTCGCTCTGGAAGAAGTGCGCAGTGTCGATCGCCTCCTGCACCTCGCCGCGACCCTCGCGCATGGTCTTGCCGATCTCGCGGCAGATCACCTTGGCCAGCCGCTCCTTGTGCTGGACGAGCGCGTTACCGATGCGCGCGATCATCTCGCCGCGCACCGGGGCGGGGGTGTTCGACCAGCCGATGAACGCCTTCTGCGCAGCCTTGCACGCCTCCTCCACCTCCGCGGGCGTCGAGGACGGCGCGGTGCCGACGAGGTCGGACTGATCGCACGCGGAGCGCGCCTCGAAGCGGCTCTTGCTGTCGCGGTCTGCGCCACCGATCAGGTTCTTGACCACGACGGTCGGAGGGAATGCGCCGTTCGGTTGGGTGACGAGTGCCATGGCGGCGCCATAACACGCGCGAACCGACATTCCCACGCCCGTTCACTCGGGCAGATCCACGGCAGGCTCCACCCGATGGGC
>Ga0105047_10011113_pt1 | contig 14643 bp, 9 predicted proteins | sample MAT04_FD_78384 | JGI IMG/M metagenome (GOLD analysis project Ga0105047, IMG submission 78384) | Freshwater microbial communities from Lake Fryxell liftoff mats and glacier meltwater in Antarctica - MAT-04 (megahit assembly) | ecosystem: Environmental > Aquatic > Freshwater > Ice > Liftoff... | reverse complement strand
TTCTGGAGGCGGTAGTAGTCCATGATGCCGAGGTTGCCCTTGTCGAAGGCGCGGGCGACGGCCATCGGGATCAGGGCCTCGGCCTCGACCACCCGGGCGCGCATCTCGGAGACGCGGGCGATCATTTCCTGCTCGGTGGCGACGGCCGCGGCACGGCGGACTTCCGCCTGCGCCTGAGCGATGAGCTTGTTGGCTTCGGCCTGCTCGGCTTGCAACTTGGCGCCGACGTTTTCGCCCACGTCCACGTCGGCGATATCAATGGAGAGGATTTCGAAAGCGGTGTTGCTGTCGAGGGCTTTGCTCAACACGGTCTTCGAGATGCGGTCGGGGTTTTCCAGCACTTCCTTGTAGGTGTTGGACGAACCGATGGTGGACACGATGCCTTCGCCGACGCGGGCGATGATCGTCTCCTCCGTCGCGCCGCCAACGAAGCGGTCGAGGTTGGTGCGCACGGTCACGCGGGCCTTGGCACGGATGACGATGCCGTCCTTGGCCACTGCATCAATGGTGCTCTTCGTGGCGGTCGGGGTGGGGCAGTCAATGACCTTGGGATTCACCGAGGTCTTCACGGCTTCGAGGACGGTTTTCTGCGTGCCTTTGGTGGCGAGGTCAATCGCGCAGGCGCGGTCGAAGGGCAGGTTGATGGCGGCCTTCTTGGCGGCGATGAGGGCGAGCACGACCATCTGCACGTTGCCGCCGGCGAGATAGTGCGTCGAGAGATCGTCAATCGTCAGCGGCAGGCCGGATTTGACGGCGGTGATGCGGGCATCCACGACCATGCCGACGGGCACGCTGCGCAGGCGCAGGGCGACCAACTCGGTGATGGTGACCTTGGCGCCGGAGAACAGGGCGCGGATGTAGATCATGCCGAAGTTGAGGACCAGCACGCCCAGCACGAGCAACACCACGGCGGCGACGCCGTAGAGGATGAAGTCGAGGCGGAAAGGCAGGGTGGTTTGAGCGAGGAGGAGGTTCATAAGGGTGGGTGCGGTCAAGGCAGTTCAGGGCAATCCAGTGGCCGGTTAAGCGAGGCGGATTATAGCCGCCCGGTGGAGTAACACCAGCCGGACTGTCCGGATTCGCGATGAGAACTGTCTGAGCCAGCGCCAGTTCCTGCCTGCAAACCGGCGGGAGGCCAGCTAAAGTGCCGCCGGGGAACGCCCGGACACGCCGGCTGCACCGACGCGGAAACGGCGTTCCCGAACCCACCCATGACCAAGTCTTGCAGCCCTCATTTCGTCGTCTCCACCGTGCTGGCCGCGCTGGCCGCGGGGTGGCTTTTCGCCGCGCCCGCACCCGCGCAAACGAACCGCCCCGCCGCCGCGCCGACCGGCAAGGTGTTTATCCTGCCCATCCGGGAGGACATCATGCCGCCGCTCGTCTATGTCGTGCGGCGCGGCGTGAAGGAGGCCATGGAGGCGAAGGCGGACGCCATCATTCTCGACATGAAGACCAATGGCGGGCGCGTGGATGTGACCGAGGAAATCATCCAGATCCTCAGCCGTTTCGCCGGGCTGACGGTCACGTATGTCAACGACCGCGCCTTCTCGGCCGGGGCTTTCATCGCGGTCGGCACGCAGAAGATTTACATGGCCCCGCAAAGTGTCATTGGTGCCGCCGCGCCCATCATGATGGGACCCGGCGGTGGGATGGCGGAGAAGTTGCCTGACACGATGGAGGTCAAAATGACTTCCGCCGTGCGCGCCCTGATCCGCGCCCAGGCGGAGAAGCACGGCCACAATGTCGAGGTCGTGGAGGCGATGATAGACAAGACGAAGGAGTTCAAGATTGACGGCGATTTGCTCAACAAAGAGGGCAACATCCTCACGCTCACCGACCGCCAGGCGGCCAAGGCGTACGGCACCCCGCCGAAGCCGCTGCTTTCGCTCGGCTCGGCGGCCTCCATGGAGGCGTTGCTCGAAACGCTCGGCCTGGCGGCGGCGGAGCGGGTGGAAATCCAGCCCACCGAAGCCGAGACGCTGGGCTTCTGGCTCAACGCCATCAGCCCGATCCTGCTGATCATCGGGATGATCGGCCTCTACCTCGAGTTCAAGACGCCGGGCTTTGGCTTGCCGGGCATCGTGGGCATCGCGGCCTTCGCGCTGTATTTCCTGGGCGGTTACGTGGCGGGCCTTTCCGGGCTGGGTTGGGCGGCGGTGTTTGTGGTGGGTTTGGTTTTGCTCCTGCTGGAGTTGTTCGTCTTCCCCGGCACGTTCGTCGCGGGCATCGCCGGGGTGGTGTTGATGCTCGTCGCCATCGTCATGGGGATGGTGGACATCTACCCCGGCGCCCCGGCGCTGCCGACCTTCGGCCAACTGCGCCTGCCGCTGCGGGACATCTCGCTCGCGTTGTGCGTTTCGGGCGCGCTCGCCGTCGTGCTGGCGCGGTTTCTCCCGCAGACGCCGTGGTTTCACCGGCTCATCTCGCAGACCGTCAGCGGCGAGGCCTCGGTCGTCGCGCACGTCGCCCGGCAAGCATCCCGCGTGGGGCAGACCGGCGTGGCCGTGTCGCCGCTGCGACCCGGCGGCAAGGCGCGCTTTGGCGACGACCTGCTCGACGCGATGACCCAGGGCGAAATGGTGGCGGCCGGGCGGCCCGTGCGCATTATCGGGCACACGGCGGCGGAGGTGATTGTGGAGGAAATGGCTTGAGCGGCGGGCCAGAGCCGCAGGAGGCAGCGCATGACCTGGTTTGAAGGGGCCGAGTTCCTCAGTTACGTGGTGACGATTTTCGGTCTGCCGCTGGCTATTCTCGTGTTCATTTACGAGCAGCGGCGCGAGCGCCAGAACGAGGAGGAAGAGCTTTATCAGCGGCTCTCCGACGAATACACGAACTTCCTCAAGCTCGTGCTTGACCACCCCGACCTCCACCTCCTCCGCGCCGGTGGTTTCGCGCCGCCGCTCACTGAGGAGCAGAAGGAGCGCAAGCTGGCCGTCTTCAACATCCTGGTCTCCCTGTTCGAGCGGGCCTACATCCTCGTGTATGAGGACAAGATGGACCGGCAAACCCAGCGCCTCTGGCTGTCGTGGGAGGACTTCATGCGCGAGTGGTGCCGCCGGGATGACTTCCGCGCCGTCCTGCCGGACTTGCTGCAAGGGGAGGACGAGGATTTCCGCGCGCACATCCAGGGCATCGCGGAACAGGAGGCGCGGCGGGTGCAAACCCAGCCGGCGCCGCCGTGAGCAGGCTTAGCCGCGTCCAGGCCGTGGGATAGGCGTCGCGCCTGCCTCCAGACTAATTCTCTGAAGTCACCAAACGGTGACTCTGCCCTGGCCCTTGGCGCTCGGGGGAGAAAATGTTTCAGACGATGTTAGAGACAGGCGCGACGCCTGTCCCACGACATAGACACGGCTTGGATCCAAGCGGTTGGTGGCGTGGCTCAGCAGTTCTCAGTTCGACCCCGACCGCCTAAAGGCGCTACTCCCAACCCCGCTCTCCGCTGCCGAAAGCCGTTTGGAGTCCCGGCTTTAGCCGGTTCTGGGCGCGACCCAGGGCCAAAATGAGAACTCCTGGGCGTGGCTTGCGTCCCGCGGCCAGCTTCGCGCAGCAGCCTTTGGACGGCGGCAGCACCATCAATCACCGCCAGCAAGACCCCGCCGCCGCCGGCGGAATTCACCGCGCCCCCGCCGCGCGGGTGGACTTTTGATTGGCCCGCTCCCGGCCCGCGTCTAAACTCGCCCTTCCACAAAACCAATGCACCCCGGGCCGATGATTGAAGTCGAGGACCTGACCAAGCGCTACAACGGTCGCGCCGCGGTCAGTGGCCTTTCCTTTACGGTCGCCCGGGGCGAGATCGTCGGGCTGCTGGGGCCCAACGGCGCGGGCAAGAGCACCACGTTGCGCATCCTTTCCTGCTTCATGCCGGCGACCTCCGGCACCGTGCGCGTCGGCGGACGCGATGTAGCGCGCGATTCCACCGCCATCCGCCAGCGCATCGGCTACATGCCGGAGAACAACCCGCTCTACCCGGAGATGCGCGTCCGCGAATACCTCAAGTTCCGCGCCCGCCTCAAGGGCCTCAGCCGCAGCCAGTCGCGCGACCGCGTCGGCGTCGTGATGGAGCAGTTCCAACTCACCGAGGTTCAGCGCAAGCTCATCGGCCACCTGTCGAAAGGCTTTCGCCAGCGCGTGGGCCTCGCCGATGCGCTGGTGCATCAACCGGATTTGCTCATCCTCGACGAGCCGACCATCGGCCTGGACCCCACGCAAATCCGTGCCGTGCGGCAGCTCATCAAGGATCTCGGGCAGCGGCACACCATCCTGATTTCCACGCACATCTTGTCTGAGGTAGAAATGACGTGCAGCCGCGTGCTCATCATGAACCAGGGCCGCATGGTGGCCGAAGGCACGCCGGAGCGGCTCCAGCAGTTGATGAGTGAAGGCGTGCAAATCCTCGCCGAGATCGCCGCGCCGCCCGCGGAGTTGCGCCAGGCGTTCGAGGACCTGGCGGAGATTGAGCGCTTCGACCTCTCGCCGGCGGAAGGTGATTTCCAGCGGTGCGCCTTCACGCCCGCCAATGGCGCGGACCTCCGCCCGCTCATTTACGATTTGGCGCGCGAGCATGGCTGGCCGCTGCGCGAACTCACCCGCAGCCGGTACTCGCTGGAAGACGTCTTCCTGCGCGTGACCGGGCGCGAGGAGGAAGCCGGCTGATGCGCGCCTATCTCACCCTGACGCGCCGGGAACTGGCGGCCTATTTCGTGACCTGGATCGGCTACGTCATCATCGCGCTGGCGGCGTTCCTGATGGGGCTGAGCTTCGTGCTGATGCTGTTCAAGCTGCGGCTCCAGCCCAGCCCGGTGCCGATCACCCAGCTCTACTTCGGCACGCAGTACTTCTGGCTGATCCTGCTGCTGGTGCCGCCGCTCATCACCATGCGCCTCTTCGCGCATGAACGTGCCAGCGGCACCTTCGAGACGCTGCTGACGACCCCGGTGCGCGACGCGCAGGTGGTGCTGGCGAAGTTCACTGCCGCGCTGATTTTCTACACGCTCATGTGGCTGCCGCTGGTGGGCTGCCTGACGTTTGCGTGGCGCTTCAGCGGCGCGAGTGGATCGCCTGATCCGGGGACGCTCGTTGGGACGGCGTTGGGCGTGGAGTTGGTCGGCGCGCTCTGCCTGGCCATCGGCTGCCTCGGCTCGGCCCTTGCGCGCAGCCAGAGCGTGGCGGCGATGCTCGGTCTGGCGGGCGGCATGGGCCTGTTCCTGCTGGGCTTTCTCGGCAACCGCTTCGACGCGGGCCGCGATCTGTGGAGCCAATTGCTCTACAGCGCCGCGCTCAAAGATCATTTGGAGGACTTCGTCCGCGGCGTGGTGGACACGCGGCCGGTCGTCTTCTGCCTGACGTTCACCGCGTTCCTGCTCTTCGTCACGCTGCGCGTGCTGGAGAGCCGGCGATGGAAGAAGTGATGTGAAGTGAAATCCGAAATCCGAAATCCGAAATCCGAAGGAAGTCCGAAGTCCGAAGTCCGAATGAATCGCTGTCCATGGGGCGGCGGCGCTGCTGGACAGAGGCGGAGCGGATCGGCAGACGAACGCGGCGCAGGTTGGGAAACCCGCGATACGGCAGACTTGGAAGTCTGCGCTACGCGACGCACGCCGCCCCAACTTCCCCTTCGGATTTCGGGCTTCGGACTTCCTTCGGATTTCGGATTTCGGATTTCGGATTTACTCCCCCCGTCCGCCCTTCGTCATTCCTCCTAACCCGTGTCCTCCCCCTCTCCCAGCTTCTCTGCCGCTCGCCGCTTTGGCCTCCGCCTGAGCGTGTTGCTGGGCTTGGTGGCAGCGCTGGCGGTGACGGTGATGTTCAACTACCTCGCGGCGCGGCATCACTGGCAGTTCGATCTCACTGGGCGGCAATCCGCCAGCGTGTCGCCGCAGACCGAGCGGGTGCTCGCGGCGCTCACCAACGAGACCAAGATCACCCTCTTCTTCGACACCCGCAGCGACCCCACGCTCTACGGCATGTTGGAGCGCCTGCTGCGCAATTACACCGACGCCAATGCCCGCCTCTCCGTCCGCACCGTGGACCCCACCCGCGAGCCGGCGGACGCAGAACTCGTGCTGGCCACCTACCAGCTTGGCTCGGTAAAGGACCGCAACTTCATCGTGCTCGAAACCCAAGGCCGCTCGCGCGTGCTCTACGAGCAGGAACTAGGCGATTACGCCGTGGAAATGGTCACCGAAGGCCCGCCGCCCGAGTTCCGCAAATCGCTGAAGTCCTTCAAAGCCGAGATCGCCCTGACCACCGCGCTCTTCAACCTCGCCAACCCGCGCCGCTACAAAATCCTCTTCACCACCGACCACGGCGAACACGATCCCGACCGCGCCGGCCATCCGCACGGGTACTCGAAATTCGCCCAGACCATCCGCGAGAAGACCGGTGCGGACTTGGAAAAGGTTTCGCTCGCCGGCACCAATGAAATCCCCGCCGACTGTCAGCTCCTCGTAATCGCCGGGCCGCAAAGTCCGTTCGCGCCGATGGAACTGGAGCGGCTGGAAAAATACCTGCGCGGCGGCGGCCGGCTGCTGGCGCTGATCAGTAACCCCATCCGCGGCAGCCGGGCCGGCCTCGAAAACATCCTCGCCAAATGGAACGTGGCGGTCGGCGACGCCATCATCCTCGATCCACCCAACACGCCCGAGGAGAACTCCCTGCTCACCGCGCAACTCAACAGCGATCAGCCCATCACCCGCGCGCTCGTCGCCGACGACCCCAGCAATTCCCGCATCCGCCTCGTCCTCCCGCGGCCCATCGGCTTGATTCGCGCCGGCCCGCCCGCGCCCGACGCGCCCGACGTGCAAATCCTCGCCTTCACCAGCAAGGAAGGCATCGAGATCACCGACATCCGCGGCGGCGCGCTTTACCGCAGTCCGTTCAATGATCGCATCGGCGCGTTCCCGCTGTTGGCCGCCGCCGAGCAGGGCAGCGTGCGCGGCGTCACCGCCGAGCGCGGCGCGGTGCGTCTGGTCGTCGCGGGCGACTCCTTGTTCCTCGACAACGAGCTGATTGACTCGCCGCCCGCCAACCGCCTCTTCGGCGCGCTCGCGGTAACCTGGCTGTTGGATCGTCCACCAGTGCTGTTGCAAGGGCTTGTGCCGCAGCCCGTTTCGACCTATCGAGTGATCGTGACCCGCCGTGAGCTGCGGACGGTGCAATGGGTGTTGCTGGGCGCAGTACCGGGCGGAATTCTGCTGCTCGGCGCGCTCGTCGCCTGGCGCCGGGGACGCTGACATGAAGCGCGCGAGAAACATCTTGGAGTTGGTGGACCGACCGGGTTGGAGGCGCGAGGTCCGAAGTCCGAAGTCCGAAGTCCGAAGTTCGCAGCGCTGCGCGCGGGCGGCAGAGGGGCGCGGCAACCGGGTCGGAGCGCGGACATTCTTGTCCGCTTCCGTGCAGGTGTCAGCGGTCCGGGCGGACAAGAATGTCCGCGCTCCGTTCCGCACGTCCGTCGCCCGCGCGCAGCGCTGCGGACTTCGGACTTCGGGCTGGCTTCGGATTTCGGATTTCGGATTTCGGATTTCCGCCCGGCGGCGGCCTCTCCCATGAAACCGCGCAGCACCCTTTTCCTCGTCACGCTGGCCGTGCTCTTGTTCGGCTTCATCTGGTTATTCGAGCGGCATCAGCGGCCCGGCGGCCTGCCTCCGCCGCCGGCGCGCGCACTGCCGGGACTGCGCCCCAAGGCGGTGACCTGGGTGCAAGTGCGCCCCATCGGTCAGCCGGAATTCGTCGTCGAGCGGACCAACAACCTCTGGCTGTTCACGCGCCCGATGGTCTATCCCGCAGTGGCGGAAGCCATCGAAAACCTGCTCACCGGTCTGACCCAATTCACCACGGACTCGCGCCTGAGCGGCGAGGAAGTGCGCCGGCACAAACAGCCGGACAAGGAGTTCGGCTTTGACCCGCCCATGTTCTCCCTCGTGCTCGGTCAGGGCGAGGAAGTCACCCAGGTCTTGATTGGCAAACTCGTGGAGCCGCTCAAGGACGGTGTCTTCGTGCAGATTGTCGGGCTGGAGGGAATTTTCCTGGCCGACGCCGCGCTGTTGAAACTCATTCCGGCCAACGCGGACGCCTGGCGCAGTCTGACGTTGGTGGACATGCGCGATCTGCCCTTCGACCGCATCGCCGTGACCAACGGGCCGAAGTCCTTTGAACTGGAGCGCGCCACGACCGGGCTTTGGCGGTTGGCCCCGCCGGTGCAAGCACGAGCGGACCAGGCGAAGGTCGAGGCGCTGCTCGCGCAATTGCAGGGCGTGCGCCTGGGCGGCTTCGTGCCGGAAGCTCCCGGCCTGGACCTGGATGCGCTGGGGCTGCAACCCGCCGACCTGAGTCTCGCCCTCTTGCGCGGCACGAATTTGATCACGCAACTCAGCTTCGGTCGCGCCCTCACGAATGACCCCGCGCTGCTCTTCGCCCGCAACCACCGCTGGGCCAGCACGGTGCTCGCGCCCGCCGCCGCCGTGGCTGGCTGGCGCGGCACGGTGGCGGATTTTCGCGACCGCCGGCTCGTGTCGCTAGCGCCAGGGCAGGTGGACGCAGTGGAGTTCCGCGGCCCGTCGGCCTTCACCCTGCAGCGCGTGACGAACGATGTCTGGCAGATCGCCGGCACCAACGGTTTTTCCGCCGATTCCGTGCTCGTCTTCGATTTCCTCAGCGCGCTCTCTTCAATGGAGGTGACGCAGTTGAAGGACGTCGTCACGCCGCTGGACATCCCGAACTACGGCCTCGAACCACCGGCCCGCGAAATCCTCCTGCGCGCCAGTGCTGCGGGGCGGGCCGCGGCGGACACCAACGGTCTGCTGGCGCAGCTTTCCTTCGGGACGAACCAGGCCGGCACCGTGTTCGCGCGCCGGGCGGATGAGAAATCCGTCTATGGCCTGCGGGTCAAGGACGTGCTGCGGCTGCCGGCAGCGGCCTGGCAGTTGCGCCAACGCCAGATCTGGCGCTTCACCGAAAACGACGTCGCCCGCGTGCTCGTGCAGCAGGGCACCAACAGCTTCGAACTGACCCGTGCCGCCGCCAATCAATGGCTCCTCCCGACCAACGCCCCTGCCGGCATCAACGACCTCGCGCTCGACGAACTCATCCACGCCCTCGGTCGCTTTGAGGTGCTGACCTGGACCGCCCGTGGCGCGGCGGCGCTGCCGTTGCTGGGCTTCACGGCGGAATCCCCGCGCGTCACCGCCGTGCTCAAGGATGGCACACGCCGGACGGTGGAGTTTGGCGGCGCTTCGCCGCGCGGCTTCCTGCTGGCGGCGACCGAAGTGGACGGGCAGCCGACCGTGTTCGAGTTCCCGTATTCGCTCTGGCAACCCCTGACGGAATATCTGCGCGTGCCGCCGCCGCGGCGCTGACATGGGCGAACCGGCCAAACCCCCGCCCTCTGCCTGGCGCACCGCGCGCCGGCTCTTCCGCTGGCTGCGCATCGCCCTGCTGTTGCTCGTGCTGGCGCTCGTCGGCGCGGCGATTTACCTCAACCGCGTCGGCCTGCCGGGCTTCCTCCGCGAGCGACTGCTGGCGGAGTTGCGCGCCCACGGCATCGAGCTGAATTGCGGCCGGCTGCGCTGGGCTTACTACCGCGGCGTGCTGGCTTCGGACGTCACCTTTGGCCCGCCCGGCGGCGTCGTGGAACAGGCATCTCTGCCTGTGAACTCCGGTTCACCGGGCAACGCACCGGCAAAGATGCCGGTGCCACGCTTGCAGGCCTCGGCCCGCGAAATCGCCATCCTCCCCGACCTCGACGCCTTGCGGCACGGTCGCCTCGACATCCGGCAAGTCAGCCTCAGTGGGGCCGCTTTCCGCTTCACCCTGCCGGTCACCAACGGCCCGCCGCTGGCGATCGCCCTCACCAACGTCAGCACCTCCTTCAACCTGCTCCCCAACGGCTCGGTCGAGCTGAGCCAGTTCACCGCCCGTATCGGCGACGTCGAGCTGAGCGTCAGCGGGACGCTCGCCCACGCCAACGAACTCAGCACCCTGCTGCGCGCCACCAACGGCGCCCCGCCGCTCGGAGAACCCGCCTCGCCGGGCGAAGTGCTGCGCGATTACCTGGAGGTCTGGCGCAAAATCCAGTTTTCCGCGCCGCCCGAACTGCGCCTGCAACTCATCGCCGACGCCCGCGAATGGCGGCGCACGCGCGGCCTGCTCACCGTGAAGGCGCCCGGCGCGGAGACGCCTTGGGGCAGCCTCACGAATTTCCAAGTCACCGCCCACCTCGAGCCGGCGCGCTTCCAGACCACGCTCCCGTTCGGCTGGGTCCGGCTCACCGCCGACATGGCGCGCACGCGCTGGGCCACCGCGCACGACGTGCGGCTGCGCTTCGATTGCCCGCCCAGCGACCGCGCCACCAACACCATCGCCGCCACCGCCGACTTCAGCGCCCACGCCGCCGACACGCGCTGGGGCCACGCCGAAACCGCTCGTGGCAGCGTGCGTTGGACGCAGTCGCTCACCAATCCCGTGCCGCTGCAGGCGCAGGGGGAATTGAGTTTCGGCGGCCCGGAAACCCCTTGGGCCAGCGCCGAAGCGGTCAAGCTTTCAGGGAAGTTTTGGCAAACTTTCGCGCCCGCGCCCGCGGACTGGGGTTGGTGGACCAATGCTGCGCCTTACGGTGCCGAGTGGCGGCTGGAAGCCACTGGCCTCTCGACTCAGGGCGTGGATGCGGAATACGTGGAATGTGACGGCGGCTGGCATCCGCCCGCGCTCGTTATCACGAATCTGTTTGCCCAACTCTACGGCGGCACGCTCAGCGCCAGCGCCCGCTGCGGCGTCACCACGCGCGCGGTCGAGGCGAAGGTGCTGGCGGATTTCGACGTGTTCGCCCTGCGACCCCAGTTGCCGCCGAGCTTGAGCAATTGGCTCGAGCGCATTCACTACGAGGGCCGGCCCGACCTCTTCGCGCAAGCCAGCGCCACGTTGCCTCCGTGGACGAATCCGCCCGCCACGTTTGGCGCTGACCTCGTCCCCACGCTGGTGGCCGACGGCCTTTTCCGCACCGGGCCAGGCTCGTATCTCGGCATGGAAGTCACCGCCGCGCAGGGCCGGATCACTTACTCCAATCGTATGCTGGGGATCCCGTCGCTCCACGCGGTGCGGCCCGAGGGCACGGCGGATTTGCAGCATGTGGCCGCCGATCGGAGCGGCAATGTTTACTGGGGCATCCGCAGTTCGATTGATCCGAACGTCGCCCGCCCCGTGCTCGGCGAAGGACCGGGCAAGGGGCTGGATCAAATCGTCTTCAGTTTGCCGCCCGCGGTGGAGTTGCAGCTTTGGTTGAACGGGCGCAAGGGCGGGCTGCAAGGCCTGGCCGGCAGTGTGCGCGCGACCAACGCCATCGTGCGCGGCCAGCCCACGGTCTCGGTGCAGACCGGCGTGGATTACACGAACCAAGTGCTGCGGCTCTTCCAAACCGAAGTAGTTTTCACCAACGGCCTCGCGCGCGCCGACGGGCTGTGGCTCGACATTGAGTCCATGCGCCTCACGCTCACGAACGCCTTTTCCGACACCGATCCCGCGCACATCCTGGACGCCATCGGCGATCCGTCGCTGGTGAGGACGCTGAGCGATTACCGGTTCGACACGCCGCCGACCGTCCACCTGAACGGCGTGATCCCGCTGCGCGGCGGGCCGGGTTTCGACTTGCGGGCGCAGGTCGCGGGCGGGCCGTTTCACTGGTGGCGCATCACCTCGCCCGAGGTGCGCGGGGAAGTGCATTTTCTCGGCGACCGACTGGAGCTGCGGCGGATGACAGGGAAGTTTTACGACGGCGATATGCAATTTAACGCCGACTTCGACCTGTTTCCCTCCGGCGCGGCGCACTACCGGTTTGAAGTCACCGCCACTAACGCCCTGCTCCATGACATGGTGCGCGACCTGGCGCAAGGTGCGAACCAACTCCAGGGCCGCCTCGATCTCCGCTTGAATGTCACCAACGCCTGGACCACGAACCTGACCACCTGGGAGGGCGACAGCAGCCTGGCTCTGCGCGACGGCTTCCTCTGGGAGCAACCCGCCTTCAGCCTGCTCTCCGGGTTCATCAACACCCTCATGCCGGGGCTCGGCAGCGTCCGTTTCCGCTCCGGCGCGGCCACCGTCGCCATCACCAACGGCGTCTTTTACTCGAAGGACATGCTGCTCGATTCCGCGCTCCTTCAGCTCAAGATCCGCGGTGCCGTGGACATGGACCGCCGCGTGGACGCGGTCGTGCAAGCGAAGCCGCTGCAAACCGTCGGCGTGATCGGGCCGCTGCTGAATTCGCTGCTCTGGCCCGTGACCAAGGCGCTCGAATTCCGCGTCACCGGCACCCTCCAGAAACCGGCCGTCGAACCCGAGCACGCGCCCGCCAAGCTGCTGCTGCTGCCGCTCAAGCCCTTCCAGACTTTGAAAAGCCTGTTCGGCGGCGACAAGAAGGAAGAGCCGGTTTACCAGCCCCTCGAAGATCTCGCGCCGCCCGTGCCGGAGAAGTAGCCCGGCGGCGGCACCGGCCGGCAAGCCAGCAGTTCTCATTTTGGCCCTGGGTCGCACCCAGCACCGGCTAAAGCCGGGACTCCAAACGGCTTTCGGCAGCGGAGAGCGGGGTTGGGAGTCCCGCCTTTAGGCGGTCGGGGTCAAACTGAGAACTGCTGGCCGGCAAACGGCGGCACCGGCGCAGCCAGCCACCGGGCGAAGCTTCCTGCGGCGGCCCGGCCGCGCGCGAAGTGGATTGTCGGCCCTCCGCCCGCCGCGTAATGTGCGCCCGCGCGGCGATGGACCGCGCCGCACCCTTTCAAACTCCAGCATGGACAGCTTTCTCATTCACGGCGGCGTGCCGTTGCACGGCGAAGTCGCCGTCAGCGGCAGCAAGAATTCCGCGCTGCCGATTCTCGCGGCGACGCTGCTCACCGAGGAGCCGTGCGTCCTCCGGCGCGTGCCCCGGCTCAGCGACACGGAGTTCATGTGCAAAATCCTCGCCTCGCTGGGCGCGACCGTCGCCTTCGAGGGCGACACCGTCCGCGTCGAGGCCCGCGAACTCAACCCCGTCGGCGACTACAATCTCATCCGCAAGATGCGCGGCTCCTTCTGCATCGCCGGGCCGTTGCTGGGGCGGCTGCGCGAGGCGAAGGTCGCCCACCCCGGCGGCTGCGTCATCGGCACCCGCCCGATCAATCTTCACCTGAAAGGCTTCCGGGCGCTGGGCGCGGAAATCGAAATTGACGACGGCTACGTCCACTGCCGCGCCCCGCGGTTGGAAGGCACCGAGATTTTCCTGGGCGGACGGGCTGGCTCCACCGTGCTCGGCACCGCCAACGTGATGATGGCGGCGGTCCTCGCCGACGGCGTCACGGTCATCCAAAGTGCCGCCTGCGAGCCGGAGGTCAGCGACCTCGCCAACTTCCTCAACGCCATGGGGGCCCGCGTCAGCGGCGCGGGCACGCCCACGCTCACCATCATCGGCGTCCCCAAGCTCCACGGCGCCGAGCACGAGGTCATCGCTGACCGCATCGAAGCCGCCACCTATGTCATCGCCGCCGCCGCCACGCGCGGTGAAGTCACCGTCACCGGCGCGCGGCCCGACCACCTGTCCGCCGTGCTCGACAAGCTTTCCGAAGCCGGCGTGCGCGTGGAGCGCAAAGGCACCGCCTTGCACGTGCGCCCGGTCACCGCGCTGCGGCCCGCCGACGTCACGACGCAGCCGTACGCGGGTTTCCCCACCGATGTGCAGGCGCAGTTCATGGCCCTGATGACGCTGGCGCCCGGCACGAGCGTGATCACGGAGCGCATTTACGAATCACGCTTCATGCACGCCAGCGAACTGGCGCGGCTGGGGGCGGAGGTTGAAATCGAAGGCCCGGCGGCCATCGTGAAAGGCGGCCGACCGTTGCACGGCGCCATCATCATGGCCAGCGACCTGCGCGCTTCTGCGGCGCTGGTCATCGCGGGTCTGGCAGCGTCCGGCGCGACGCAGGTGAACCGCATTTACCACATTGACCGCGGCTACGAGGACATTGACGGCAAGCTCCGCCGCCTCGGCGCCCGGCTGGAAAGGATTCAAGAAACATGACCAAGCTCATCACGGTGTTTTTGATCGTGCTGGCGGTCTTCGTCGGCTACCGGGTCTATGTGTATTGGGAGAAAGTGGACAGCGAGCAGGATCTCCGGCAGGCGGAGGAAGCCAAACGCCGCTTCGTGGATCCCAACGCCCTCCCCGGACTGCCGTGGGAACTGGCCGATTCGCTGAACCAGGCCAAGTCCGATGGTGCCGCCATGCGCCGCTGGCTCAAGGCCAACCAAGGCCGCGTGCAAGATCCCCGGCTGTCGTGGATCCAACTCGATTTCGTGGAATTGATTGGCCGTGACAGCCCCAACGAGGCGCGCGAAGTCTTCAACTCCGTCAAGCCGCGCATCGCCACCAACTCCCCGGTTTATCCGCGCATTCTGAAGCTGGAAAAGACCTTCCAGTGAAGTGCTTTCAAGACTGAAGGAGCCGACGAGAGGCGGCCCCGGGGTGACTGAAGTCTTGGCCGTAACGATGCCGTCGGAGCGCGGCTGTCGCAGCCGCAGCGGCGTTCGCCAGCCGATGGCCCAAGGCTTTGTCACCCCCGTCCACGGGCGCGTTGCCACTCACTGTTTGGGGGTCGTGAGCGCTCGACGAGGGAGCTGGCTTAT
>Ga0105047_10011111_pt1 | contig 14644 bp, 11 predicted proteins | sample MAT04_FD_78384 | JGI IMG/M metagenome (GOLD analysis project Ga0105047, IMG submission 78384) | Freshwater microbial communities from Lake Fryxell liftoff mats and glacier meltwater in Antarctica - MAT-04 (megahit assembly) | ecosystem: Environmental > Aquatic > Freshwater > Ice > Liftoff... | reverse complement strand
TGGAGCTACTCAATAAAACTGAACAAGTTCGTCCATTTATCATGAATCCAAGAGGTGCTACACTTGAATGTGTTCGTGTTGCGGGTTTTGGAAACGAGGGTTTCATAGAAGTAAACCGCAGGCTCGATCCATTGCTGCTCGATTTAAATGCCATGGGATTCCTGAACGGGCACACTCCTTTTTCGGCCATGCTCGCTTTCTACAGTCTTCTGGTAGCAGCTATTGCCGGCCACAGGCACATTGCATTATCCAACGAATCGAGTGCTAATGAACCTACAATTGCCGGCACAGATATTAATCATCAGTATTCCAAATCATTTGAATTCGAAGCAGCCTTCAGGGAATATGTGAGGAAATATATTTCGGCCGACTTTAATTATTTCAGTTTCCTGCGGCCGCTAAATGAACTTGAGATAGCGCGCATTTTTGCCGAACAGGTTAAGTATTATCCTGTTTTCAAGAGTTGTAATGCCGGCAGCAAAACCGATATCTGGTGCTGCAATTGTCCGAAATGCCTTTTTGCCTTCACAATTCTGAGCCCGTTTATCCCTATCATTGAACTTGTACATATTTTCGGCAAAAATCTTTACGAATTGCCTCAGATGCTCACTTACCTTAAAGAATTAACAGGAATTGATGAAGCAAAGCCATTTGAATGCGTGGGCACCATTGATGAAGTAAACGCCGCACTCCATATGTTTATAGCGCAGCATCAGCACGAAAAACTTCCTTTGCTGATTGACTATTACAGCAATACCACCAATTATTCGAGGTATAATCCAGCAAATGAATCAATTAAAATACTTAATGAATTTAACAACGATCATTTTCTGGAACCTCTTTTCCTTAATATCCTAAAAAAGAAGTTGTGATGACTGGAATAATAAAATCAGAATTTGAACATAAAAATATTGCATTATTAGGTTTCGGGAGAGAAGGACGTTCAACTTACACTTTTCTCCGGAAGATATTTCCTCAAAAAATATTTACAATTATTGATGAAAAAGATGAAATCAGAAATGATGCGATTCTGAAGTCTGACCCTAATATGGCATTTATTACCGGAAGTGGATGCATGCAATCCATCGATATTTTCGATATAGCAATAAAATCACCAGGCATAGCATCCAATTCATTACCTGCAGTGCTCAAAAGGGTGAGGATAACGTCGCAAACCGACATTTTTCTTCAATTGTTTGGAAAACAAGTAATTGGAATTACAGGAACCAAAGGTAAAAGCACAACTTCAAGCCTTGTGCACCATATTTTATACAATGCAGGGATAAATTCCTTGTTAGTAGGAAACATAGGTATCCCTCCTTTTAATTGTATTGATGAGATTATTGATAAATCTTTAATTGTTATGGAATTATCATCTCATCAGCTCGAATATGTGAGTCATTCGCCACATATTGCAATTCTGCTGAACCTTTTCCAGGAACATCTCGATCATTACAAAAGTTATGAGGAGTACCAACTTGCGAAAATCAATATTGGGAAATTCCAGAAATCAGATGACTATTTTATTTATAATAATGATAATGAAATCGTCAAACTACTGGTTCATAATTCATTAGCAACCGAACAAATCAGATTACCTTTTTCATTAGAGCATAGTTCAACAGCAGCAATTAATATTATCAACCATCTGATTGAAGTTCGAACAGCATCAGGATTTGTAAAGCTTTATGATACAAGTCAGGGTCAGTCGTTGCAAGGGCACCATAATCTTTATAATATCATGGCAGCTGCGGCAGCATGTTACCTGCAAGGCATTCCAACTGAATTAATCAGTTCAGGTATAAGTTCATTTAAAGGTCTGGAACATCGTATTGAACCTGTTGGGGAATATGGAGGAATTATATGGTATAACGATTCGATTGCGACCATACCCGAAGCGACCATCGAAGCAGTTAAGACTCTTCAAATTGTTGACACATTGATACTTGGAGGATTCGACAGAGGAATTGATTATTCTGTTTTGTATCCATTTTTACTTTCATCAGGAATTCGCAATATTATTTTCGTTGGAAGAGCCGGTAATCGAATGAAAAGGGAACTGGCTGAATTAAATGGAACTGAGTTAAATACCTTTGATGCCAGTAACTTTGACGACGTTATATCGGTTGCCAGTAAAATTACAGCGAAAGGGAAAATCTGCCTGTTATCACCTGCTGCTGCAAGTTACGATATGTTTAAAAATTTTGAAGAAAGAGGACACGTTTATAAAAAAAATGTGAGAGACCTGGGCCTCTCACAAGAATAATTGATTTTAAGAACGTTGAGAGATTAAACTTTTTCTTCTTCGTCACTCGTTTTCTTAATTACTTTTTTTGTTGCTTTTTTGGGAGTTTCGGTAACTTCGGGCTCAACTGCAACAACTGGTTCGGTTACTTTTGCCTTGGGTTTTGGATCGGCTTTTGGTTTCTCCGCAACTTTTTTAACTTTTTCAACTACAATTGCATCAGCAGTTTCATTTTTAACAACGCTTTTGCTTTTAGAAGATTTTGGTCTGCGGACTCCATATGAACCAATAATAATTTTACCCCTACGTGATTTTTTATCTCCTTTTCCCATGATATATATATTTAGTGATGATTATTAGGTCGTGCCGTAAAATTAATCAAATTTGGAATCCAACGCAAAAAACCGGATGAATTTCAAAATAAAAAATATAAAGATGCTCAACTATAGGTATTGTTTAATTTTAAGTTCGCTGACTTTATTCTTCAAAATTTCCTTGTTCCGGCTTTATGTATGAAATACAATTTTTCACATCCACATCATCTTGCAAAATAATCCTTTTGAAACTTTCTTTCTATCAATTCGCTGTTTGTCGTTGTATTCCGAAACCATTGTAATAGAATATCGAGTTGCTCTTCCTGCGACAATTGCCAAATTACTTTTTCAGTACGCATTCTTTCGGTAAAATGAAAGAGGCAGAGTGAAGCTGATACTGAAATATTAAAACTTTCTGTAAATCCGTACATCGGAATTCTGATAAATTCATCTGCCAGTTCGCATGCTTCATCTGTGAGTCCAAATTTCTCAGTACCGAAAATCAAAGCAAACTTACCTTTTGTCACATCAAAATCATGAATTGCAACAGCCTCCGGCCTTGGTGTAGTTGCTATTATACGATACCCTTCCTTTTTTAAATGCGAAATACAAGAGGCAGTATTGTTTTCGAGGCTATTATGCCGATGAAGATTAAGCCATTGAGCCGCACCAAGCGATACATGAGGGTTAAATTCATATTGGTACGAATTCTCAATTATATGTATATCCTGAATTCCGAAACAATCGCAGGAACGGAGAACGGCGCTTGCATTATGAGGCTGATAGATATTTTCAAGTACCACGGTAATAAATCTGGTTCTGTCATTCAATACTTTATCCATTAAAGAGGTACGTTTTTCGAATTTCAGCGTTCTGAATAAATTACAAAGTCCAATTCTATAATCCAAATCATCAGTATTTTTATTCATAATCATCATAAAATTTATCATCAGTTTGATTTCTCCTTATAAACCATTTATCAAGTGTAATCTCTTTACATAAATCGGGTTCGCCAAATTCGTATGCTGGAATATTTTTCTTATCTATTTTATTTACCTGCCATTCAGTACGATAGCCATCCTGAAACATAAACCTCCTGATAACAAGGCCGTCATTAACTGTTTCAAGATATTTTTTTGAAACCATATATTTAATTGTGAAATCTTCCGGCTCCAGCAAATAAGCGTATTGAAGGAATAAACCCATGTTGATATCTTTAGAAATATTTACTTCAGAAGTAAAGAAAAATTCTTCCAGTTTGCGCCCATTAGATGTGATATTAAATTTTAGTGCATCATATCCCATTAATTTCACTGTATCAGCCAATTGTCGTATGATCAATGAATCATTGATAAAATCATGAAGAACAATTTCTTTCTCAGCTTTAGTCTTGTATAAACTTTCATATTCCATTTTTTGGTTATCAGGAATGAAATCCAGTAAATCATTAATTATATTTATTTTAATTTCCAGCATTTTCGACTGATATGCTTTCAAAGTGGTTTTAACGAAAACCAAATTGATAGGATCAACAATTATAATGCTTTCAGTTTTGAGATTACAAGAATAAATAAGGTCATATTTTTCAACCTTTATTTCGTTATCCTGAATAAAATATCGTTTTAAAATAGTATTTCCCTCCCGGTCTATAATACGGCCGGTAATTTCCCAACCCGCGAGCACATATTGTGGAGGCAAAACCATGGCAAGAATTACAATCCAAATTATATATTTCATTAGTAATAGCTTTAGTAGTTTAAACAAAGATCGCCTTTTAGAACCCAAATATCACTTTTCACAATGATATGTTAGTAAAAAAAGCACTGTATGATTATTATTTAGTAAAAAAAGGCTACTTTTGCGCCTCAAAAATAACAATTATGGCCAAGAAAATTGACAATACTGAAGAGAAAATCCACGCTGTTGAAGAAGCACTGTCGAAATCCGAAAAGTTTATCGAAAAAAATCAAAAGATTCTTACGATAATAATCGGTTCCGCTGTTGTTATTGTTTTGGGAATATTTGCATTCCAGAAACTATATATCGCACCCCGCGAGAAAGCAGCTCAGGGGCAAATCTTTGCAGCTCAGAAGTATTTTGAACAGGATTCTCTCAACAAAGCATTAAACGGAGATGGAAACAGCCTTGGCTTTCTTGATATTATTGATGAATACAGTATGACTAAAGCATCAAATCTTTCAAAGTATTACGCCGGTATTATCTATTTAAAACAAGGTAAATTTGAAAATGCAATTACTTACCTAAAGAAATTTGATAGTGATGATGAATTTGTTGGACCAATGGCTTCTGGCGGAATAGGCGATGCATATATGGAACTTGGACAGAAAGACAAAGCTGTTGAGTACTACCTTCAGGCATCAAACGAACAGGTAAATGATTTAACCACACCACTATACATGATGAGAGCAGCTTTTGTATATGAGGACCTCGGAAAATATGATAAAGCAGTTGAATTGTATGAGAGAATTCAGAAAGAGCACACAAAAAGTACAGAAGCCAGGGATATTGAAAAATACATTGAACAAGCTAAAGCAAAAAGTAAGAAATAATTTCTTCAATTCATTTACATTAAATACCTGGAGCAGCTTCAGGTATTTTTTATTTAAGCCTGCTACATGAGAAGGAATTTACGTATAATATTTATGGGTACACCGGAATTTGCGGTTGAGTCCTTACGAGTGATTGTTGAAGCAGGCTATAATGTTGCAGCCGTGGTTACCGCTCCTGACAAACCTTCTGGCAGGGGGCAGAAACTTAAATTCTCTCCTGTAAAGGAATTTGCAATTAAACATCAGATAAAGGTTTTACAGCCTTTTAGGCTTAAAGATCCTGATTTTTTTATGGAATTAAAGAACTATAATGCAAATCTCCATGTGGTTGTTGCTTTTAGAATGTTACCGGAAATTATCTGGCAGATGCCTGAATTTGGATCAGTGAATTTACATGCCTCATTATTACCTCAATACAGGGGAGCAGCACCAATAAACCATGCAATAATAAATGGAGAAACTGAAACCGGCATAACGACATTCTTTATCGAAAAAGAAATTGATACCGGAAATATAATTCTTTCAGAAAAACACCTTATTATGCCTTCTGACAATGCAGGCATACTTCACGACCGACTGATGATTGCAGGCGGCACTTTAATGTTAGAAACGCTTAAAATGATTGAGAATGGCAGTGTACGGACACAATGCCAGAGTAATAGCAGTTATGGACAAACAACAATAAAATCTGCACCAAAGATATTTAAGAATTACTGTAGAATTGACTGGTATTCGTCATGCATCAGTATTCATAACTTAGTAAGAGGGTTGTCTCCTTTTCCTGGTGCATTTTCGAACATAATAGCATCAGATGGTATAACAAAACAAATAAAAATATATAAAACTGCATGCCAGTACGAAAAACCTGAAGGTTTGCCCGGAACAATAATCACTGATAATAAAAAATCAATATCAGTAATTACATCAGACGGTTTATTAGAAATTTTGGAATTGCAGGTAGAAGGAAAAAGACGGATGAAAACGACTGAACTCCTAAAAGGAATGACTTTTCAATCAGGGCTCCATTTTGTGTAAACTTATTACACCTTATTAGAACCATAAAAGTATCGTTATTGCTGTAAAGTTATTAACAAAAGCCCGCCTTTATTAACAATTAAGATGGTAATTCGCCTACATGTATTGATATCACTGAGATTAAGCTTATATTTGTATTAAATAAAAACTATATTAATAACTAAAACTTTATACCAATGAACAAAGCAGAATTAATTGAATCGATGGCTGCTGAAGCAGGCATGACTAAAGCTGATGCCAAAAGGGCTCTGGATGCTTTTGTTGTTTCCACAAACAAAGCTTTGAAAAAGGGTGATCGTGTTGCTTTGGTAGGTTTTGGATCTTTCTCAGTTTCAAAACGAGCTGCCCGAAAGGGACGTAACCCACAGACCGGAAAAGAAATCAAGATTGCTGCGAAAAAAGTAGTTAAATTTAAAGCCGGAACTGATCTTGCAAAGAATGTTAAATAAGATTTATTCACAAGCATAAAAGCTCTTTCATGGGAGCTTTTATGCTTGTAATCAATTAAATATAATAAGTCAACAAACAATTTTATTCTATATAGTGTCTATAAGAAAACGAGTTTGAAATGAGCTTTGCCCACGCTCACCCCTTGGTCCCCATAGGGAAAATCCTCGCGCACAGAAGATTGAGTTTTGCCTGCCAAACCTAAAGTTAAAGAAAATGAGCATTTTTACGTAAAATGATGAGTTTTCTTAGTGACACTATATAGTATATTTTAATGTGTAGGTGAGCCAATCTTATTCTCAGGCTCTGTAAAATGTTTTTGGGAGTATGTTATAATCCCCGATTAGAAATTTCAAAAACCAATTTTAAAAGGTGTATCTCTATGAGCAATCTAATCTCAAATATTTAATTCGGTTTCAACTTCACTTTTATTTAAAATAATCTTTCAAGAGAACAAATTGTGTCCTAACGCATATGCCTATCAAAAAATCTTGCTTTTCAGATTAATCTACAAATTGTCTCTAAAAGTATAGAACTTATTATAGGTTTATACACAACGTCATCAAACAAACTTTTATTCAGCAGGCCTTCTATATCATGGATAGACGAGGCTGTGCATACTATGATTGGAACCGACGGCCTCAGCTTTTTGATAAACTCAGCAGCATCATTTCCCGACATTTCAGGCATACGTAAGTCCATAATAATGAGATCACATTCTTCATCCGATTGGCAGAACTGTACTGCCTTATTACCGCTTATTACCCTCTTTGTTGAAGCACCTGCCTGTGTGAGTAGCCTGTTCACATAAAGGTAACCGAAATCATCATCCTCACAGATTAAAATCTTACTCTCACTCAAACAAGACTTTGTTTCGAGGTGATTGCGCTGAATTTTTTGTTTTTTAGTTACCAGATTATAAGGAATTGTAAAATAAAAATCAGACCCCTTTCCAGAATCTGAGTTAACATATATTTCGCCGCCCATCATTTCGACCAATGCTTTAGAAATTGAAAGTCCAAGTCCAGAACCTCCAAATTTGCGAGTGAGGGCATCTTCAACCTGCCGAAAACGTTCAAAAATAATCTCCTTATTCTCTGGAATTATTCCTATGCCGGTGTCCTTAACATGAAACTGCAACATCTCATCATTCATTTTGCATCCAAAACTGATTGAGCCGGAATAAGTAAATTTAATTGCGTTATTCAGCAAGTGAGTTAATACCTGGGTCAACCTTAATCCATCCCCTATAATTGTTTCCTTGTCGTTATCAAGTACTGAACTTAGTGTGAGCACAAGTTTTTTTTCTTTTGCCAGTTTTTCGAAGCTAACAAAAAGTTTATTTAAAATCTGATTAATATTTATTTGCGAACAGGAAAGCTTGATTTGATTGGTCTCAATCCTTGAAATCTCAAGTATATCGTTTACAATAGAAAGCAACTGACCTGATAAATGATGTATCAGATTTGAATAATGCTCTTTATCATTGATAGCAATATCTTGTTCCAACAGTATCTCAGTGAAGCCAAGAATGCCATTTAAAGGTGTTCGTATTTCATGACTGATATTAGCCAGGAATGCTGCTTTTAACTTATCACTCTGCTCAGCTCTCAGCTTTTGTTCAAGCAATTCCTGTTCCGAATGCTTGCGTTGCGTGATATCCATAACCATACCGGAAATAGAGTCATTACCAAGTACTGCGCTGATTAATACAACTTTTTCTTTCCCATACCTGGTGAGCCAGGTAAGTTCAAAATCTGTCAGTTTGCCATTTAGTGTAATAAACTCCAGCATTCTGGTTCGATCGGCAGGATCCTTGTAAATGCAAATTACATTCGGAACTGACAGAAGTTCTTCTATTGAATCATAATCCAGCATCCGGCAAAGTGCCTCATTTACAATTAAAAGCTCTCCATTTATTGTGGTCGAATAAATACCAATCAATGCACTCTCAATCAAATTTATATATTTCTCTTTGGAATTAATTAATGCAATTTCTGTCTGTTTCCGGTCGGTAATATCTTGTATAAATCCTTCAAGCGCAACAACTTCTCCATATCTATTGTAAACTGCCTGGCCTTGCTCCCAAACCCATTTTTGTTTCCTGTCAGATGTAATAATTTGATATTCTCCTGTATATGATCTCTTTTCTACTATTGCTTTCTGCCATTCAAGCCAGACTCCCTCCTGGTATTCACGATCAATTAATTCGTTAAACGCTAATTTATTATTCTTGATTAAATCTGCCGACAGATAACCTGTTAGTTCAAAACATCCCTGGCTCACGAACTCCATTGTCCAGTTTTTGTCATTTTTACACCTGTAAGCCATTCCGGGAAGGTTAGACATCAATGTCGAGAGTCTTCTTTCACTTTCGCGCAACGAATCTTCAGCAAGTTTCTGTTCATGTATATCACGGCCGACTCCAATAACAGCATTTATTTCTCCTTTATCATCAAATACTGCAGATTCCGACCATGCAATCCACCTCCAGCCATGTTTGGTAAGTGCCCGGTATTCTTTGTAACATTGATGTGGAGGTTGTTTAAGCAGTTCAATTGTACGAGAAGCGACAAGCCTGTCATCAGCATGAACCAGATGCAGGAATGCGTTTCCGAGAAGCTCATTTTCCCGTTTCCCCAAAAGTTCACAAATAGAAGAATTTACGAATAGAAATCGTCCCTGGATGTCAATTTTCACAATCAGGTCTGTATGGTTCTCAACAATCATGCTGTATTCCGACTCTTTATTCCGAAACTGAACAGCAGATTTTTCACCAGCGGTGATATCATTTCCTGTGTGAAAAATACCACAAATACTTCCTTTATTATCGTAAACCGGGTAGGTTGTAATAAGCCAGGTGCTTCCATTGGCATCAAGCATTTCGACTTCATTAACTGCCTGGTTAAGTAATGTTTTATTTACAAGACATTCCTCACATGATACCTGATTGAAATTCATCAACTTACAACAAATATTCTCTTCCGGATTTTCATGATATGAAAATTTCGAATTCCTATTCCTGAACTGCGACCATTTAACCTTATGGTCAGGACCAATAAATGATATGAATGTACTGATATCAAGGCGTTTTTCCGAAACTGTCATTTCTGAGAAATAGGAGTCGTTGCAGTAGTTTTTATCTTTCAATACAACTCAACTTAAAAGTTTTTATCCGGGTTGTGATTGATTAAGAATATTTTATAAAAATACATAAAAAGAAAACTAAATTCAGTCATATTTAGAAAAATAATTTTTAACATAATTATTAACTGATTCAATTTTGCTTAACTAAACCTTTATCAGACTAATAAATGCAGGGAAGCTGATTTAAAGTTCTTTTATAATATCACCTTCAGCCTGTACATAATTTTCCTCAATAAGCCATCGTATAATTGACAGTACATCATTCTCATTATATTTAGCTAAAAAAGTAACTATTTCAGTTATTGACTTTGGGGCAGCATGAAGCATACCAAATATTGCCAATTCAATTTCTTTTGATTTTTTCTCATTAATTGCGCTTCGCCTTCGTTTGAGGCAGACATCACACACTTCGCAATTCTCTGACTTTTTTTCACCAAAATAGGATACAAGCATGCGACTGCGGCAATCAGTTTCCGAAATAGCATAGTTTATCATGCTTTCCAGTTTTGCGTATGCATCTTTCTTTCGCTGAGTGTAAAAAGTTTTTGAGAGAGAAATATCAACCGGATCAATCCTCTCAGTATTGAATATTAACTGAGGAGTTTTTTTATGTGGTAAATACTCCAGAATACCCAGTTTCTGCATCCTGCAAATCAATTCGATAACCCGGGGAGCGTCAATTCCTGATCGGCGGGCAATTTCGTTTTCGCTGATACGTGTAAAATCAGTAAAAACACCACTGTACGAGCGGAGAATAATTCTCAGAATCTTATCAGCCTCAACATTTTCCAGCTGGTAACTGTATAAATCTTCCTTCGAGCAAATAAAAAATATCCTCGATGGGTTGTCCCAGGCATCGTTCATCGTGATATAACCATCCCTTTCAAGGATTTTTAATGCATTGTATGCAGTTACCGGCTTAAATTTATAATTATTGTTGAATTTTTCAAAGTCGAAACCGAAAGAAACATCCTTGCCTGCTCCAACAGGAAGTTGCAGGTAATTTCCCAGTGCTGTGTACACCAGTCTCACGGTTTCAGGATCAGGCCATGAAAGTTCGAGGTGATGACGGCTGTTTACAATATCATGTTCATTAAACAACATCACGGCATAAGATTTCCCGCCATCGCGCCCTACCCTGCCAGCTTCCTGGTAATAGGCTTCGAGTGTATCGGGTAAATCGATATGAACAACCAAACGTACATCTGGCTTATCAATGCCCATTCCAAAAGCATTGGTTGCCACAATGATTCGCGTTCTCCCTTCCATCCAGTCGTGCTGGCGCGATAAACGAATTGCCGGTTCGAGTCCCGCATGATAATTACTTGCTGAAATACCATTATGGTTAAGCAATTCGGTTATTTCCCCGGTAAGTCGCCTGTTCCGGACATAAACTATTCCACATCCTGAAACTCCACGGCAGATTCTGAGCAGCTTTTTTATTTTATCGTCTTCGCGTGAAACAACGTAAGCAAGGTTTTTACGTACAAAACTTTTACTGAATGTGTTTTTGGCCTGAAATTCCAGTTTTATCTGGATATCCTCAATAACCTCCGGCACAGCTGTTGCAGTAAGAGCCAATACAGGGGCTTCCGGAAAAATATTCCTGACTTCGGCAATCCGCAGGTAAGGCGGCCGAAAATCGTACCCCCACTGCGAGATGCAATGCGCTTCATCCACAGCAATAAGTGATACATTAATCCCACGGAGCATTTCGCGGAATTTCCGGGTTTCGAGACGCTCCGGCGAAAGGTAGAGGAATTTTGCCCTGCCATCAGCACATTTTTCAAATGCCATTTCGATTTCACGCGGATGCATTCCTGCATGCATTTCGACAGCTGTTATTCCACGTTTCTTAAGGTGTTCAACCTGGTCAGTCATCAGTGCAATTAAAGGCGTAACGACCAGGCATAACCCATCCTTACACAAAGCAGGTACCTGGAAACAAATCGACTTTCCGCCACCTGTTGGCAAAAGTGCGAGAGTATCTTTGCCCGATAAAACTGATAGTATGATATCTTCCTGTAAAGGACGAAATGTATCGAATCCCCAATATCTTTTCAATATTTCGAGAGGTGCTGATATCATTTGGTTTTTAGTTCGTTATTGAGATGGATTATTAAGGTTGATGACGAATAAACAGAATTAGAATTTATCGGTATTTGATTGTTAATAGCACTCACCGCTGGCTTGCATGAATAATATAGTTTCCAAAGTTAGGCTAAAACTTCAAAAATCAGGGTTTATGTTTATAATTCGGAAAGAGAATTAACTTTGTGGAATGAGAATTTACCTGCTTGGATATATGGGAAGCGGCAAGAGTACATTGGGACGCAACCTTGCCCGGGAACTGGGTATTTCGTGGATTGATACGGATGATGAATTCGAAACCCGTTATAAGATCGTTATTCCTGAATTTTTCAACAAATACGGTGAAAATGCTTTTCGCGAACTTGAACAGAAGCTCCTGGCTGATTTTTCAAAAGTATCAGATATTGTAATTTCTACCGGCGGAGGAATGCCATGTTTTTTCGATAATATGGATCTGATGAACCAAACAGGATTTACTGTTTATCTGAAAACAACCCCTGAATTATTGATTTCGAGGAATGAAATCTCAGCACGAAAGAGACCACTCTTCCAGCAAATGAAAGGAGAAAATTTCCTACAGAACGTCACTCAACATTTGAAATCACGTGAACCATTTTACGAAAAGGCCAAACTGATCCTGGATTCGTCATATCCTGATATCAAGGAGCTTAAATCAAAAATCCTGGAGTATTTCACCTCACCTTCCTGATGGTAAGCAAAACCACATTTTCGACATGGTGCGTATGGGGGAACATATCAACAGGTTGAACAGCCGCTACTTCATATTTCTCCATCATCAAAGCAATATCCCTGGCTTGTGTTGCCGGGTTACAACTTACATAAACAACTTTCGCGGGTTCAATCTGAAGAATTTGATTAACGACACTTGCGTGCATTCCGGAGCGGGGAGGATCGGTAATGATTACATCAGGATGACCATTTTGTTTTACGAAATCGTCATTTAATACTTTAGCCAGGTCTCCAGCAAAAAAAACAGTGTTCTCAATCTGGTTTAACTCCGAATTTATATGCGCATCATCGATAGCTGATGGAACATACTCCACTCCTACTGCCTTTTTAACATAAGGCGCTACAAAATTGGTTATGGTTCCTGTACCGCAATACAAATCATAAACCAGTTCAGTGCCGGTATATCCTGCAAATTCGAATGCTGTTTTATACAGATTGAATGCCTGCAGCGGATTAGTCTGGTAAAATGAAACCGGCCCTATCCTGAACTGCAATTGCTTACCGCCTTCTACCGGTGCATCCATAAACTCGGTAATGAAAGGATTTCCTTTCCACAGGAGCATTTGCTGATCGGTGATCACATCGTTTTGCTTGGTATTAATCACATAGATCAAAGAAGTAATCTGTGGAAATGAGTCTGCAATAAAAGTCATCAACTGACTTATTTCATTGGGAGCATCATATGCAAAAACTACAATAGCCATAAGGTCGCCGGCAATTGCATTACGAATCAGCAAGTTGCGCATAAAGCCTTCGTGCGAGCGCGGATTATAATAACTCCAGCCTTTCTGCAGAGTAAAATCCCTTACGGCCAGCCTGATAGAATTTGAAGGTTCCGGCTGGTGATAACAATGGTTAATATCAAGAACACGATCGAAAAGCGTCGGAATGTGAAAACCAAGTCCGTTTGTCTGCCGCTCTTCGGCAGGTAATGCCATATCTTCAGCATTCAGCCAACGCCTGTCGGAAAAAGTATATTCAAGTTTATTTCTATATCCCGTGGTGAGAGGCGACGCTATTATTGGTTTTATTGGAGGGAACGGAAACTTGCCTATACGGGTAAAATGATCATCAACCTGTTTTTGCTTGTATTTGAGTTGCTGTTCGTATGACAAATTCTGCCAACGGCAGCCACCACAGGTTCCAAAATGTTCGCAAAAAGGCTCAACCCGGAGTTCGCTGAAATGATGGAACTTAACTGCCTTACCCTCGAAATAACTTTTTCGCTTCGAAACAACCTGTATATCAACAATATCTCCGGGAACGCAAAATGGAATAAAAACTACCATATCATTTACCCGGGCAACTGCTTTGCCTTCGGCTCCGGCATCGAGGATGGTAACATTTTCAAAAAAAGGAAGGGGGCGACGGGGCATGGGGATTTCGGATTTACGAGTTACGATTTACGATTTCGGATTTACGATTGGGGATTAATCCTGAATCCGCAAAGGTACAACGAAAGTGATTAACGATTAGAATCCGGTGGAATGAAAGGAAATTTAGGGGCTTGATTTATAATTGAGAAGAATTTTCGCACCTAACTGTATGCTTTCGTAACTTTGGAGTTGAATTTTAAGAATTATGATAAAAATATTTTCATCTGAACAGGTCAGAAAAGCTGACAGGTATACTATTCTTAATGAACCGGTTACTTCAACTGACTTGATGGAGCGTGCAGCCAGTGCCTGTGTCGGTTGGTTAAATAATTACCAGGATCTGAGTAATAAAAAGGTCGTTATTTTTTGCGGCCCGGGGAATAATGGTGGCGACGGACTGGTGATTGCCCGCAAGCTTCATAAACAGGACGTGAAAATTATCATATTTATTCCTGATGAAACAGCTAAGTTTTCGGATGATTTTGCGGTTAACCTGCAAAAAGCAAAAGTCAGTGATGCCGATATCCGATTGAATGATACAGTGGATGAAAGTATTCTGGGCGAAAACACATTGATAGTTGACGCGCTGTTCGGCTCCGGCTTATCAAAACCACTTTCGGGCAAATACAAAGAACTTGTTGAGATGATAAACAAAAGCAAATGTATCAC
>Ga0105047_10011109_pt1 | contig 14644 bp, 12 predicted proteins | sample MAT04_FD_78384 | JGI IMG/M metagenome (GOLD analysis project Ga0105047, IMG submission 78384) | Freshwater microbial communities from Lake Fryxell liftoff mats and glacier meltwater in Antarctica - MAT-04 (megahit assembly) | ecosystem: Environmental > Aquatic > Freshwater > Ice > Liftoff... | reverse complement strand
TGAGATATACCCAGCATTTGTAAATCTGTAAGAGAACCTATTTCATTAGGAAGGGAAATCAGTTGATTTTGACCTAAATGCAATCGTTCTAATTTTGAAAGAGAGCCTATTTCGGGAGGGATAACAGTAATTTGATTTTTAGATAAATCTAGACTTTTTAAATTTGAAAGAGAGGTTATTTCCTTTGGAAGATAAGTCAGTCGGTTATTGCTTAAGTTTAAATTTTCCAAATGTAAAATTAGGCTGATCATTGAGGGAATGGAATTTAAATTCAAATTTTCTAAATCTAAAGATGCGGCTCCACTAGCATAACAATTCCTTATTCTAGAAGCTGCCTCGGCTTTTTGACTTTTATTTTGATCATTATGTAACCACTCATTAAGGCTAATGTCGAAATTTAAAGAATCAAACGCGGTGGATATTGTTGAAAAATATTGTGACGAATAGTTTGGTATTTGCATGAATTATAAATGATCTTTGTTTTTTAACGAATTTTGAATAATACGAGTTAAAACCCTGATCGTTACACAGATCTTTGCTGGACCTTTTTGGCTCGACTGTAAAGCCTCTGGCAAAGAAACTCTCCTCGCAGATAGCGCACGGCTATCTGCTCCGTCACTTTTCTTGGCATATGCTACAGTGGCGCACAAAATTCTCGAGCAAAGATGTGTGTAACGATCAGATTAAAACCATATATTTTTATCCATATAATTCAACTATATTTTTAGTGTTTACAATCCTATTTGAAAAAATAGTTTTATATATTGTTCGAATAAGTGAACACAGCCAGCAAAAGCATGCTCTCCTTTAAGAATTATTCGCATAGAGTTTTGTGCACACCTTGTATTCAGGAGAAATTGGGAAGCAAATATGCTGTAAGTTTTTCTGGTTTTTACGACGTTTCTAACCGTTCGTTTGAATTACGGGAATGATTTTAATTTGGTCTAAAAAGCTTCCTTGTCATTCACAACTTATCTTTCAATGGGGAGTACCGTGATCTATCTGACTTTCCCACTTTTTGAGGTAGCCTAAAATAGCCTCTTTTGAAGGTTTTGTTTTAAATAAATCGAGGGTTTGCGACTGGCTGCTTAAATGTGCGATTTTTGCTAACAGGTGCAGATGACGCTTGTCTTCGCATGCAAATAAGAAAAATAAAGTATGGACAGGAAGTCCATCTAACGCACCGTACTTTAGATCCTCTTTTGGAAATACTATGATTACAGTATCTTGATGGCCCGTGAGAAGTGAATCTCGAGTATGGGGGACCCCGATTCCGTTATTAAGGGCTGTGGGCATCATTTGTTCTCGGTCGAGTAAAAGATCGGTCATGACATCTGCATCGACGTGCAGTTTCTTAGCAACGATTTTCATAGTTGCTCGAATCACTTCTTCTTTAGTTTTACCGGGTAAATGATGAAGAACGTCGCCTTTATGAACAGCTCTGAATAAACTAAATTGTTTACTCCCTCCTTTCACGGAATTTTTTTGATTGATTGTTTCTGCTGGTTCTTCACGTTCTTTATTGGTAAAAGGAGAAGAACCATGTGTCTTAACCAATTCATGGGAAATGACCCAGTTCTCAATCTCGGTTCGAGAGAAAAAATAATGTTGATTGATACGGTAATTGGGGATTTTCCCGTCTGTAATCCATCGTCTAATTGTCGTTTCAGATACATTTAAAAGATCGGCTACATCTTTAATTTTCAGATCCATAGGGTCACTCTTTAAAGATAAAAGCAAGTTGTTAAAAAAATAATCACATAATTATAGATATCAAATTGTTTCAAATAATTCAATAATATCTCTAGATTCAGCAAAGTTTAATAGTTTTTTTCTTATTTCTTCATCCTTGATGACTTGCGTTAAGTGAGATAGGATTTGTAAGTATTCGGTTTGTTTATCATCGGGACCGCCGATCATAAACACAATTCTTACCGGAGAGCGATCAAGTGACTGCCATTGAAGAGGTTTTTTTAAAATGCCGATGGCAATAAAAAAATGATCAAAGGCATGTAATTTAGCATGTGGAATAGCTACACCCATTCCGATACCAGTAGAAACAAGCTTTTCTCGATTTAAAATTGCTTCGAAAAATTCTATTTCATCTTTGATTTTACCTGCTTCATAAGCCAGGTGGGCTAACTGCTTCAGAACATCGTCGCGTGATCCGGCGTCTAAAAAGGCAGTTAAATCGGAGTGCATATATTGAGATATTCGCATGTTTTTATAAGCCTTTAACCTGTATGACCAAAGCCATTTTTACCACGTGCTGTTGTTGTAAGTTCATTGCAAAGGATAAAGTTGGCACGAACGACAGGGGCGACTACCAATTGAGCAATACGCATTCCATCGGTGACAATAAAAGGTTCTTTACCATGATTAATTAAAATAATTTTAATCTCACCGCGATAATCCGAATCAATTGTCGCAGGCGTATTTAAAACAGTAATTTGATTCTTAAAAGCTAAACCGCTTCTAGGGCGAATTTGAATTTCATAACCTTCAGGTATTGCCACAGAAAGTCCAGTGGGTACTAAAGCGGATTGGCTAGGGGGAATAACGAGCGGTTCTTTCAAGAAAGCTTTAATATCAGCACCAGCCGCTTCTCTTGTCATATAAGAAGGTAAGAAATCTTCATTTTCAATGATTGTAAGAATGTCTATTGCATTTTCAGGTAAATTTTGCATTTGTCCTCATGGATTAAACGTCTTTAGAAGAGTTATTTTTTTTATTTAGTTTTGAAGGGAGAGGGGGAGGAACAGGTGGGTTGTCATCCTGCGGTATCGTCAAGAAATCAAGGAAATCTGAAATTTTTTGTTTTAATTCATGTCGTTTGACAATGCAATCAATCATCCCGTGCTCGAGTAAAAATTCTGATTGTTGAGCGCCCGGCGGGAGCTGTTGACCGATTGTTTGTTCAATCACACGCGGACCAGCAAAACAAATCAAAGCATTGGGTTCTGCAATTATCACATCCCCTAAAGAAGCGAAAGAGGCTGTAACGCCACCTGTAGTGGGGTTAGTTAAAACGGAAATGTAAGGAATTTGAGCTTCATGGAGTTTTGCAAGAGCCGCTGATGTTTTTGCCATTTGCATCAGAGATAAAATTGATTCCTGCATGCGAGCTCCTCCGGATGTAGACACAATCACTAAAGGGAGCTTTTCTTTCAAACAGAGCTCGATTAAAAGGGTTAGACGCTCGCCGACAACAGAACCCATGGAACCGCCCATAAAGTTAAAATCCAGCACCCCTAAAGCAATGGTATGTTGATTGAGTAAACAAGTTCCTACAATGACAGCTTCATTATGCCCTGATTTTTCTTGGGCCATCAGTAGACGATTCGGATAAGGTTCTGTATCTACAAAATCGAGAGCATCTATAGGTTGAAGATGATCAAATAAAATAGTAAAAGTATCCGGTTCGCTTAAGGTTTTAATACGTTCATTCGTAGGTAAGCGGTAGTGATAATCACATTTGGGACAGCAATTTTGATTCTGCTCCAGTTCGTTGGCATGAATTAATTCATGACAGTGAGTACACTTTAACCAACCGCTAAAACCATCTTTTTTAGTCGTTTGAATTTTTATTTTTGGCTTATCTCGGGAAAATAATCCCATAAATGTTTCTCATTTAAAATTAGAGTTATTTATAGAATAGCATAATAATGAACTAAGCAGAATTAGACAAGTCATTTTCCCGATTAATAAAATTAAAGGTTACTTGCTTTTAACTCGACTTTGCAAAATTTTGCAAAGTCGAGCTTATGCGTGGTGAGCAAATAAATGTTACATTTTGACTCGATCCGCGGATTTTCCTTCAGAAAACTCGAGTTGCGCCCTTTTAGTTATAAGCCGCGATAGCGCCCGAAGCATGTAGTTACAGGTGCAACTTGTGGAATAAAATGTATTGTATATAGAACCTCGAAGGGGGCGACGGTAATCTTTACAAATGTTCTGCCTCGAATAAATATGAGTCTGCAATCAATTTAGAATAATATTTTGTGCTAAGCACAATATCGTAGCTTAAGCCGGTAAATGTACTCATTTCTTAATCGACAAGCTGACGCATGTGGCTACATGCTGTCGTCGACTTCGCGGCTTTTAACTAAAAGGGCCAAACTCAGGTTTTTCGAAGAAAAATTCGCATATCGTGTCAAAATGTAACATTTATTTCCTTACGGCGGCTAATGATTGGCTTATGATTTATGAGTAAGGATCAGCCTTCGGAGAGAAGCTTCCTGCAGCGTAATGAATCGAGAAGGGAGAGGTAAAAACCCTTCTACTAGTCGATTCATTAGGCTGAAGTTTGCTTCTCTCGCGAAAGGGATGTCAAAATTTTGCAAAGTCGAGTTTAACCCTCCTTCGTCTGGGTATCTAAACTGTTGGATTTCTCATGATTACCATGAAATAAAACATTTTTTGAAATTCAACACCAAAGATGCGCGAATAAACCTGGTAGATTAAATCTTAATTTTTCTAGTATTGAGAACATTCATTACCTGTCATTTTCCGGAAAGATTTAAAGGCGTGGTTGATAACTTTGAGATATAAATTTTATCTTCGGAAATAATTTTCTTAATGACAGGACCATAAGCTTGTTTCTCGAGAAAAAATTTATTCAGTTGAACAATGTTTTCAGCATTTTTTAAACAATCTCCCGAAAGGATCATATAAGTGGGTAAGTCTTGACTTACAATCATTTTTTGAACAAACCAACCACAGTCAGGTGCCTTAGATCTAGTTTCCAGCGCCCATTCATTGAGTAATTGCTTAAATTTCTCTTCTGAGTCAGGCTGAAGTTGAAAGTGTTCCATATGAACGAAATTAGGATTACTTAAGCTCACTTGTCCCGAAAGGGGGACTTGAGAGAGGTCGGGAAAGCTTTTCGTTAAAAAAATAGAATAATTAACTAAATGTTTTTTTGTTCCGACGCGTTCCGCTTCTTCGGACCAGAATGAATAAATTTTATTCCAATTACTCTCATCTAAAAAAGGGTAAAAAAAGTAGTAGGTGGATGTCGTGCTTTCATAAAAAGTTAATATACGGATAAAATTTGGATGTTCTTTCGCTTTATTGATAATAGTTGCGACTTTTTCTTCATAAATTTTTTGTTCTTCGGGCTTGACTTGATCTTTCCAAATCATCCAGCTAAAAGGCTCAGAAGCTTTTTCTTTATCAAATTTAATCATTTCAGCGACAGAGTTGCTTTTTTCTCCACTAAAATTGAAAAAGGGCACGCTCAAACAAGCAAATGTCAACAGCATTTTAAATTTATAGTTTTGCACGTAATTCTCCCTTTGATTGACAACTCATTCCACTTTCAAATTGAAAGATTAAGCAGGTAAAAGTGAAACGAGTCGAGGCTTGTTATTTAGATTTAGCTTTCGAGTAACGTTCTTCGACGTTTTTCCAATCAATTATACCCCAAATTGCTTTTACATAATCAGCTCGAGCGCTTTTGTATTGTAAATAGTAGGCATGTTCCCAAACATCTATTCCCAATAGAGGCACATATCCTTGGGTAGATAGGGGATCTTGATTTGCACAAGTTGTAATGACGAAACGATCATTCGCTTTGTCGTAACCTAACCAACCCCAACCTGAACCTTGGATGCCGATCACTTTAGCGCTGAATTTGTCGATGAAATTTTGCAACGATCCGTATTCTTTATTAATCGCTTTGCTTAATTCTCCTTCGGTTAGCTGTCCGCCGCCTTTATCTTTTGGAGCCAAATTTGTCCAGAAAATGGAGTGATTGACATTTCCGCCGCCATTAAACTTAATAGCTTGTTCTAAGGCGATCATGCCTGCAAGATCTTGCTTTTTCTCAGCTTCGGCATATTGTTCCAGAGCTTTGTTTAAATTAGTCACATAAGTTTGATGATGCTTCGTGTAATGCAAGTTCATGATTTCTGCACTAATAATCGGTTCTAGTGCTCCAAATTCATAAGGAAGAGGGGGCAGTTCATAAGTAACGGTAGAATTTTTGTTGGGCTGATCCATAAAGAGCTCCTTGCTAAAAATATTGGTTCATTTATTGTTATATTGAAACAATTCGGCTTATTTAAGCAATTTAGATTTTAAATATTGTTCGGTAATCGGACCAATCGAAATCAAATCCTTATTTTCAGGTAGTCGACCAAAGATTTCGATAAAAGCGTTAACGGTAGAAGGACTCGTAAAAATAATGGCATCAAATTGTTCAAGGGAAGGCAAAGAGACGGGATGGCTCGATCGGGTATCATAAAGATGGCATTCCGTCAATTTTATCTCTTTTTGAGCAAGGAACTTTCTAATCACTGGTCGAGAAAGAGCGGAATGAGGCCAAAATAAATGGGCTCCTTCTAAGGGGATTTCCTTGAGTTCAACAACTATTCCTTCGGAGGTTTCGTTTTGAGCGATGAGATAGGGGAAAAGATTGTATTGGCATAAGACCCGCGCGGTAGCTCGACCGACAACGACAATCCTTTTATTTTTCCAATCTTTTAGCGAAAATCCTAAATCAGCTAAATAGCCGAGCAAAATGGGAATAGTGCTTTTTGAAGTGATTAAAACATGCGTGAAGCTTGAAAAGTTTTTAAAAATATTTTCTAAGGTGCTTAAGGGGTAAGGAATGATTTGAATAAGAGGGAGATGGACTAAGCGACCACCGGTTTGATAGTCAGATGGATCGAGTCCCAAGTAGAGAAGACGTTGTTTGAGTGGCATGGGATATCACAGGCTCTAAGATTTCGAACAGGTTTGAAAATGAAGACAAGTAAAAAGCCGGCTCATTTCCTGATCTTCTGTTCGAGCAACAATCGCCAATTTTCCTTGACCTTCAGTTGTGGGTAACGGCAGTCGAACGCGGTTCAAATGGGTGAGGCCAAGCCGAATGAGTGCTGCTTCTGCAATCACGACTCCTTCTACTTCTCCTCTTGTCAGCTTTGTTAGGCGCTGCTCGATTGTCCCGCGTAAATCACAGAAAGTGCAATCGGCTCTCATTTGAAGAACCGCTTCCTCTCTTCGTGCAGAAGAAGTCGCAATGAGTGCTCCTGCGGGAAGTTCATCGATTCCGATGCCCGGTTGTAAGACTAAAGAATCGGCAGGATCTAAACCTTTTGTTAGACAAATAACGCTTAAACCTTCAGGTAAAGGATGGGGTAAGTCTTTAGCGGAATGAATAGCAATCCTGCAAGCACCTCTTAAAACTAATTCATCCAGTTCCTTTGTGAAAAAATCGGTCCTTCCTAAATCACGTAAAGAAGTCAGAAGGTCGAGGTCGCCGGTACTCGAGAGGTAGTGAATATCAAACTGGATCGAGGGATGGTAATTCTGTAATTCAACCAAAATTTCCTGTACTTGTGCTCGTGCAAGAGAAGAAGTTCTTGAGCAAACGCTAAGTTTATTTGAGTAACGCATTGACAGCTTCCTCCACAAATTCGACGCCGGTGATACTGATCTTGCTGCGGATTTCTTCAGAAATCCCTTTCACATTTCTCTTCGGAATGAGGCATCTTTGGAAACCCATATGAATTGCTTCTTTCAAACGACTTTCTATGCGGGATACGCTGCGGACCTCTCCGCCTAAGCCGACTTCACCTACAATGATCGTTTCCGGATCTAAAATGCGGTTGAATAAAGAAGACGCACAAGCGACCAAAATGCCTAAATCGATGGCAGGTTCAATAATTTTTAATCCCCCTGCAACAGCTACAAAGACATCACATTTATGCAATTGATACCCCATGCGTTTTTCCAATACAGCCAAAAGTAGAGCCAGTCGATTTTGATCTAAACCTGTTGAGCGCCGTGAAGGAGTACTAAAAACCGTGTCGGTGACTAATGCTTGTACTTCGATCAAAATCGGACGAGAGCCTTCCAAAGTGGGAATGATGACAGATCCGATGACTTCTTTGCGTCTTTCTTCTAAAAAAATTTCAGAAGGATTGGGAACTTCAGTCAGCCCTTTGTGGCTCATTTGAAAAACGGCGATTTCATCGGTCGGACCAAAACGGTTTTTTACAACGCGAATCATCCGATAATGATGTTGTTTATCACCCTCAAAATAGAGAACCGTATCCACTAAATGTTCTAAAACTCGAGGACCGGCGATTTCTCCTGTTTTAGTGACATGTCCGATTAAAAAGGTGGCAATCCCTTTTCCTTTAGCCAAATGCATGAACTCGGTTGCAGTTTCACGGACTTGCGAAACAGAACCCGGGGCGGAGGAAATTTCGCTTTTATAGACAATTTGAATAGAATCTACAATTAAAATGTTAGGTTTGACTTGGTCGATATGGTTTTTAATTAAAGTAAAATTTGTTTCACAAAGAAGTAAAAGATTATCCGTTTGAATGCCTAATCGTTGAGCGCGCATGGAAGTTTGTTGAACGGATTCTTCGCCGCAGACATATAAAACCAAAAGACCTTGAAGAGCTAAGGCGTGAGAAAGTTGCAAAAGTAAAGTCGATTTACCGATTCCCGGATCGCCGCCTACCAACGTCAGAGAGCCGGGTACAATTCCTCCTCCGATTAATCGGTCGCATTCACCCATATTAGTTAAAATGCGGGGAGTGTCTTGCAAGTTGATTTCTTTTAAGCGTACCGGGCGGCTCGAGGAATTCAAAGATTGAGTCGCAAAGCGAGGAGGTAAAGCATCTAATTCGATCTCTTCTTGAAAAGTATTCCATTGAGAGCAAGAGGGACACTGACCAGCCCACTTAGGTTGTTTATGACCGCAATCGGAGCAGTACCAAACGGTTTTACTTTTAGCCATGAAGAAGATCCTTATCATTCAATCGGTTATCGATTTAAATGCGATTGTGTAATAGTTCAGGTAGGTTAAAACGATCAAGTGCATCGGCAGCAGCGGCTTGTTGGGCTTCTTTTTTTGAAGCCCCTTGGCCACGACCCAGTTCAAGATTATTAATGATGACAGAAATTTCAAATACTTTACTGTGATCCGGGCCGGATTCGTTTAAAACGTTATAAGTGGGTGTCTGTTGAAATTTTTTTTGACAATGATCTTGAAGCAGAGCTTTCCAATTTCGTAAAGGTGTTTTAAGAATTTCTTCAAATTGTTTAATGAAATTCCCAAATAAAAATTTTTTAACTGGTTCTATTCCGCCATCTAGAAAAATGGCGCCGATAATGGCTTCGAACAAATCAGCTAATATCGATTCACGCCCTCTACCATCGTTCATTCTTTCGCCCTTTCCTAATAAGACGTAACTTCCCACATTTAATTGTTGTAAGTAATTGACGCAAGAAGCAGCTTCCACTAATCTCGAGCGTAGATAAGAAAGCTGACCTTCAGGGGTGTAAGGGAGGTGATTATAAAGAAAGTCGGAAATAAGCATACCGAGCACAGAGTCACCTAAAAATTCCAATCTTTCATTGTGCTGCGTAACTTGTTTATTTTCATTGATATAGGATCGATGTATAAAGGCCAAAACCAGGTAAGAAGAATCCTTGAATCGGTATCCGATTTTTTTTTCAATATCCGAAGTATTTTGAAGTAGCTTATCGATTTGGTTCATGGTAAGGATTCTAGGCAAGAATGATTTTTTTTGCTAGAGTAAATCAATGAACTTTTAAAACATTTATTTTTTGGAAAATGAGATGAAAATTGCTGTTGCTAAGGAACACCGAGATTTTTTTAAGAAAAACGGTTGGATCGAATTTGACAATATATTTTCCTTGACCCGGCTTGATCAATTGAATGCTGCTGTAGATTTCACTTTAGCCGATCGTTTAAAAATTTCTACTACTAAGCTGCTAAATGCGTTGCCTGAGTCTTTATATTTAGAAGGTCGAGATCTTTGGCGGGATAATGACCAATTACGTCAATTAGTTTCGTCGCCTCGTTTAGGAGAAATTGTCTCTGAATTAATAGAACTTAAACCCTTGCGTTTGGGTTTTGATCAAATTTTGCAGGCTGCTAATGGAAGTCGCATTCCGAAGAGTTCAAACTATGCCAAGTTTTTACAAGTTGAAGTTAGCTTACAAAGCCTAAGTAGTGTAAAAGGACTTGTGGCGGGTATGCTTATTTGCCTTGACAATGCATCTGAAGCCATAGGAGTAGACGAAACGAATATTTATCCGCGACAAGCCGGTAATGTGACTGTGTTCAACCCGGAGTCGCTGATCAACTTTTCTCATCTAATCAATCATTCCAACCAACGATTTTACTTGATCGCGTATGCACAATCGTCTTCTTATTATATTCATGAACCTAATGATCCTCATTTACATGCGTTGAAAAAATATGGATATGCATTTAATGAAAAATTAACCGATAAGCTTAACCCGATTATCTATCGCTGATTATGAATATAAAAGTCATTGACTCGGGCATTTTATCTCCCGAAGCAATTATGTTGAAAGATGCCCGATTACTTGAGAATCTTCAACATGAACCTCGGCCCATTTTACATTTTTACGAATGGGAAGGGAAGTCTTTGACTTATGGCTACTTTGCGCAACCCGAAGAATATCTGAATTTATCTCTATTGCAAGATCTTGATTTGAAAATTGCTCGTAGACCTACAGGTGGAGGAATCATTTTTCATTTGACGGATTTTGCTTTTTCGATCTTAATTCCCGCGGGCCATCCGCACTATTCACTCAATTGTTTAGATAACTACGTCTTTATTAATCAACTGATCGCTCGAGCGATTTTAGAGTTGACAAACTTATCTGTTCAAGCCGACTTATGGGTAGATGAGGGGGGTGTTAAAGAAAGTTTACCTAATTTTTGCATGGTTAAGCCCACCCGGTTTGACTTGGTTGTGAATGGTAAAAAAGTCGGAGGAGCTGCCCAAAGAAGAAAAAAATGGGGCTTCTTACATCAAGGAAGTGTTTCCTTATGCCTGCCCCCCCGAGAAATTCTTCAGCCTCTTATCAAAGATCCAGTCTTCTTTCAAGCCATATTAAAAGGAAGCTATCCTTTAATGGAATACCTTCCAAATGTTCGGAATTTGAAAGAGGCGCGAAAGGGAATGCGTTTCATCATTCAAAAAACTCTTTTAATGAATTTTCTTTAAGATAAAGTTCTTTTAAAAAAGTACCAGCGGCCTCCTTATTTTCAGATGTCACTGAGAGCCTGTTTTCAAATTCAAGTGCCCTTTGAAGCTATCCAAAGGGCGCTTGAATTTGAAAACAGGCTCTAAGATCTCTCCGAAATTGATTCCATCGCTATTGACACTTAGGGCATTCTGATGAAAAAGATTTGACATTTCTTAAATGCTAATCCTTAATTTCTTAAGTTGTTGAAAATCAATGTTTACAAACTATCAAACCTTTCTTATCAGAATGCACTGTATTGACACTCTCTGCATTTCTATTCTAGAATAATAATTGTTTGTACAGGTTTCATTTTATTTTTCCCTCAACATTCGATCAAGATAGGTCCCAGGATAATGTTTTGCTGTCTCAGGCAAATGAGCCAAAATTTTTCGATGGAATTTCGAAAGTTCCGATTTAGTCTTGGTGTCCGGAATGAAACTTTTAAATTGATTGGTTTCTTCTTCAGAGAAATTAATTTTTCCCAGAATGAATTTCGTTTGTAGAAGCACGCGTTGGTGCTTTTGATCGTTAAATACCTTTTTACATTCCTTATTTCCTGCAACCTGATCGCCGTTTAGAGCGAATAAGCCTGCATGGCAACCTTCCGGAATGTGAGAATCGACCAATCCAGTTTTAATCAATGCGGCATCGTGCTTACTTAAGATGATATAGCGATGAGAATTTACCCCCCATTCCGGATTTGAAAGCGCTAATAGAAAACGTCCGGGCAAATGGTAGTTGCCTGCCAAAGGTGTTCCCAACCGGGTATTTTGAAGCATCAAATTTGACGAGCAATCAATGGAGTCTGCATCAACAAATGCTCCCTTAACTTCAGGAGGCAAAAGAGAGTCTAGCCGATAGATTTCCTCTCCTTTTTCTTCCGCGAGGAATGCCTTGATATCGTATCCTTCACTCTTTACCGTCTTTAAAAAACGGTATGGAATTTCGGTGAGATTTTTCATGTACATTTCAACCTCAACCTCTTGTTCAACCTCAACTTCGGTTTCCTGTTCTTGTTCCAGTTCGACTTCTACTTCAATCTCTTGAGCTTGATCACCCCGGCCTTTTAATACGCGGGGGATTTCGTCGATATTGACACAACTTTCGAGAACTTCTTTTATATTTGCTTCTCCATAAAATTCTCTGTAATTTTCTCGAATTACTTGGCTTAGATTAGGGGAAAGGGTTTCAAAGGAATTTGCAAGTTGTAAATATCTCTTAACTTCATTGCCGACTGCCTCCTCTGCACTGATTGTGTCCCCGGTAGAAATCATGACCCCAAAAGGACTATCTTCATTTGTTTCTACTAAGAAATCGATCATTGCTCGGAATAGTTCTCCGCGCTCCCGAATTGATAATTTCGGGTTGGATAATGTTCTGCGTACAAGCTTTTCAACCACTTCCCTCATACTTTGTTTGGTTGTCAGCCAGCTCGTATTTTGGGTGTCGAGGGCTTGATTGGCTGCAAAATATCTCCACAATGAGTCGGAATTGATCTTAAAGGTAGCATTAAAGTGTTTTGAAAAAGATGAAATTGCCGCCTTTTTATTGATTTTACCAGCACGGTATCGGAGATATTCTTTGGATTTCAAAAAAGCGGTTAGAGCATTCATCAAGTCTTGCTTGAATGACTCTGCACATTCAGGCAAGTTTAACAGCTCAATTATCCCTTGAGGATCAACAGTACCTTGGGATTTGAAGAGTTGTTTGAATGCTTCTTTTTCGAGCAAGCCATGTACTACGGCTGTAGCGACATCGTCATTCACATCTTCAGATACGGCAAATGAAAGTTTTTGTCCAAGCAAGATTTGACGCATTCTAAAAATGGCTTGTAGTGCATCTCTTTTATTGCAATTTTTAGGAATCGACATGATGGCTTTTGCCGTCGGCAGTTGTAGAATATTTGTTCCGGTATCATATTTCTTTTGAATGACTGTTAATAGTTCTCCATTAGAGGTCTTGTATTTCGATTGAGCGATTGGTAGACGGATGAAAGCGCCTGTGGCCGGATTTCGCTCGAGCGATATAATTTCCCCTTTAGCATTATGGTAGACCACTCCTTTAATCGAATGACGTTTTTCACTATTTTCACAAGCAGCGAACAATTTTTCAGTATAGCGATCAATGTTGACTTCTTTGAGCCATGCGCCGCTATCGATGAAGACAAATTGCTCAGGATCTTCAATATAAATCTCGATGATCTGGTCTGTCAGCGATCGTTGATTTTCCTCCCGATATACCCGCACGTCCGATAAGCCTGCTTCCATTTTACTTTGGACTGCACTCATGGTCTTGCCGTCCGTGCCGATCTCCGGTATAGCTTTCATGGTTCTTGGAAGAATTCCTTGCTGCATTGTTCCGGTGTAACCCGAAGATAACCGACTACTGCCCATCATTGTATGAGCGGTAGAAAAGAGGCTCTTTTTGTATAGCGAGATTTGTTCTATGACATGATGAACCATAAAATGCCGGATAGTTTTCGCATCCTTCTTAACTGCTTCATGGAATGCTTCAATCAATTCCTCAGAGAGTTGTTTGTCGAATAGGCGAAATTCATTTACCTTGGGACCTAGTAAGCGGGTAAGTTCTTTATAGGATTTAGTTTCAAAAGCAAGACAATGTCCTCGCTTCATTTCTAAAAGAACAGTGTCTCTCAGCTGTTCAAGCATCAGTTTAGCCCCGGTTTCATTCGGTCCGTAGAAAAGATTTAACATGGTCGAATAGAGGCATTGTTCGTAAGGCCCTTGATAGTTAGTGGGCTTAGGTGCATCAGGAGCTTCGTAAGGCCGAGCGATAAAGCTCCCTTGTTTGAGATCGACGCCGTATTTGGAGCCGCATTCTTTAAATAAAGCCACCGGTAGAATTGTTGACACGGCTAAAGACAGGGCGCCTAAGAGTTCGCGGTCATCAGTATCGGTGAATCGATACTTTATCCAATTGTCTCGTTGAATTTTGAAAAGGAGCTTTCCGGCAACCGCCTGTCTTATCGGATCAGAATCGTTTTCGGCTATCTTCTGCAATGCATCGATGTTTTGCTTCAGTTGATCAATAATCGATTGTTCTTCGTGTTCACTTATAGAGGTTCGAATTTCTTCATCGTAAGGAGTTGTCTGAGAGATAAAATAGCGGACATAAGAGAATCGATCGTCCTTGATGATCTCTTTAAAGCATCGTCCTTCTTTTTTTTCTAGAATAGAACAGGCGATATCTACCAATTTAGGCCGTACAATATCCTGAAAGAGCTCTTCCGTGATCGTCGACCCTTTTTTAACATATTCCAGATTCACTCTTTTCTGAAAAGTGTCGACAAAGTCGATGGAAACTTTTTCGCTCAGTTCCCGGTCATTGGCAAATTCAACCATCAATGAAACTAAAGCTTTACCTCGTTCTTCGTTGATTTTTTCCTTTGCGCCGATCGGATACTTAAAGATCACGTCGGGTTTCATGATTGTATCGATTTCATCGACTTGATCGATTTCATGGAGCTCTAGGAAATGGCAAATGTCGGCGATGAGATTGATTCTGGTTTGATACTGCTTCCCTTTTGACTCATTCCAATCAAAGTAGGCTTCATACAAACTCGTCAAAATCGAGT
>Ga0105047_10011108_pt1 | contig 14644 bp, 23 predicted proteins | sample MAT04_FD_78384 | JGI IMG/M metagenome (GOLD analysis project Ga0105047, IMG submission 78384) | Freshwater microbial communities from Lake Fryxell liftoff mats and glacier meltwater in Antarctica - MAT-04 (megahit assembly) | ecosystem: Environmental > Aquatic > Freshwater > Ice > Liftoff... | reverse complement strand
CAGGCCTGAGCGAAAGAAAGATATTGCGCACAGGCGCTTGACCGGCGCTTGTGAAAGCAAGCATAATCTAGAGCTTCGCCGAAAGGCTCTGGGGCGGCGATCGCCGAGCCCAGTATTTTCGGATCCGCCCAAACGTGAATGACGACAGCAGTGCGGCTTCGGTGCTGCCGCTGAGTCAGAGACGACGGGCCCAAGACTGACCGACAAGCCCTGCTGCAAAGCGGGTGTCTGACGGGTCAAGTTGGGGACACAAATGATCCAAATGCAATCGCGGCTTGACGTCGCAGACAACACGGGCGCCAAGTCCGTCATGTGCATCAAGGTGCTCGGTGGCTCCAAGCGTCGGTATGCCAGCATTGGCGACATCATCAAGGTGTCGATCAAGGAGGCAGCTCCGCGCGGCCGCGTCAAAAAAGGCGAGGTCTACAGCGCCGTGGTGGTGCGCACTGCCAAGGGCGTGCGCCGTCAAGATGGTTCGCTGGTGAAGTTCGACGGCAATGCCGCCGTTCTGCTCAACGCCAAGCTCGAGCCGATCGGCACCCGCATCTTCGGGCCGGTGACGCGCGAACTGCGCACAGAGCGATTCATGAAGATCGTGTCGCTTGCACCTGAAGTGCTGTAAGCCAGTCACACAGGCATCAGGACATCCAGCCATGAACAAGATTCGCAAGGGCGACCAAGTCATCGTTTTGACCGGTCGCGACAAGGGCAAGTGGGGCACCGTGACCCTGCGCGTTGACGACGATCATGTGATCGTCGACGGCGTCAACATGGTCAAGAAGCACGTCAAGCCGAACCCGATGAAGGGCACCACTGGCGGCGTGATCGACAAGACCATGCCGATCAACCAGTCGAACGTGGCGATCTTCAATGCCGCCACCGGCAAGCCCGACCGTGTGGGCGCCAAGATCCTTGCCGACGGCAAGAAGGTCCGCGTCTACAAGTCCAGCGGTGAAGAGATCAAGGCCTGAGGCCTGCGAAAGATTGAAGGGTAAGCCATGGCTCGTCTGCAACAGTTTTACCGCGAGAAGGTCGTCCCCGATCTGGTCGCCAAGTTCGGCTACAAGTCGGTGATGGAAGTGCCGCGCCTGTCCAAGATCACGCTGAACATGGGCGTGAGCGAGGCGGTCGCCGACAAGAAGGTGATGGACCACGCCGTCGGCGACCTCACCAAGATTGCCGGCCAGAAGCCGGTTGTCACGAAGTCGAAAAGACCAATTGCCGGTTTCAAGATCCGCGAAGGCCTGGCTATCGGCTGCATGGTCACGCTGCGTGGTGTCCAGATGTACGAGTTCCTGGACCGCTTTGTCACCATCGCGTTGCCCCGGGTGCGCGACTTCCGCGGCATCTCGGGCCGATCGTTCGATGGCCGTGGCAACTACAACGTGGGTGTGAAGGAGCAGATCATCTTTCCCGAGATCGAGTACGACAAGATCGACGCGATCCGTGGCATGAACATCAGCTTCACCACCACCGCCAGAAACGACGACGAGGCCAAGGCCTTGTTCGCGGCCTTCCGTTTCCCCTTCAAGAACTGAGTCGAACGATGGCCAAACAATCCCTGATTCAGCGCGAAGAGAAGCGTGAAAAGCTGGTTGCCAAGTTCGCCAAGCAGTACGCCGAACTCAAGGCGACTGCGAACGACGCCAAGAGGAGCGACGAAGAGCGCTACCTGGCCCGGCTCGAGCTGCAGAAGCTGCCCCGCAATGCTTTCCCGACCCGTTTGCGCAACCGCTGCGGGCTGACCGGTCGTCCGCGCGGTACGTTCCGCACCTTCGGCCTCGGCCGCAGCAAGATCCGTGAACTCGCCTTCAAGGGCGATATTCCCGGCATCACCAAGGCCAGCTGGTAAGCGGCTCGAGCAGGAGAAATCACAATGAGCATGAGTGATCCCATCGCCGACATGCTGACGCGCATTCGCAATGCGCAGTCGGTGCAGAAGGCGATCGTCTCGATGCCTTCGTCAAAGGTCAAGGTGGCCATTGCCCAGGTCCTGATGGACGAGGGCTACATCGACGGCTTCCAGGTCAAGACCGAGGGTGCGAAGAGCGAACTCGAAGTGGCGCTGAAGTACTACGCAGGCAAACCGGTGATCGAGCGCATCGAACGCGTGAGCCGCCCCGGCCTGCGTGTCTACAAGGGCCGTGATGCGATTCCGCAAGTCATGAACGGCCTGGGTGTGGCGATCGTCACCACCCCCAAGGGCGTCATGACCGACCGCAAGGCCCGCCAGACCGGTGTCGGTGGCGAAGTGCTTTGCTACGTGGCCTGACCGGCGAAGGAGAGACAAGAATGTCCCGCGTTGGAAAAATGCCGATCACCGTCCCGCAGGGTGTGGATGTGCAGATCTCGGCTGATCAGATCACCGTCAAGGGCGCCAACGGCACCCTCGTGCGCACCGCCAGTTCGCTGGTCCATGTCAAGATGGACGGTAATGTGATTTCGCTGGCGCCTGCCAATGATTCCGTGGCGGCCAATGCGATGAGCGGCACGCTGCGTGCCCTGATCAACAACATGGTCAACGGTGTGAGCAAGGGCTTCGAAAAGAAGCTCACCCTGGTTGGCGTGGGCTTCCGCGCCCAGGCTCAGGGTGCGAAGCTCAACCTGCAGATCGGTTTCTCGCACCCGGTCACCAAGGACATGCCTGCTGGCGTTTCGGTGGCCTGTGCCACGCCGACCGAGATCTTGATCAAGGGCGCTGACCGCCAAGCGGTTGGTCAGGTGGCCGCTGAAGTCCGCGCCATCCGCCCGCCCGAGCCCTACAAGGGCAAGGGGATCCGCTACGCCGATGAGCGCGTGGTGATCAAGGAAACCAAGAAGAAGTAAGGAGCCGATCATGCTGACGAAAAAAGAACAGCGCCTGCGTCGCTCCCGCCAGACGCGCGCCCGCATTGCCAACCAGGGTGCGGTGCGTCTCTCGGTGTTCCGTTCCAATCTGCACATCTACGCCAGCGTTGTCTCCGCTGACGGCACGCAAGTGCTGGCCGCGGCATCGACGGCCGAGAAAGAGGTGCGCGAGCAATTGGGCAAGGACAAGGGCGGCAACACGGCCGCTGCCGTGCTGGTTGGCAAGCGCATCGCCGAGAGGGCCAAGGCCGCCGGCGTCGACAAGGTGGCGTTTGACCGGTCGGGCTTCGCCTACCATGGTCGCGTCAAGGCGCTGGCTGACGCCGCGCGTGAAGCCGGCCTGCAGTTCTGAGCGCTGAGAAAGAAACAAGCAAATGGCAAAGTTCACTCCCCGCGCCCAGACCGAGGGCAACGACGACGGTCTGAAGGAAAAGATGATCGCGGTCAACCGCGTCACCAAGGTCGTCAAGGGCGGCCGCACGCTGAGCTTCGCCGCGCTGACCGTGGTGGGCGACGGCGACGGCCGCATCGGCATGGGCAAGGGCAAGGCCAAGGAAGTGCCGGTGTCGGTGCAGAAGGCCATGGACTCGGCGCGCCGTGGCATGTTCAAGGTGCAGCTGCGCAACGGCACGGTGCACCACAACGTGCGCGGCGAGCACGGTGCTGCCAAGGTGCTGTTGGCGCCCGCGCCGGCTGGTACCGGCATCATCGCTGGCGGCCCGATGCGTGCAGTGTTCGAGGTGATGGGTGTCACAGACATCGTCGCCAAGAGCCTGGGCTCGAGCAACCCGTACAACATGGTGCGCGCCACGCTGGACGCACTGAAGCGCTCGACCACCGCCGCTGAAGTGGCGGCCAAGCGCGGCAAGACGGTTGAAGAGATCTTCAACTGATCTGGCCGCCACTGTCCCGGAGAAACACCCCATGTCGGACACGACCCAAGACAAGAAGACGCTCAAGGTCAGGCTCGTGAAGAGCCCGATTGGCTGCAAGCAGTCGCACCGCGCCACCGTGCGCGGCCTGGGCCTGCGCGGTGTCAACAGCGAGCGTGTGCTCGAGGACACCCCTGCAGTGCGCGGCATGATCAACAAGATCGCCTACCTGGTGCTGGTGGTCTAAACCCGCACGGCAGACGTCAGGAATCAACATGCAACTCAACTCCATCAAGCCGGCCGACGGCTCCAAGAAGGCCCGCCGCCGCGTCGGCCGCGGGATCGGCTCGGGTCTGGGCAAGACGGCTGGACGTGGCCACAAAGGCCAGAAGTCACGTGCAGGTGGGTACCACAAGGTGGGCTTCGAAGGCGGACAGATGCCGCTGCAGCGGCGCCTGCCCAAGCGGGGCTTCAAGTCGCAGACGTTGAAGTACAACGGCCAGGTCACACTCACCGATCTGCAGCGCCTCGACCAGGATGAAGTCGACTTGGTGATGCTCAAGGCGGCTGGGCTGGTCGGGCAGATGATCAAGCATGTCAAGGTCATCAAGAGCGGTGAGCTGTCGCGCAAGGTGGTGCTCAAGGGCATTGTTGCCACCGCTGGTGCCAAGGCTGCCATCGAGGCAGCCGGCGGCGCACTGGCCTGATCGTCTGATTCTGTAGGCACCAGTTTTGGCAACTTCGGCAAACCAGCTGGCCAAGAGCGGCAAGTTCGGCGACCTTCGTCGCAGACTGGTGTTCTTGCTGCTCGCCTTGGTGGTTTATCGCCTCGGCGCGCATATTCCTGTCCCTGGCATCGATCCAAACCAGCTGCAGCAGCTGTTCAAGGGTCAGGAGGGCGGCATCCTGAGCTTGTTCAACATGTTCTCGGGTGGGGCCCTGTCGCGCTTCACCGTGTTCGCGCTGGGCATCATGCCGTACATCTCGGCGTCGATCATCATGCAGTTGATGGGCTACGTTGTGCCCACGCTGGAGGCGCTGAAGAAGGAAGGCGAAGCCGGCCGCCGCAAGATCACGCAGTACACCCGTTACGGCACCTTGGGCTTGGCGCTGTTCCAGAGTCTGGGCATCGCTTTGGCCCTGGAAGGCGCGGCAGGCCTGGTGATCGAACCTGGTTTCGGTTTTCGGATGACCACGGTGGTCAGCCTGACTGCAGGCACCATATTCCTGATGTGGCTCGGCGAGCAGATCACCGAGCGCGGGCTGGGCAATGGCATCTCCATCCTGATCTTTGCCGGCATCGCCGCAGGGCTTCCTGGTGCGATGGCGGGTTTGTTCGAGCTGATCCGCACCGGTGCGATGAGCATCATCGCGGCGCTGTTCATCATCCTGCTGGTGATCGGCGTGACCTTCGTGGTGGTCTTCGTCGAGCGGGGGCAGCGCAAGATCTTGGTGAATTACGCCAAGCGCCAGGTTGGCAACAAGGTCTACGGTGGACAGTCGTCGCACCTGCCGCTGAAGCTGAACATGTCGGGTGTGATCCCGCCGATCTTTGCTTCGTCGATCATCTTGCTGCCGGCCACCGTGGTGGGCTGGTTCGCTACCGGCGAGGGCATGCGCTGGCTGAAAGACATGTCGGCGGCGCTGTCGCCCGGGCAACCGATCTACGTGCTGCTGTATGCCGCGATGATCGTGTTCTTCTGTTTCTTCTACACCGCGTTGGTGTTCAACAGCCGCGAGACGGCAGACAACCTGAAGAAGAGCGGTGCTTTTATTCCTGGCATTCGACCGGGTGACCAGACCGCCAAGCACATCGACAAGATCCTGTCCCGGCTGACGCTGGCCGGTGCGGTCTACATCACTGCGGTGTGCCTGTTGCCCGAGTTCCTGGTGCTGAAGTACAACGTGCCGTTCTATTTCGGTGGCACATCCTTGTTGATCATCGTGGTCGTCACGATGGACTTCTGGGCCCAGGTGCAGAGTTATGTGATGAGCCAGCAGTACGAGTCGCTGTTGAAGAAAGCCAACTTCAAGGCCACTTGAAGCGGGTTGCAAGGTTCGGGCTGCGGCCTGTGTGATTTGGTTGCGCTCATGGCGCTGTGTCTGTCGTGAGTGCTTTAGGAGAAGACGATGAAAGTCTCTGCATCGGTCAAGAAGATGTGCCGCAACTGCAAGGTCATCCGCCGCAAGGGTGTGGTGCGTGTGATCTGCACCGACCCGCGCCACAAGCAGCGCCAGGGCTGATGCCCGGCTGCCGCGTTCAGTAGATAGAGGACCACCATGGCACGTATTGCTGGCATCAACATTCCGCCGCACAAGCACGCCGAGATCGGCCTGACGTCGATCTACGGCATCGGCCGCACCACCGCGCAGAAGATCTGCACGCAGGTCGGTATCGCCTACTCCAAGAAGATCAAGGACCTGACGGACGGTGATCTGGAGAAGATCCGCGACGAGGTCAACAAGCTGACGATCGAGGGCGACCTGCGCCGCGAAATCAGCATGAACATCAAGCGGCTGATGGACCTGGGCTGCTACCGCGGCCTGCGCCACCGCCGCGGCTTGCCGATGCGTGGGCAGCGCACGCGCACCAATGCCCGCACCCGCAAGGGTCCGCGCAAGGGCGCTGCGGCGCTGAAGAAGTAAGCCCGACCACCTGATCGAGACACGATATGGCAAAAGCACCAGCGAACACCGCAGCGCGCCGCGTGAGCAAGAAGATCCGCAAGAACATTGCGGACGGCATCGCTCACGTGCATGCGTCGTTCAACAACACCATCATCACCATCACTGATCGCCAGGGCGGGTCGCTCGCCTGGGCCTCGTCGGGTGGTCAGGGTTTCAAGGGCTCGCGCAAGTCCACGCCCTTTGCGGCCCAGGTGGCCGCCGAGGTGGCCGGCCGCGCTGCGCAGGAGCAGGGCATCAAGAACCTGGACGTGCGGATCAAGGGCCCCGGCCCGGGCCGTGAGTCGTCGGTGCGCGCCCTGGCTGCGCTGGGCATCCGCATCAACTCGATCAGCGACGTGACGCCCGTGCCGCACAACGGCTGTCGTCCGCAGAAGCGCCGTCGGATTTGAGTGCAAGAGCAGCGGCAGCCCAGCCGCTACAATCGAGAGTTTTCCGTTAGCCGGCTGGCGCCTCAGGCGCCTGTCGGCAGTTTCGTTGAGGCCGGCCACCACTGCACCGCAGTGGTGTGCCGCCGCAGCGACCAAGCCCACCGTCTGAGCGCCCCAACAACATCCGCCAGACTCGCGCGACATTTGCCTCGCGTCAGAATTCACAGAGGACCCAACGTGGCACGTTATCTTGGACCCAAGGCCAAACTGGCCCGCCGTGAAGGCACCGACCTTTACCTGAAGAGCGCACGCCGCGCCATCAGTGACAAGTCGAAGTTCGAAACCAAGCCAGGCCAGCATGGCCGCACCTCGGGCCAGCGCACTTCCGATTTCGGCGTGCAGCTGCGCGAGAAGCAGAAGGTCAAGCGCATGTATGGCGTGCTGGAGCGCCAGTTCCGCCGCTACTTCGCCGAGGCCGAGCGCCGCAAGGGCAACACTGGTGCCAACCTGCTTTTCATTCTGGAGTCGCGGCTGGACAACGTCGTCTACCGCATGGGCTTCGGCAGCACCCGCGCCGAGGCACGCCAGCTGGTGTCGCACCAAGCCCTGATGGTGAACGGCAAGACTGTCGACATCGCGTCCTACCTGGTCAAGGCCGGTGACGTGATCGCTCTGCGCGAGAAGGCGAAGAAGCAGTTGCGGGTGACCGAATCGGTCAAGCTGGCTGCCTCCATCGGCATGCCCGACTGGGTGCAGGTCGATGCCGCCAAGCTCGAAGGCGTCCTCAAGAAGCTGCCTGACCGCGACCAGTTCGGCGCCGAGATCAACGAGTCGTTGATCGTCGAGCTGTACTCACGCTGACCTTCCGGCGCACCGCCACACGGCGTGCGCGCCCCGCCCTCGTGTCCGCTTGCCGGGCATGGCACGAGGTGTACCCCGCCCGGCATGGTCCGTCAGCCTTATCGGTGTAACGAGCCGAGGGTATTGAGAGGAACAGGACTCGATGCAAACCAATCTGCTGAAACCCAAAGCCATCCATGTGGAGCCCCTGGGCCACCACCGCGCCAAAGTCACACTCGAGCCGTTCGAGCGCGGTTACGGCCACACGCTGGGCAACGCGCTTCGCCGTGTGCTGCTGTCGTCGATGGTGGGTTACGCACCCACAGAAGTCACCATTGCTGGCGTGCTGCATGAGTATTCCACCGTCGACGGCGTTGCCGAGGACGTGGTACACATCATGTTGAACCTCAAGGGCGTGGTGTTTCGATTGCATAACCGCGATGAAGTGACGCTGGTGGTGCGCAAGGAAGGCGAGGGCCCGGTCACTGCTGCCGACATCCAGGTGCCGCACGATGTGGAGGTGATCAACCCCTCGCACGTGATCGCCCACCTGGCCCACGGCGGCAAGCTGGACATGCAGGTCAAGGTCGAGAAGGGCCGCGGCTACGTGCCAGGCAGCATGCGCCGTTACGGCGACGAACCCACCAAGTCGATCGGCCGCATCGTGCTTGACGCATCGTTCTCGCCGGTGCGCCGCGTCAGTTATGCAGTGGAGAACGCCCGCGTCGAGCAACGCACCGACCTGGACAAGCTGGTGATGGAGATCGAGACCAACGGCGCCGTCACACCCGAGGAAGCGATCCGCGCGTCGGCGCAGATCCTGGTGGAGCAGTTGCAGGTCTTCACCGGCTTGCAGCCGGTCGAGGGCATCAGCAATTTCTCCGGCGCTGGTGGCGCCCCGAAGGACACGCACGACCCCATCCTGTTGCGCCCGGTCGATGAGCTGGAGCTCACGGTTCGCTCGGCCAACTGCTTGAAGGCCGAGAACATCTACTACATCGGCGACCTGATCCAGCGCACCGAGACCGAATTGCTGAAGACACCCAACCTGGGCCGCAAGTCGCTCAACGAGATCAAGGAAGTGCTGGCGTCGCGCGGGCTCACGCTCGGCGCGCGGCTGGAGAATTGGCCTCCTCAGGGCCTGGACAAGCGCTGAGCTGCGCGCTGGTCAAACCAAACCACCGGCCTGTGACCCAGGCATGAGTGCACACCCCGGTACCTGACACGGCCGGGGTTCGACAACCAAAGGACATCACCATGCGCCACCGCCACGGCCTTCGCAAACTCAACCGCACCAGCGAGCACCGCGCCGCCATGCTGCGCAACATGTGCGTTTCGCTGCTGCAGCATGAAGCGATCAAGACCACCGTGCCCAAGGCCAAGGAGCTGCGCCGCGTCGTGGAGCCCTTGATCACCCTGGCCAAGGTGCCCAGCCTGGCAAACCACCGCCTGGCCTTCAACCGCCTGCGCGACCGTGACGTGGTGATGAAGCTGTTCAAGGAGCTGGGCCCGCGCTACCTGACCCGCCCGGGCGGCTACACCCGCATCCTGAAAATGGGCTTCCGGGTCGGCGACAACGCACCGATGGCCTTTGTCGAGCTGGTCGACCGCCCCGAGCCTGCTGCAGCTGCAGAAGCTTCCAGCGATTGAAGACCTGTCCTCCGGCCAGCGCACAGCCGGTGAAACGACGAGAACCAGCCTGTAGGCTGGTTTTTTTTGCTGACGGTGATTGATTGAAAGTCAGCGCGCCGCCGGTGCTGCCTGGGCCCAGGCCGAGCCTGGCATGGCCGCCAACCCGGCGCCCGCAGCCCGGGAGCGCAGCGCTGCGGTGGTGACCGCCGACCAGCGGCTGGTGATGCACATCAACGTGGAGATGGGCTCAAACGGGGCAGTCGGTGCCTCCAAACTGCGCGTACATGCCTGCGTAGAGCCAGGGGCGGGCGACTGGAGCCGCACTGCCGACGGCCTGGGGGGATGAAGCTGCCCGTCCCGCAGCAGATCCCACTGGCGCTGAACATGGTGCACACCAATTCGACCAATGACAGCACCCGCTCGGCAGGTACGGCCGCTACGGCAACACCACAGACGCCAACTGGAACAGCAACGACTTCTACCAGCGAACGAGCACCTTGCTGCCCGCTTCGGCACCTTTCAATGCCGGAGGCGCCCGCGCCGGCGAAGCCAACACCCGGGGCAGCGGACATCGCCAGGTAAGGAAAACCCCGCCGCAGCGGGGTCATCTGGTGCGACTCAACTGCGGCGTCGGCGGGCAACAGCCACCCCGAGCAGTGCTGCCCCGACCAGCAGCATCGTGCCAGGCTCGGGTACGACGGCGCCACCGGACACCTCGAAGTTGGAGGTCTGTGACTGCCCGTTGATGGTCCAGCCGATGTTGTCCACTGCGCCGATGAAGGGGCCCCAGCCGCTGCCCACACCGGCGCTGAAGCCCAGGATCGCGGCATTGGCCATCCGGGCGCTGCCTTGCCACTCGGTCAGCGTGTCGTAGGGGGTTCCATCACCGTCAATGTCGAACTCGAAGCCAAGACCCAGGCCGAAGTTCCAGAGCTTGGTCGAGGCGCCAATGGTTGCCGTGACCCAGGTGTTGGTGGTGGCATTGCCAGCCTGGTTGTACGCCCACTCATAGACCAGCCCGCCGCGGTCCCCGGTGGTTGTCAGGTCGCCGTCCCGGTCCAGCAGAATTCGCAGGGCTGGCATCTGTACAACTGAGTTCGTGCTTCCGCTGTCACGGTACCAGTCGTACTGCATGGCGCTGAATGTGGAGAACAAACCCATCGAGGTGGTCGCGAAAAAATTGCCCCCGACGGCAACGCCTCCGCTCAGGTACTCGATGTCGGCCTTCGACGACGCGCCGCCAGGACCGACCGTGCCCTGGAGAAGCGCTGAGCCATTGCCCGACCGCGCGTAGGCGTTGTTGATACCCGCCGTGCCACTGTTGCGCACGTTGTTGTAGTACCAACCCGTGGCCCCCACCGCCTGACCTTGATTGCTACCGCCCGCGTTACTGAAGGTGTCGCCGGGCACGACGTTGTTTGAAAGAACGACCGCTGCCTGCGCACCCACCGTGGTGATGGCCAGGGCAAAGGCGCCGATCGCCAATTTAAGCTCTTGTCTTTTCATCATGTCTCGCTCCTTGAGAAATTGGAAACTGGCAGCTTTGGCCGCTCTGGCCATACGCTGCCACACTCAAGGAGTAATTTCTGAACCACGAGAAAAATGCATTCCTTGTCAGTCACTTACAGTGATCGGTGCTGAATACCAGTCTTGCACCACTGAGGCATGTAAAGGATTTCGACATTCTGTTTGGTCGTCGAACAGAACCTGCCGGCGCTGGCCGAAGCCGTGAACCGAATGGCCTTGTACCTTGGCCCGGAAGGCCAGGCCAACCGTCTGCCCCGCTGCCGGACGTGCGGCAACGCCAGGCCGCCGGCATTGTCACCAGCCACACCACCGGACCCTTCGTAGAGCAGCGATCCATCCGAAACTCACACACAGTCAGTGCGCACTGAACCCTTCGAGATGCCATGAACATCACGCTGTCGATCGACGAACGAATCGCCGAGGAGGCGCGCAAGGCCGCCGGCGCGACGGGGAAAAGCTTGAACCAGGCGGTTCGTGACTACCTCTAGCAACTCGCCGGCGGGCCTCAACTGGCGGCCCAACTGCAGGACTTCGAGGTGTCCGCCCTCAGCACGCCCGGCCGGCTTCAGGGCTGGAAGTTCGATCGTGAGGAGGCCAACCGCCGTGCGTAGCCTGCTTGACACGAACCCTTTGGTGTACGCCGACTCGGCCGATGAACCGGCAAAGCAACGGCGCGCGATCGCGCTGATCAGGCAGCACCGTGGCACGAACACCGCCGTGTTGTCGACGCAGGTCCTGCAGGAATTCGTGAACGTGGCCCTGCGCAAGCTGCGGCTGCCACCGGCGCTGATCCGCCAGCGCCTTGGCTTCTATGCGGGCTTCGAGATGGTGCCGGTCACCGGGGAACTGATGGCCGGTGCGCTCGACTTGCATGTGCTGCACAGTTTGTCGTTCTACGACGCGCTGATTCTGCAAGCGGCCAAGGTGAGCGGCTGCAAACAGTTGCTCAGCGAGGACATGCCCAACGGTGCGATCGTCGACGGGGTGCGCATCGTCAACCCCTTCTTGGCTGCGCAGGCGCCGCCAGCGGCTCAGGCTTCACCCGCAGCGCCCACACCACGCCGGCCACCAGCAGCAGCACGCCCACCCCGGTGAGCAGCGGCGGCACCGTGCCGCGCAGCAACAGCGCATAAGTCAGCGCCGCCAGGGTCTCGAAGACGATCAGCTGCCCCGCCAGCGCGGTGGGCAGGCGCTGGCTGGCCTCGTTCCAGCACAGCGTGCCCAGCCAGCTGGCGAACAGGCCGATGGTGAACATCAGGGCCAGGAAGACCTCCGGCCGCGGCCCCAGCGGCATCGGCAGGCTGCTGCCCGATGCCGCGCTCCAGGTCCAGAAGCCCAGGTAGCCCACCAATGCCAGTGGCAGCGTGGCCACGCCCTGGGCGGTGGCCCAGGCGCGCGGGCTGCGGTCGGGGTGGTGGCGCAGCCAGTCGGCATTGCGCAACGGGTACCAGGTCCAGCAGGCCACCGCGCCCACCGTCAGCAGGGCGCCCAGGGCGTAGCGGCTGGCATCGGCCTGCGGGTCTGCACTGGCTGATGACCGCAGGTGGTCCAGTTCCACCAGGTTGACGCAGCCGATGCCGGCGGCGATCAACCCCAGCGACGGCAGCAGCTTCAACCACGGCAGGCGGCCGTCGCGCCGCGCATCGCGCAGGTTGCTGCTGATGGCGATCACAACCGGCAGGGTGCCGATGATCATCGTCGGCAGCGGCCCGCCGGCGCGCGCGATGGCGCTGGCCAGGAACAGGTAATACAGGATGTTGCCGACCAGGCCGAGCTTGGCCGCCTCCAGCCAATCGGCGCGGCTGAACTGCGCCAGCCGGCGCCGGTCCATCCAGGCCAGCGGCAGCGCGATCAGGCCGAAAGCCAGGTAACGGCCGAAGCTCTGCAGCGCGGCAGGGTAGTCGGGCAGCAGCAGCGGGCCGATGAACACCAGGCCCCACATCAGGCCGGCGGCCAGGGCAAAGAGGATTCCGGGCGCCATGCGGCTGAGCGTAACCCGCCGGTGCGCGGCGCCCGCCACACACCGGCCACCCACGCCGGGCGGTGCTAAGCTGGGTTCCCACGGCCCCGACGCGGGCTGTGAGGCCCACGCCAACCTGGAGACACCCCATGCCCGGACTGCTGCCCGATGTCGACCCCGACGGCCTGCTGGAATATTCGGTGGTCTACACCGACCGTGCCGTCAACCACATGTCGGCCAAGTTCCAGGGCGTGATGCGCGACCTGTCCAGCCTGCTCAAGGGCGTATACCAGGCGCGCTCGGCCATCGTGGTGCCGGGCAGCGGCACCTTCGGCATGGAGGCGGTGGCGCGCCAGTTCGCCACCGGCAAGAAGACCCTGGTTGTCCGCAACGGCTGGTTCAGCTACCGCTGGACGCAGATCTTCGAGATGGGCGGCATCCCGGCCAGCAGCACGGTGCTGAAGGCGCGGCGCCTGGCCGAGCAGCACCAGTCGGCCTTCGCACCCGCGCCCATTGCCGAGGTGGTGGCCGCCATCCAGGCCGAGCGGCCCGACGTGGTGTTCGCCCCGCATGTGGAAACCTCGGCCGGCCTGGTCCTGCCCGACGACTACCTGCGGCAGGTGGCTGCGGCCACGCATGCGGTGGGCGGGCTGTTCGTGCTCGACTGCATCGCCAGCGGCACGCTGTGGGTCGACATGGCCGACATCGGCATCGACGTGCTGGTGAGCGCGCCGCAAAAGGGCTGGAGCGGCCCGCCCTGCGCCGCACTGGTGATGCTGGGCGAAGAGGCACGCCGGCGCATCGACGCCACCACCAGCACCAGCTTTGCGTGTGACCTGAAGAAGTGGCTGCAGATCATGGAAACCTACGAAGCCGGCGGCCATGCCTACCACGCCACCCTGCCCACCGACGCGCTGACCCAGGTGCGCGACGTGATGCAGGAAACGCGCGCGCGCGGCTTCGACCTGGTGCGCACGCAGCAGTGGGCGCTGGGCGAAGCGGTGCGCACAGCGCTGGAGCGGCGCGGCTTCAAGAGCGTGGCCGCACCCGGCTTCAAGGCGCCGGGCGTGGTAGTCAGCTACACCGACGACGCCGGCCTGAACAGCAGCAAGGCGTTTGCCGCGCTGGGCCTGCAGACCGCCGCCGGCGTGCCGCTGATGTGCGACGAGCCGGCCGACTTCAAGACCTTCCGCATCGGCCTGTTCGGCCTGGACAAGCTGGCCGACGTGGCTGGCACCGTGGCCCGGCTGGAAGCCGCGCTCGACCAGCTGGTGCCGGCCGAGCGGCGCGCTGCCTGAGCCGGCTGCGGCGGCAGGCCTGCTTGGCCTGCCATCTCACCGGCCGCAGCGGGCCATGAAAAAGGCCGTGCGCCAGCCTTCGCCAGCACACGGCCCGCAGCCGCTGCCACCCGGGCCAACCGCCCCGGGCAGCGCGCAGCGCCGTCAGCGCACCTTGCCCGCCTTCCAGGCGTTCAACAGCGTGTCATAGGCGATGGTCTCGCCCTTGGGCTTCTCGTTGGACAGCTTGGCCCAGGGCGCAGCCTTGTCGCTCAGGTACTTCTTCGGGTCTTCCTTCTTGTTGAGCTTGGGCGCGCAGCGGGCCATGCCGGCACGTTCCAGACGGGCCATCACCTGGTCCATCTCCTCGGCCAGGTTGTCCATCGCGGCTTGCGGGGTCTTCTCGCCCGTCACCGCCACCGCCACGTTCTTCCACCACAGCTGCGCCAGCTTGGGGTAGTCGGGCACGTTGGTGCCGGTGGGCGTCCAGGCCACACGGGCCGGGCTGCGGTAGAACTCGACCAGGCCGCCCAGCTTGGGCGCCATGTCGGTCATGGCCTTGCTCTGGATGTCGCTTTCGCGGATCGGCGTCAGGCCCACCAGGGTCTTCTTCAGGCTGGTGGTCTTGGCGGT
>Ga0105047_10011107_pt1 | contig 14647 bp, 12 predicted proteins | sample MAT04_FD_78384 | JGI IMG/M metagenome (GOLD analysis project Ga0105047, IMG submission 78384) | Freshwater microbial communities from Lake Fryxell liftoff mats and glacier meltwater in Antarctica - MAT-04 (megahit assembly) | ecosystem: Environmental > Aquatic > Freshwater > Ice > Liftoff... | reverse complement strand
TGATGAACGAGACGGGCAGGCGCTCTTCGATCCCGAGCCGGCGGGCGGCGTCACGAATTTCTTCGTCGGTCGCGGCGGGTCCGCTCCGGAGGTAAGCGGCGAGCGTCAGCGGGGCGTCGGCGTCGGCGAACTCGAAGCGCTGCTGGTAGTAGTGCCCGGCGTAGGAGAAGAGGCGTGAGTCCTCCTTGAACGCGACGTGCCGCACCACGTCCGAGGCGTAAGTGACGGGGCGGCCGGCGGCGCGGAGGTGGTCGAGGAGCGGCCACGCCAGCGACCCGGAACGGACCGCGTGCTTGCCGAGGAGGGTTTCCGCGAGCGTGGTCTTGCCCGCCCCAACGGGGCCGGTGACGGCCCACGTCTCGCCGGCGCGGATCGTCCACGACAGGCCGTCGAGGACGACGCGCTCGCCGGGGCGGGTGACGGTCGCCCGGTCGAACACGACGAGCGGGGTGCGCGGGGGCGGCGTCATAACGGCGTCAGAATCTCCCCCGCGCCTTCGGCGAGGAGCATGGCGGCGAGTTCCTGCCCGACCGCCAGGGGGGTGTCGGCCGGGCCGACGTGCGTCGCCACCACCCGCCGCCGGCCGTCGAGGGACAGCACCGCCCCGCGGATCGTCAGCACGCCGTCGAGCACCCGCGACGTGGTGCCGATGGGCACGAGGCACCCGCCGCCGAGGGCGTACAGCATCGCCCGCTCCGCCCGCACCCGCTGGAACGTCGGCTCGTCGGTCAGGGCGGCGACGGCGTCGGCCGCGGCCGGGTCGTCGGTGCGGCACTCCAGCCCGATCGCCCCCTGCCCCACGGCCGGGAGCATCCACGACGGGTCGAGGACTTCGGTAATGCGGTCCGCCAGCCCGAGCCGCATCAGGCCGGCCTCGGCGAGGATGATGGCGTCGAGTGCTTGCCCTGTCAGCTTCCGCAGACGGGTTTCGACGTTGCCGCGGAGGTCGATGAGACGCAGGTCCGGGCGGCGGTTGAGCAGCATCGCCCGCCGCCGCAGGCTGCTCGTCCCGATCACCGCCCCGTCGGGCAGGTCGGCGAACCGGCGGTACTTCTCGGAGACGAACGCGTCGCCGGTCGGCCCGCGCGGGGGGACGGCGGCGAGTTCGAGGCCGGGTTCGGGGATGGTCGGCAGGTCTTTGAGGCTGTGGACGGCGACATCCGCCCGGCGGTCGCGGAGGGCGGTCTGGATCGCCTTCGTAAACACCCCGAACCCGCCCATCGCCGACAGGGCCGACGCCTGGTCGCGGTCGCCGTGGGTCTCGATGAGGACGAGTTCGACGGGCCGGGGGGCGACGACGGGGCGGAGCAAGGCGGCGACGTGGTTCGCCTGCCACAAGGCGAGGTGGCTGCTACGGGTGCCGAGTTTCAGCGGGGACTGCGGAAGGCTCACCGGCCGGTCGCTCCGGGGTCGCGGGCGGGCGTCGCGCCGTCCCGTTACCTTACGACCGCGGCCCGGCCGGAACAATTCCCGCTACCACATCCAGCGCAGGAACCCGGGCGGGCCGGCCCGCAGCACCAACCCGGTGAGTGGGTCGTAGTAGGCCGGCGGCGGGGCGACGAGCACCACCCCCGGCGCGGCGACGGCGACCGGAGCAACCGGGCTGAGGCCGGGGCTGGTGTAGTACGACTGGAACGGCGGGTTCACGAACCCCGGATTGAAGGCCGGGTTGGCCGCCGGGATCGGGTTGGCGGCCGGGTTGAAGACGAACGGGTTCACGAACCCCGGGTTGAAGACCACTTGCGGGGCGAACGGGGCCGGCGGGTAGTACGCCGCGGCCGGCGTGACATACTGGTTGTAGGCGAAGGGGTTCGCGGCCGGCGTGTAGGTGTTCGCGTAGATCGGACCGTTGCGGTACGGCGACGTGTTGATCGACTGCTGCACCACGACTCGGGCCGGGCCGCCGTGCGGCCGCGGGTGGGCGAGGACGACGGGCACCGCGTTCTGGGCCGCGGCCGGTCCGGGCGACGCGGCGCATCCCGCCGCGACTACTACCAGTCGGGCGGTCCACCGTCGGAGTGCGGGCATGGGCGTGACCTCTCGTAGAACGCTTCCCGGGTGTTGAACGGACGAGCGTGCGATTCGTTGGTAACGGCCACAACGGGCGGGTACGCAACGCCGGCCACCTCGGTCGTGAACGCGGCCGGCTAAGAAACTTGCGCCGCAGTTTTCCAGCCGGCCCGATTCAGGGCCAGAATCAATCGGGCGACCCCGGCGGCACCGTCACCGGGGCGGGGCCGGCGGGAACTCGACGCCGCGGTAGATGTCGGCCAGCGGCACCCGGGCCGGGGCAGACGACAAGGCGAACTCCCCGGCCGGGTCGGCGAACACGGTCAGCACCCACGTCCCGTCCGGCTGGCGGACGTACCGCTCGATCAGCGGTTCGTCCTGGGACACCAGGACGTATTCGCGGATCGACGCCTGCTGCCGGTACTGGGCGAACTTGAACCCGCGGTCGTACTTCTCGGTGGACGGCGACAGGACTTCGACGATCACCCGCGGGTTCGTGAGCGTGTCGCGGTCGTTGGTGGCGAACTCCGGCGGGTCGCACACGACGGCGATGTCCGGGTAGGCGAACATCCCGGACGCGGTCAGCCGCACCCGCTGGTCGCTGGAGAATGTCAGGCACGGCCCGCCCTTGAACCGAGCGAACAACTCCCCGATCAAGTTCTCCTTGACGCGGTTGTGTTCGCGGCTGGCACCGGCCATCCCGACCAGACCGTCGGGGTGGTGCAGCGGGTACATTACGCCGTCGTAGAACTCGCTCTTGAACTCGGCCGCCCGCTCGATGGCGAGGTACTCGGCCACGGTCAACTTCGGCTTCGGGGCGGCGGACACGGCGGTTCCTCCAGAGGTTTGTCCTTAGTGTACTACCGCCCGCCGGTCCCGAACCACGCCGTGAGGGCGGCGAGCGTCGGGCCGACCGGGTGCCCGCGCAACTGCCCGGCGGCACCGGCCGGGACCGGGGCGTCGAACTTCCCGGCGATCCCCGCCTTCTCCTCCGCACTGATATACCAGTTCAGCGCCGCGTCCGTGTCGAGCTCGAACGCGAACGGGGCGAAGAAGTCCGCGCCGCCGGCGTTGAACATCGCGTCGAGGGCGGTGAGGAGTTCGTTGTTGCGGTGGTAGGCCACGTTCCCCCGGGCACGCAGCAACGCCTGGAGGGGGGTGCTGAACAGCGTCAGGGCGTCCGACAGCAGCCCGCCCGACTCGGCGTGGTCCGGGTCTTCGGGACAGAAGCGTTCGCCCTGCTGCTGGAGCGGGAACGCCCGCACCTGGACCAGGGCGACGCCGCCGGTGTACTTCGCCAAAGCGTCGCGGTTGTGGACCATCCAGCGGGCCGCCACATCGACCCCGTAGTTGTCGAAGAATCCGGCATCGACCGGGCGGCGCGGCGGGACGGTTGGCAGGCTGACGGCCGGGCTGATGACCGGGAACGAGGCGTTCATCCGGGCCGCCGTCCCGACCTGGAACCGGGCGTGGGCGGCCGGGAACCGTTTGAACAACTCCAGCCCGGGCCGGGAGTACACCCCCGCGGCCGCCCCCAACGGGCCGGCGGGGGCGGCCAGGTACGCCAGGTCCAGGTTGCTGACGATCAGCCGGCGGGAGTCCTCGACCATCATCGGGGTGAAGATCAGCGACGGCCGAAGCCCCCGGGCCTCGTCGTGGTGGAGTTCGGCGAACGTCCGGGCGAACGGGGACACCGCCGGGCCGTCGCCGGCCGCAGCCGCGGCCGCGAGCTGATGGAGATGGGCGGCCGTGTCCGTACCGGCGGTCTGCGGCCCGAGGCCGCGGCCGCGGGCGTTCAGCCCCCACTTTTCCTCCAGCGTCCGCCCCCGCTCGGAGCGGGCCACGCACCCCGGCGGCAGGAGTAGGTTCCACCCCAGGTCGCGGAGTACGGCGGTCTGGATGGTCGCGGTCAGCGAGTCCCGGGCCACCGTCCCGGACAGCTACCCCAGCCCGAGTTCCGCGTCGTCGGCGGTGGGTTGCGGCATCCACTTTTCATCGTCCGGCCGGTCGGATTGGGCGGCGTGGTCGAACGCGGCAACGTACGGGGCCGCCCCGACCATCCCGCCGCTCGCCCCGACGAACAGCCGGATGTGGTCCCGGAACGGGGTGTGTTTCAGGGCGGCTTCCAGCTTCTCCAGCACCACCGCCGTCCACACCGCCGACCGAATCCCGCCCCCGCTGACCGCGAACACCACGACCTTCGGCTTCGTCCCGTCGGGGTGCGTTTTCCGCCAGCGCTCGAACAGGGCGTACAGGGGGTAGGCGTCCGGGATCAGCCCGTCGGACTTCGTCGGTGGGGCGTGCGCGTCGGGGTCGATCGCCGGGAGCGGGATGGCGGGTTCCCGCTCGGAAAGGGGGTCGAGCCTCCCGCCGCCGTTCGCCCCGGTCCTCCGGTCGTCGTACTCCGGGTCGAGTCCGGGGAAGCGGTAGTTGTAGTGGTTGGCCTGGAACACCCACGGCGAGTTGTACGCCACGACCAGCAGCCCGATCCCGACCATCACCAGGGTCGGGAGAACCAGTCGGTTCTCGTACGATTTGAACACGACCCACCCGAAGAATAGGTCGAGAATGACCAGCAAGAACCCGGCAGCGACGACCGGGCTGGTGACGGTCAGCCCCGGCCGGACGCGGTTGAAGATGGCGATCGCGGCCCACAACCCGCCGAGTGCCCCGACCATGATGCACAGGCTGTAGGTCGCAACGGCAACGAGCGATTGGAGGGCGGGGTTGTACAGGGTGAAACGATCCAACTGTGGCTGGAAAAACCGAGACCGGATGTCCCACGACTCGTCGATTAGGAAAGCGAGATGAAAGAACCCGAACGCGGCCGCGTACCCGATCACCCCCGGGACCAGCCACCACCGGGAGTTCATGTAAGCGACGACCCGGCCCCGCCACCGGCGGTCGATCGGTGCCTTCACACGGGCGGCCGCGTACAGTTTCGGGAGGACCAGGACGAACCCGAGACCGATCAGCCCCCAGAACATATAGGCCCCTAGCCTCCGGACCGGCACGGACTTCTCGCTCGGGAACAGGGACGGGGACGGGGCGGCCTCCACTGCGGCGTCGATCGTCGTCGCGAACCGGCCGTATATTTCCTCGGGTTCGTAGTCGTCGAGCGCCGCCGTCGGGAGGTCGATGAGGGGGATCCATCCGAGCAGGTAGCGGACGAACAGGACCACCCCGAACACCACGGCGATGGCGAAGCCGGCCTCGAACTGGACGTAGGGCTTGTCGTTCCAGATGAGGCGCTCGATCCCGACCTCCCGCCCGAGCAGCCGCCACGACGCGAGCAAGATCACGCCCACCTGGAGCGGGAGCAAGGGGTAGCGGATCAGCCAGGCGATCACGTCGTCGGCTTGCTGGGTGGCGGCGACGGCCGCGAAGGCGACCCCGCCAACGCCCAACTGACGATCCAGACAACGCGCGCCATAAGGCACCAGATGGTTTGTGTTGAACCACAGACTAACCGGCTTTGCGTTCGGTGCAAGGACCGTTTGACGGAATTCGGGTGGGCGAGGAAAGCGTGGAAATTCGCCATTGTCGCGCGTTTTGCGACGGCCGAAGTAGACATTCTTACCATTTCAAGGCGCTCACTTCCGATAGGCGCACGCGTTGAACGCCTTGAGCGCCTTGCTGCGTTTCAAGCACGTTTCGAGGCCATCCGAAGTCGTCCCGGCGTCAGAGTGAGCGCCTTCCCCACGCCTCCGTCCGCGGAAGTACACGTTATTAGACGCACTCGAAGCTGGGGGAATGGAACTCCCGACATTCCGGTCCGCCGCAGGCCGCTTGCCCGCGCTTCCCGCCGGCCGTAGAGTCTGCGGTATCCGTTACCCCGATCTTTTCGCACCCCGCGAGGCTCTCCCGATGGGCTTTCACCAGACCCCGCAGCACAAGAACGGCAAGGGTTCGTACCACCAGATCGGCCTCGTCCGCGGCCAGTTCGGGAACGTCCCGGAGGCCCACTGGGTGCCGTTCCTCGAAACCGCCGGGTTCGACGGGTGGGAGGAGGCGTCGTGGGAACTCGACCTGCGGGCGTGCGACACCGACGCCGGGGCCGCCGCCTACGCCCAGGAGCGGGTCGCCCTCGCCAAGAAGCACGGCCTCGAAATCTTCACCGTCGCCACCCACCTGCAAGGACAGGTGCTGGGCGACGAGCCGAGCGCCAAGACGCTGAACTTCTGCAGCGGCAAGGGCGAGGCGAAGGCGGCGTACAAGGCGTGGCGCGCCGCCGGCCACGCCCCCCCGCGGACCGACCCGTACTTCGTCCCGCCGGAGGTCGCCACGCTCGTCCACGCCGAGGCGCTGAAAGACATGCTGGCGTGCGTCCGCTACGCCGGGCACCTGAGCAAGTTGCAGGGGCGAAAGGTCGCCCTGCCCGGGTTCGTCGGGTCGCCGGCCAACTGCTGGAGCCACTGGTTCCTCTTCCCGCCGCTGCCCGACGCCATTGAGGGGTACGCGATCCCGGACGTGCGGCAGTTGTCGCTCGAACTCCTCGTCGAGCGGTTCGGGCCGGTGTGGGACGCCTGCAAGCAGTACGGCGTGACGTTCGACCTGGAGTGCCACCCGAGCGAGCGGGCGATGGGCGACCTGGAGAGCGCCGGCGACTACATCACCCACATGACCAAGGCCGGGTACGAGGGGGTGGTCGGGTTCAACCTCGACGGGTCGCACCTGGAATGGCAGAACGTGTCGGTGGTGCAGTTCATCCGCGAGTTCGGCCCGTACATCCACTGCGCCCACGTCAAGGGGGTGTGGGTGGCGCGGGAGCACACCCGGGCCGGGCGGTTGGGCGGGCACCGGCCGATGGGCCACTGGGCGAACGGGTGGAACTTCGTGACCGCCGGCACCGCCCGCGACGCGAACAGCCTGGAGGACATCTTCATCGAGCTGAACCGGGTCGGGTTCGACGGGGCGGTGTCGATCGAGTGGGAGGACAACGACGCCGACCAGTTCGCCGGGGCGCGGGCGGCCCTGGCCAACTGCCGCAAGGCCGACCTCCCGCCGAGCGGGATGAAGCACGACGAGATGCTCAAGGGGTGACGGTTGGGGCGCGGGCGAGGTTTCGCACCCCCGCCCGCGGCTGGTATCCTGGGGGCGGAGGTGTGCGATGGGCGTGATCGTTATTCCCACAGAAATCCGCGCCCTGTTTTCCGGTCACACGGGGCGGCAGGAATTCCGCGATCATATCGGCACATTGCTCGGGTACTTCGATCCGGCCCCGCCGGCCTAACCCGGCGATTGGGGGGCCGTTCAGCGCGGCCGAAATCGAAGCGGCATTCAAACAGACCGGCCCGACGCGACGGCTGGACGACATCACCCGCGACTTCCGTGAAAAGAAATGAGCCGCCCCCACCTGCACGAAAATTCCGCTCTTGCCCCGCCGCGTGCCGACCCGCTACACTCCCCTTCCCCTCACGCCGGTTCGCGCCGAACCGCGGGGCATGACGCCCCGACACCGAGGGTCCACGGAGGGACCGACCCGCATGGCCGCGCGCACCAAAGACCCGCTCCCGTCCCCGACCCGCCCGCTCGTCGGGATCAACACCGACTACCTCGCCCCGAAGAACGCCGCCCCGTACCTCCGGCTCAACGCCGGGTACGTCGATGCGATCCTCGCCGCGGGTGCCCTGCCGGTCCTTATCCCGCCCGTCCGCAAGGACAACCTCGCCGACATCGACGCCCTCCTGGAGATGGTCGTCGGGGTCGTCCTGACCGGCGGGGCGGACATGGACCCGCGGCGCAACGGCCAGGCGCTAACGGCCGCCGTCCAGCCGATGGCCGCCCGCCGCGAGGACGCCGACCGCTACCTGCTCGCCAAAATTTTCGAGCAGAAGATCCCGGTCCTCGGCGTCGGCTTGGGGATGCAGCAGCTCAACGTCTTCGCCGGGGGGACGCTCCACCTCCACCTGCCGAACGACAATCCCAAGGCGATGCCCCACTACGACCAGACGGGTGCCCCGCACCGGCACATGGTCCTGATCGAGCCGAACACCCGGCTCGACGAGATTTACGGGACGCAGGAGTTGCGGGTGAACAGCACCCACCACCAGGGCGTCAACCAGCTCGGGAAAAAGCTGCGGGTGGCGGCCAAGGCCCCGGACGGGGTGATCGAGGCGATCGAGGCGACCGACCCGACGTGGTTCTGCGTCGGCGTGCAGTGGCACCCCGAAGCCGACACCGCCAGCGCACTCGACATGCAGATCTTTGAGTGCTTCGTCCAGGCCGCCGTCCGGAACGCCGACGAGGCGCTCGTCGCGGCCTGAGTTCGATAGGGGTAGCGAAGTAGCGGAGTGGTGACACGAAAGCCCGCGGACGGCCGTCCGCGGGCTTCGACCAACCCGCCCTCACCACCCCACCACCCCACGACATCAACACCCCATGTCCACCCGCATTCTGATCGGCCTGTCCGTCGGGTCCGGGCTGGAGGGCGTGGACGCTGCCGTCGTACGGGCGGGCGGCACCGGATTAGGAATCGTCCCGACAGTCGAGCGGACCGTCCGCATCGCCTTCCCGCCGTCGGCCCGCGACCTACTCCGACCGGCGACGCCGGGCGGGGCTTCAACCCCTCCCTCCCCGGACCTCGCCCGCCACATCGCCGACACCGCCGTCCATGCCGCCCGGGCCGTCGTCGTCCAGTCGGGGGTGTCGGTCCGCGACGTGTTCGCGGCCGGCCTCCTCGACCCGGCCCGCGGCGGCGAGGTCGCGGTGCCGTGGGGCGAAGTCGCCGACCGCGTCGCCGAGCAGTCCGGGCTGACCGTCCTGCACGGGCTACGCGGCCGCGACCGTGCCGCCGGCGGGGCCGGCCACCCGATCACCGCCGCCGCCGACTTCCTCTTGTTCGGCCACCCGCGAGAAGACCGCCTGGTCGTCCACCTCGGGGCCGCGAGCGCGGTGCTGCACGTCCCGGCCGGCGGGAAGCTGGCGGCGGTGCGCGGGTACGAACCCGGGCCGTGCAACCAACTCCTCGACGCCCTCGTGTACCACGGCACCCGCGGGCGGGAGGCGTCCGACCCGGGCGGGAAGAAGGCCGTGCAGGGGTGCTGCCTCGACGCCCTCCTCGCCCGCTGGCTCGACCACCCGTACCTCACCCGCAAGCCGCCGAAGGCGGTCCACGCCGATGCCTTCGGGCGGGCCTTCCTCCTCGCCTCGTTCGACGCCGCCCGCCAACTCGGGGCCGGCCTGCCCGACGTGCTGTGTACCGCCACCCACCTGATCGCCCGGGCGGTCGGTGAGGCGTGCCGGAAGTCGTTCCCGACAGGGGCCGCCGAGCGGCGCGTCGTCCTCACCGGTGGCGGAGTGCGGAACGGGTTCTTGCTCCAGCTATTAGCGCAACAATTCGACGCGGACCAGCTCGCGCGGGGGGATGACGCCGGCGTCAGTCCCCTGGCCCGGAACGCGGCGGCGGCGGCGGTGCTGGCGGCCCTGACGTGCGACGGCGTGGCGGGCAACCTGCCGGTCCTGACCGGGGCGGCCGGCGGGCGGCTGATCGGCCACGTCGTCCCCGGCGACGGCCGGAACTGGGCGCGGTGCGTCGCGTGGATCGCCGACCAGACCGGCGACTACCCACGCGTCAACCGGGCGGCGTGACCAACTTCCGCGCCAGCGCCACCGCCCCGACGGCCGGGTCGGCGACCGGCTCGAACGACCCGGGGTGGACGCCGAACCCGCGGAGCGATTCGAGGAAGAGCATCCGGTAGAAGGCGTTGCCGACGACCAGCCCGCCGGCCAGCGCGACCGGCAGCCCGAGCCGCGACAAGCGACCCGCATCGACCGCCGCGACCGCGGTGCGGGCGAGTTCCGTCACCTCTCGCACGACCAGTTTGTGCGCCACGTCGTCGCCCCGTTCGGCCGCCTCCAGCACGACCGGGGCCAGCCCCGCGATGGCCGCCCGATCCCACGCCCCGCGGTAGACGGCCGGGATGATGTCGCGCGGGTCGGCCGTCCCGAGGCGGGCGAGGAAGTCGGCGAGGAGGCGGGTCGGCGGGCCGGCCCCGTCCGCCGCCCGGCACGCCGCCCGCAGCCCGCCCAGCCCGACCTGCCAGGCGCTCCCCTCGTCGCCGAGTAGGTAGCCCCACCCGCCGGCCCGCCCGTCCCTCCCGGCCCGGTCGAGGGTGAACGCGATCGACCCGGTGCCGGCGATGACCGCCAACCCCCACCCCTCGGGCGTCCCGGCCGCGAATAATAGCGTTGCGTCGTTGGCGACCGAAAGTTGATCGGCAAGCGCGACCGAGTCGGCCCAGGAGCGGATCAAGTCCAGCCCCTCGGACCGATCGACGCCGGCCAGCCCGAGGCAGGCGGCGGCGACCGTCGCCCGCGCCAACCCCGCCGCCGCGAACGCCCCAACGACCGCTGCGTCGAGTTCCCGCAGGGCGGCATCGACCCCCGCCGCCTGGATGTTCGACGGCCCGGACTCGCCCCGGCCGACGACCGCCCCGGTCGCCGCGTCCGCGAGCAGGGCGGCGGTGTGCGTGGCCCCGCCATCAACGCCGATGACGAGGTCCGAGCGGGCGGGGGGGCGGGGGGGCATGCGGGGTCTCGGCGGGGCGGACGGAGATTATTCTTTCTTCCGCGAGCCGGCGGCCTTCACGTACTTCTCGAACCACTCGAACTGCTCGAACAGGACGTGCTCGACCGACTCGCGGGCCTCGTAGCCGTGCGACTCGTGCGGGAGCAGCACCAGCCGGACCGTCCCGCCGGTGCCGCGGACCGCCTGATAGAGCCGCTCGCTCTGGAGAGGAAACGTGCCGGGGTTGTCGTCCGCCGCCCCGTGGATCAGCAGCAACGGTTCGTTGATCTTGTTCGCGTGGTAGAACGGAGACATCTTCGCGTACACGGCCGGGGCGTCCCAGAACGTCCGCCGTTCGTTCTGGAAGCCGAACGGGGTGAGGGTCCGGTTGTACGCCCCGCTCCGCCCGATCCCGGCCCGGAACAAGTCTGAGTGGGCGAGCAGGTTGGCGGTCATGAACGCCCCGTAGCTGTGCCCCACCACGCCGACCCGGTCGCGGTCGATGACGCCCAACTCGGCCGCCTTGTCGAGCGCCGCCGCCGCGTTCGAGACGAGTTGTTCGACGAACGTGTCGTTCGCCGTCGCCGGCGGGCCGACGACAGGCATCGACACCTCCAGCACCGCGTAGCCCTGCGTCAGAAAGAACAGGTGCGAGTAGCCCGCGACCGTCGTGAAGCGGTGCGGCGAGCCGGCCACCTGCCCGGCCGTGTCGGCCGAGGCGAACTCGACCGGGTAGGCGTAGAACACCGCAGGCAGCCGGTCGCCCGCCTTGTGCCCCGGCGGAGTGTGGAGGGTAAACGACACGGCCGTGCCGTCGGCCCGCTTCGTCGTCACGATCTGCTTCTTCGCCGCACGCAGGGCCGGGGCCCGGTCGGGGTAATCGGTCAACTTCGTCTCGTGCGGCCCCGCGCGGAAGTAGTAGTTCGGCGGATCGGTCGCCGTCTCGCGGCGGGTGAGGAACTTCGTCCCGGCCGCGTCGAGTACCGCGACCACGTCCTCGTACACGCCGTCGGCGGATTGGAACTCCCGCTCGGCCTTGCCGGTCGTCACGTCGTAGTGGTCGAGGAATGGCCGGTCGCCCTTAGGCGACGCCCCGGGGCCGTCGAGCAGAATCACATTGCCGCCGACATCGCCGGCGGTGCGGAGAATCCGGTGGCCGGTCGGCGTCACGCGGGTGAGCGGGGTGCCGGGGTCGCCGTAGCGGTCCTGCGCCGACCGCTCGAACAGCACCTTCGGCGCGCCGCCGAACAGTGGCGTGGTGGGGGCGAGGATGGTCCGCGTCCACTTCCGCTCGCGGTCGTAGTCGCGGACCAACATCCGGTTGTCGGTCGGGAACACGTCCAGCCAGGCGAAGCGGTGTTCGAGCTTGAGGAGTTCGGCCGGGCCGCGCGGGTTGCCGGCGGCTTGGGCGAACACGGCGTCGCGGTGCGACACCTTCTTCCGCGGGTCGCCGTCGTCGAGCGCTTCCACCCAGAGCAGCGTGTGCGGGGCGGTCGCCAGCCAGCGCACGGCGCGAGGGCCGGTCGGCACGCCCTCGATCGGCACCTTATCTTGAAGCGGCAGGTCGGCGACGGTCTGGACTACCTTGCCGCCGCGGTCCCAAACTTCCACGACGCGCGGGAATGCGGTGTACGGCAGCAGGTACGAGAACGGCTTCACCAGCCGGGTGACGAGGACGAACTTGCCGTCGGGCGACGGGTCGGAGGCGATCACCAGGGCCGGATCGCCAAGAACGACGGGGGCGGCGTCGCCGGCCGCCGCGACGACCGCGAGCTGCGACGTGGCGAAGTACGCGAACAGCGCCTCGTCGTGCGGGTTCTGCAGCAAGTCCTGGTACGTCCGCACCGGGGCGGCCGTGCCCTCACTCTGCTGCACGACCGGGCCGGACGGTGCGGCAGGGGCGGACGGCGGGGTGCCTCTGGCCGGCGGGACCGTCTGGACGAGTAGCGAGCGGCCGTCCGGCATCCACTGGAAGGGGTCGCCGACGGCGGCGTTCAGCACCACGCCGCCGACGCGCACCGGCGTGGCGGTGCCCACGTCGTAGACCCACAGCTCGATCCCCTTGTCGGTCGCGGCGGTGACGGCGAAGCGCGTCCCGTCCGGCGACCAGACCGGCCGCCCAACCTTCCCCGCGGGCAGGTCGAGTGCCTTGCCGTCTCCCCCTTTTGGGGTGAGCAGAGTCAGCCCGACCACGCGCACCGCGCGGGCCGGGCCGTTCGTCTTGGGATTGATACGAAGCCCGGCGAGGCGGAGCGTCGGCCCGGCGAGGTCGGCGATCGGCGGGCAGCGGTCGGTCCGGACGAGGAGGAAATGTTCCCCGGTCGGGCCGACCGAAATGCCCGGCGGGGCGGGGGCGTCGAGGATGTCGGCGACGGCCTTGGGCGGCTTGCGGTAGCCGTCATGGGCGGCGGCGTCGGCCGCGAGGAGTAGAACGCTGGCGCACACGATGACGGGGCGCATGCCCACCTCCGTCGGGGGTTGAGTCTAACCAGTGTACCGGCCCGGCCGCCCGCCGTATACTGACCCACCCGGCTCCTCCCCCGACCTCTCACCCCGGAACCGCCATGACGTTCCTTCGCACCGCCGCGGTCGCGCTCTGCGTCGCGTCCGCCCTCGCCCCCCCCGCCCGCGCCGCCGACGACGCCGTGGTCGTCCTGCCCGGCGGCGACGGGATCGGCAAGGGCAAGCACGTCGTTCTCGTCAGCGGCGACCAGGAGTACCGCTCGGAAGAGACGATCCCGCAGCTGGCGAAAATCCTCTCGAAGCGCCACGGGTTCAAGTGTACGGTGCTGTTCACCGTCAACCCGAAGGACGGCACCATCGACCCGAATATCAACCACATCCCCGGCCTCGACGCCCTCGAAACGGCCGACCTGTTCGTCGTCTTCACCCGCTTCCTCAACCTGCCCGACGACCAGATGAAGCACGTCGCCGCGTACCTCGACCGGGGCAAGCCGGTCGTCGGGCTGCGGACCGCCACCCACGCCTTCAACATCCCCGGCAACGCCACGTTCGCCAAGTACGGCAACGGCAGCAGCGTGAAGGGCTGGGAGGGCGGGTTCGGCAAGGTGGTCCTCGGCGAGCGGTGGGTGAACCACCACGGTAAGCACGGGACGGAAGGCACCCGCGGGATATTCGCCGCCGGGCAGGAGAAGCACCCGATCCTCAAGGGGATCAAGCCGGGCGAGATCTACGGCACGACCGACGTGTACACCGTCACCTTGCCCCTGCCCGGCGACAGCACCCCGCTCGTCCTCGGCGAGGTGACGGAGACGCTGGAACCGGACTCGAAGGCGGTGGAAGGGAAGAAGAACGACCCGATGATGCCGGTGGCGTGGACCAAGACGTACAAAGGCGAGGGCGACGCGACCGGGCGGGTGTTCACGACCACGATGGGGGCGTCGCAGGACTTCGACTACGAGGGCACCCGCCGGCTGATCGTCAACGGCTGCCTGTGGGCACTCGGGTTGGAGGAGAAAATTCCGGACTTCACGCCGGTCGGGATCGTCGGCGAGTACAAGCCGACGCCGTTCAAGTTCGGCGCGTTCCAGAAGAACGTCAAGCCGGCCGACCTGCTCAAGTAAGCGCGTTCCCCCGGGACGGCACCGCAAAATGCTGGAAAACACGCAAGGCGTTCAAGGCGTTCAAGGCGTGCGCCTATCGGAAGTGACCGCCTTGAACTGGTAAGAATGTCTACTTCGCGCGGGCAGGGCCGGGCGACGATGTCGAGTTTCGGGCTTTCGCCTTCCCATCCGGAAAGGATGTCGCTCCTCGGCACTGTCATCAGTCTTTCAGCGGTGGGCCGTCGCGCGGTCCCTTCGGCGGCGGGCCGTCCTTCGGTCCCTTCGGCGGGGGCGGTCCGTCTTTCGGTGACGGGCCGTCCCTGCCCTTCCCGAACGGGCCGTCCTTCGGCCCGCCGGTTTTCAGTTGGAACGCCTCGTCGCGGGCGCGCCGGGCGGCGGGCGGGTCGTCCATCTCCTCCAACACGCCGGCGAGTTGCTCGCACGTCTCGGCCACGACTTCCCGCGCCTGGCGGCCGTGCGGCCCCGAGCCGAGGAGCATCCGCCCCTCGGCGCGGGCGTTTTCTAAACCGCGCCGCGCCTCGGCTTGGTCGCCGCCCGCGGCCGC
>Ga0105047_10011106_pt1 | contig 14648 bp, 12 predicted proteins | sample MAT04_FD_78384 | JGI IMG/M metagenome (GOLD analysis project Ga0105047, IMG submission 78384) | Freshwater microbial communities from Lake Fryxell liftoff mats and glacier meltwater in Antarctica - MAT-04 (megahit assembly) | ecosystem: Environmental > Aquatic > Freshwater > Ice > Liftoff... | reverse complement strand
GAAAACGAGAGAAGGAACTTCTCCTGGAACTCGCACCGCCACCGCGAAAAGTGCTGGAAATGGGCCCGGGTGGTGGACATCTTTTCTGGGATTTACACAAACAAGGATACGACATGCACGCCGTCGATATCGCCCAGGCGGTTCTCGACAATCTGAAGGCCCCACCTGAGAAGAAGCGGCACGTGGACCTCAATAATGGCCTGCCCAATTTCGGCACCAAGTTTGGCGCAATTGTGGGCAGCATGGTATTACATCACATCGTCCGCCCGGATGTTTTGCTGGAACAGCTCTGCGATGCCATCGAACCCGGAGGTATTCTGGTTTTGACGATTCCCAATATTGTCAACCTCAGAAATCGCGTTCGCATGCTGCGCGGCAAGCTTCCCAAGATGAGCGCCAGCCATCGCAATTTCATGACGCCGCAAGAAGTGCAGGTGTTGATGGAACGGAAGAAGTTAAAGGTGCTCAAGATTGTATCGCACAAGAGCAAGATGCTCCGTTCGATGTTTCCGATCCTCTTCTCCAAGCGTGTGATAATGGTGGCGCAATCGTCCAAATAAAGGTTTGGAAACGATGACGAGTTGCGAATTGCCTCTCTCTGGTAATCCAAAGATTGACGAGGGGCACCGTGACGATGAAACCCGCGGTTTCGGCACTGAGATGGTATCCAAGCTCTCCCAACTTGGATATCGAGACCTGGTTCATGTGCACGGCGGCATGGACGCTCGGATTTATTCGGCAATAGCTCCCGATGGCCGTAAGGTGGCGATTCGCATTGGCGCTCCGTTTTCGCGGGAGCGCTGGCGAAACAAAGTGACCTGGAAGAATTACGTACGTATGAAATTGCTGACGGTAGTATTGCCGCGCCATTTCAACATCATTCAATATCTCCGTTCAGGTTCACTGAAACTCGTCGGCACCGGCGGCGACCAAGTCAGTGTCTTTTTCCTGGTGATGCCGTTCGAAGAGGGAAAGAATCTGCTCCAGGTTCTGACCGATCCGGCCTTTAAAGCCGGCGGTCTGGCGCGAGTGTATTCTACTATTCTGGGAATGCTGAGGGGGTGGGTGGCATTGCATCAGCGATGGTTGCGCCACGGGGATTTGACCGCTCCGAATTTTATTATTCGCAAGAACACCTGGGAAGTCGTGATGGTCGATCTGCGCTTCTCGACGCGCTTTCTGCGCACCAAGGATCGTACGCGAAATGAATTGCGCCGGACATTGCGCGCGCTGCTCACTGGCACATATCTGCCGCGCTGGCAACGGGAAAAAGAACTCAGCCCACTCAGTTACGACGATGTATTGGCGTTCTGGCCGACCGAGAATGAAAAGGTTGCTGCATATTTTCGGCAGTGGGCCGATTTTGCCGAAGGTCTTGAAGACGATGACAAACTAGGTAAGTTGACTCCGCCGCAACTGCTTGCGCATGCGGAGAAAATCGCGCGTGAACAGGCCTAGCAATTTTTGAATTTATTTCGTTGCGCCGCGCACGATACTTTTCTGCTCAACTCTTTAATGGAAGATTTTACAATGCCCAAACCGATTTCAGTGCAACTTTATTCTCTTCGCGAGAGCGCCAAGAATGATTTTGCTGGAGTGCTGAGTTCTCTTGCCGATATCGGCTATCCATACGTAGAATTTGCCGGCCTGCATGGCAAGAGCGCTCGCGAAGTGCGAAAGATCATTGATGGCGTGGGCCTGAAGGCGAGCAGCGCGCACGGACCGATTTTCGATCCGAGCAAACGCGAACAGGTCGCTGAAGAGGCTGAGACGCTGGGTTACAAACATCTGGTAAGCGGTTTTGGCGCAAAGGATTTTGAGAGCGTCGATACCGTGAAGGCGATCGCTGAAAAAGCTAACGAGGCCATCAATTATTTCGGGCCGCTGGGTTTTACTGTCAATCTGCACAACCACGAATGGGAATTTCAGCAGTACGAAAAATTCAATCTGCTCTTGGAACTCGCGCCCAAGCTCTGCCCGCAGCTTGATGTTTACTGGGTCAAAGTCGGCGGCGAAAATCCGGCCGAGGTGATCCGTCGCTACGGCCGCCGCACCAATTTGCTCCATATTAAGGACGGCCCGGCGGATGCTACGAACCGGGCGCTGCCCATGACCGCCGTCGGTAAGGGAAGCGTTGACATTTCGAGTTGCGTGCTCGCGTCAGAAGGCACTGCCGTTGAATTCATGGTGGTGGAACTCGATAATTGCGCGACCGACATGTTGCAGGCCGTGAAGGAGAGCTACAATTTTCTGACGCAGCGCAGTCTGGCAGCAGGTACGCGGTAACGGTTTTTTAACATCGATCAGGCCAATCCCAACGCCAGCGCTTCGCGTACGGTTCGTGCGCGAAGTATTCGCGTGCCCTCGATTTGAGCGGGTAACTGAGTTCGCCCGCGCGCCGGCAGCAATATTATTTTAAACCCAAGTCGGCGCGCTTCCGCGATGCGTGCTTCCATGCGCGGGACAGGCCGCACCTCGCCGCCCAAGCCAATTTCGCCGGCGGAGACGAGTCCCTCGCGGACCTCGCGACCGGTTGCGATCGATGCCAACGCCAACGCCAGCGGCAAGTCGGCTGCGGGCTCCTCGACGCGAAAGCCACCCGCAGCGCTCGCGAAAACGTCCAGCGTATTAAATGGCACGCCGGCCTTTGTTTCGAGAACCGCGAGCAATTGCGCGAGGCGGTTTGCGTCGACTCCGCTGGCCCGGCGGCGCGGACTGCCGCCGCCTGGCACCGGCACAGTCAATCCCTGCAATTCAACGAGCAGCACGCGCGATCCTTCGCAGAGCGCGCCGATGGACGAGCCCGGGCCCTTGTCGGCTGCGCCGTCGCGGTCGAGCAGCGCGGCGGACGGATCGGGCACTTCGAGCAAACCGCCTTGCGTCATTTCAAAAAAGCCAACCTCGTCGGTGCTGCCGAATCTGTTTTTGCTGGCGCGCAGCACCCGTAAGTCGAGGCGCGTTTCGCCTTCAAAATTCAAGACTGTGTCGACGATGTGCTCCAGCACGCGGGGCCCGGCGATGGCGCCTTCTTTCGTCACGTGTCCAACAAGAAAAACAGTGCAATTGAATTGCCGCGCCGCGTCGACCAGCGCCATGGCGCATTCCCTCACCTGGCTGATGGAACCCGGCGCCGAGTTTACATTGGCGTCGCGCAGCGTCTGAACTGAATCGATGACCGCAACCTGCGGGCGCTCAGTATCGAGCAGGTCGAGGATGCGCTCGAGGTCCGTCTCGCTGGCCAGCTTCAAGTGATCGCTTTCAAATCCAGAGGCGCGTCCGCCAACAGGAGTGGCTCCGGCGAGGCGCAGTCCGCGCGCCGCGATCTGGCTGGGCGCTTCTTCACCGGTGATATACACGCAGCTTCGGGCCGGTACTTTTCCGTCAGCCGAAACGGGCGAGACCAGCGCGCCAAGAACCTGAAGCATTAGAGTCGACTTGCCAATCCCCGGCTCGCCGCCAATCAGCACGCTTCCGCCGGGGACGATTCCGCCGCCGAGAACACGATGAAACTCCGACATTGGCACCGCGATGCGCGGCAACTTTTCGCGCGCGTGCTCACGCAGCGGCTTGAGATTGGACGAACTCGTCAGCGTGCGCCGCGACGAGCCGCTGCTTTTGCCTTTGGGCTGCTTCTCGCTGGGCGCCTCGACCAGCGCGTCCCACTCATGACACGCCGGGCACTTGCCCTCCCAGCGCGCGGCTTCGTGCCCGCAATGTTTGCAGAAAAAAGTAATGGTCGCGCGTTTGGGCATTGATTTATTTAGCCCAATCGCTCACGTTCGGTTTCATCTTCCACTTCCTTAAGTCGAGCGCGCAGATCTACTGGAAGAGATTTGCGGACCTTTGCGTTGATCAGCCCGACTTCGAGCATGTCCTGAATGTGAACTTTGTCCTTAAGGCGGAAGCTGGTGAGTTTCATTTGCAGCAAGCTCGGCAGCGCCAAGCAGAAAAATCCCTGTTTCGAAGAAACGAGTGTGTCGTCGAGCGCTGGCGCCGGGTGCAAATCATTGGGCTTAACGCGCTGATCCGCCCATACAATGTGAACGGCGTCTCTAAAGCTTCCGCCCTTCAATGCAAAAATAGGGATGCCTAGAACCTTGCGGTATTTGAAGCCTTCTACTTTCAACACTGCGGCGGCGCGTTCGGCGTCTGATTCGCGGAGCAGCATGTCGACATCTTTTGTATTGCGGACTGCGGCTTCGTCAACGTTGGCCACATGGGACGCCACCGCCAGTCCACCAATTATTGCATGTGGGATTTGGGCCTTCTTTAAAGCTTCGCTTACCAGTGCAGCTTTTTTGACTAGACTCTGCATCCAGAACTCTCCAGTTCCGAGCAACTTGTAATCAAGAACGACGACGCCAGCCTGCTCGGTGCCGTAGGGCGCCTTCTCTTCGCGCACCCGACCCGTTCCGCGTGCTTTGCCGGTGCTCCGCTTCAAGCCGATTTCTCCACCGTCGTAAACGCCTTCACCCTCGCGTCGGAGAGGTTTTCGCTCTCCTGGCGCGGCACGAAATTAAGCAGTTCCTTGACGATCTTGTCGCTGTTGATGCCTTCGGCCTCGGCGTTGAAATTTGTGATGATGCGGTGGCGCAGCGCGGGCAGCGCCACGGCGGCGATGTCCTCCGTCGAAACGTAGTAACGGCCCTGCAGCACCGCGCGCGCCTTGCCTCCAAGAATGAGGTACTGGCTGGCGCGCGGACCGGCGCCCCAGCTGACATTGTCCTGGATGAACTTCGGACAACCACCTTTGCTCACGCGCGTCAGGCGCACCAGCTTCATCGCGTAGCGGATAACATGATCGGCGACAGGCACGCGGCGTACGATCTCCTGCAGCTCGATGATCTCAGCCGAGGAGAGCGACTTGGTGAGCTGTGGCTTGAACGGCGCCGTGGTCAACTTCACGATCTGGAACTCTTCTTCCTCGCTCGGATAGTCGACGAATACCTTGAACATGAATCGATCGAGTTGCGCTTCGGGAAGCGGATACGTTCCTTCCTGTTCGATTGGATTCTGCGTGGCCAGCACAAAGAACGGTTCTTCAAGTTTGCGGCGCACGCCCATCGTTGTGACCTGATGCTCCTGCATGGCTTCGAGCAGCGCGGCCTGCGTCTTGGGCGGAGTGCGGTTGATTTCGTCGGCGAGAATGACGTTTGCGAAGAGCGGGCCGGGGAGGAATTTGAACTCGCGCGAGCCCGTCGCTTTGTTCTCCTGAATCACTTCTGTGCCCGTGATGTCCGAGGGCATCAAATCGGGCGTGAACTGGATGCGGTTGAACTTGAGGCTCAGCGTGTCGGAGAGCGTGCTGATCAGCAGCGTCTTGGCCAGGCCCGGAACGCCTTCGAGCATGCAGTGGCCGCGCGCGAAGATTGCGATCAGCAGTTCGTCGATGACGCTGTCCTGTCCGACGATGACTTTTGCCAGTTCGCCTTTGATCTGGCGGTAGCTGGCGTTGAGTTTCTGAACGGCCTGCAGATCGCGTTCGGCATTGGGGGTCGCAGCTTCGGACATGTTCGCTCCTCTTTGGGTTCCGTGGTTTGATGATTCTTTATTTCTGAAGTTCGCCTTCGGCAAAAAGACTGGGCCAGGGCGGGGGAAGCATGCCGGGGCTCGCCCCCAGGCTCTTGCTGATCACTTTGTCATCCTGATCGTTGATCGCGAATGAGAATCCGAATTTCGTCTCCGGCTCTGCCTTTAATGAGAGGTAATCGAGCGGCACCGTGATCTGGTAAATCGTCTGCTTCTTCTCTTCATTGCGCGCAACCACGGGCGCCGCTTGCAGCGGCGTGTTGCCGGTCAGGAATTTTCCGTTCTCAACAAAGCGCCAGCCCAGTACGGTTCCTTTTTCGTTCAGCGCCGCGCCGATCACGAAATCTTTTCCTTCATATCCCAGCTTGCTGTTCCGGTCGATATCGAACGCAACCCGCACGCTGTCTCCGAAATCCAGGTTGACGCCTTCGGTGTTCTCGTTCTTGTGTTTGTCGTCGGTCACAACAAAGAGCATATACAAATTCTTCTGGTCATACGCGCCGCGGAAGGTGGCGCTCAGGTCCGCCGAACCCTGCCAGACAGTGGGCGGCGCAGTGATCGTTCCGCCCACATCGCCGGGGAGATAAATCGCCGGCCAGCCATCCAGCGCTGTCTCCTTAACGCCGCTCCAGACAGGCGAATCCGGCAGCAACTTTTCCTGAGCGGCAATTTTGGCGAACGCAAACGTGCGCTTCTGTTTCTGAGCCTGAGTCTGTCGCAGCCGCGCAAATTCATCGTATGCGGCGGAGAAATTCGCGGGCGTCAGTGTTTTGGTCCCAAGCTGCGCCGACAGTTCGCTCATTGCTTTTTCGGGATCAGCCGAAACTTGCCCGGCCAGGTATGCGCTGCGCTTGCGTGCCTCCGTCAGCACCACTCCGCCATCGACGATCTGCACTCTGAAGCTCTGCCGCACGGTTCCGTCGGCGTCAAAAACCCGGTTGTCAGTGGCCAGGTGCTGCGTCCACAGATGCCGCCCGCTCTTGCGCTCGACCACCGCGACCACCGTCGGCTTGTCGCCCTGCTTGTCCCAGTTGGGTTCGGTCACGACCAGGTGTTGCCCGGTCACCGTCGTAGTATTGAGCGGCAGCGAGGTTGACATATCCGTCGAGAGCGAAATGTCGCGCCACTGCATCTTCAGTTGAGACGGCACCGAGTACGCGAAGAGCTCCGACTTGTCCGACGGAATCGAGACCGCCACGTACAGGTCCTCGCCGTCGATGTGCAGGTCGCGGACCACAGAACCGGTCGGCAGATGCGGCGCCCATTTGCGCCGCTCGCCCGCGCCTTCGGTATTCAGAGCGATCACCTGGCGTCCGTCCAGCACGGCCAGAATCAGTTCGCGCGTCACGCGGAATGCCGTCGCGGTGCCACCCAGTTTGTGCTCCCAGATCAGCTTCGCCGAACTATCCAGCGCGCGCAGAGTCTGATTGCGGTCGGAGAAGAAAACGCGGTCGCCTTGCGCAATCGGGCTGAGATTGAAATCGGCGGGCACCTCAAACGATCCGCGCTCCACGCCACTATCCAGATCATAAATGAAGAGCTTGCCGGGATTGCTGGCCGCAACCGCAATGAAACCTTCGCCGGCGGCAGGCGGAGTCAGCAGCAGGTTGCTCTTTGCTTTCGTCTGCCACAACTCTTTGCCCGAAATTGCGTCGAGCACATTCATCTGGCCGCTGGGGTAGCCGATGACCACGCGTCCGGCGGTGGTAATAATGGAGCACGGTTGCGCGGGCATGATCTGCTGGAAGCCGCCCTGGCGAATGATGATCTGCACGTCCGACGCCTGCTGCGCCGACTGCACGCCGGCCTGCGGACCATGCGCGTGCCGCCACACGATCTTGCCCTTGTCGCGCGCGTCATAGGCGACCACTTCGCGCGTTCCAAATATCAGGAGTAGATGCTCCGCCCAGACGCCGTTGGGCTGGTAGTTGTCAGGCAGTTTCAGGCGCGGCAGCCAGACTTCGTCGCCGTTCGCGACGGAGAGCGCCGAGAGTTCATTGCCTTCCGCATATAATAGAAGCTGCCGCGCGATCGCCGGCGGCATTCCCGAGCACGTAATCGGAAGACTGTTTTCCGCCGCAGGACGAGTCCAGGCCAGCTTGAGTTTGCCGTCACCAAGGGAGATCACCGCAGCAGATGGCGCGCGCTGAAATTGCTTGTGCGTCAAATGGTTGGCTGCCCACTCGGCGACTTTAATTGGAGCGGCTGGCTTCGCTTTCTCAAACGGATCGGAATCCATCGTCTTGTCCGCGAACTCTGGACGCGTTGAGAGACGTTTTAGTACATCCATCGCCGGGCCGAGCATGTTGGATTTTTCATAGGCTGCAGCGAGAATCGCAGTAGCCTCAGCGACGCGTGGCGACTCGCGGAAGCGGCTAAGAAACTGAACCGCATATTGGCGGGCTCCGTCGGGATCGAGTCCTCCGCCAATGCCTACCGGCGCAATCTTATAATTGGCCAGCCAAAGCAGTGCGTCGCCTGAAGCGATCGAATTCGGATAATTCGCGAGCACCGCCTCAAACTTTCGGATCTCAAACGTGACGCCTTCCAGAGACTTCATCGCATCCGCCAATTCCTTGCGAGCATGCTCTTCGATGGCAACGTAACTTTCAGGATGACTCTTCTTCAATTCCTCGAGCGCGCTCTGCGCAAACAATCGCGCCTTGGCGTGGCCGCCTTCCTTATACTTATAGAGCACGTCGCCGCGCTTGAGGATGATCTCCTGATAGTGCTGCGCCGCTGGGCCAAACTCTTTTCGTACTATTGCATTCTCGGCCATGGCCCGCAATGCATCGACGGCCGGCGTATCAGTCAGGCCCGGCAACTGCGCAACATCGAGCGCTTTCTTGTAGCTGGCGTAGGCGTCCGGCAACAATCCCGGCTCATTCTTGGCCTCGATCGCCTTCGCACGTTCATAGTGCGCATCAAAGCGGCGCTTTTGAATCGTAGCCAGTTCGGTCGCCGCATTGGGGCTCTTGGTTGCGATCGGCAGAGCCTTGTCGAGAACATCGAGCGCCATGTCGAATTTCTCGACCTTGTGATACACGTCCGCCAATTCGTTGTAGGCGCCGAGGTCGTCGGGCGCCTGCCGCAGCCGCTCCTTGAGGCGTCCTTCCATCTCTTCCCAAACGAAGAACGCGTTGACGTGCGTGGCGCTGACCGTGTAGAGCACGTCGCCGGCGACGAAAACATTGCCGGCTTCGATCTCCGGCTCCTTCCACTTCTGATCCTTGATCAGCTTCGGCCTGAATTTTCCGTCGATCAAGGCAGTGCTGATGCTGTAGAGCGCCTTCTCGGTGGGCAGCAGCACCATGTCTTTTGTGGCCAGACCGCGCCCCTTGACCTGGCTCTCAAGCGGCAGCGGATCAAGCGGCCCGCTCAGCCGTCCGGTCTTCAATTCATAGAAGCGCAGATTATTGCCGCTGATCGCAAGCTGGTTGTGGGTGATGCCCAGCACGTGCTTGAGGCGCTCTTCTTCGCGCTCCTGGATCACGCGTTCGATGAACCAGATTCGCCGCCCGGTCTCGATGTCGTAGGCGTAGCCGCGATCGGAATCCTGCGGCGTGATCACAACCATGTTCTCATGAACGATGGGCGGATTGGGCCCCCAGAAATCTCCACCCGAGCGCCCGCGATATTGATTGAATCGATCGTTCGTTCCGGCAACGCGGTCGTAAACGCGGATCCATTTAATGCCGCCGCTCAAGGCATCAATCGCCGCGACCGCGCCCAGATTCGTGACCACAAAAACAGAACCATTGGCCACGCCCACCGGCAACCCGAGCGCCGGCTGAACGGGGTTTGCCGCAAAGATCGGATTGGCCGAACATATCTGAGTGCGCCAGATGATCTGGCCGGTGTCAGCGTCGAACGCGCACGCCCAAGCTTCGCTCAGCCCGCCGCCGGCCTGTACGGCCAGCGCGTAAAGGACGCCACTTTCGTAAACCGGCGAGGATGTGAAGTGCACCGCGCGCAGCCACTCTTGATCGGCCTTGCTCTGATTGTCGAAAGCCGGATTGGAGTTTTTCTCGTCCGCCGAAGGCTGCAGCGACCAGACCAGCTTGCCCGAATTCAGGGATCCGCCCGTCGCCTGCCGCCCAAGCGCGACCAGGTAATTGGTGGGCTGCTTGACGTCTCCACGCTGGCCATTATCAGGATCGAACAAGACTGGCTCCGGTCCGAGCACCGCAAAGAGGCGCCCGTCTCCGACAGTGCAGTAATAAGGCTGATGGCGCAGTCCGGTGTATCCGCGCCGGCCGCGCCTAACCTGAATCTGGATCTGATCGCGCGTCATCTTAGGCGGAGCCTGCGCGTCGCCCGGATAGACAAACTTCGCATTGCCATTCACGCTCGGAGCGCCCGGGCTCGGATTGCCAATCGGATACGCCCACACCGTCTGCGCGTCGCAGATATAAAAATAGCCATCGTAAATGGTGAGATGATGGTTCATCGTCTGCACAGGCTGCATCGGCGTGCCATCGTTGTTCATCGCGTTGGGCCGCTCGGGCGCAACCTCCGCGCTGGGTCCATAGAGCAACTGGCGAATCGGCTGCGACCATTTGCGCAGCCCGATATTACTCCGCGTCGGCGGCGTCAGGTTGTGGCCGCTGTTGCCGAAGTACGTCTCCCACGAACGCACTATCGCTACATTGCCGGTCTTTGCATCCGCCGTTGCCGCGCCAAGCGCTGCACTGCGCGCGGCCAGTTTCTTGACCGCCGCTTCGCCTTCGTCTTTTCCAAGCCGGATCGACTCCGGCTTCTCGGCCGCCAGTTCCTGAATCTTCTTTAAAGTCTTCTCCGCGCCGACGCGGTCATTGAGCTGAATCTGCGCCAGCAGCATGCGCACATTCAGCGCGCCCGCCGGCAGACTGGGATTGGGGTGCGCCAATGCCTGCATGTATCGCACCACCGCCTGGCGCGGAGCGCGCCGGTCGCTGGCCAATTCGCCCAGCCATGCCGCGGCATCGTCGCCCCACGAAGTCGCGAAATACGATTGCGCGATCTGCTCCATTTTCCGCTCGTCGAACTGCTCTTGCGCGTCGGCGAATAGATTGCGCGCCGCCGGATCGTTGATCACGCGGTAGATCGCCAAACCCGCCGGCGGCAGGCTGGCAATGTCCCGCGCCACGCGCTCGCGCGTCGACTTGTACAGCCCCAACTCGTAGGGCATGTCCTCGATTTTTTTATCGGGCCCTTCCCAACGATCCAGGTAAACGGTGTTCGGATATTTGTTCAGGATTTCAGTGTAGTACTTGATGCACTCCGGCCACGCTTCCGGATCTTTTTCAGCCCGCGCGCGCGCCTTCTGGGCCTTATTGAGAAGATCGAGAACGCGCGGCTCCTCATTCAGTGTGACGTTGTGCTCCGGTCCGCGCGCTTTAAGTTCGGCGGGCTCGCCGGCGGAGAGTGTGGTGCTCAGAAAAATGGACGCCAGCAGAACGTACCCTGGCCAGTAAGGCATTGATGCGAAACTCCGGGATCCAATTCCAATAACTGTCAGCAAGGTATTCTTTATCCGCAAGCCTTCTCTATGGTAACGACGCTCGACAGGTGCTTCCGGCAGAAAGTTAAATTAATTTTCGAGCCGTTACGCAGTGCCTCCTCTGCTCCCAAATTGTCGTTAAATCTGTGAGCTTGTCGAAGATAAAAAGGAGCATTAAAGAGGTGGGGCAGACATTCCTGTCTGCCTGCGCTGTTATTCTCCCCTCTCCTTGAGGGAGGGGGTAGGGGGAGGGGTAAGCTCTCCCTCAAAGGGGAGAGGGAATAGCAACCTCACGCGCCGCGCATCCACAGCACAAAATAATAAGCCGCCACCGCCAGCACTCCGAAGGCCAGCAGAATCCAGATCGGCGGCAGGGTCTTCTCTTCGAGGTTTTCCATATCCGCATTCATGCGCGCGCTTTCTGCGGCCGCTTCAGTGAACTGGCTCGAGGGCACCTGCTGCGATTCGCGGATCATGCGCTGCATCACCGACTGCCGGAACTCGCCCGAACTGCGCACGCCCTGCCAGTTCTGCACGATTTTTTTCAGACCTACAAGCCGAGCCGACTCGCTGCCGCACTTCAAACACGTGGTCAGATGTTTTTCAACCGACGCCTTCTCCGCCGCGGAGAGTTCGCGGTCGACGTAATCCGACAGTAATTCCCGGCATTGCTCGCAGGATATGTCGTTGGCGTTGGCTGTCTGATCCATCGTCGTGTTCCATTTTCTTACTAATTTCAAAACCGTCGTTGTGGCACAGAGTCACTTTATGCACTTTTGATTCTACTTGATATCCTGCGATTGCAGCACCTTCAGCGTCTGCCTCAACGTCTCGCGCGCCCGCTTCACACGCATCTTGATCGCGCTCACCGTCACGCCCAGCACATCGGAAATATCCTGATAGGCCATGTGATGATACTCCACCAGGATCAGCGTGGTGCGCTGGTCGTCGGGCAGATGGTCGATCGCCTGGCCGATCAGATGCTGCGCCTCATGCATCTCCGCTTCGCTCAGCGGCGTGCCTTCGTCCGAGGCCATGCGTTCGATAATGCGCGTGCCTTCAGGGTCGGGCCCGGCCGCGTCATCCAGTGAGAGATTCTGGCGCAGCTTCCCCTTTTTGATCTCGTTTTTGCAAAGGTTCGCCGCGATGCAGTAAAGCCACGTCGTAAATTTCGCGACCGGCTGATAGCGCTTGGCATTGCGGAAGACGCGCATGAAAGTTTCCTGTGCGATATCTTCGGCCGCCTCGCGGTTGCGCATGAACGCATAACAGAAGGTGATCACCGGCGCTTCGTAACGTTTGAGCAACTCTTCGAAGGCCGTGTGCGATCCGTTGGCGAGCCGCTCCATAAGCGCTTCGTCGCTCAACGTGCCATCCGCGCCAAGGGGCGCCGCGATGGGACTCTTTGAATTCGGAAGCGTATCCTGACCGCGCTCGGGCATACGCCGGGTGTTCCTCGCTAGCTCAATTTAGAGTTCCGATACGACTTTCTTTATGTCAGGTGACGTCTTCGTATTTACCGCTGTACTGCGTGCAGGTCACTAAGAATCATTCTTTAGGAATCATACGGGTTCCACTTGTCTTCTGGCAACCCGTATTCAAATTCCACGTACCATTTGGTCTCGCGAACGGACTGATGCCGCGTCTTCCACACCAGTTTCTCCTGATCGTCCAGCCGCAGCAGATTGCAGAAACCCGTGCCGTCCTGGAGATCTTCGATCACCAGTTTAGAGACGCGCAACGTGATGTCGTCGAACTTGCACTTGACGGCACTCTTAAGGAAAAAGCGCGCGCGCGGATTCTCCGGAACGCGCACCGCCGCCCAGAAGAGCTGTTTTGTATGGGTCTCATTCATTGCGTTGTCATCGGGCGCGGCAAGCTAAAACTGCTTCATGCGTGTTGCCGCGGCCGTCTTCAAATCCTCAAGAGTTTTCTCAACCGCGAATTGCGAATACTTTCCCGGACATTCCGGTCCCAGCAAGTAATCGAGAATCTTATCTTCCAGCGCCGGGCTCCACGGTTGCTTCTTCAAATTGAAGATCGCCACCGGCCGCCCCGCGTACGGGTCCATCCATTCGCCCACCGTATCGATGACTTTAAAGCGTGGATCGGTAGTGAGCAGCTTGCGCAGCTTGGCGCGGTCGCCGCCTGATTCAATAATCTCCTGCCGCGACTTGGCGCCATTAATGGGATCCGCCTTGTACTGCTCGCAGGCGTCCAGATGCTTGAGCGCCTCCGGCATGAACCACGCTTTCTCGGCCTCCGAACCGTCCCAGTTCGTCAGCAGGATTCCTGTATTCAAAATGCAGTAGGGGCAGGTCCACTCGCCGCTGGGCGCCGTGACTTTGTAACTGTCGCCGCGTTCAAAGCGCATGAACACAATAATCTTGATCAGGTCCGGCATGGCCTTGAGCTGCGCGCGAGCACCGTCCTCAATCAAGATCGGCAGCTTGTAAAGATATTCTGTAATCTCCGGGTTCCGCAACAACGTCGCAGGCGAACCATCCCAGCTCGCCGCCGGAACGCGCGTGCCCGTAAACGGACAGAGCCAATCGTCGTAAAAAGGCCGGATATGGGTGCGCGGATCATCCGTCTTTAGAATCTCCGGCAGGATTTCCGCAATCGGCCGGCTGCGCGTAAACGCGCCACTGATCTTCTTCATCCACGACATCAGGCGGACTCTCCTACACGATTTAGATTCGTTGTCTCGTTTGCTCGCTCGCTCAGCCAGAGCATTAACGCCGGAAGCAGCGGATCCAATTTAAGCGCTTCATGAACACTGACCCAGCGCGCCTCAGCCACTTCTTCAGGATGCAACGTCATCACCTGCTCCGAGCCTTGCAGCTTAACACGCAGCCAATGCAGACGGAAGTCACCATTTGGAGACTCCGTCTCATGGATCTTCTCCTGCGGCTCGATGCGCAGCCCCACTTCTTCACTGGCCTCGCGCACGATCGCCGCCGGATACGTTTCCCCCGGCTCGACTTCGCCTCCCACAAAACACCAGAACCCCGGCGCCCGCGGCAGCCTCAGCCCGCGCCGAATCAAGAGATAGCGCCCGCCTTCATCCTGAAGCACCGCAACCACACCGTTCTTTAATGGAGATGGAGAAGTATTGTTCATGCCTCCAAAGTTTAGTTTCGCCTCCTGCAAATTAAAAGTGTCGGAATGATCACCCGAACACGACAGACGATGCCGTCGATTTTAGAAACTATTTCAAATCCAGGCACACCATTGTTTCACGATTACGAATGTAGAGTTTGCCGTCTGAAATCAACGGCGGAGACCAATGCCGGCCGGCGAGCGGTTGAATCCGGCCCAACTCCTTGTACGCAGCAGGATCAAGATTGATCAGCACGACATTTCCGGTTGCGCCCTCAATGGCAATGAGCGCACCGTCGAAGGACATGACGCCGTCGCGTGCGGCGCTGTACGGATACTTAATCGGGCGCGATTACAATTTTGCTGCGTTGCCTCAACTGGTGAAGCAGTTCGAAGCGTTCAAGGCGAAGCAGAGCAAGACTGTGCCGGATGTGCCGTTTCAGATGTTGACGGCGCTGCCGCTCGGGACGGCGGAGTGGACCGCGATTGCGCGGCATGCGCCCTGGCAGATGACGCGCATGAACCTGAACACGTT
>Ga0105047_10011103_pt1 | contig 14649 bp, 15 predicted proteins | sample MAT04_FD_78384 | JGI IMG/M metagenome (GOLD analysis project Ga0105047, IMG submission 78384) | Freshwater microbial communities from Lake Fryxell liftoff mats and glacier meltwater in Antarctica - MAT-04 (megahit assembly) | ecosystem: Environmental > Aquatic > Freshwater > Ice > Liftoff... | reverse complement strand
GAATCGACCCGCCCCGCTCAATCGATCCTCAAGAAACTCTACCCCACACCCACTTAACGCCGGCGGGAATGGACAGCTACCCGCAATCATGATCACACTGAGAAACGGATGCTTCTGATTCACGCTCGAGCGAGGATCTTTTAATGCCGGGAAATAAGTCTCGACCGGCTGCAAATCGAAGTCCATGTCAACCCCCATCGCGGCTCTCCGTCGCCTGTGACCACCCCCAGAACCGGAATCGATTCGGGAAGATCAAGGTGTACCAAGCCCTCGCCGCTAGCGGAAGCCTTCCCGTTACCCCCAGACTACCCGAGGGTGCGCACCAGCCCTGCGCGGGCTCCCCCATTTGTGTGGTGCTTTTAGAGGTGAGCACGAAGGTACGGAGGCACGGAGAAAGCAATCGGAAGTGAGCGCTGGGTTGCGAGGTGTTCCCGATGACCGAGTGTCGCGGAGCACGATGATTCTGAGGGAGCCCACGCCTGCAAATCCGATTAGAGCCGATTCAGAAATCGTCTTCAGTGAGAAAAGCAGACAGGAATGTCTGCTCGACTGAAGCCGGACAGACATTCTTGTCTGTCCTGACTGAAGACAGAATCTGAATCTGCTCTAAGATACCAGCGATCCTCTTTCCCTGAGAACCTTCCCGATGATTCTCGCAATGCAGCAAAGCTTGGTCGTCGTGGTCACCGCGATGGGGTTTCTGTGGTTGATCAGCCTGATCCGTCGCGATGCCAGCGTGGCTGATCTATTCTGGGGCAGCGGATTCGTCCTCGTGGCGGGAACAGTCTTCGCATCTCACGCCGCTGCGCAGTCGATTTGGCGCTGCTGGCTGATCGGGAGCCTGACTCTGATCTGGGGACTACGATTGTCGACCCATCTGATTCGCAGAAACTGGGGACATGGCGAAGACCGGCGATATCAAGCGATGCGTAATCATCACGGCCCACGATTCTGGTGGGTCAGCTTATTCACAGTGTTCTTGCTTCAGGGGGTGCTGCTCTGGTTAGTTTCAATGCCCATTGTGGCGACGATGACACAGGCTTCGACTCGTCCACTCGGAGTGTGGGACGGACTGGGTAGCTTGGTGTGGAGCTTCGGACTCTTCTTCGAAGCTGTGGGTGACTATCAACTCGACCGGTTTCTCAAGGCCCCTGAGAATGCGGGTCGTGTCATGGACCGGGGACTGTGGCGATACACCCGGCATCCGAACTACTTTGGGGATTTCTGTATCTGGTGGGGGATCTATTTAATCGCGGTGGGCGGAGGAGTCGCTTGGACGATCTTCTCCCCCCTTGTCATGACGTTTCTACTGCTCAAGGTTTCGGGAGTCGGTCTGCTGGAACAGACAATCGTCTCACGCCGACCGGGCTATGCGGACTATCAGGCTCGTACGAGCGCGTTCTTTCCAAGACGACCAAGATGAAGCGCAGTGTCACGCTGGAGACACGATCAAGACGCTGAATGTTGTGAGGGCTGGGCGAGTCTGGTCAAGTCTTGATTGGAATTCGGCGAGGGCAACGCTCATCATGTTCATGATCCAGCTGAGACTGCACGTGTGTTGGTCGGTTCCGTTCTTCCGCCTATGCTCGACACGCTTGGCTCGAATGGATAGCCTGCAATTGCCAGCGGCGATCGCTGGGGCGACAACGTCTTTTCCGGCGCACACCTTAGATCGCTGCCTGGTTGACGGTTCCCGACATGGCTTGTCCCAAGCTGCTACGCTCTTGAACACCGCTCTCGGTAGGTTAAATTCATGACCGCTCTGCGATTTTTTAAGCTTGTCCTGATCCTGGCCCCCGTCGTGCTGATCGTCGATCTGATCTGGCTCGGCTTCCTGATGAAAGATTTTTACGGGCAGGAGATCGGCAGCCTGCTCCGCCGAAATTCCAACGGTCTGGCCCCGCGCTGGGGAGCAGCCCTTCTCGTCTACCTATTCATTCCAGCGGGCCTGATCTACTTCGTCCTCCCTCAACTCACAACTCAGTCGTCGGCCGGAGATGCGATACTGCGCGGGGCACTTTTCGGCCTGTGTATGTACGGCATCTACGATTTCACCAACCTCTCGATGGTGGAGAAATGGACCCTGCGCATCACAATCGTCGACATGGCTTGGGGAACTGTCCTGTGCGGTGGAATCGCCTGGCTGATGCAGGTCACGGATCGCTGGCTCGGACAATGATGAGGTTCGTGAGAATTGCCGTCGCCACCTCATTTTGAGGGGTGATCGGAGTACTTGGGGGGTGAAATCACGGGCTTACTGATATCCAATGGATGTGTGTTCAGCGGCACGGCAGCCAAAAACGCTGCGCGAAGATTACGCAAGCCTGTCCGTCTGTTCGCCGGAAGTCCGGAAGTCCGGAAGTCGTGCGTCAGACACGTCGAGACATCCTGGTCTACGACTTCTTCACCATCGCCAGCAGCGGTAAACGCTCGCGCGTCGACACGACGACGCCGCCGGGTTTCTCGATCGTGACCGCGAACAGGTAGACGTCGGCCACTCGAAGTTTCGCATGGATCGGGATGATCACCTCTCCATCCGAACTAATATCGAAGACCCCTCCGTCGACTGGCGTCTTCTCGTCTTGGTTCTTGTCAAAGATCCACAGCTGATACTGCTGCTGCGTGGTCTCATTGACTGCGAGTCCGCGAAACCGCATGAACCCTTGTTGCTTCTCGGGACTCCAGACAACGTCTCCCTCGGCACCCGCGATCGGCGTGGGCCCGGCTGACCATTTCAGTTCGATGACATCCTTGCTGGTAGCGATGAGTTCGGTCCGCAGCTGCGTGGCGTTTTTTACGATGTCTTTCGAGGGTCGGTTCAAGAACAGCGTGAATACGGTCAGCGACAGGCAGGCCGCAGCGACGGCCCATGGTAGCCGAGTCGATCGGGCCGCAGTCTGCCCCACAGCCGGCGTCTTCCCCGGCCACGGAGCCGGCGAGGACAACTCCTGGACCGCTTGGTCTCGAATGGTTTTCCGTAGCTGTTCAGGGAGTGGAATTGAATTGGACTCCCACCAGCCAACATCAATCGACGCCACCACCTTTTCGAACGAGCCCGATGGGCTCGCGGGCATTCTTCCCGAGAACGCCTCGTACTCGACTTGTTCGTCCGCCGACAGCCCGATTAGCAGCCGGTCGATCTGCAGTTCGTCCCAACGATCTTTGTCTGTTTGTCCAGAAGAGCTCATAGCGAGACACCTCCTTCAGCAATCACACGAATGCTCAACTGCATACAGCTGCGAAGTTGGGTCAAGCCACGTCGAATCAGCGTCTTCACGGTGCCCAGGGGAGTGCCGGTGCGTTCGGAGATTCGACTGTGAGGCAATCCGTGATAAATCGAGAGTTCAAGAACTTCGCGCTCGTTTTCCCGGAGCTTGTCCAAGCAGGCAGCTGCCCGCTGACCGTCCTCCGACGTTTCGATGGTCGTGACTTCGGGTGAGGCGTAAGCGAAGGTTGTCTCATCGATCGATTGGGGCTTGGGAGTCCGGCTCAGTTTTCGCTGGCGATCGATGAGACGCCGCCGAGCAACAGTCGCCACGAACGTCGCCTCTTCGCCCAGATCTTCGCGATAGCGAGCCGCGTTGCGCCAGAGATCAACGAAGATCTCCTGGACCGCATCTTCAGCGTCCGGAGTGGTAGGAGAGAGTCGACGAGCAAGCGACCAGACCAGACCGCCGTATCGATCCAGACATTCGTCGATCGCAGCAACTTCACCTTGTGCGACTCTAGGCAACAGTGGAACCAGCAATTCAAACTCCCCAAATGCAATACGGTGAGGTCTGCCTCTCGACAGACCTCACCGGTCAGCATATCGGTTGATCGCTGCGTCGACTACTTCGGCAGGATGACCGAGTCGATCACGTGGATCACGCCATTGCTGGTCTCGATGTCGGTCTTGGTGACGTTGGCACCGTTGACCATGACCTGGCCATCCTTGACCACGATCTTGACCGAAGTCCCCTGAACCGTCTTGGCTTCGGTCAGCTTGACGACATCCTTAGCCATGACCTTGCCGGCCACGACATGGTAGGTCAGGATTGCGACAAGCTTCTTCTTGTTCTCGGGCTTCAGCAGAGACTCGACGGTTCCGGCAGGCAGCTTCGCGAACGCCTCGTCAGTTGGCGCGAAGACCGTGAACGGCCCCTCGCCCTTCAGGGTGTCCACGAGATCGGCAGCCTTCAGGGCAGCTGCCAGCGTCTTAAAGCTACCCGCTCCGACGGCGGTATCGACGATATCCTTGGGCTGATCAGCGGCACCGACGACGGCACTGACACCCAACACCAGAGCGAGCGAAAACATCCGAACAGCAAACGATTTCATGGTGTGACTTTCTTCAACATGGGGGCTTAAGCAGATCTGCTTCGGAAACAGAATCCGTTGCGACAATTCAAGTCGATCTGCTCGTCGGTGTATTCGCGGCACTTCGGGAAATGGATTCAGGAAAAACGTCCAGAACGTCTAATTTGCGGACTGTGTGTCATAACCGTTGCCATTTTTGTTGAAGTGCCCCACTGGCTGCCACGTCGTTGAGTTTCTGATGAACGCTCGATTTGATCGGCAGTCAGCGAGATCTTCGCTGGTCGGGGCCGCAGACTCTCGGATTTTGCCTCTCGATGACTCATTCTTGATGCTTCGACGGGAGTGGGCTTCCCGTGAATCTTCCGTCGCGGGCAACAATTCTTGTTAAGTCTTCGAAGGCTTGCCGGTGGTGCCAGTGTGGACGTTTTGCACGTTTTTTCAAACGGGCTCCACACGAGAAGACAACCAATCCTCACGAACGAAAAGAGTTTTCAGATGGCTGACATTGTAGACACAGCAGTGGCCGCAGGCGGATTTGAGACCCTTGTGGCTGCCGTGCAGGCAGCAGGCCTGGTGGACACGTTGAAGAGCGCGGGGCCCTTCACGGTCTTCGCACCGACCAATGACGCTTTCGCCAAACTGCCCGACGGGGTGGTTGCGGATTTGCTCAAACCAGAGAACAAGGCGAAGTTGCAAGCGATCCTGACCTACCACGTGGTCGCCGGAAAGGTCATGGCCGCCGACGTGGTGAAATTGACTTCTGCTAAGTCAGTTCAAGGACAGGAGCTGACGATCGACACGACAGCGGGAGTGAAGTTGAACGGTGCGAACGTTGTGAAGACTGACATCGTGTGCAGCAACGGCGTGATCCATGTGATCGACTCGGTTGTGCTGCCCAAGTAAGTCTCGCTGCCAATGGGTATTTCGGTCACTGAATGAGTGGTTGGGGTCAGCGGGTTGTGAGTCGACAAGACGATCAGTCTTTTGACACCTCCACTCATTTGGAGACCTGAAGTCCGTTGCGAGGTATCTGACAAGTCACACTCTCTCTTCGTTCTTCTCATTTCAATTAAAGGCGGTCACACGACCATGTCAAAGTTAAACATGGCCACCTTGGGCTTTGTGATTGCGGCAGGGGCCTCCTTCCTGTTTTCCAATTACCTATGGTTCTCCGGAAGTCAGGATGAAGGCGTGTATGTGGGTTTGTGGGTCCCTTCGATCCTCAGCTTCGGCACGCTGCTCCTGGGAAGGCGGGCCCCATGAGTCCAGTCGTCATCTTTGTGTTTGGCGGGGGAGTGATGGGCATTGCACTGGCATCGGCCTTCATCGGTCTGATGGCGAGTGACACTCCGAGTGAGCCGGTCCCGGTCCCGCTCCCGAATCGAAAATCAACGAATTCACGGGCGGTCGACTGACTGGCCCGTGTCACCGAGTACGAGTCGGCGGCATGCGATTGCCGTCTTTCTTTCACCCCCAGTATTGAGGAGTTACCAATGAGTTCTGAGCACACCACCAACTGGCCGGATCTGGCGATCGGACTCTATGATCGTCTCACCGGTCGAGGTGCTGAAATCATCTATGAGTTCGCTGACATGACGATCCAAATTCCGAGCGGGACCGGCCCCAAGGCCGAACACGCGGAGTGGAAATTGAACGGGACCATGAAGATCCGCACGGGGGATTCGGCTCCCGTCCCAAACTGACACTGGCCGGCCGTATTGAGGGGTCAGTCGACGGCCGGCCTGTGACTTTCGTGGGTGAGGGGAGCCTGCTCGTCTTCGAAGTCCACGATTGGCGTACTCTGCTGACCGCCCCTCACGGATGGCGAACGACCGTCGACCCGCTACGAGCAATTCTCCGACGGTCTGATATTCGATTACTGGTTCGGTTAAAGTGGTTGGGCACGGTCGAAGTTCTTCCCAATCCGGGTTTCTTGGTTCGACTGATGCTCCCGCGACTATGATCACCGACCTTGCTCCCTGTCGCATGACCCCCAAATCAGATCGGATTCCAGGATGTCGGGTTTAGTCTTGCTGACCGGAGCGACGGGTTATGTGGGTGGGCGATTGCTGACGCTGTTACAGCATCGCAAGATTGCCGTGCGATGCCTCACTCGTCGCCCGGAAGCGATGCGTGACCGGGCGAGTGAGACGACTGAAGTCGTGCAAGGTGACGTGCTAAATCCCGAGTCACTTCCAGCTGCACTTGAGGGAGTTGAAACAGCGTACTACTTCGTTCATTCGATGGGCGATAGTCGAGACTTCGAATCCCAAGATCGCATCGCTGCAGCCAACTTTGCGAAGGCCGCCACGGCAGCCGGTGTCAAACGCCTGATCTATCTGGGGGGGCTTGGCAACCCGGATGAGAAGCTTTCAAAACATCTCCGCAGTCGCCAAGAAACGGGGGATGTTCTGCGTGACAATCACGCACATGTCGTCGAGTTTCGGGCTTCGATTGTCATCGGCTCAGGAAGCGTGTCATTTGAAATGATTCGTGCTCTCGTGGAGCGACTGCCGATCACGATCTGCCCGCGTTGGGTGCAGGTCAAGGCTCAACCCATCGCGATCGAGGACTTACTGGCCTACTTGCTTGCAGCACTCGATCTGCCGCCGGGGCCGCCGCAGGTCTACGAAATTGGCGGGACGGATCAGGTCTCTTACGGCCAGATTATGCAGGAATATGCCCGGCAACGCGGTTTGACGCGGTGGATGATTCCGGTCCCGCTTTTGACGCCTTACCTGTCTAGTCTGTGGCTGGGTTTAGTGACGCCGCTCTACGCTCGCGTCGGGAGGAAGCTCGTCGAGAGTCTTCGCAATCCAACACTCATCTCGAACAACCTCGCCGAATACGTCTTCGACGTACAGCCTCGGTCGTTTGGAGATGCGATCGCTCGGGCCTTGGTGAATGAGGATCGGGAGTTCGCCGAGACGCGCTGGTCGGACGCGTTGTCATCAGCTGGTCAGCGGCAGAGTTGGGGAGGAGTGCGATTCGGATCGCGTCTCGTCGATTCCCGAACCATCACTGTTCCGGTTCCGCCCGAGCAAGCCTTCGCGCCGATTCGCCGCATTGGGGGAGATACGGGCTGGTATTACGGCAATTGGTTATGGTCGGTCAGGGGCTTCATGGACATACTGATTGGCGGAGTCGGTGTTCGTCGCGGTCGACGCGATCCCGAGAATCTGCGCGTGGGCGACGCACTCGATTTCTGGCGTGTCGAGAACTACGACCCTCCACGCAGTCTCCGTTTACATGCGGAGATGAAACTTCCCGGACGCGCCTGGTTGGAGTTTGAAGTGACCCCCTGTGAACACGGGAGTACGATTCGCCAAACAGCACATTTTGATCCATTGGGGCTGTTCGGACTGATCTACTGGTACGGAATTTATCCGCTGCACCAGTTCGTGTTCGCCGGCATGTTGCGGAATCTGGCTCGAGCCGCTGAAACGGTCGACCGGGCAACAGTCCTGTCCCCAGTCAAAGAAGTCTCAGTGCCCGGTCCCCAGGAAGTCACAGTATCGACCGACGGAGAATGACATGACGATTGCATCCCAAACAAAAGTCATTCCCCTGTGGACGAGCCGCTGGCTCTGGGCTGCGGGATTTTATAACTTGGCATGGGGCGCTCTCGTGATCGCTCTGCCCCATTTGCTGTTTGACCTCACGGGAGCTGAGCGGATTAATTACCCCGAGATCTGGCAGTGCGTGGGGATGATTGTCGGCGTCTATGGCATCGGGTATCTCATTGCAGCTGGCAACTCCCGGAAACACTGGCCGATCGTGCTGGTTGGTTTGCTGGGCAAAATCTTCGGACCCATCGGGTTCGTGGTCGCTGTACTGAATGGAAAGTTTCCGCCCTTGTTCGGCTTGACCATCCTCACCAACGATCTGCTGTGGTGGGTTCCATTTTTCATGATTCTGCAGGATGCGGCGAAGCACGGGTACACCGGATCTCAGCCCGACGTGGGGACTCCACTGCGTTTCATTAAAGAGTCCACAATCCAGGCGACCCCGGACGTCGTCTTTCGATTTCACGAAAGCCCCGGTGCCTTGGTACACCTCATTCCTCCCTGGGAAAACATGCAGGTGGTCGAGTCGGCGGGTTCACTCCAGCCCGGCAGCCGAGTCGTGTTGCTGGGGCGAGTCGGGCCAATCCCGATCCGCTGGGAAGCCATTCATACCGAGTATGAGCCACCACATTTATTCGCCGATCGCCAAGAATCGGGACCGTTTGCCAAGTGGTATCATCGACATTACTTCAAGGACGATGGGCACGGAGGTACGATCCTGCGTGACGAGGTTGAGTACGCCCCACCGCTGGGTTGTATCGGACGATGGCTCGGTGGCTGGCTGATTCGGCAGAAGCTCGATCAAATGTTCGCGTATCGGCATGAGACGACGCGGCGGCTGATCGAGTCTGGGGAATGGCTCAGCACACCCACTGCGGCCAAATCGTCCTGAGAGAACGTCATTCGTGACAAACAAAGTGATCATCGTCGGTGCCGGACTTGCAGGGCTGTGCTGCGCTCGCCGACTGCAGGAGCGGGGCATCGCGTCAGTATTGTTAGAGGCCTCTGACGGCGTCGGTGGCCGAATCCGCACGGACATCGTAGAGGGGTTTCGCCTCGATCGTGGTTTCCAGATCTTCCTCACCAGTTATCCCGAAGCTCAGGCGTTACTCGATTACCCCGCGCTCCAGCTGCAGCCCTTCCTCCCGGGTGCATTAGTCCGTCACCAAGGCCGGTTCCATGAACTGACTGACCCTTGGCGGCGACCTTTCGCAGCTGTGCGATCATTGTGGTCTCCGATCGGATCACTGGCCGACAAGTTGAAGGTGGCACGCTTTCGTTTTCGCTCGCTGCGAGGCACGATCGAGGAACGCTTTCGCGACCCTGAAACCACTTCGCTTCAGGCACTCCAGGACGCTGGCTTTTCGTCATCGATGATCGAACGATTTTTCCGGCCGTTTCTCGGAGGGATCTTTCTCGATCGGGAGTTGAACACCTCCAGCCGGATGTTGAGCTTCGTCTTTCGCATGTTCTCGCTGGGGTCCGCCTGCCTGCCAGCTGAGGGGATGGAAGCGATCCCGAGACAGCTAGCGGCGAAGTTACCCTCCGACAGTATCCGTCTGGGAGCCCGAGTCGTGCGCATCCAGCCCGGTTCGGTAACGCTGGCGACCGGCGAGGAACTCCATGCCCCGGCGGTCGTCGTAGCCGTCGAGGGCCGCGCAGCTGCGGAGCTTCTCGGTGACTCAATTTCGAGTGCTGGGCAGGGCACGACCTGCCTGTACTTTTCAGCGACTCAGCCGCCCTTGGACCAGCCCATCCTCGTGCTCAATGGCGAGGGTCGCGGCCCGATCAACAATCTTTGCGTGCCCACTGTCGCCGCCCCGACCTATGGCCCCGGCGAGCAAAGTCTGGTCTCGGTCACAGTTCTGGGCATCTCGAACTCCCCCGACCAGCTGTTGGCGGATGTGCGTACACAACTGGAGGAGTGGTTCGGAGCGGCGGTCAAGCAGTGGCGTCATTTACGAACGTATGCCATTCCCTACGCTCTCCCCACTCAGGCCCCGCCCGCGTTAAGCATTCCGGAACGACCCGTCCCATGGCAGCCCGGGATCTACGTGTGTGGCGATCACCGCGACAACGCGTCCATCCAGGGAGCAATGGTCTCCGGCCGCCGGGCCGCAGACGCCGTCATGCATGACCTCGCATGAACGCAGTGCGGGGCAACAGCGTGACCGGTCGGGTGGCCGAGTCCGGGGCCTTCGAGCGGTTTGAAGAGTCGCCTCGGCACTTGAGATCGCGAGTCCCGGGAGCTGGAAGCGCAAAGACCAGAAGTCAAAGACCACTCTCGGCCGGGCGGTCCTTGACTCTCTTGAACCACTCTCGATTGCTGCCCAGGGAAATCCAGTAAAGGTCAGGGCCCTCCAAGTGGATGTGCCTAATGCGCCACCAGTCCTTTTTCACCTGCGTTTTGTCGTTCGGAGTATCCAGGTCCACGTATCGCACGGCGACCGAATCGGAATCAGTCGCGAGTACCTCATCGCGCTGCGTGAATTGGTACTCGCCGAACACACCTCGAATGCGTGTCGGAGTGTGAGTCAGTCGCAGCTTCCCGAGGAGGCTGAAAAGCTTGCGTCGCTGCTCGGGCCTGACGCGATCAATGAAACGCCACTCCGCAATTGTCCGGGGACGGTCGGAACGCCAAGTCCCGAGCAGCCTCTTGTCCGTCTTCGGCGCTTTTACTGGCATGGAATGGCAACGTGCCAAGTGCGAAGGCGTCAGTCGCTGATCGCTCCGCGATCAGAGCGTGTATCGTAACACGTCACCCTCGGTCAGCGTTCTGATTGGCGGAGCAATCGGGGGGGCGCTGACGCCCAATGGCACTTGGTTTAGATCAACAACCAGATGCCTGAGCGTTAAAACACAGAGAACGTCTTCCCTGGCTCGCCCTCGCTGACGCTTCGGGTTGGTAAAGCAAGTGCTATTGGGCGCTCGCCACCGGCTCTTCTCGGCGGACGCTGGCAAGAGCCGGCGGCTAGCGCCGGACCGCTCACGGAATCACAGAATCAGCATCGCATCGCCGTAGCTGAAGAAGCGGTAGCGCTCGGCGATCGCCTGACGATAAGCCTCTAGAATGAGATCGCGGCCAGCCAGGGCGGAGACCAGGACCAACAGCGTCGACTTCGGCAGATGAAAATTAGTCACCAGCGAGTTGACCACTTGGAACTCATACGGAGGACGGATGAAGAGGTTGGTCTCTCCCGACCAAGGACGCAGCGGGCCGGTCTGGGCCACCGATTCCAAAGTGCGGACAGCTGTGGTGCCGACGGCGATGACGCGGCCTCCGCGCTGGCGAGTCCGCTGGATGGCTTCGACGGAGTCAGCGGGGAGTTCGCCGTACTCAAAGTGCATGACGTGTTCATCGAGTCTCTCGACCGAGACGGGGCGAAAGGTTCCGATGCCGACATGCAGGGTTAGCGGGGCGACCTCGACGCCGCGACTATGGCAGGCTGCGAAGATTTCGGGAGTGAAGTGTAGCCCTGCGGTCGGGGCGGCGATGGCACCGGGGTTCTTGGCATAAGTCGTTTGGTAGCGTTCGCGGTCCTCGGGGGAGGCTGCGGTGCGTTCGATGTACGAAGGCAAGGGGACAGTGCCGAAGCGGTCGAGGAGTTCCCACGGGTCGCAGGCCATCGGCGAGATCGGTTCGACGAGCCACTCGCCTTCGCCGCGCCGCTCGCGAAGCACCACTCGCAGCCGCTCCGGCGAGTCGGGATTATCAGCGGGGTGCAGGCTCAACTCCTCGCCCGTTTGCAGCTTGCCGCGTGTCTGGCCGATCACCCGCCAGTGAGTGTCCCCTTGGGTCCCGAGGAACAGCCCTTCCCATTTTCCCCCGGTCGCTGCGCGCGTGCCCCGCAACTTGGCCGGGACGACGCGGGTCTCATTGACCACCAGCAGATCGCCCTCGCGCAGGTAGGTCGGCAGGTCTCGGAACGAGGCATGTATGATCGACTGCTCCGCCCGGTTCACCACCAACAGTCGCGACGCATCCCGCTCCGCCAACGGAGCCGCCGCGATCAGTTCCGGAGGCAGGAGGTAGTCGTAACTGGAGATGGCCCCGAAGTCGACGGGGGACAGTGGGGCATGATTCGGAGTGGCGGGTGATGAGGACATGGCGAGAGGATGATGATTCCAGCAGAGAAGCTCAATTCAGTCAGGCCACTCTAGAAATAAGATCGGAATCGATTTGAGAATTCTTCTTGTTTGGGCGGGACGATCGTCGCCTGGGTGTTCACAATGAGCAGATCACCTGCCCAGACTTGAAACTCACCGAGAACCCCCGCGTGTCGTTCGAATACACTCCCTTCAAGTTTCTGCGGAACTTGGCCCGCAGTCGCGAAATTGTGGGGGTGCTGCTGCGCCACGGGTTTGATGATTTGATCGAGCGGATCGGGCTCAAGCGATATTTGCAGTGGGGAAAGCGGCTCTTCTTTCGGCGCGATCCAGCGGCGGACTCGTTGGGAACTCCGCAGCGGATCCGGCGTGCCTTAGAGGATTTGGGGCCGACGTTCATCAAGTTCGGCCAAGTGGTCAGCACGCGGCCCGATCTGGTGCCGGAAGAAGTGATCGAAGAGCTGTCGCATCTCCAGGAGCGGGTGCCGCCCTTTCCTGGAGAGGAGGCGGTGCGGCTCGTGGAAGCGGAATTGCATCGACCGATCGCTGTGTTGTTCGCCGAATTCGAAACGGAGCCACTGGCCGCCGGATCGCTGGGGCAGGTCCATCGAGCCCGGCATTTTGACGGGACGCTGTTGGCGATCAAGATCCGGCGGCCCCATGTCGAGCGGGACATCGAGCGCGATCTGTCGCTGATGCAGGAAATCGCCCTGTTGATCGAGCGGCAGATCCCCGAATCGCAGGTGTTCGACCCGGTGGGGCTGGTGCAGCACTTTCAGCGCACGATTCGCCGCGAGGTGAATTTCCTGCGAGAAGCCCGCACGATGGAGCAGTTCAGAAGGCTCTATCGCAGTGATCCTGATCTCATGGTGCCGCGAGTCTATGAAGACCTCTGTACCTCAGCTGTGCTGACGATGGAGTTCGTGGATGGGTGTCGTCCCAACGATATCGAGGCAGTTCGGGAATATGGTCTCGACCCAGCGCAAGTGGCGGGCGTGGGGGCGAGGTTGTTTCTGAAGCAGGTATTCGATCTCGGGATTTTTCACGGAGACCCGCATCCCGGGAACATGCGCATCCGACCCAACGGGACGATCGCTCTCATCGATTATGGAATGGTCGGATTTCTCGACGATGACAAGCGGGAACTGCTGGTCGACTTGATCGTGGCAGTCTCCAAGAGTGATGTGTCATTGGCGGTGCGAGCTGTGCAGAGCCTGGGCCAGCCGTCGCGGCCTCTTGATGAGTCGCTCTTGCGGATCGACATCAAGGACTTCGTCGAGACCTACTACGGCATCTCGCTTGAGCAGCTGCGCGTGGGGCGGATGTTGCAGGACTTTGTGCAAATCCTGTCGACACATGGGCTGCGGTGTCCTGGGGACTTGATGCTGTTGATCCGGGCGACTGTGACGCTGGAAGGTGTGGGTCGCGGTCTCGATCCGAAGTTTAATATGGCGGGTGAACTGGCCCCGTTTGTCGAGGGGCTGGTGAAGCGGCGGTACGACCCGCGTCGAGTGGCCCGCAAGGTCGCCGACGACCTCAAGATGCTGGTGGGGACCCTGCACGGGATGCCGGTGTCGCTGGCCCGGACATTGGACAAGCTGAGCCGGGATGACCTGAAGATTCAATTAGAGCATCGCTCGCTGGACCACTTGATTTCTGAGTTTGATCGATCGAGCAACCGAATTGTCGTGGCCTTGGTGGTCGCGTCGCTGGTGGTCTCTTCGTCGCTCATTATCCGAAGCGATAGCGCTTCGCCATGGATTTCGGTGCCGGTGTTCACGCTGTCCGGGATGCTGGGGATCTGGTTGATCTATGGGGTCTTGCGAAGTGGTCGACTGTAGGGATGTTCGCGCTCCGCTACGCAGGGACATCGCGGCGCGGCGAAACGTTCGAGTTACTTCTTCTCGACCGTTTCGATGTACGGCTTCTTTTGCCGGTAAAGCTCGACATGGGCGTGGACGTCGACAGCTTGGTTGTCTGTTTTGAGTCGTTCCAGAGCCTCTTCGCCCGTCTTGACGGCCTCGTCGAAGCGTTCTGCGGCGGCATAGGCCGCCGCCAGGGTGTCCAGATAAGAGCCATCCTCGCGATTGGTGGCTTTGCAGGCCATTTCGCCCAATTCAATTGCCCGAGCGGGATTTCGCACTTTGGCTTCCGGGCAGGTTGCCAGAAGCCACGCGGCATCATTCGCAATTTCATGAGAGAGTGGATCGTAGGTCATCGCCTTGTCAAAGTCCGCCAATGACTCCTCATAACGCCCCAGCTGGCGCAAGGCGAAGCCTCGATTGGCGAGTGCAGATGGATACTTTGCGAACAATTCAATCGCCTTAGTATAGTCTGGAATCGACTCTTCATATTTCCCCTGCAAGCGGAGCAAGACTCCTCGGTTATTATACGCTTCGGGCGAGGTCGGCTCCAGGGCGATGGCCTTTTCGAGATCCGCAGCAGCGTCCGGATATTGCTGCATTTCCATCAAGACCGAACTGCGTTCGATATAGGGAAGAGCCATGTCGGGCGAGAGTTCGATTCCCTTAGAATAGTTAAGCAATGCTTCCTGGGGCAGTCCCCGCCGCTGAAGGACATGCGCCAGGTTGATGTAAACTGCACCATCTTTTGTCCCCAGACGGATGGCTTCCTCGAAGTCGGCCTTGGCTTCGTCAAGCTCGTCCAGCTGGAAATG
>Ga0105047_10011102_pt1 | contig 14650 bp, 13 predicted proteins | sample MAT04_FD_78384 | JGI IMG/M metagenome (GOLD analysis project Ga0105047, IMG submission 78384) | Freshwater microbial communities from Lake Fryxell liftoff mats and glacier meltwater in Antarctica - MAT-04 (megahit assembly) | ecosystem: Environmental > Aquatic > Freshwater > Ice > Liftoff... | reverse complement strand
CCCTGGGCGTGGAGGCCATCCGCGAAGGCTGGCTGCTCCATCACGAACGCTCCCGCCTGCTCCCCGAGGCGGGTGGCGATCTACGTCTGCTCGTCGGCGACTGGTGCTATGCCGCCGGTCTGTGCGAGGTGAGCGAGCACGGTACGCTCGACCAGGTGCGCGTGCTCGCAGCGCTCGTCGCCGACATCTCCGCGCGTGCGGCCGAGGCCGACGACGCGCTCGAATCACGATGGGACGACGCGCTCGCTGCGCTGGACTCCATGTCGCAGCCCAGGCTATAGCGTCGACAGATCTCGCAAGGTCCTCGTGAACTCGCCGATACGCGCGGCGATCGAATGCCCCTCATCAGGCCTCGGTACGGGCGGTGACTGGACGTTCAGCTTTCGCAGTCGGCCGAGAATTGCTTGACGGCCGTAGTGGAATCGCCAACGCTGCAGGTTGATCTCCGCCGCGAACCATGTCAACTCCCTCAATGACATCGCAAACCGCGGGGTCAGCACGCGCACTGAACTTTGGACTTGACGAAGCCATCATTAGAAACGCGCGACATGAACACAGAAGCCGCGTCATCCTGCGGGATGTGCGCCTTGGCGATGAGGATCGTGGTCGGCGCGGCCGTCGGGAAAAACAGATTCAGCATGGCCAGCGCCCACACCGTTGGATTGGTGTCTGAACCCGCGAGCGCGCGTTTCACCTGGTCGCGCGCTTCCTCACTCTCCGCGGATCGCATCATTTCATCGAATGCCGCGACGAGAAACCCTCCGGTTCCACAAGCGATGTCAATGACCCGTTCGCGCGGTCCGCAGCCGACAAGCTCGATGCAATATCGCGTGATGTGGCGTGGCGTAAAGACGATTCCGAGCGCGTTGTTGTCGTAGCCGTACCGCAGGAACGCCTCGTAGAATGTTCCAAGCGCATCCATGTCACTCTGGAGCACGCTCCGGATGTTGAGACGCCGCAAAATGGCGATGACACGACCTAGATACGGGGTCAATCGATCGAAGTCGGCGCGCGTGAGATGGAGCGCATCGATGAGCTGTTCCGCTGAATCACCAGGAAGATCGACCGCATCCCCGATGGCGACTTCCACTAGATCATTGACCATTTCGAGCGGATTATCGATGAGATCGAGCTCGCCCTGGTACATCGCGAGCGTAATCGCTCCGATAACCTTGGGCCGGAGCGTCGCTTCAACTTTCGCGCGCCGCATGACGTTGCTCAGCTCGATGGCAGCCTCGATGAACTCCGCAGTACTGGGAATCGACACCGACGTGGTGCCGTCGCTCGCGGCGAGCGCGAGCTCAGCTTCCGAAACCGATGGAACGTTGGTGAGTTCCTGACCGCGAGACCTGAGCGGGAGCCACTCGCTGCCGACAAGGAAGGCCGCTTCTATGATGTAACCAGTCTCGTCGTTACCTGAGACGCCCGCCACGATCCGGATCGAGAATCGGCCAGTAGCATTAATTGTCTCAGCATAGGCACATGCTTCGACCAGCGCATCTCTTGATTTGCCGGCCTCGTTTTTCGTCTCGATGATGACGGCGGGCTCTCCACCCAAGCACAGAAGGAAGTCTGGGCGATCCAATCCAAGGCCAATCTCAGGGAATGCGGCGACGATCTCCTGCTCTTCGAGGAACTGCCCTCCCGCATCTATGTGGCGAGTGTCCCAACCCCTCCGACGCGCCTCTTTTCGCAAGAAGTAGCGAGCCCGTGATTCCGCGCGCCGTCGTGCCGCCATCTCCCAACCCTTTCGTAGATACCAATTGATGCCATCGGTATCGGACTCAGGCTGTGAAGTGCGCTATTGTGAGCCGTCACTCACCGAAGGGCCCCCATGGCGCCGCACAGCACACCGACTGACATCCACGACTGGATCGACCGCCTGCGCGCGGCCGGTGAGCTGCACGAGATCACGGCCGAGGTGGACCCACACCTGGAGATCACCGAGATCACCGATCGCGTGTCCAAAGAGCACGGCCCGGCGCTCCTGTTTTCCAACGTCAAGGGCACGGCTATGCCGGTGCTCGTCAACCAGTTCGGGTCGGCCAGGCGCCTGGCGATGGCTTTCGGGGTGCGCGACATCGACGAGGTCGCGGGGCGGGTCGGTGCGCTGCTGGAGATGGCCAAACCGCCCAAGGGCCTGCGTGGCAAGCTCGCAGCGCTCGGCACCGTGCGCAAGCTCGCCGCAAGCGTGCCACCGAAGTACGTGAAGAAGGCGGCATGTCACGACGTGGTGCTGACAGGCGAGGACGTCGACCTCGACCTGATTCCCATCCTGGGCTGCTGGCCCGAGGACGGCGGGCCCTACGTCACGCTCCCGCTCGTGTTCACCAAAGATCGCAATGGCAACCGCAACGTCGGTATGTACCGCGTGCAGAAATACGACCAGCGCACGTGCGGCATGCACTGGCAGATCCACAAAGACGCCGCCGACGACTGGCGCCACATGCCGGCGAACGGCAAGCTCGAGGTGGCCGTGGTCATCGGCACGGATCCCATCGTTACCTATGCTGCGAGCTGTCCTCTGCCCAAGGACATCGATGAGATGCTCTTCGCGGGCTTCGCACGCGGACGCAAGGTGGAGATGACGCAGTGCGTCACCGTCGACCTGCAGGTGCCCGCCAATGCGGAGATCGTGCTCGAGGGCTACATCCAGCAGGGCGAGCTGCGCACGGAGGGCCCGTTCGGCGACCACACAGGCTACTACTCGCTCGCGGACGAGTACCCTGTGCTGCACATCACCGCCATCACGCGGCGCGCGAACCCGGTGTACTCGGCGACGATCGTGGGCGTGCCCGACCACGAGGACAAGTGGTTGGGCAAGGCGACCGAGCGAATCTTCCTCCCGCTCATGCAGATGGTGCAGCACGAGGTCGTCGACTACGACCTCCCGAGCGAGGGCGTCTTCCACGGCTGCTGCATCATCGCGATTCAGAAGCGTTTTCCGGCACACGCCAAGAAGGCGATGCACGCCGTGTGGGGCACCGCGCTGCTGTCACTGACAAAGACGGTCATCGTGGTGGATGAAGACGTCGACGTGCACGACTACGCGGCCGTCGCGGCGCGTGTGCGCGAGACATGGGACCCCGCGCGCGACACGCTGTGGAGCGAGGGGCCCATCGACGTGCTCGATCACGCGCCGACGATCATGGGGATGGGCGGCAAGCTCGGAATCGACGCGACGACGAAGTGGGTGAGTGAGGGGCGTGACGCCGAGGCCGAGGAGGCTGCCGCGCGAGGCGCGCATGTGGATGCGGCGGCGCTCGCGGCGCGCGTGCGCAAGCTGGATGGAATCGGCGTGCGAAATCATCATCTTGTAGCGCACGCGGGGCTGCTCGTGGTGTCGGTGGAGAAGAATGAGGCGGGGCAGGGCACGCAGGTGCTCGAGGCGCTCGTGGGCGACGACGCAACGCGCGGGTGCAAGCTCATCCTCGTGGTCGACGCCTACATCGACGTGGACGACCTCGGCGAGGTGGCGTTCCGTGCGTTCGGCAACACGGACCCAGTGCGCGACCGTGTGCTGCCGGCAGTCGAGGGCGGGCCGCTCGGCATCGATGCGACGATCAAGCTGGCGAGCGAGGGTTACACGCGCGACTGGCCGGCGGACATCGTCATGACTGAGGCGATCAAGCAGCGCGTCGACGAGCGCTGGGCCGAGTTCGGCATCCCCACCCCCGGCGCCCGCACCAAGCCCGCGCGCGGGCTTGGTGCGGGCGAGCGCCGCATTCCCGAGGGCGCCACAGCTCGTGGCCCCGCTGGCGCCGGCAACGCAGATATGGCACTCGACGGCATCCGCGCCTCCGAGCGCCCGCGCGTGTGACGTTCCCGCATGTGACGGCCCCGCATCCTCCCCTTTCGTATGTCGACAGATACCGTGCGCTCAGGGAACGAATCGGGTCGCAATACGGAGGCGGAAGCCACCGCGGTCCGTCAGCTCACGCCATGAGCGGTAACGCAGCCGCCGCGTCCGTGCCGGCGAGCACCGCCTCGATGGGCGCAACGAGCGAACTCGCGCGCGCGCGCCAGTCGGCGGCGCGAGTCGCCATCCGCGCGGCGAGCGCCGGGCGCACGCCGGGCCACTCCTCGGCGAGGATCGAGTAGACCGCTGTGTCGCGCTGCGTCCCGTCAGCCAGCAGGATGTGCCGGCGAAGTACGCCCTCGAACGTCGCGCCGAGCGCCTCGATCGCCGCCCGCGAGCGGGTATTGCGTACGTCCGCCTGAATGTGTACGCGGCTCACGCCCAGATCTCCGAACGCATGGTCCAGGAGCAGCAGCTTGCTCTCGGCATTCGCGACGCTCCCACGCGCCTCGGGCAGCAGCCACGTGGCGCCGATCTCAAGACGACGATGTGCGAGATCCATATTGAGAAAGCGTGTCGACCCGAGCAGGCGACCGTCCGCTGCGTCGCGAATGGTCCACGCGCGCTCCACTCCCCGACGCACACCGCGCAGGCCGTCCGCGAGCCACATCTCCGTGGATGCCTCACCTCCCGCAGGTCGCCGGATCAGCAGGTCCCACGCCGGATCGTCGGGCACGCGCGCCAGCTCCGGCAGGTCGCGCTTGGAGAGGGGACGGAGCACCACATGTGCGCCGACGAGTGTCGTCGATCGCGGTGCAAGGAACGTCGGTCGTGACATACCCATGAGCTGCCTCCCCTGAGGTCGCCGCGTGGTGTTGCACGCGGCGTTGCCCCCTTCATCATCCGGACACGCGCCATCCGCACAAGGGGCGCTCCATGAAGCGTTGATGAAGACGATCGAGATGACAACGAAGCGCCCTCGCACGAGCAATCGACCGTAGATTCTTCCGACATTTGTGCCGCTATTCCGACGACCTCGCACAGGCGCAGCGTGTCCTCCGATAGACGGGGGGACGAGCGAGGACACGGGACGAGCATGGTTGGGACGGTCGCACCGATCGGCGCACGACAGGTGAGTGGACACGCGTCGGCGATCGCGCGGGCCATCGATGCCCCGGCGGGCACCGTCGCGGCGCACGCAACGCGCGTTCACGGCATTGCCTGGGCGGGCGTCGCCCTTCTCGCTGCGGCCGGAGGCGCGGGCGGCGCGTGGGCACTCCTGCACGAACCAACAGCAGCTCGCGCGAATGCGGAGCAAGGCGCCGAAAACATCGCGCCGCTCCCGCCCATCAACGGCCCCGCCGAGCTCGCACCGCCGCAACCCGCAATGCGGCTCGGCACGCTTCCCGGCACGCAGCTCCTGCAGCTCACCAAGACGACTCCAGCGCCCGCCGTGAGCGCCGCAGATCCTGCTTCGTTCAACGCGCTCCTGCGCGCTGAAGGGCTGGGCTGGGCCGCCTCCGACGGCACCATCTCGGTGCCGCTGCGCGACGCCAAGCGGCTGTGGCTCTTCGGCGACACGATCGTGAACCTTCCCAACGCCGACGGCTCGCTGCGCCGCAACGCTGATTTCGTGCGCAACAGTGCGATCCTCCACGACGGCGCCACCGCCACGACGCTGCTCACAGGCACCACCCAGGACGCTGGCGATTTCCTCCGCCCCGAACGACCTGACGAGTGGTACTGGCCTGGGCACGGCATCGCCGAAGACGACGAGGTCGTGCTCTTCATGGGTCGCGTGCGCGAGAACGGCGGCGCATCCGACTGGAACTTCGAGGGAGCCGGCACCGATCTGGTCCGCCTCCGCGCATCCAACCTCGATGTCCTCGAGCGTCGCCCCATACCTGGCACCGCTGCGATGAACTGGGGGCAGTACATCGTCAGTGACGCGGCGTACACCTACATCTACGGAATGCAGGGCGGCGAGGGTGGCGGAGCCAAGGTTGCGCGGGTGCCGCTCGGTCACGTGCGCGACGCTCCCTTCGAGTACTGGGACGGCGCCGGTTGGAGTGCCGACGAGAGCGGCGCAGCGATCATGGGCGACGCTCCCTCCAACCAGTTCACCGTCGTGCGCACCCCGCAGGGGAAGTGGGCGATGCTGAGCCAGGAGTCGTACTTCCAGCCCGGCCTGCTGGTCGCCACGGCCGACACCCCGGTCGGCCCCTTCACCGACTGGCGGAAGATCGATGAAGGCCCGGCAGTTGGAGCGAATCAGATCGTCTACAACGCCAATGCCCAACCCTCCTTCGCCGATGACGGCAAGCTCCTGGTGAGCTGGAACACGCAGACCAACGTCGGGCATCTGCCCGGCCCCGATGAGCTTGAAGGGTACCGACCGCAGTTCCGGGCGATCGACGCTGCCTCACTCGACGACTAGGCGCGATACGATCCCCAGCGAACGCGGCGCGCCTACTTACCCCCAAGGCGCCGTGCCCACGCACACGTCATGGAGGACGTCATGCTCGTCAACACCACGCCCCCGGCCACTCCCGCAGCGCGCGGTCCCTTCGCACCCGGCCGCATCCGCGACAATGTCGCACAGAATGCGACCGTCGTGGCTGTGAACTGGGATCCGAGCTTCGCTGCTCGCGACCGCCAGACCGGTTTCACCACCGCCCCGACCAAGGAGGGCTCTACGGCCATCACAGCCGCCTGGGCCGGCACCGACCTGGCGCGTGACCGCGTTATCGGCGACCTTTCTCAGGGCGATGTGTACCAGAAGGCGCTCGTCTCGGTGTTCGCTGAGGCCGTTGCGCGCAACGAGGCGGCCCTGGCCGCGCTTGTCTCGAACTACCCGATGGGCTCCAAGTTCCAGCCCAAGAACGGCACGTTCGACTTCGTGATGGACCGCCCGGGCACCGACAACGATCTGCGTTACGTCGGCGTGATCGAGGCTGCACCGGCTCCGATCAAAGCCATCCTGGATGCAGCCACGGGCTTCCGGACGCACTTCGGCCGCTGATCATTGGCACCATTGGGCCCACTTGGTGGGACCGGCCACGGGACTCTGGTAGAGTTCCGTGGCACACCTGCGCGCGTAGTTCAGGGGATAGAACGTCGGCTTGCGGAGCCGAAGGTCGGAGGTTCGATTCCTCCCGCGCGCATCGCCCATCTCCCTTCCACGGAGATGACGCGGAGAGAGGCCCGGACTATCTGCCCGGGTCTTTCGTCTCTTCCGGGGTCGTAGGAACGGGGCCGCTGATGTAGTTGCTGATCTGCATGTGCGGGATGTACCGTACAGGTTCGCAACGGCGCATCTCGTCTGATGTACTCGCGGCGTGGGCATCCTTCGAATCGTTACGGGCTTCACGCTGCTCGCACTCGGTGTGCTGGCGGCGATCCCTCTGCCGGAGATCGGTGTCCCGCTCCTGCTCGTTGGCCTGAGACTGCTGGGATCTCGGTTCGAGTGGGCCCGCCGTGCCAACGTTCGAGTCGAAGCGGGGTGGGGAGCAACTCGGCGTTGGTTCCACGGGCTCCATGTTGTCAGCAAGTCCATCGTTGCGGCCGCTCTCATCGCGGTCGCCGTGGGCCTTGTCTGGTTCGGTGCATCCCATGTGTGAGCGCTCGACCGAGATTCCTCCCGCGCCCATCTCCCTTCCACGGAGATGAATCTCCTCCAGGGTAGTGGATCGAGTCTTTGACTGAACCCATCGACATCATCGAGATCGACCACACCGACGACGAAGCCCTGCAGTCCTACATCGACTTCGAACTCGCACACGAGCCGTTGGCGGAAGGCCGGACGCTGTTGTCGATGCGGCGACGGCTCAGCATGATCGACGCGCTGATCCTTGAAGCACGCATCGACGGGGAGCGCCTAGCAGTGGGCGTCGATGAAGCGAACGACGTCACCAACGGCTTCTGGGAGGGACTGGGCTTCGCGTTGGCCCAGCGCTACTCGGTGCTCCGCATCGACCTGTCCGCGTTGCGAGCCAAATATCCTTCGGCGAAGTTTGCTGTGGTGTCACTTCACGGGCGTTCGCCCCGACGCGCGCGGCCGCGGAGTCGCATTGGCACTGAAACGGCGCCAAGTCGAGTGGTGTCGCGGCGCGAGGTACAGCGTGATCGAGACCGTCAACCACGAAGACAATGTTGCGATGCTCGCCATCAACGAGCAGCTCGGGTTCATGCCCTCCCGCACGGTCCTCGTGCTCGAGCACACCCTCCGATGAGATCCTCGATAGTGCACGGCGCCAGCGGGTTTTGTCGCCACCTCTCGCGTGACTGAGCTACATCGGCGCAGGCCCTGGCGAGGGATGGGCGATTCTTGAAGGCGTGCCGCCGAGCACGCCCGTCAGCCCTTCGAAACGACCGACAACCTCCATGCCGCTGCTGCGGATCGCGATCTCGACGAGGCCCTTGCCGTGATCACCGTCGCGCATCTTGATCACGCCCAGGACCCGGTGGACCTCCGAGTCGATCTCGGCGTAGCGAAGCAGCACGACATTGTCAGCGACGAACGCGAGGCCGTGTGGCAGTTCGAACTCCGGACCGAAGAACTCGGCCGTCTCGCTCGTCAACAGGGTGGTCGCGCCGACCGAGCGGAACAGCGCAACCACGGCCGAGAGGTAATCGGGGAAACGGCCCGTGCCCCGCGCCGCAGGGGCGATCTCCGAGAGGCTGTCGATCACTACACGTTCGGCACGATCCCCGAGCGCCGCCTGCCGCAGACCAGTTCCGACCTTGTCGAGGCTGACCTCGACCGGGTTGAGGTGCGTGATCGTAAGCAGTCCAGAATCCACTGCGGCGGCGAAATCCCACCCGAACGTACGCGCACGGTCGATCAGCCGCTGCTCGGTCTGCTGGAACGACAGGTACATGCATCGCTCGCCTCGCGCGATGCCCTCCGCGATGAAGTGCAGGGCAAGCACCGTCTTCCCCGAGCCGGATGGACCCGCCACGAGCGTGGAACTCGAATGTGGTAGCCCACCGTCGAGCATCTCGTCGATTCCCGCCACGCCCACCGGCAGCCGCACAGATTCTCCCTCGGGCTCGTCTGGGAACTCCACCGTCGACAACGTTGACTCGAAGCGGGGATACACCTCGATACCTGCCGTCCCAATCTCGAACGTGTGCGTGCCCTCGAGCGAAGATGTTCCTCGCATCTTGACCACGCGCAGCGAGCGTTGGTGGAATCGCCCGACCGGATCGTTGGCCATATAGATGATGCCGTCCCCGACCGCGAACTCCGGTTCCGTCCGCACCTCGTCCTCGGTGTACTCGCCCACCAGCAGCAGGATCGCCTTGCTGTGCGCGACCCGGCTCGCGAGATCGAACACGACCCGACGGAATTGGATGTCGGTCGCGACCTCGCGCAGAGCCTTGATCGAGTCGATCACCACCACCGAGGGGCGCTGCTCGAGTGCGCTGCGGGCAATCTCCCCCGTGATGTGCTCCATCCCGGCGGTTCCCTCAAGCTGCATGTCCTCACCCTCATCACCCAGCACGATGCCACGCAAGTTGAGGAGCTGCACGCAGCTGCCCAGTCCCGCGCGGTCGAAGAAGTCGAACTGCGCGACATGGCCGATCAGCTTGGTGTGCGATTCGCCGAGCATCGTGTAGTAGATGGCGGGGCGCTCCGCCGTGCCGACGGCGTAACAGATCTGCTGAGCAAGGATCGTCTTTCCCGCACCTGATCCTCCGGCGATAAAAACCACTGATCCGGGTTTCAGCCCACCGCCCGTGATGAGGTCGAGGTTATCGATGCCGGTGCTTGCGTAGCTCATGACGACATTCCTTCGTGTGCGCGGGCGGTTTCGGTCAGTTGATCCACCAGCCGTAGCAACGCCTCTGGATCGAACGGCTTGGACATAAAAGCATCTGCGGCCGCACCCGGGTCCGGGCTGGAGCTCAGCATCACGATCGGGATCGCTGCGGTGACGGGGTTAGCGCGCAGGCACTCGATCAGGACGTTGCCATTCATGCGCGGCATCATCAGATCAGTGATGACGAGGTGTGTCAGTGCTGACGTGATGCGCTGGAGCGCTCGAATCCCGTCGCGCGCCTCAATGACTTCGTAGCCCGCACCCTCAAGTACCACGCGCACAAGGAACGACAGGTCTGGCTCGTCATCGACGATGACGACGCGCATGCTGGTGGCGTGGGGTGGCATCCCAGGGCCTATGCCCATCGGTCCATTCGATGAACGTACGCAGGCGCGGGCTTCTCGCTGACAACGCAGAAGCGGCCCATGCTTCAGTCCGATTCTGCGACGCTCGCGAGTCAGGGCCGATGTGGCGAAGCGGGCTCTGCTGGCACGGCGACCGCGGCGGGCACGGCGGGCGGGACGGGCTCGCGCTGCCAGGGCGGAGCTGCGGCCCACACCGGGGCGCTGGCAGCGGTGGTCGTGAGCTCGCGCACGACTACGGTGCCAGCGGCGAGGTCGTGCCAGCCGCGACGGTCGCGTTCGTCGAGCATCCACAATGCCCCGAGTCCGAGCGGTGGGAGGCTGCCGCACACGAGCACGGCGAGGCGCACGAAAGCCATAACGACGCCGACGCGCTCCCCGTCGGTGCTCACCACGCGCAGGCCAGCGAGGCGATGTCCGAGCGTGCCACCCTCGACGACGAATCCCACGTGGTGGATGAGGTACCAGAAGAGGAAGATCCCTCCGAGGTTCTCGCCACCGGTCACCGCGCTCAGCCCACCGAGCACGATCAGATCCAGAACAATGTCCAGAATGAACGCCCAGAGGCGCCGCGCGAAGCTCGCGTAGACGATCATCCGATCGCCGCCCGGTACTCGACCGACGCCAGACCGTTGCCCATCGAACGCGAGCCCGTGGCGCGCGCAACATCGCCCGCCCCGAGTCCCTCACCGCGCAGGATGCCGCCTGCGGCCTTGGCCGCTGAGAGCGAGGCGAGCGTGGGCTGCGCGCCGGCTGACAGCGACTCGAAGATGCTGTACGAGCGACCGAACTCCACGACGTCCAGATCCTCGCCCTGGACGTCCTTGGCATCGACCAGTTTCGCCATGGCGGCGTAGGCCTCGCGGCGCATGCCGATCTCGTCGACGAGTCCATTCGCCTTGCCCTGACGGCCCGTGTAGATGCGACCGTCGGCGATCTCTCGCACCTTCGCTTCGCTCAGTCCCCGGCCCTTGGCAACGACTCCGACGAAGTCGTCGAACGCCTCGTCGATCACCGACTGCAGCACCGCGCGCTCCTCCGCGCTGATCTTCTTGAACGGGGCGCCGATGTCCTTGAGCTTGCCGCTCTTGATCACGACTGGCGTGACCCCGTACTTATCGGCCAGGCCCGAGAACTCGTAGTACTCAAGGATGACACCGATCGAGCCGGTGAAGGTCTGCGGCGCGGCGATGATGCGATCTGCCGGGGCGCTCACGTAGTAGCCGCCGGAAGCAGCGGCGTCGCGCATCCAGGCGACGACCGGCAGTTTCGCTTCCTTCTGGACGCGGCGCACCGCCTCCTCCATCTCGGCGCTCGCGAGCACTGCACCGCCACCGGTGTTGAGCTCGAGCAAGACGCCGGCGAAGCGGTCCTTGTCCTCGATCACGGCGTCGAGCATGCGCACGATGTCGTCGCCACCGGTGGTGCTTCCGTCAGCTGAGCTGTCGCCGTTGACGATCGTGCCTCGGATGGGGATGACCGCGATCGTCTTGTTGGAGTCGCCGTTCTGCACGATCGTGCCGGTGTACTTCACGCCATTGCGTTCGAGCGGCGCCGACACGCTCGTGGCGGTACCACCTCCCGCAACGGCGGCACTCACGATGCACGCGAGAAAGACGATGACGAGGGCGATCCACACTGCTAGGCGACGACTCATGCGCGCAATCTACAGTGCTCGCCGCGTGGCGCCCGTGTCCGTCAACGGCGCCTGAGGCGGCGTTCACAACCGGGCAGCACTCGATCGGCGCGATCGTAGGACACCGCGTCGCGGCCCGCGCCGCACACGATGATGTCGCGCCGCGCGCGGTCGCCGCTCGTGACGATGGCGTCGTTGCCGGTGCCGCCGCAGATGATGTCCGCTCCGCCCAGACCGACGATGCGGTCGTTTCCACCAAGCCCAGCGATGACGTCCGCTTTGGCGGTACCGCGCAGCACGTCGCCACGCGCGGTGCCGACGATCGTGGCGCGCCTGCCACCGCACATGATGCGCGGCACGGGCTGGCCTGGCTTCGGGGGCTTGGTGGTGCTGCCGCCACCACCACCGCCGGTGCCGGCGCCTGCGCCACCACCGTCTTCGAGCGCGCCGCGCAATCCGCGACCGGCGACAAGCGCCGCCAGGTCAACGCGCGCTGCATCGATGCGTGCCTGTGAGACGTCCGTCGCGAACGCGGTTGACACGAGCCCGCGTGCCACGCCCAGCGCTGCCGGCCGCCCCGCCGCTCGGCTCGCCGCGAGCAGCCACTCGTAGTCCTCACGACCATCACGAATACGCTTGAGCCGAATCGATTCGAGCGGGATGTCGTGCGTCCCACCGATGCGTGCCACCGTGCCGGGATAAAAGAGCGTGCCGTCGCCGTGGTTGCCGCCGTCCGGGCTCCACAGGCTGGTCCACGACGTGGGCAGATCCCGCGCTGTTTCGTAGTAGTACTCGCCGTCGAGGTCGTACTCGAACGCAGTCCAACCCATCGCGCGCGCCTCGGATGCCGGCTGGTCCACGCCGTAGCTCGGCCAACCCGACCATGCCGGATGATCATCCGCGATGTTCGGCGAGCAGCCCATGCTCATACACGAGGTGTATGCCCACAGTGCGCGCGGCACTCCTCCAGGCGTGGTGCCATTCGACCACGCGGCGTAGTCGGCGCGGCGACCTGGAAACGCCGGAACTGTCTTGGGGTGCACGTAGTTGATGACCGGCACCAGAATCGAAATGCGATCGACGAACGCCGCGTAGCCATTCGCGCGCGCCCAATTGACATCGTCTATCGATGCGGTGACCTGCAACGGCAGATCCGTGACGGTTCCGCCCGCTGCAGCGCCACGCCAGAGCGCATTGGCGCGCGTCCAGTCCGTCCGGCACGCATTCCAGAGCGTCGCGCTCTTAAGGATCTCATCGCAGTGGAACCGCACGCGCTTCGTGTATCCGTCAGCGTCGGCCGTGCGCCGCCACTCGTCCGCCGATTCGACCGCCCACTGGAAGATCGTGACCGTACGCAGCGTCGCGCCCTTGAGCCGCGTGCCCGTACCCGTGCCGGTCAGCAGCGGCCGCGTGTACGTGCGGTAGCTCGCGTCATCCGGCCCCGACGGCGTGGCGTTGGGCGGCTTGGCCAGCGTCAGACGGTTGTCGAGCGCCGCACGCTCGTACAGCGCGACCATCCCCGCCTGACCACCGGGCTGGGAGCCGCAGGCGTGCGCCTGACAGATGCGGTTGGAGTTGATGTCGAATCCGCCATCGAGCGACGTCGTGGATGGCAACGTCAGATCACCCACGGTCAGTGTGATGGGCACCTCGCGCACCAGTTGCCCGCCGGCCGTCACGCGTATGCGCGCACCGAAGTACGTACCCGTCGGCACTGACGGCGGCACGAGCAGATCGATCCATGCGAGGCGGTTCTCACCGGCTGGTACATCGATCGGGAACGCCGAGCGCGGCTCACCCCACAGCGTGTCGCGACTCGGAATGAGGATGTCGGGGAATCGCCCGAGCGCACCGCCGAGGTCGCCGTCAGACGGCAAGCCAGTGACGTCGTAGTACCCCACGCGATACACGGTGAAGGCCGAGGAGGGAATGGTGACACCGCCCGGGCCGGCCAGCGCGCCGACGATCTGGACGTCCACGCTCGTCAGCGGCGCACCCGCAGCGCGCATGACGACCTGGAACGACTCGAACTCGTTGCCGGCGGCCAGCAGCGATGCACCCGCAGTCACCGTCGGCGAGTCTGCGGGGCGCACCAACACGTTGGGACCGACCGCCCCGACGCTCGACGCAGCTCCCGCCATCGACGGTACGACGAGCATCGCGAGGAGTGCCAACGCCCAGGTGCAGCGCACGCGCAGACGCATGCTCGCAAGACGTGGATGTCGTAGGGCGCTCGCCATCATGGGGATCCATCGGCAAGCTGCCCGAATACTTGTGTATGGAATCAGTACGGAAACGGCCGAGTTGTGGTCAATTCCGCGCAGCGACGCTCACTGCGGTGAGCGCCTCGACCACCCGATCCACCGATTCCCTACCCATGTGCGCGTAGAGCGGGAGAGTCAGCTGGCGCGCCCCCACAGCCTCGGCATGCGGAAGCGCACGGTGCGTATCACCCTCGGGCCACACCGAGAGCCGGTGGAGCGCGGGATATAGCACGCTCGTCTGCACGCCATGGTCCTCACTCAGCGCGGCACGCGAGCGGTTGCGAGTCGCTGCGTCCTCGAGCAGCACCGGCATGACGTAGCACGCGGAGTCGTCCACCTGCGCGTCCGTATACGGCACCGTCACCCCGACCACATCTGCCAGCAGTTCGCGGTAACGGCGCACGAGCGAGCGGCGCACCACGATCTCGTCCTCCAGCCGATCGAGCCGGCTCGCGAGCAGCGCCGCACGTAGATCGTCGAAGCGGTAGTTGAATCCGAATGCCGTGACGTCGTAGCCACCACTCGCTGCGTGGTGACGCGACCATGTGTCGGACGTGAGCCCCTGCGCGCGGTGGAGCCGCACGTGCTCCGCCATCGCGGCATCGTTGGTCGCCACGAGTCCGCCCTCACCGCACGCGAGCACCTTGTTAGTGAAGAACGAGAGGCAGGTCGCCTCGCCCACCGGCGCGAGCGCTGGGTGGTGCGCGGCATCCTCGATGAGCACGAGCCCACGACGGTCACACAATGCACGCAGCTCCGCCATT
>Ga0105047_10011101_pt1 | contig 14650 bp, 17 predicted proteins | sample MAT04_FD_78384 | JGI IMG/M metagenome (GOLD analysis project Ga0105047, IMG submission 78384) | Freshwater microbial communities from Lake Fryxell liftoff mats and glacier meltwater in Antarctica - MAT-04 (megahit assembly) | ecosystem: Environmental > Aquatic > Freshwater > Ice > Liftoff... | reverse complement strand
GCAAAAGTGAAAAAAGAATTTACTTTTTTTAGCAATAGGTTCAATATAGATAGTAACATGGGAAACTATGAGATAGAAGGTGATTTTCTTGCTCATGATTTTTCAATTATGAAAAATAGTAGCACAATTGCTGAAATAAATAAAAAATGGGTTGCGTGGGGAGATACTTATGAAATTGAAATCAATGAACAAGAAAATTATGCATTTATATTGGCATTAGTAATTGTAATTGATAAAGTATTGCATGATAATAAGAATAAAAATAATGGGTAAATACAAAAAAATATTGAATTTATAATAAAAATTTATTATTTTTACTGGAAATGATTTATTCATATCATTTAAGATGTTATAATGTATTTGATAAATAAAAGATTTGAGGTGCATCTATGACTAATGATGAAATATATAAACGTATAATGGTTATGACTAGTGTTAAGGCTGGAAAAAGCTTTGTTAAAACTAGTGAGATAAGTAAGGGTGACTTAGGGAAGCTTTGCAAGAGATATAATATATTTGTAGAAGGAAAAGCTACTAAGGAAGATATAATTGATAGATTTGTAAATGAGACACTTGGCATAAAATTAAGAAATAAGGTAATTAACAAATACAATATTAGATAATAATTAATTATTTACAAGCAGCAATTTATTAAAGGTAGAATGATACAGTTTTATTGTATCATTCTACCTATATTTTGGTGTAATGATAAATATGAAAAGTAAATATGAAAACAGTAAAGTTCAATAATTATTTAATCACATAAGTATTTTAAAAGAAGCTGTGGAAAGAATAGAAATTCAAGTTAATAAAATAGAATTATAAACAGATTAAGACGTATAAATAACTTTATTTAATAAAATAATACCTATGAGGTGAAATTAATGAAGATATTTGTACCAGACATTGCATATATAGATCCGAAAGTTCTGAAATATGATGTGGGACAAAAGGTTATAAAATATTTAGAAAATTTAAAAGTCCCCATAATTAATTCGAAAAAAGTAGTAATAGATTGTGGAGCACCTGAAAAAAATTATGCTGCGGCTAAAAAGACTGTTCTTTTTACAACAAATGGTCAAAAGAAATTGGTGAGTTGTAGACCATCAGCAGACTATCAATTTTCACTATCAAGTTCCTGCCCAGCAAATTGTGAATACTGTTATCTTCAGACTACTCAAGGTGAAAAACCTTTTATGAAGATTTTCTTAAATATCGAAGAGATATTAGAGGTTATTCAAAGTTATATAGATAGTAACATGCCTAATATTACCTCATTTGAATGTGCAAGTATAACAGATCCAGTTGCGCTTGAACAACTAAGTGGAAACTTAAAAAGATGCATAGAATACTTTGGTAATAGTTCCAACGGTAGATTGAGGCTTGTAACTAAATTTGATGATGTTGATGATTTATTAAAGCTAAAACATAACAAGCATACAAAGTTTAGGTTTACTTTAAACTCACGTTATGTAATAAATAACTTTGAACACAATACTTCCAGTTTTCAGGAGAGAATAGAGGCAGTTAAAAAAATTGCTGGGGCTGGATATCCCATAGGATTTATAATTGCACCTATTATGATATATGATAATTGGAAAGAGGAATACAAGGAGTTATTCGAAACATTAAAAATAGCATTAGAGGGTTATAATGAAGAAATAAGCTTTGAACTAATTCAACATAGATTTACTAAAGCTGCAAAAGAACTGATAGTTCAAAGATTTAAAAATACTGTGCTCGATTTAGATGAAGAAAATAGGTTATTAAAGTGGGGGCCTTATGGGAAATTTAAGTATGTTTATAAGAAACCAGATAGCCAGGACATGAATAATTATATATCTGGACTGATAAATAATAATTTTCGCGGAGCAATAATTGAGTATTTTACTTAATATTTTTTATTAAGAAAAAATAAATATTGTAAATAAATATTGAGTATGGTAATATAATCATAAATTTTAGTTATAGAAAATTTTGTTATATTAAATCACCTATATTTATCTATAGATTTGGAAGAAAATATGCTATTTATTAGGTTTTAGGCAGATGAAAATTAATAATTATTATCTATCTTAGAAAACTAAAAGGAGTAATATTTATGGATAAATATGTTTGTACAGTGTGCGGATACATTTATGACCCAGCAGTTGGAGATGATGATGGTGGAATTAAACCAGGAACTAAGTTTGATGATATACCTGAAGATTGGGTTTGTCCATTATGTGGTGTTGGTAAATCAGAGTTTGAAAAGGTAGAATAGTAATATAAATAAATCAGCCTAAAGATTCACGTCTTTATGCTGATTTGTTTTTTTGTTTTCTGTTACAAAACAGGTTTCGTGAATTATGTAACTTATAAGAGCAATTTTAGAGGAGCAATTGAAATGCCTCTTTCTATAAGGTCTAAAAAGTCCTCTCTAGAAATATTAACTGCACCTAAACTTTCCAGATGTGCTGTATGAACTTGGCAGTCAATTACAACAAAATTCTTTTCTTCCAGGACTCTGCTAAGATTAATAAAGGCAACCTTAGATGCATTATCCATAGTTGAAAACATTGATTCTCCAAAAAAACATTTTCCCATACTTATGCCGTATAACCCACCAACTAATTTATCTCCATACCAAGTTTCTACAGAATGAGCGAACCCAAGCTTATGTAGTTTACAGTAAGCTTCAATCATTTCATTTGTAATCCATGTGCCTTCATCTTTTCTCAAATTAGAGCAATTCGATATAACATCTTTAAAGCAAGTATCAAAGGAAACTCTATATGTATTCTTTTTAAGTGTTTTTTTCATAGAGTGAGAAATTCTAATTTCTTTTGGATAAATAACAAATCGTGGATCTGGTGACCACCAAAGTATTGGCTCATCTTCTGAAAACCATGGAAATATTCCATTAGAATATGCAAGGATTAATCTCTCAGGAGATAAGTCGCCCTCTAGGGCTAAAAGTCCATCCTCCTCTGCAAGTGAGGGGTCAGGGAATACTAAATCATTGGATAATCTATAAATAGGCATAACATACTCCTTTCAAGAGATTTATTCTTAAAATGCAATTAATAAAAGTGTTACTATTGGAATAAATTTCATATCCATTTAGTAATTAATTAAATTGTAATAATATTCAATTTTACAACATAAATTTTATTAGAGGAAGGTGATTTTATGTTTTTTGATGAAGATATTTATAAAGAATACCAACATGTTATTACAAAATCTTATGAGATTTATGATGACGAAGCATTTAAAAGACTCACTTATGTAAAAAACAATGTTCCTACAGATATATATAATATATTCTTATTGGAAACATTGCAATGGCAACTTTGTATTCTATCGTCTAAGAGACTTGATTTTAAAGATGGTCATTTAGAACTATTATGTAGAGTTTTATCCGAAACCATAGGACAACTAGATAATGAAACTAAATCAGATTTGCAGCAATACGCAGTTGGAAATTGTTAAAGAGTAAAAAATAAATGTTAATTTAAAAAAAACTACTATGATTGAAAGTCTCAATCATAGTAGTTTTTTTAAATTAATTATTTAAAATTGATTAAAAAACACATTGTTGTGCATGATAAAAAAGAGGATAATTAAAATCCCTATTGAATAATGTTTATATGGAATATTTAAAATAAATTATAATTATGAGAGGAATTTTATATATGAAACTATCTTACAAAGAAAGAATAAATAATGTTAAACCAGTAGTTGTAGTGAGCAGATGCTTAGGATTTGAAGCTTGTAGATATAATGGACAGTTGGATACTTGCCATTTGGTAGAAAAACTAAAGGATTTTGTAGAGTTTATAACTGTGTGCCCAGAAGTTCAAATAGGATTAGAGATACCTAGGGAAGCTATAAGGTTGGTTAAAGAAAATGAAAATACCCTTGTAAAACTTATACAGCATAACACAGAAAGAGAATTAAGTACCGAAATGACTGAATTTGGAGAAGCATTTCTTATAAACCTTCCGAAGGTGGATGGGTTTATGTTGAAAAGTAAATCCCCATCTTGTGGAATGAAAGAGGTTAAAATTTATAAAAGTATAGAAAAAGGGTCCACCTCAGTTAAAGGAAATGGATTATTTGGAGAACTTGTAATAAATAAGTTTCCTAATTTAGCGATTGAGGATGATGGTAGGGTTAAAAATTATAATATTAGGCAACATTTCTTAACAAAATTATATCTTATGAAGAATTTTAGGGTGATAAGAGAAACTATGCGAATAGAAGATCTAGTGGAATTTCATGGTACTAACAAGCTTCTTCTTATGTCATATAATCAAAAACAACTTAAAATATTAGGTGGTATTATAGGAAAGCATGGAGAATTTACTGCGCAACAGGTATATTCGGAATATGAAGAAAATCTTGCTTTGGCCTTAAATAAGTTACCAAGATATACTTCTAATATAAATGTGCTCATAAAGTCTATGGGATACTTTTCAGAGAAGCTAACCCATAGGGAAAAAGAATTTATTTTAGATACAATAGATCAATACAGACAGAGTAAAGTCCCTTTTAGTGTTCCGCTTTATGTTATAAAATCAAATGCTATACGTTTTGAAGAGAAAAATCTTATTAACCAAACGTTCTTTGAGCCTTATCCTTCCAGATTAGATGATGTTACTGATTCTGGAAAGGGTCTAGATAAATAAAATATGTCTATTAAATCATAAATTTACAACATTTGCACTTATGAATTGAATAAAAACCCCTCTATTTGGACATAATTTCTAAAAAAGGAGGGGTAATATGAAAAACAGAAAAAGTTTATATTTATTTATAGGAATACTTTTAATCGCTTTCTTTGGCGTTAGTTATTCTCTTACTAATTATATAAATAAAAATGATATTGAAAAAAATGATTTATTGCAAACATCAATGACTACAAATTTAAAAGTAGTAACTAACGAAACTGAATTTATTTTTAAAATAAAATATAAAGATAATGAAGTGGTAAATATGGTACTTGGAAAACATTTTAATGATTCTACTAAATTAAATGGAAAAACGGAAGAAGAACTTAATGAGTTTTTTAAAAACCAAGGGTACATTGTTGATAGTATGAGTAAGAAACAAATAGTTTTTAAAAATTACAGTGATAAGTACAGTTACAGTTACAGTGGAAATAGATATTTTTTAGGGGTATATAATGACCTAGTTACAATTTATAAAACAGATAAAAATGGAGATGTAGTTGCCCATAAAATATTCAATTCTAATGTATATGGAGACGATGGTAAACAACGACAATATAATTTTGAGTCAGTGGATAGTGGAGAATTACGATATAAGAGAATAGATGAGTTAAAAGAAAAAGCAGGATTGATAAAGGGTCTTATTAGAGGAACAAAATCTACCAAAGATATCGATAGTAGTCAGGTTTTGGAAGTTGATCAAGAATTTGAAAGTGGAGAATTCAAAACTGCAGAAAAGGCTTTTGATTATGCTAGGAGTTTATTGGAATCTTAATATTCTCAAGCAAAAAAGTATATGCAAAAACCTTAGGAAAATAATTTTCCTAAGGTTTTTTGATTTGAGTAAATAAATAATAAGTTTACATGGTGATGAAATAACTACAGGTAACTAATAGAAATTTGTTGTGACTTGAAAATTTCCAATGTTAATTATTGAATTAATAGCATTTAGGTGGTAAAGTATTATATAGTTGCTATAAAATTGGAAGGATAATAATTTCTATCCTCAAAAGATAACTATAGGAGGAATATTATGTACGAATATATAAAAGGAATTTTTGTAGGTATTAATAAGGATTATATTGTGGTAGATAATAACGGTATGGGTTTTAAAATATATACTTCAGGAAGTACTATGGCAAATATGCCCAAAACTGATGAAAGTGTATTATTATATATAAAGCAGATTGTTAGAGAAGATTTTATTGGACTATACGGATTTCTAACAAAAGAGGAGATAGAAATGTTTACTCTTGTAATTAGTACCAATGGAGTTGGGGCGAAAGCAGCCTTATCACTACTTTCTATTTGCAATGTTTCAAATTTAAAATATGCTATTGTATCTGGGGACGAAAAAACGTTGCAGAGGGCACCTGGCATAGGTAAGAAAATAGCTCAAAGAATAATTCTTGAACTCAGAGAAAAAATTCATATCGAGCAGTCTGAAGCTAACAAGGTATCACAGCTTTCAGGCAGTAATTTAGCAGAGGATAGAAAACTTATAGAGGTTTTAGGAGCTCTTATGTCACTTGGATATTCTGAAAAGGAAGGGGAAAAGGCATTAAGTGCTACCGATAGAAAACTATCACTTGAAAATATGATTAAAGATTGTTTGAAATATTTAATGAACTAAGGTGGGAGTATACTATGGATGATATTGAGGAAAGAATTATTACATCTTCTATCATTGAAGAAGATATGGACGCTGAATATTCCTTAAGACCACAAAATCTTAGAGAATATATTGGTCAACCAAAGATAAAAGAAAAACTGAATATATTTATTAAAGCAGCTCAAAATAGAGAAGAAGCTCTTGATCATGTGCTTTTATATGGACCACCCGGACTTGGTAAGACAACGCTTGCAAATATTATTGCAAAGGAAATGAAAGGAAGTTTAAAAGTCACATCCGGACCAGCTATTGAAAGAGCCGGGGATTTAGCAGCTATTTTAACTAGTTTGAGTGATAATGATGTGCTTTTTATTGATGAAATACATAGGCTTAATAGATCTGTAGAAGAAATATTATATCCTGCTATGGAGGATTATGCGTTAGACATTGTAATTGGAAAAGGAGCTTCGGCAAAAGCTATTAGATTAGATTTACCCAAATTTACACTTATTGGTGCAACCACTAGGATTGGGTTATTAACAGCGCCTCTTCGTGATAGATTTGGGGTTCTAAGTGCAATGGAATATTATACTCAGGATGAGTTAAAAGAAATAATAATTCGTTCCGCATCTATTTTAAAGGTAAAAATAACTTGTGAGGCTGCAGTGGAAATTGCAAGACGTTCAAGAGGTACTCCTAGAATTGCTAACCGCTTGCTTAAGAGGATTCGCGATTATTGTGATGTTAAGGGAAATGGAATTATTGATTTGAATTTATCAAAGGCAGCTTCCGAACTCCTTGAAATAGATAGTGAAGGCTTTGATAGAATAGATAATAAAATGCTTCAAGCTATTATAGATAATTTTAACGGGGGACCTGTAGGCATAGAGACACTATCTTATTTTATAGGAGAAGAACTAGGAACTCTAGAGGATGTATATGAGCCTTATTTAATTCAAAAAGGTTTCATAATAAGAACTCCACGGGGAAGAATAGCGTCTGAAAAAGCCTATGAACATTTAAATAGACCTATAAAAAATCCTAATATACAAAAAAAACTCAAACAATTTACAGTATTTGATGATAAAGAAAATGATGATTAAGCTATTTTCATATAAAGAAAGGGTGTAGTTTTTTGAAAGTTAAGGAATTTTATTTTGACTTACCAAAGGAGCTTATTGCACAGCATCCTCTTGAAAAAAGAGATGAGTCAAGGCTTATGGTAGTTAATAAAGCAAATAAACAAATAGAACACAAGCAGTTTAAAAATATAATAGATTATTTAAATCCAGGAGATTGCCTAGTGCTAAATGATACTAGAGTTTTACCTGCAAGACTTTTAGGCGTGAAAGAAGGAACAGGTGGTAAAATGGAGTTCCTGCTCCTAAAGAGAATAGACAATACGCACTGGGAAACTTTAGTTAAACCTGGGAAAAGGGCAAAAATAGGAACTAGATTTATTTTTGGAAATGGAGAGCTAAAGGCAGAAGTTACAAGTATCTCAGATGGTGGAAGTAGAATAGTAAGGTTTGAATTTGAAGGAATATTCGAAGAGGTTTTAGATAAACTAGGAGAAATGCCACTACCACCTTATATAACTGAAAAATTAGAGGATAAAGAAAGGTATCAGACTGTATTTTCAAAAGAAGTAGGTTCGGCAGCAGCACCTACGGCTGGGCTTCATTTTACAGAGGATTTACTAAAACAAATCAGGTCTAAGGGCGTTGAATTAGCCTTTGTAACGCTACATGTGGGGCTAGGTACTTTTAGGCCTGTTAAGGCTGAAGCAGTTGAAGAACATATAATGCATTCGGAATATTATATGCTCAGTAGTGAAACAGCAAAAATAATAAATATGGCAAAAGAAAATGGCGGTAGAGTAATTGCTGTAGGTACTACTTCTAATAGAACATTAGAAAGTATAGCAGATGAAAATGGAAAAGTTCATGAGAAATCTGGTTGGACAGATATTTTTATATATCCAGGTTATAAATTTAAAATTGTTAATGCTTTAATAACCAATTTTCATTTACCTGAATCCACACTAATAATGTTAGTTAGCGCTTTTGCAAGTCGAGATTTAATTATGGGTGCATATGCTATGGCTGTAAAAGAAAAATACAGATTCTTCAGTTTTGGAGATGCAATGTTTTTATATTAGTGAATTGCTAACTTTTAATTATTGTTATGAAAGAAGGGTAAATATGTATAAATTACTTAAGAAAAGTGGTAAAGTAAGACGAGGAGAGTTTACAACACCTCATGGAATCATTCAAACGCCTGTATTTATGAATGTAGGAACTCAAGGCGTTATTAAAGGTGCTGTTTCAAGTATAGATTTAAAAGAAATCAACTGCCAAGTTGAATTATCTAACACCTATCATTTGCATTTAAGGCCAACAGATAAGGTAATAAGGCAAATGGGCGGGCTTCACAAATTTATGAATTGGGATAGACCTATACTTACTGATTCAGGTGGGTTTCAAGTATTTTCTCTTTCAGCTATGAGAAAGATTAAAGAAGAAGGAGTCTACTTTAATTCACATATTGATGGAAAGAAAATATTTATGGGGCCAGAGGAAAGTATGCAGATACAAAGTAATTTAGGATCTACAATCGCTATGGCATTTGATGAATGTGCGCCTAATCCATCTACTAGAGAATATGTAGTAGATTCAGTAGCAAGAACTACAAGATGGCTAGAACGATGTGTGACTGAAATGGATAGGTTGAATTCTCTTCCGGATACTGTAAATAACAAACAAATATTATTTGGTATAAATCAGGGAGGAACATACGAAGACATTAGAATAGAACACGCTAAAACTATTAGTAAGATGAATTTAGATGGCTATGCGATAGGTGGCCTTGCTGTGGGAGAGTCCCACGCGGAAATGTATAGAATTATTGATGCAGTTGTACCATATTTGCCACAGGATAAGCCAATATACCTTATGGGAGTAGGATATCCAAGTAATATTTTAGAAGCTGTATCAAGAGGGGTAGACTTTTTTGATTGTGTATTGCCAGCAAGAAATGGAAGGCATGGACATGTGTTCACAAAAGATGGTAAAATAAATATCATGAATGCTAAATTTGAGTTAGACGCTGCTCCCATTGATGAAGACTGCCAATGTCCTACATGTAAAAATTATACAAGAGCCTACATAAGACACTTATTTAAGGCGAAAGAAATGCTCGCCATGAGGCTGTGTGTACTTCATAATCTATATTTTTATAATAAACTTATGGAGGAAATACGATCTGCCATTGATAATGATTGTTTTGAAGAATTTAAGGAAGAAAAACTAGCTCAGTGGAATGAGAAAGTATAATTATTTACTATAATATAATTAACCTATAAAAGTAAAAATAAAGAGTGTTATGAATTCTTTATGAGTTAATTTTTATAGGAGGATTATTTTATTATATTTTAGAAAAAATATTATGGAAAGGAGGGGAACATAAATGAATTCACAAATAGTATCTTTATTACCTATAATATTAATGCTAGTTGTATTTTATCTAGTAGTATTTATACCAGAAAACAAAAGAAAGAAAAGATATGCTGCACTTTTAAATAATTTAAAAGTAAATGATGAAGTAATGACTAAAGGCGGTATAATGGGAAAAATCATCAATATTCATGATGAATACATTATATTGGAAAGTGGTCCAGACAGAACTAGAATTAAATTAGGAAAAAGTGGAATAGGCACAGTTGTAAATACAAACAGCGCTGAAGTATTAGAGAAAAAATAGAAAATTAAGTAATAAAACCCCCTTTTTAATCATAATTAATACTATAGATTTCAACTAAAAAAATCTTTATTGAAATCCATAGAAAAGGGGGGAATATAATTGGGAAATAAAATAAAATATTCTTATGCTGCACAGGGAGTATTTAGAGCTGCAATTTTAACTTTAATTGTATTGGTAATTTATTCTGCAATAACAAGTTATATGCCAGCTAGCATGAGGGTGACATCAGTTTTTTATATTGTATTAACATTAGTTAGTGTGCTTTATGGATCGTTATTTGCTGCAAAAAAAGCAGGAGAAAAAGGTTGGCTAATGGGAATTATCGTAGCGGCTACTTACATGTTAGTTTTATACCTAATTAAAGTTGTTGGTGGTGGAGAAACTGCTATTGGTATGAGAGAAGTAATAAGAGCATCATTAGCTTTAGGCATAGGTGCTCTATCAGGAATGCTTGGAATAAATATATAAAGATACTTTATTTATCCATGATATTATGATATAATTAATAAGTCAACTTTACGATATGGAGGAATAAAAATGAAACATATAAAAACTATAAACGCAGCAACAATTAAAGAAAGTTTAAAAAAACCAGGATGTAGAGAATGTGCTAATTCTTGTCAATCAGCATGCAAAACTTCCTGCACAGTAGCAAACTTAGCTTGTGAAAATTAATATAATTAAGTGAGCAGTAACTTAAGGTTACTGCTTTAAATTTAGTTAGGAGGAAAAAACTTGGCACTAATTCATAAATTTATTCAAGATAGCGAACATTATGTAATTGACGTAAATTCTGGAGCACTACACTTAGTAGATGAAATAGTTTATGATCTTTTGGATGATAATAAACTTAGAGAAAAAGAAGAGTTAATAGAATGTTTTAAAGGTAAATACATGGTGGAAGATATTGAAGAAGGGTATAGCGAAATCCATAGCTTAATCCAGGGGAAGATGCTATACACAGAAGATTTATACGAAGATATTGCAATGAATATTGGACAAAAAGAATCTTACATAAAGGCACTGTGTTTGAATATTGTACATGATTGTAATTTAAGATGTAAATACTGCTTTGCTGATGAGGGCGAGTACCATGGTTGTAGAGAAACAATGTCTGCAGAAGTTGGGATGAAAGCGATAGATTTTGTTATAGAAAAATCTGGTCCTAGAAAAAATATTGAGGTGGATTTGTTTGGTGGAGAACCACTTATGGCTTTTGATATAATAAAAGAAATAGTGGAATATGCTAAAGTGCAAGAAAGAATCTATAATAAGAATATAAGATTTACTATGACAACTAATGCTGTATTACTTAACGATGAAATCATGAAATATATGGATGAGAATATGGGGAATATAGTACTTAGCATTGATGGTAGAAAATCTGTTAATGATAAGGTTAGAGTAAGAGTAGATGGAAGCGGTTCATATGATAGAATACTTCCTAATATCAAAAAGATGGTTAATATGAGGGACAAGTCAAAATCTTATTATGTGAGGGGCACCTTTACTAGAGAAAATACTGATTTTTTTGAAGATATTAAGCATATGGCAGAACTAGGGTTTAAAGAAATATCTATAGAACCAGTAGTATTACCACCTGAACACGAACTCTCGCTTAGAGAGGTAGATCTACCAGTTATTTTTGAGCAATATGATAAATTATATAAGGACATGCTTCAAAGATATAAGGATGGAACTCAGTTTAAATTTTATCATTTCAATATAGATTTGCAAGGTGGACCTTGTGTTTATAAAAGAATTTCTGGATGTGGAGCGGGACATGAATATATAGCCGTTACTCCAAAGGGTGATATATATCCTTGCCATCAATTTGTTGGTAATAAAGATTTTATAATGGGCGATATATATAATGGAATGAATAATAAAAAAATGGAACTAGAGTTTAAAGAGGCACACATTTACAACAAACCTACATGTACTAAGTGCTGGGCTAAGTTTTATTGTAGTGGTGGATGTCAAGCAAATAACTTCAATTTTAATGGAGATATGCATATTCCTTATGAACTTGGTTGCAAGATGCAAAAGAAAAGGATTGAATGTGCTATAGCCTTAAAAGCAAAAACATTGGAAAAATAATTACATTTGTCTAATATTGACTAATTTTGTTAATAATAATATAATTGTATTTATGATTAAGTAACAGAGGGGGATAAAGATGAAAAAGAAAAAAAGCACGATACTGTTTATGACCAGTGTTTTAGTTGTTGCGATATTGGCATATACAGGTTTTAAAGGTGTTAAAATTGGAGATTATAGGTTTAAACCATTTACTGAGACAATAAATAAAGGTCTAGATTTACAGGGCGGAATTTCAGTGCTTGAAGAAGTTCAAGGGGGAAAGGTTGATTCAAAAACTTTAGACAGAGCAATTGAACTAATTTCTATGAGAGTTAACAAAATGGGAGTTAGTGAGACACTAGTTGCTAAAGAGGGCAATAATAGAATTAGAATTGAAATACCAGGTAAATTCGAGTCTAAAGAAATTCTTGATACTGTTGCAAAATCAGGAGAACTTAAATTTGTTGGTCCTGATAAAGTGACAATCCTTACTGGTAAAGATGTAAAAGATGCAACTGCATCCATAGGTGAAGGAAATAAACCTGTTATAAATCTTGAACTTAATGAATCTGGAAAGAAAAAATTTGCAGAAGCAACACAGAAATTTTTAGGAAAGCCAATTACTATTTATATGGATGCTGCGGAATTAACTAGTCCTACAGTGCAAGCAGTTATTTCAGATGGTAAGGCTGAAATTTCAGGTAGTAAGACTTTAGAAGAGGCGACAAAGCAAGCTCAAATTATTAAATCAGGAGCATTGCCCGTAACACTAAAAGCTGTTTCTGTAAAAACTGTTGGAGCTACTTTAGGCGCAAGCGCATTACCACTAAGCATGAAGGCTGGAGCTATAGGAATATTATTTATATTGATATTTATGCTTTTATATTATAGAGCACCAGGTATTATTGCAGATATATCACTAATATTATATGTGGTTTTAGTTCTTGGCACATTCTCAGCAATTAATGCAACATTGACACTTGCAGGTATCGCAGGATTCCTACTTACGGTTGGTATGGCAGTAGATGCTAATGTATTAATATTCGAAAGAATAAAAGAAGAGCTTAAAACAGGAAAATCAATAAAATCTTCTGTAGATGCTGGATTTCATAGAGCATTGTCATCTATATTAGATTCAAATATTACAACTATAATTGCTGGTTTAGTTCTTTATACAGTTGGAACAGGTGCAGTTAAGGGATTTGCACTAACACTCATGATTGGTATAGTTTTAAGTGTATTTACAGCACTTACTAGCACTAAATTCTTATTAAAATTAGCTGTCGAAATGGGACTACTTAGTAAAACATCTCATTTCGGCGTGAAGAGGGGGTAAGCATATGCTAAAAATAGTTGAAAAAACTAAATTATGGTTTGCTATGTCTCTATTCATAATTATAATAGGAATGGGATTCATGGTGACAAGAGGTTTAAACTTAGGAATAGATTTTAAAGGTGGTACAATAATTAGTGTAAAAATGAATCAACAATTTGTAAAAGCGGATGTAGATAAAATAATTGACAAACACGCAAAAGGTCAATATTTTTCTAAAACAGTAGATGAGGGTAAAGATTTGGAAATAACCATAAAAAGTGATGCTCTTTCTGCTGAAGAAACAGCAACTATGTTAAAAGAAATTAAGACTCAGTTTAAATCTAGTGAATTAATTTCAGAAAATACAATTGGCGCAGCTGTTGGTAGTGAATTAAAGACAAAAGCAATAATCGGGTTAATTATTGCCGTGATTTGTATGCTGTTATATATCGGCTTAAGATTTGAATTTAAATTCGGAATTGCAGCCATAGTTGCAATATTACATGATGTTTTAATTACTCTTGGGGTATATGTAGTATTCAACATACCAGTAAACGCAACCTTTATAGCGGCTATTCTGACTATAATTGGTTACTCTATCAATGACACTATAGTTGTATTTGATAGAATAAGAGAAAATCAAAAGATTATGAGAAAATCATCTATTGAAGATATTACTAATGTGAGTGTAACACAAACATTAGCAAGATCAATAAATACAGTTGCTACAACACTATTTACTATAGTTGCAGTATTTGTATTTGTACCATCTATAAGAGAACTTAGTGGTCCTTTAATAATAGGAATATTAGTTGGATGCTATTCTTCAATATTTATAGCAAGCCCTGTTTGGGTGCTACTTAAAAAAAGAAAGATAAATGTAAATAAGAAAGTAATAGCTTAATTAGTCTAAATAGATTAAAATTAAAGACATAGAAGTATGATACATTAAGTACTTTTTGTCTTTTTTTTAATTAGTTTTATATTAACTTTGAGGATTTTTTATGTTGAATTGTCTTAGAAACATGAAGGTGAATAATAAGAATTTCATAGATTATAATATGTATAACTCATTTTTATTTAAAGGAATGTAGGCTGCAAGAAATAGAATTGTGAAAGCTATAAATAACAGAGAAAAAAAATGTCCTTTATGTATTTTATACAAAG
>Ga0105047_10011099_pt1 | contig 14651 bp, 9 predicted proteins | sample MAT04_FD_78384 | JGI IMG/M metagenome (GOLD analysis project Ga0105047, IMG submission 78384) | Freshwater microbial communities from Lake Fryxell liftoff mats and glacier meltwater in Antarctica - MAT-04 (megahit assembly) | ecosystem: Environmental > Aquatic > Freshwater > Ice > Liftoff... | reverse complement strand
CGTGGCGCAGCACTCGCCGCAGGCGCCCGCCATCGCGGCCATCATGGCGTGCCCGGCTTTGCCGGAATCTGCTAACTTCGTGCAATGATCGCTCACCTTGCCGCATGCCATCACGCACGCAGAGCATGCGTTCGCACAGTTTTCCCACGCGCTACCACTCTTGCGCATCGGCATGGCCTCCTTCGCGGGCTGGGCGTTTGCTGCAAAGGCAAGTCCGGCAACGCCAGCGGCGGCGGCTCCAAAGGTGGTAATGGCTTCTCTACGATGCATGGGAAATTCCTTTGTGCGCAGGGACGTCGAGGGGGGCTCACGGCTTACTGAGAGTTCAGGCCGGGAAATTCATACTGGCTCACCAGCATCGCCTCGCCGGATGAAGGAGAAGTGAAGGCCCCGTGGCAAAGAATTTAATTCGGCGACCCATGGCTCAGCCCCCTGCCAGCGGATCAACAAGCAAACCCGCTTCCGCTTCCGCTCACTGAAGCCCCGTCTACCCCCGCAGCAGTTTGATGGCGTCGACAAAGGTCGCGGCGATGTGCTGCCTTCGGTGCTTCGAGGCCGAGGTGACGTCCCTTCAGGCGGCCTTTCGCTGTTGCGGTTGGGACTGCGTGCGGACGGGCTCCGCCGCGGGGCGCCCGGTCAGCCAGCCCTGAATGAGGTCGATGCCCAAGTCGTTCGCGGCATGAAGTTGATCTTCTGTCTCCACGCCCTCCAGCAGAACAGTGACATTGCGGCGCTTGGCGTGCTCGACTATACCGCGAACAAGGTGCAGGTCGCCAAAGCGAGGCTTCTCAGGAATGAGGCCCTTGGCGAGCTTGATGTAGTTGGGGCTCAGCTCCTCGATGTAGGACAAGGCGGTATGCCCCGTGCCGAGGTCGTCGAGGGCGACGCCCGCGCCGTTTTCCTGGTAGTGCTCGAGGATGTGCTTGAGATGGGCGATGTCGGGGAATGCTTCGCTCTCGACGACTTCGAAGACGAGGCTGGAGAGGGCAACGCCCACTTCCTGCGCGGCTTCCCAGCACGTCCGGAGGCAGATCTTCGGGTCGTAGATGACCATGGGCAGAAAGTTCACGAAGAGTTTTTCATCGCCCTGCAGTTTGGGGCCGCAAGAGCGGATGGCGTGGGTGCGGGCGATCTGGTCGAACTGGAAGAGCGCCCTGTGGGCGCGGGCAGCATCGACGAGGTCGCCGCCATTCTTGAGCTGTCCGTCGACCTCAGCGCGGGCAAGCGATTCGAAGCCGAAGGTCGAGCGGTCAGAGGCGCGGACGATGGGCTGCAGATGGGCGACGAGGCGCCGCTCGTTGAGAACGCCGGGGAGCCATGCCGAGCGAGCCTGGATGAGGAGGCTGTCGGCGTCGACGGCTTTCCACGGGTCGCATTTGCCCGCACCGTCGAGATACGCGCCGCGAATTGAGGTGCGTTCGATTGGCGAGAGGCCGTTGAGGATTGCTTCGAGGCGCTCGGGCCACTTCGCGCCGTCAATGCGAAAGACGCCAGGTGCGGAGTCATGCATTGGAAGGGCCGCCGACAGTTTGGCTCCGACCACAGGGCTTTCGGACCAGAGGGCGATGCCGCGCGATGGAAGCTCGACTACAGGAAGGCGGCACACGCAGTTGTGGGAAGTACGCTGACAATCGCCCAATCCAGATCTGCAGGTGCTCATGCTGGGACAGATCGGCCATGCCGCGCGGCGACTGTAATCGGCGAGCAACAGTTGGCATCTCAAAGTAATTAACGGTGCGGGGAGGTCCGGTTGGGAAGGGAGGTTTGGCAAGGCCAGTTGGGAAGGCATGTTGAAAGCTAGCGAAGCCAAGGTTCGCCGCTTGCTAGCTTGAAACGCCTGTTGCATACACCTGCGGCAAGGGACTTTGGGCGGCAAGAGCGACCCGTCAGCCGCGCAGAAGTTGGACTGCATTGTCCAAGGTCGCGGCGACGTGCTGCGTACCGCAGGTGCGGATCCGCTCTTGAGCACGGTCGAGGTCGGGTGAGTTCCAGATGCCCACGACAACCTTCATGTCGGCGAAGCGGGCGAGTACGCGTTTACACACGTATCGGGCGTGACTTGTCGCCGCGGGTGGCATGGCGCACACGCAGATGGCAGTGGGCGTGAGCGTCTCCATTTCTTCGAGCACTTCACCCATCAGCGTTCTTGCCGAGACCACTCGGCCCGAGATGCCCTCGAACTTCAAGAGCTGTACCAACATCAGCGCGGTGATCTCATCGGCCTCATCGCGCGCTGGGATGCAAAGGACCATTCTCCCCGCGGCGGTCGGGCCCGCCGCATCAACTGCTGCCGCGGCGGGTTCGCTGGCCTCGGCCTTGGCCTTTGCCGCCTCGGTATGCCGATCGCCCAGCTCCTCGATCAGAGCGCGCAGGCACTGATAGATGAACTGATCCTGCCCGTCCTCAAGACGTCCGGCCTGACGGTCGTGCTCGGCCATCGCCAGAGCAGGCATCAAGACGTCCTGATATAGATCATTTAATGTCTTGCACTTGATATACTCCTGCGTGAAATGGAAAACTTCGTCACAGTCGCCCGCGAGAAAGCGCTGATACACCTTGGCTTCTGGCGGCAAGCTTGGCCCATCACCCAGCAGCACGCTGAGGAACCCTAATCTGGGGACGTATCGGCCCATGACGACGAGGCACACGGTCAGCGGCGTGGCCATGATCAGGCCGATCGGACCCCATAGCCAACCCCAGAAGACGGCTGCGACCATCACGGCCATTGGCGAGATACCGGTGCGCGAACCGTAGAGCCAGGGCTCGATGAGGTTGTTGCTGATGAGCTCCAGCAGAACGAAGAGCCCGATGATGATCAGTGGCCTGTTCCACGAGTCGAACACGGCCAGCGACATCGCGATCGGCAGGGCGGCGCCGACCCAAGGCCCCACATAGGGAACGTAGCGCACGAGTCCTGCCAGCACGCCGAAGAGAATGGCGTTGGGCACACCCATGATCCACAGGCCGATGCCCACGGTCAGACCGTAGCTGCTGTTGACGATCAGCAGCATGAGCAGGTACCGGCTGACGCGCGAGGCACCCTCGTCCATGGCTTGCGTGGTGGTGGTCAGGCGGCCGGTGCCGATCAGATAGACCATGCGGTCGCGCAGATCTTCGCGGTAGAGAAGAATCAGAACCACGAAGACGATCACGATGCCGATCGTCGTCAGCGGGCTCAGCATCGATGCGAACGAGCCGAGGACAAACTCGATGATCCGCACCGGCTTCTCGACAATCTGCACGGGCACGGGACGGGCTGCGGGCTCTGTCGAGGCCGGATCCGTCGCATCTGTGGCATTAGTCCGGGCCGTCGGAGCTTGGCCGTCGCGTGGTGCGGCCTCTTCCGGTGGTGCGCCAGCAGGTTGGCTGCTCGCTTTCGACATCTCGGCGCTGATCTGTTGCAGCGAGTCGCTGGCTCGGCCGAGCGTGCTGGTCATCTGCGACTGCGCGGAGGTGAGCTTCTGGCGAATGTTGTCGCGGTACTGCGGCAGATTCTCGGCGAGCTCAAGCGCTTGACTGGCCATCACCCAGCCCAGGGTCGCGACGACCAGCAGCGCCAGGGTAGAGACGGAGAAGACCGAGAACGTCCTACCGAGCCCGAGTTTGACCAGCCGCCGCACGAGCGGCGCAAGAAGGAAACTGAGCAGAACCGCCAGCGCAACGGGGATCAGCACCGGCCCGGCAAGGTAGAGCACCGCGACGACTACTGCCACGCTGATGACAACCACGAGGCGCGATGCGCGGGGGGCTGGCGGCGGCGGACGCACTTGGGGTGTATTTGGCCCTCGGCTCTTGGCGCTTTCCGTAGCGTTCGGGTTGTCAGATGCCATCTAGTCGCACCCCTGCCATTGCCGCGGAGGAGGTGTCTTCGCGTTGAAAGCGGGCTCTATAGATGATCTGGTCATGACTCACTGCACAGCTCGTGACGGCAACCGCGCTGACAGCACGTCGGTTCGCTCCTGCCATCTCATTATGCGCAGAGCGGATGAAGAGTGGGTGAAACCGAGGTGAGAAGCATGCTCTGCCGCCGCCGCGAAAGGGCATCGAGCGGCGATCGCGGAGGGCTTGGCTTAGGACATCGACTTCGGCCCATCGACTTCGATGGCGCTCGCACTCGCGGCCGCCGGAAAGCGCAACAGCAGCAGAGAGTGACCCACGACCAGCAGTGTGCCGCCCTCGTGGCCGACAACGCCAAGCCAGAGCGGCAGCGGGTGGCCTGATGCGCTGGCGGCCAGCACGCTGATGGCCATGAGCACGATCAGACCGATCGCCAGCGAGAGATTGATGATGACAGTTCGCCGGGCAGCGCGGGCGAGGCCGAGGGCCCAGGGAATAAGCGCGACATTCTCGCGCACCAGCACAATATCGGCCGATTCCATCGCGACTTGGCTGCCCAGTCGGCCCATGGCCATGCTCACATCCGCCGCGGCGAGGCCGGGAGCATCGTTGACACCATCGCCCACCAGCATGACGGCTCCGTGCGCTTGCCGCAGCGTATCAAGATGCGTGACCTTGTCTTGCGGCGCAAGCTCGGCATGAAAAGCGTCGAGCCCGATGGATTGTGCGATGTGGCCCGCGGTGGTGCGGTTGTCGCCCGAGAGCATGACGATGGGGCGCACGTTCATGGCGTGCAAGCTCTTGATGAGCGCGGCCGCGCCGGGGCGCAGCACATCACCGAAGATCATGACGGCGGGAGGCGTGTCACCGGCGATGAGAATGGCGATGTGGCCTTGGGCCTGCGCTTCGGCCAGCACGCCGCGGGCTTTAGCCCGGAGTTCGGGGGCGATGGCGGATTCGGTAAAGCGTGGGCTGCCGATGAGGTAGGTTTTGCCAGCGATGGTGCCTTGGATGCCCCCGCCGATGGTGGTGCGGACATCGGAGGCGACCGGCGGGGTGGTCGGGGAGGCGGCATTCAGATTAGCAGGAAGGTCTTTGGCGGCGGCGATGATGGCGGTAGCGATAGGGTGGGTGGAGTGGGCTTCGATCGCCGCGGCGGCGGCGAGAAGCTCGTGCTCATCACAGTCGCCAAGGGCGGTGATGGCCAGCAGGCGGGGGGTTCCGGCGGTGAGGGTGCCGGTCTTGTCCATGGCGCAGCAGCGGATGGTGGCGAGCCGCATGATGGCCTGCCCGCCTTTGAAGAGCACACCGGCGCGAGCGCTGCGGGCGATGGCGGCCAGTGATGCCGTGGGAGTGGCGATGATGAGCGCGCACGGCGAGGCGACGATGAGCAGCGTGATGGCAGTGAAGATGGACTCGTGCCAGGTTCGGTCGAGCGCGAAGCGCCAAAGCAGCAGCACGATGATGGAAGAGCCGAGCACGGCCAGCGAGTAGGGCTGCGAGAGGCGGTCGATCATCTGCTCGATGGGCTGGCGCTGGGCTTGTGCGCTGGTGACCATGGCGATGATGCGCTGGAGGGCGGAGTCCGCCGCGGGCCGGGTGACTTGCATGATGAGCATGTCGCCGGCGTTGATGGTTCCCGATGAGAGTGAGGAGTTGAGCTTGATGTGGCGCGGCATGGGCTCACCGGTGAGGGTGGCCTCATCGACAAAGCCGTCGGTGCTCAGCGAGGTGCCATCGGCGGGGATGCTCTCACCTTTGCGGATGCGGACGATATCGGTCGGTGCAAGGTCGGCGGGCGCGACGGGCTGCCATTGGTGCTCGGACGCCGTTGATGGGTCATCACTGCCGGTAAAGCGTTCGGCGCGGGCGGGCATGAGGGCCGCGAGTGCGGTGATCTCGCGCTTGGTGCGCGCTTCGGCCATGTCCTCGAGTGCGCCGGAGAGTACGAAGAGAAAGAGCAGCAGTGCGCCTTCGCGGGGCTCGCCGAGCGCTGCCGCGGCGACGGCGCCGAGCACCATGAGCACATCGATATCGAAGGTTCGGGCGGCGAGCGCGGCCCAAGCGGCTTGTGCGCCGTAGTAGAGTCCGATAGCTAGTGAGAGGGAAGCGGGCACCCACATGGCCCAGTTGATGGCGTGCTCGGCGGGTGGTGGCAGGAGGAGCGGCGCGATGTAGGCGACGATGAGGAGGGCGGCGGCGAGCGCGCAGGCGGCGAGTTGGCGCAGGTGGGGGGCGGAGTGCCACGGTGCCAGATTGCCGGAGGGCCGGATGCTCAAATGAGGAGGGGGAGGGGGAGGGACGTGCAGAGGAAAGGGGTACAGAAGATGCTAGTCGGGGGCGGTGGGAGGGGGCTCTATAATCATGAGATGATTGGCTGGCGTGGTACTCGCTCGCTTGCCGATAGCAGAAGTACGAAAGGTGTGTATGCCATGCAGATGACTCGGCACATCCTGCGAATCTCCGGTCCGCCGATGCGAGGCGGGCGGCCGACGCTTACCGGCGTTGGGTCGGTCATGGCCTTGATCGGTTCGGCGGCCCGCGAAGCAACATCTATGCGGTTCCGTCATGCCAGCAAGGTCCGGGGCCGTGGCCCGGATTGGCTGCGCGAGGCCACAGACCTCAACCCGGTGGGCATTCAAGATGCGGGCGATCACTCCAAGATCGTTATCATCGATGCGCCAGCACTGGGAGTGGCTGCTACCGAAATGTACGAGAACAAAGGCCTTTTCGATAGTTTCCCCAGCGTGCACGAAACCGCGCTTGACGTACTAAGCCAAACCGTTGGCGTAATCGCGGCCCGTGATCCTGCCAGCGAGTGGTACGACACAGACCTACTTAAGCGCATGGAGAAGTTTCGCCCCCTGCTCAAGCGGCAGGGTGCCAGCGGTATCGGACTGGCCACGCTCAACGGCGCCGGTATCGAAACTCTTCCCACGGCGACCATTGATCAAGCCACCATCGACGCCGCGGCGTCGTTGCATCGTCAATCGCCCAAGGAGCGACGTGTGCGGATTTCGGGCAAGCTCGACATGCTCCGTGACAGCGATCGAGCGTTTGACCTCTTGCTCGCCGATGGCACGCGGATACGCGGCGTGTGGGAAGATGACCTCGGTGCAATCATCCAACTGCTCCGCAAGCAAGTGGTGGTCGACGCGCTCGCGGTCTTCCGCCCTTCCGGTTCGCTGCTGCGGATCGAAGCGGGTGGCATGGAAGAGGCGGCGGATGAAGACTTGTACTTCTCCAAGATGCCTAAGCCCGCCCCGAACCGGATGGATCTTCGCGCCTTGCATCAGACCCAGGCAGCTCATACCGGCCTATCGGCCATTTACGGCAAGTGGCCGGGCGCTGAGAGCGAAGCGCAGTTGCTCGCCGCGCTGAAGGACCTTGACTAACACACTTGGGAAGCGCGCATGGCCGACCATCCCCTGCATCTGCTCGACACCAACGTGGTGGTGGCATTGATGCGCGCAAATGCGTTAGGCCAGCACATCGATGAAACTTACAAGCCCAGACAAGCCAAGTTCAAGCCGATCATCTCTGTCGTGAGCGTTGGCGAGATGTTGTCGCTTGCTCGCCAGTTTGGTTGGGGCGCCAAGAAGACCGCCGAGATAGGAAAGCTCGTCGAGAACCTCGTCGTCGAAGATATCGATACTCCAGAAATTCTCGCCGCCTACGCCGAGATCGACCACGCAAGCCGCAATGCTGGTCGCAAAATGGGCAAGAACGATGTGTGGATCGCCGCGACTGCGAAGGTTGCGGGCGCGATGCTGTTGACTACGGACAAGGACTTCGACCACCTTCGTGGCAGTTCTTCACTCCACAAAGCAGGTATGCCAGTGATCGGCGTGACTTGGATCGATCCGGAGCTGCGAGGTACGAGGTAATAGGCCATCTCCGGGCTTCCGCTGCGCGCTTGGCAGCGGCATGCAGCCCGTCGTCTCTTCGTGACGCGGCGCCGAGCTCCATAAGCCGGCCCATCTACTCAGCCGTCGCGCCGTGCAGCGGCGCCAGTTGGTCCGCAAGGCAATCGCGCGAGACGATGTAGATGTATTCCTTGTTCGTCAGGTGGCTGATCTTGCCGACCTTCGCGCCCTGCGGGTTGTAGATGCCGATCTGTGCGCCGACGTAACGCTTGAAGTCGTTTTCGATCGTGGTGACCTTGCCCTGACCGCCCCAAAGCTCTGAGAGCATGGCCTCCATCTCGGCCTTGGCCAGATAGCCCTCGTTGTTGAACGAGACGATGAGTACCCGCGCGCGAATAGTGCTGAGCAGCCGACGCATGATGCCGGCGAACTGCGGCCGCGAGTTGAAGGTGCTTTGCCGCTGCCGCACATCGATACGCTTGCAGGCGATGCCGTAGACCTCGGGCTTATCCCAGCGTACCAGCGATTCCCAGGCGTGATAGTTGCCCAAGTACGAATGCTGGTTGTAAGGCGGGTCGATGTAGGCGATGTCGGCCTCCAGCGCCGCGGCGGCATCGAGCGCATCCAGGCATGTGGCCTGCCCCTTGCCGTGCTGCGCGCGGCTCAGCACATCGGGCACGCGCAGTTCGATGTCGTTGTGCGCGCGCGGCGCCCAGGTTTTGAGATACGCCATCTGCAGACCGGTGGTAGAGTCCACGCGGTCGGCCGCTTCCATCAGCGCGACGAGCATCACCGCTTCGAGTTCGGGGGCAAGTGCCTTGGCGGCGATGGCCTCGCGGATCGCATCGATGCGCGCGCCGTTCTTGGGTTGGAAGAAGCGCGACTGCACGCAGAAGGTATCAGTGAAGTAGCCCGGCTCACCTTTGAGTGCGTTGAACTCGCGCGTGAGCTTGCTGGCATCATCAAGGACATCCTGGGCATCGGCCTGCACATAGCAGCGGGCAAGTGTGGCCGCGTAGGCGTTGTGATCGTTGGAGAGCACGCGGTACCCGGCGCGTTTGAGCGCATGGCCGACGCGGGAGGTGCCGGAAAAGAGATCGATGACCGAATGTTCACGCTCCGCAATCTGCCCAGTACCCGAAGCGCGGCGGACCGCCTCAAGGATGATGGGAATGAGTGTTCGCTTGGAGCCGATGTACTTAATCAAGGTGTGCGCCCCCGCCAGCCCATCCCATGCCGCGTTCGCTCAAATAATCAGGACAGAATGCCCATGCGAAACCAGATGGGGGCCGAATGGGCATCGGCAAGAGTGTACGGCCGGCCAGGGTTTTGCGCTGTGCTCTGCCCGTGGCCCGCGGGGCGATTCGCGCGGCGAAAAATTACTGTTTCGCCTATACTTGGCTGTGCATCTCAGCGGCCTGCTGGGGCCAACTTTTGGCCTCTGATTTTCGGCCGCCGAGCGCGCGTGAAGGAAGGTTTCATTTGCCCGAATCCAACGCCACCAATGCCACTAATGGCTCTCCGAAAAGCACTGAGTCTGCAACCAGCAGCGGTGCTGGGACCAGCAGCGGCTCTGGCAAAAGCACCGGCGGCGGCGGCAAGGCGGCGGTGAAGAGCTCGCCGCGGCCAATTGAGGTGGTGGCCGGCGGCAACGGCCCAGCGAATATGCAGGCCAATGTGGAGGCGACGGGCTCGGGCAATGCGGCTCCGCAATCGGCGGACTACGGAGCCGATCAGATTCAGGTGCTCGAAGGGCTGGAGGCAGTGCGCAAGCGGCCCGGCATGTATATCGGCGGCACGGGCATTGGCCCGCTGCACCACTTGGTTTACGAAGTGGTAGATAACTCTATTGATGAGGCGATGGCGGGGTTTGCCTCCGCGGTTTGGGTGACGATTCATGCCGATGGGGCGTGCAGCGTGCTGGACAATGGCCGCGGCATTCCGGTAGAGCCCAAAAAGCACGAGAACCCGCAGTACGACGGCAAGCCAGCGGTAGAGATTGCCATGACGGTGCTGCACGCTGGCGGCAAGTTTGGGCAGGAGGGCTCAGCCTATAAGGTTTCGGGCGGGTTGCACGGGGTGGGCGTGTCGTGCGTCAATGCGCTGAGCGAGTATCTCGAGGCGGAGATTTATCGCGGCGGCAAGGTGCATCGCATTGGCTTTGAGCGCGGCAAGACGGCCAAGCCGATTGCTGTGGTGGGCACGATCGACAGCGATGCGGTGATCAAGACGGGCACCAAGGTGACGTTTCTGCCCGACTCGCAGATCTTCCCGGATACTCGCTTTGATTTTGCGACGCTGCAACATCGGCTGCGCGAGCTGGCGTTCTTGAACCCCGGCGTCAACATCACGCTGGTCGATGAGCGCGTGGATGCCGATGGGCGCGCGCGGACGGAGACGTTTTGCGCTAAGGATGGCCTGCTTGAGTATGTGCAGCACCTGATGCAGGGCAAGCAGGCGGTGACATCCGCCGCGCACATGAAGATGACCAGCGGCGAGATCTTCTGCGAAGTTGCGCTGCAGTTTCATGATGGGTACAACGAGCAGTTGTTGTGCTTTACCAACAACATCTTCAACAAGGATGGTGGCACTCACGCGCAGGGCTTCAAGACGGCGCTCACGCGCACGCTCAACTCCTATGCCAAGCGGGTGGGGCTGCTCAAGGACAATCAGACACCGCCAACGGGCGAGGATTTGCGCGAGGGCATCATCGCGATCATCTCGGTGAAGATACCGAACCCCACGTTCAACAATCAGCCCAAGGAGCGGCTGCTGAACCCGGAGATTGAATCGGCGGTCTCGTCGATCGTCGGCGAGAAGCTGGAGCAGTGGCTGGAGGAGAACCCGTCGCAGGCCAAGCAGCTCGTCAGCAAGGGCATTCGCGCTGCCGAAGCGCGCGAGGCAGCCCGCAAGGCGCGTGAGATGATGCGTCGCAAGAACGCGCTCGATGGTGGCAGCATGCCTGCCAAGCTGCGCGACTGCAAGACGCGCGATGTTGAGCGCTCGGAGATGTTCATCGTCGAGGGTGATTCGGCAGGTGGAACGGCTACGCAGGGGCGCGATGTTGAGACACAGGCGATTTTGCCGCTCAAGGGCAAGATCATCAACGTGGAGAAGGCCAAGCTTGACAAGGTGCTGGGCTTTGAGGAGATTCGGGTACTGATCTCGGCCCTGCGCTGCGGCATCGGCGAGGAGTTTGATGTCAGCAAGATTCGCTATGGGCGGATCATCATCATGACGGATGCCGATGTGGATGGCTCGCACATCCGCACGCTGCTGCTGACGTTCTTCTTTCGGCAAATGCCCGAGCTGATCCGCCGCGGCATGATCTTCTGTGCGCAGCCGCCGCTGTATCAGATGAAGTTTGGCAGTGGCAAGCGCGCCAAAGTGCAGTATGTGGTGGATGCCGGGCAGCTCAATGGCGTGTTGACCGAGCAGGGGCTTTCGCGGGCGCGACTGATTGTGCGCGATCTGGACAAGATTGATCGGGCCAATCGTGCGCCGGTGCTGCGGACGGTGGCTGGCGATGAGCTGCGCCGGCTGGTCAGGTTGCTGCAGCGGCTCGATGAGTTGGTTTCAGTCTCTCAGCGGCGCGGCATCAAATTTGGCGAGCTGCTCGAATCGCGCCGGCACGACCCAGAACTGAAGCCAAGTGACACGCGCCAAGGGCGGCTGCCGCTCTATCGCCTGACGTGGGTTGGCGGCGAACGCTTCGCGTGGAGCATGGAGCAGGCGCGCGAGATGATCCACGAGCGCAAGCTGCGGGTGACGGACAACCCCGAAGCGGCGAGTACTAAAATTGTGGAGGGCAATGGGGTCGCCTCCGGCGAGATGCCTTCAGCGATTGGTGGGCCAGCAGTGCTGGGAGGGGCAGGAGTGGCCGTGATAGGCATACCCGGTTCGCTCAAGGAGATGCACGAGAACCGCGAGCTGGAGAAGTTGTTCGAGCAGCTTGCGCACTTTGGCTGCCCGATTGAGGATTACGCGCTCACGCAGGAGGAGGCCGTGACGGGTGACAAGCTGCCAAGCAAGTACGCCTGGGAGCTGGTGACCGAGGCCGAAACGGTGAAGGAAGAGGCCGAAGCTGAAGCCGCCGAAGCAGCGGCGGCAGCGCAAGAAGACGCCGCGGGCGGGCTGGGCGATGAGGATGGCACGTCAGCCGCGCAGCGGCGTGCGGACAGCAAGTTCATCGATGCGGTGAATCTGCCCGATGTGCTGGCGACGCTGCACACCGTGGGCAAGCGCGGCATGGAAGTAAAGCGTTTCAAGGGTTTGGGCGAGATGAATGCCGATGAGCTGCGCATGACCACGCTTGACCCCGAGCTGCGGACGATGCTGCGGATAAGCTGGGATGTGGCCAGCGAGGCGGAGCGACTCTTCAGCATTCTCATGGGTGAGAATGTTGAGGAGCGGCGCAAGTTTATTGAAGAGCACGCACTTGAAGTGAAGAATCTGGACGTGTAGTAAAAGTGTTGAGGTATGAAGAGTGTCAGATGAATACGTTGGATTGATCAGTCGCAATCCACTAGACATTGATATCACGCAAATAGACCATTTGGCGATTTTTCCCCAAGGACCATCCGATGCCCCTTCGCACTGTGTATCAGGCCAAGATTGACCAGCTTCAGATCCTCGATGAGGATGGCAACTTCGACAGCAAGCTGGCCCCGGCCGGTGCGCCGGGCGTGCTGACTGATGAGCAGGCAACGTTCCTGCTCGATCAGATGATTCAGTGCCGCCGGCTCGATGAGATCGCCTTTACCTTGCAGCGTTCGGGGCGCATGTACACCTATCCGCAGAATCGCGGGCAGGAGGCCGCAGCGTTGGGCTCGGGCTTCGCCATGCGTAAGGGCACGGATTGGCTGGTGCCTTGTTATCGCGAGAACGCCGCGTTGTTCCTGCACGGGCTGCCGATGCACCTCATCTTCCTGCACTGGATGGGTGATGAGCGGGGCAATGCCATTCCGCAGGATGTGAACATCACGCCGATTGCCATCCCCATCGGCACACAAATGCTGCACGCCACGGGCATGGCGTGGGCCTTCAAGCAGCGCAAGGAGGACAAGGTGGCCATCACGTACTTTGGTGATGGTGCGACCTCGGAGGGTGACTTCCACGAGGCGATGAACTTTGCGACGGTGTTCAACTTGCCGGTGATCTTCTTCTGTCAGAATAACCAGTGGGCGATTTCGGTGCCGCGGGAACAGCAGATGAACAGCGAGACGGTAACGCAGAAGGGGATTGCGTATGGGGCCACGTGCGTACAGGTTGATGGCAACGACATCTTTGCCGTGTACAAGGCGACGTTTGAGGCGCGTGAGCGTGCGCGCCAGGGTGGCGGCGTGACGCTGATTGAGGCCGTGACATATCGCCTCGGCGATCACACCACAGCCGATGATGCGCGGCGGTATCGTGACGATCAGGAGTTAGAGTCGTGGAAGGCGAAGGACCCGATGATTCGCCTGCGCAAGTATCTGGTGGCCAAGGGATTGTGGGACGAAGGCAAGCAGCAGGCGTCAGAGGAGAGGGCCAAGGTGCTGGTGGCTGATGTGGTGCGCCAGGCCGAGGGCATTGAGGCCCCCAGCACGGACGAGATGTTCAACTCGCTCTACGCGACGATTCCAGAAGATCTGCGGCGTCAGCGTGACACGATGCGCACGCACTCGCTCGGACAGGAGCCGAGCCAGGTGGGTTTGCAGCGCTAACCAATGAGATGTTGCAAGTTGGGCGTGGATTAGGGCTACATGGGGCCACGTTCTGTGCGCGCAGCAGTGGTGTGGCGCCCAAAGAATGTGGGCCGCTTGTGTCTCGGGTAGTTGGCGAGCAAACTTTTACTTGCCTAGGACAAGGGTGCCAGCCATGATGTCGTGCAGGCCTTGCTTCTTGGCGGTGAAGGCGGCCATGATGAAGCCGATGTAGAGGATGAGGGCGGAGATTATCTTGCCGCCGGTTCTGCCAAGGGCGCGAAGGAACGAGATGCGCTCGCCGTAGAGATCGACAACGGTGAGGCCCATGACCTTTTTGCCGAGCGTCGCTTGCCAGGATGAGGACTCCATTCCCGCGTAGTAGATGAAGAAAAGCGCTATGTTGCCCAAGCTGAGCAAGAGCTCGGTCTGGCCGAACTCGCCGGCCGTTTGCTGGTAGCCAAAGGCCACCGCGGCCAGAGTAAAGACGATGTAGAGGAGAATGCTATCGATGAGAATCGCCAGGAAACGCTTGAGAAAACTTGCATAGCTCATCGAGAACCTCCAAATTAGGGAAATGGACTCCGCTGGCTGGAATATAGGGAGGAGGTAGTCGCGAGCCCAATGGTGTCGGGGGTTAAATGGGATGTCAGGTGCTTCTGGGGGAACACCTAGGTAGGCGTCGGAACGGGAGATTGTGGGATGGCCTAGGGCAGATCACCCGGTGTGGCCGGGGGGGAGACGTACAGATTGCGCGGGGGAACGGTTCTGGCCAACAGGCGCTTGGCTTTGGGCAAGGGCGCCGTGGGCGTGGCACAAGGCGATCCGATACCCTTGCCATGAGTACAGGCCAGAACGATCTCGCGGCGACCATGCATCAAGAAATTCCATTATCGAAGCCAGACATCACTCAGTTGGAGATTGATGCGGTGATGGGCGCGCTGCTGAGTGATCGGCTCTCGATTGGGCCATTGCAGGAGCAGTTCGAGCATCTGGTGGCCAATCGCACCGATCGCGAGCATGCGGTGGCGTGCTCCAGTGGTACGGCCGGGCTGCACATGGCCCTGCTGGCACTTGGCATCGGCCCGGGTGATGAGGTCATTACCACGCCGTTCAGCTTCATTGCCTCGGCAAACTGCATCTTGTATGTGGGCGCCAAGCCGGTGTTTGTGGACATCTGCCCGCGCACGCTGAACATGGACCCCGAGAAGGTCAAGGCGGCGCTGACGCCGCGAACCAAGGCCATTTTGGCCGTGGAGACCTT
>Ga0105047_10011098_pt1 | contig 14652 bp, 11 predicted proteins | sample MAT04_FD_78384 | JGI IMG/M metagenome (GOLD analysis project Ga0105047, IMG submission 78384) | Freshwater microbial communities from Lake Fryxell liftoff mats and glacier meltwater in Antarctica - MAT-04 (megahit assembly) | ecosystem: Environmental > Aquatic > Freshwater > Ice > Liftoff... | reverse complement strand
GCTGCCGTCGAGCAACTGCTCGCCCTGCCCGGCGTGTTCGGGGCGCGCATGACCGGCGGCGGCTTCGGCGGCTGCGTGGTCGCGCTCACCGAGCCAGCGGCGCTCCGGGCGGGTTGGGTGGTGCGCGCCGTCGGCGGGGCAGCCGTGGTCGCTCGCTAGTCTCGGCGCCCCACGGGAGACGGGAAACACATGACGGTGCACACTCTGGTCGATGGGCTCCACTTCGGCGAGGGCCCGCGGTGGCATCAGGGCAAGCTGTGGTTCAGCGACTTCTACGACCATGCAGTGAAGACCGTCACCCTCGACGGCACCCTCGAGGTGAAGCTCACCGTCGAGGGGCAGCCGAGCGGGCTGGGTTGGATGCCCGACGGCCGCCTGCTCGTGGTGTCGATGACCGACCGGCTGCTGTTGCGGCTCGAACACGACTCGCTGGTGGTGCACGCCGACCTGTCGGAGGTGGCCACGTTCCACTGCAACGACATGGTGGTCGACGCCAGGGGTCGCGCGTACGTGGGCAACTTCGGCTTCGACCTCGATGCAGCGGTGAGCTCCGGTGACTTCGCCGGCGCTCTCGCCGCTTACGAGGGCGCCAGCATCGCCAGGGTCGACCCCGACGGCAGTGTGCACGTCGCTGCAACCGGCATGCGGTTCCCCAACGGCACCGTCATCACCCCGGACGGCGCGACGATGGTGGTCGGCGAGAGCCTGGGGCGCCGGCTCACAGCGTTCGACGTGGCCCCCGACGGCTCGCTGAGCAACCAACGGGTGTGGGCAGCGCTCGACGATGTGGTGCCCGACGGCATCTGTCTCGACGCCGAGGGCGCCATCTGGGTGGCCGACGCCGGCAGCCCGCGATGCGTACGGGTACGCGAGGGTGGCGAGGTGCTGCAGGATGTGGCCACCGGCCAAACGTGCTACGCGTGCATGCTGGGCGGGCCCGACGGGCGCACCCTGTTCATGGTGACCGCCGAGTTCTCCGACGCCGAACGCGCCAGCGTGCAGCGCACGGGAGCCATCGTCGTCACGCAGGTGGAAGTCGGCCACGCCGGCCTGCCGTGACCGGTGGCCCTAGGCGTCAGCCGAGAACCGTGGCTCAGCCGAGCAGCTTGGCTCAGCCGAGCAGCTTGGCCTTCTGCGAGTCGAACTCTTCCTGCGTGATGGTGCCTCGCTGCAGCAACCCCTCGAGGCGCTCGAGCTGGTCGGCCACGTCGCCGCCGGCGACGGGTGCCTGGCGGCCGTAGCTCGCACGGCGCTGGATGAGCTCGTCGACCTGGGAGTGCACCAAGTTCTGCACCTTGTCGGGGCGACGGATGTCGGTGAACCGCTGCTGGCCGTCCTCGCCACCCGACTCGATGAGCAGGTCACCGGCGCCGAGCATGCGCTCGAACACGCTCTGGCTGAAGTTGACGTTGTTCACTCGTTCGAGCGGAATCTCGATGCCACTCTTCGCGACGACCCCGGCGCGGAAGATGAGCCGCTGCGACGTGATCACGAAGTTGGTGGTGAGCCACTTCAGGTAGCGCCCCACGAGCCACAGCGCCGTGATGACCAGCAGCGCCAACACGATGATGCCGCCGACCTTGCGCCCATTGCTGCCCTCATCAGTCTGGGTGAGCACGACGATACCCAGCACGATGCTGCCCAGCAGTGCCGCTGCCGGCTCGGCGAAGAACCACCAGTGCGGGTGCATGTCGAGCGCGATGGTCTCGTTGTCGTTGAGGTTCTTCTTCGGGTACGTCATGCTCGAACTGTAGCGCTCGGCCCAGCAGCGGCCGGGCAACTGTGTGGCACCCAACCTCTATCGTGAGGCCGTGCCCACCCACCCGCTGCTGCACGGCCTCGATGCCGAACAACGCGAGGCCGTTACCACCTCCGCGGCTCCGTTGGCCATCGTCGCAGCGGCAGGCTCGGGCAAGACCACCGTGCTCACCCGCCGCATCGCCTACCGGGTGGCGCAGGGCACTGCCACGCCGCAGCACGTGCTGGCGCTCACGTTCACCCGCGATGCTGCGGCCGAGCTCAAGCGTCGCCTGCGCAGGCTCGACATTCGCGAGCCCATCGAGGCCGGCACGTTCCACGGCGTCGCGTTGCGGTTGTTGCGCGATCGTGCACTCGCCAACAACACTGCCCCACCGCAGGTGGCCAACGATCGATTGCGGCTGGCGCGCGAGATCATCAGCGAGCTGAAGCTGCCCTCCGAGGCCTACGGCGCCCTGGCCGACCTCGACTGGGCCAAGGCACGCCTGGTGCCGCCCGACCGCTACGAGGGGGCGATTCGCATCACCCGCCGGCGCAGTTCGCTACCACCCGCCAGGTTCAGCGAGTTCGTTGCCGCGTACGAGCGGCTCAAGCGGCGCCGAGGCGTGGTCGACTTCGACGATCTGCTGGTGCACACATTGCAGGCGTTGGCCACCGATCGCGCGTGGGCCGACGGGGTGCAGTGGCGCTACCGCCACTTCTTCGTCGACGAGGCGCAAGACCTCAACCCGCTGCAACACGCGGTGCTCGAAGGGCTACGCGGCGGTCGCCCCGACCTGTGCCTCGTCGGCGACCCGCGCCAGGCCATCTACGGCTGGAACGGCGCCGACCCCACCACATTGGCGGAGGTCGAGTTGCGGTACCCGGGGGTCACTGTTGTGCACCTCACCTCCAACTACCGCTGCTCACCCCAGGTCGTGCGCGCCGGGGCGGCGGCGCTGTCGGCCAGCGGCCAATCCGACACCACGCAGAGCCGCCAACCCGGCGCGGCCACAGTGGCCGTGCAGCAATGCGCCGACGAACACGCAGAGGCCTTGGCCATTGCCCGCCATCTACGCGGGCTACTGCACCACCACCGCGGGCGCGACCTCGCTGTTTTGGCCCGCACCAACGAGCAGCTCTCCGTGCTGCAGAGCGTGCTCACCAGCTTCGGCATCGACACCGAGCGCAGCAGCGGCCGGTCGCCGCTGGAGGTTGCGCTGCGAGGGGCGTACCGCTGCACGAGCCGCGAGCAGCTGGCCCAATGGGTCGACACCTCGTTCGATCAGCCCGACGATCTGCTCCGGCGGGTAGCGGAAGCGGCCGACCGCTTCCTCAGCTCGGGCGAGCCGGGCAGCTTTCGCGCATGGGTCGAGCTGCGCGATCCATTCGACGACATCGACCCGATCGACGATCGCGAGGCCGTCGCGCTCCTCACCTTCCACGCCGCAAAGGGGCGGGAATGGTGGGGTGTGGTCATCACTGGCGTCGAAGACGGGCTGGTGCCGCACAGTGCTGCTTCCTCACAGGCGCAGCTGGCCGAGGAAGCTCGGCTGTTCTACGTGGCCATCACCCGCGCCGCGCAGCACGTACTCATCACGCACTGCGCGCAACGCCAACAACGCAGCGCGGCGCCCAGTCGATGGTTGCAGGCAGTCGTCGACAGCACCGCCGACGACAAGCCCGCACCGCCGCCACCACGCCCCGTTCCGACGCCCGACCCGTTGGCGCCCTTTCGCGAGTGGCGCGCCGCGGTCGCTCGCGCAGCGGGCCAGCCCGAGGCAGCTGTGTGCACCGACCGCGTGCTGCGATCACTGGCCGACTCCCCACCGGCCGACCCTGCCGAACTCGCGCGGCGGCTCGGCATCACCGCAACCGCCGCGGCTCGCCTACGCCCCTTGCCCGCCTGACGCTTCCTGCTCGGAACGCACGGCCATGAGCCGTTGGAAGATCTCCGGGTTCATCGAGATGAACAGGCCCTCGGCCTCGGCGCACAGCCGGTCGTCGGCCACCGTGCGCAACTCGCCGACGGTGAAGATCTTCCGGCCCTCGACGCGGTCGATGTCGCCGACGAAGCGAAGTGGCTGGTGCAGCGGCGTGGGCGAGCGGTACTGCACGATCAGGCGGGCAGTCATGCCCGGGCGGCCCGACATGCCTTGCGCCAAGCCCAGCACCTCGTCGAACGAGGCGGCGATGAACCCACCGTGCACGCACCCGGGCGGGCCTTCGTACGCCGCACCGAAGGTGGCATGGGCAGTGACTTTCGTGCCGTCTGCCTGCAGCACCAGCGGTGGCGCCAGCGGGTTGAGCGGCCCCACGACGGGGCTGTGATCGATGAAGATGTGCTCCTGGTAGTTGGCCAGCGACCCTTCCGCCTCTTCGTACGGGCGATCGTGAGCGGCACCGGCCAACAGCGCCACTGCCTGCTGCACCAGGTGGCTCGCGCTGACGAACGCGTCGGAGTTGGCGGTGCTCGACGCCAGCTCGTCGATGATGGCTCGACACGCATCGGCCAGCTCCGCTCGCGAGTCGCCTGAGAGTCGGTCGCGTTGCCCCTCGGTGATCACGCCAGGTCCACGATGACCGGCGCGTGGTCCGACGGCGAGGTGCCCTTGCGTGCATTGCGGTCGACCACTGCGAAGTTGCAACGAGCGGCCACGGAGGCAGTGCCCAGCACCAGGTCGATGCGCAGGCCGCGGCCCATGTGGAAGTCGCCGGCGCGGTAGTCCCACCAGCTGTAGAGCTTGCCCTCAGGGTGGTGCTGTCGGAACAGGTCGGTGAAGCCCCACTGGCAAAGCGCCTCGAGTTCGGCGCGCTCGGCAGGGCTCACGTGCGTGGCGCCGACGAGTTTCTTCGGGTCGTACACGTCGAGGTCGGTGGGCGCGATGTTGAAGTCGCCAGTGACCACTACCTGCTCGTCGGGAGAACTGAGTGCAGCAACGTGTGCCCGCAACTGCGCCATCCAGCGCAGCTTGTACTGGTAGTGCTCGTGGTCGAGCGAGCGTCCGTTGGGCACGTACACGTTGCTGATTCGAACGCCGTCGCACAGAGCAGTGACGATGCGCGCCTCTGGGTCGGGTGACCCGCCATCGGCGAAGTTGGCCACCACGTCGGTCAGCCCCACCTTCGACAGAATGGCGACCCCGTTCCACTGCCCCTGCCCGTGGTGAGCGCTCTCGTACCCGAGCGCAGCGAAGGTGAGTGCCGGGAATGCGTCGTCGGCCAGCTTGGTCTCCTGCATGCACAACACGTCGGGCTGCACATCGACGAGCCATTCCTCGACGCGCGGCAGCCGGGCCTTCAACGAGTTGACGTTCCAGGTGGCGATGCGCATGACGCGACCGTAACCAGTCAGGCGCCGGCGCGGCCACGCCGCGCTGGGGCAGCCTTCTTCGGCTCAGCAGCCACGGCGGTCTTCGCCTTCTTGGCGGCAGTCTTCGCAGGAGCAGCCGCCTTCTCTGCTGCGACCGGTGCTGCAGCCTTCTTGGCGGCTGTCTTCTTCGCCGGTGCCGGCGGCGCAGGCGGCACAGCCGTGTCGGCAGCAGCCGTTCGGGCGCCACTGCGGCGCCGGCGAGCGGCGGCCGACACCGCCTGGTCGAGCGCCTCGGGGGCGCGCCGTGACCCGCTCCGGCTACCGGTGGGCGATTTGCCCGCGGTCGACCGGCGGGCCTTCGCTGCCGGTTCGGGCGGGGCTGTGGACCGCTGTGCGGCGGGCACGTCGGCCGTCTCCGTCGTGTCGGCCTTGGGAGCAGCCGTGCGGCGGGCCTTCGCGGCCTTGGCAGGAGCAGCCTTGGCCGCATCTTTGGTGGTGGTGGCCACAGCCTTTGCCGCAACGGCCTTGACGGCCTTCGTGGTCTTTGCGGCCTTCGTGGTTGTTTTGGCCTTTGCGGGCTGCTCGACAGCAGTGGCCGGTGCGGCGCCGCCCATACCGGGGATGGCGAGATCGACGCTGCGCTTGGCGGGAACGAAGCTGTCGACCACCAGCGTGACCGACTCGCCGGCCTTCATGAACTCGCGGGCGCTTCGAGGCGCCGGGTTGGCCATGAGGCGCAGGGGCACGTAGCCGACCACATCGCCGATGCGCACGTAGGCGCCATGCGAAGAGTAGTGATCGACGACTGCGCTGACGCTGGTTCCGGCGGGGTGACGCTCGACGAAGGTGAGGAACGACAGCAGGTCGTTGACCGTTGACTTCGCGGGCGCCGCCGCGGCGGCTTCGGAGGCGGCTGGGGCGACGTCGACGACAGCGGCGCGATCGCCGCTGCGACCCCGGCGCCCCTTCGTGGCCTGAGGCTCGGCCTTCACTGGCGCTGCCTTCGCCGCTGCTCTCGGCGGCGGGGTCTTCGGCACGGGCATGGGCAGGTTGGCGTCGGGGCTGCCGACACGCACGGTGGCGTCGGCGGCGTCGCCACGACCGCGACCGCGTCCAGCGGGAGCGCCGCTCTTGCGCTTGGCCTCGGAGGTGACCTTGCGGCTGAGGGGGCCGCGCACTGGTAGCCGCTTCACGAACACCCAGCCGATGTGCGGCACGGGCTTGCCACCGATGAGGCGACCCTCGTCGAACAGCCAGTCGTACTGCGCGTGGAACTCCTGGTAGCTGTCGTTGGTGAGGATGTCGGCGTTCACCTTGTGCGCAATGCTGAGCACAAACGCGTCACCGCGGCCGATTGCACCGGCAGGCGGGGCCACCAGCTCGTTGTTGCTCACCGCCTCGTCGAACTCGGCGACTTCCTTGGAGTCGATGCGGTGCCCGAATGTGGCGTCGACCACGACGGTGATGAGCGCCGTGGGGTCATCGGCCATGTAGGCCAGTACCGCTTCGTTGAGCTGCTTGAGACTTGGGGCGGTTCGGCCCTCGGTGGCGAGGTTCGATCCGTCGACGACGACATGATGAGGCATAGCGCTCGTCAGCCTACGATGCAGCCCACTAGAAAGTCCGCATGTCCGGGGACGGCGGGTGAGCGGCCACACGGGTCGCCGTATCTGCCTCAGCCGGGTCGGGCGCGAAACCCTGTCACAACTGTCCATCCCATCCCCCACGGGCGCGAAACCACGACACATCTGTCAGGGTTCCGCGCCCATTCGTTCCAGCAGCGGGCACCCGGTGGCGCTGCGGCGGCGCGCCTGGGCCATGCGCCGAACGAGATCACCTCGCCCTGGCGTGGGTCACGCGCCGCTCCGCTGTAGAAAGGTTCGATGCAGAAAGCCGTCCTCTGGGATTTCGGCGGGGTCATCCTCAGCAGTCCGTTCGAAGCGTTCAATCGGTACGAAGCCGACTTTGAGCTTCCTGCTGACTTCATCCGCTCCGTCAACGCCACGAACCCGCACGACAACGCGTGGGCCCAGCTCGAGCGCGCCGACATCAACGGCGCCGAGTTCGACCGGCTGTTCGCCGAGGAATCCGCCGCACTCGGTCATCGCGTCCCCGGCGGCGACGTCTTGGCGTTGCTGTCGGGCGACATCCGCCCCGAGATGGTCGACCTGCTCGACCGGGTGAAGGCCGCCGGCTACAAGGTCGCGTGCCTCACCAACAACGTCGTCAGCGAAGGGCACGCCGACGAGCGTTCCGTGGCACTCGCCAAGGTGATGGCCCGGTTCGAAGTCGTCGTCGAGAGCAGCAAGGTCGGCTGCCGCAAGCCCGAGCCGCGGTTCTACGAGATCGCCTGCGAACTACTCGACGTGCGGCCCGACGAGTGCGTGTTCCTCGACGATCTCGGCGTCAACCTGAAGCCCGCGGCAGCGATGGGCATGGCAACCATCAAGGTGCTCAGCGCCCAGCAAGCCATCAACGACCTCACCACCCTCCTGGCCCTCTGACGTTCCCGCTCGGCTGTGCGTCAAAGTTCCGGGCGCGAAACACCAGGTCAGCGCCCGACAGCCTCTACGAAAAGGTGGTGTTCTCCCCGTCGCACACGGTGTACGCAAAAGTCCCGGGCACAGAACCCCAGGTCACAGCCCGACAGCCTTTACGTAGAACGGGTTGGCGGTGGGATCAGAGGTCTTGGAACGTTTCGTCCATCAGGTCGACCAGTTCCTGGTCATGGATGGCCTTGCTACCTGTCGCGGGGCTGCCGCTGCCGATGCGGCACACCGAGCGCAGGTCGTAGCCCTGCTCCTTCACCCGCCAGAAGCGGGCCTCGACGAAGCGCCAGGCGCCCATGTTGTCGGGCTCTTCCTGCAGCCAGACGAGCTGCTTGGCGTTGGGGTATCGCTGCAGCACGGCGCGCATCTGGTCGCCCGGGAATGGGTACAGCTGCTCGACGCGCACGACGGCGACGGGCGCGTTGCGCTTGTCGCGTTCGTGGATGGCGTCCCATGCCACCTTCCCGCTGCAGAACACGACCCGTTGCACAGCGGACGGGTCGGCGACGAACGGGTCGTCGAGCACTTCTTGGAACGAGCCGGTGGTGAGGTCGTCGACCTTCGAGCGGCTGTCCTTCATACGAAGCGGCGCCTTGGGGGTGAACACCACCAGTGGCTTGCGGAAGTCGCGGCGCACCTGGCGGCGCAGTAGGTGGAAGTACTGCGCAGCCGTGGTGGCGTTGCACACCTGGATGTTGTCGTCGGCACACAGGGTGAGGAAGCGCTCGATGCGCGCCGAGCTGTGCTCGGGCCCCTGCCCTTCGAAACCGTGCGGCAGCAACAACACAAGGCCGTTCTCCTGGCCCCATTTGTCTTCCGCCGCCACGAGGTACTGGTCGATGATGATCTGCGCACCGTTGACGAAGTCGCCGAACTGGGCCTCCCACAGCACGAGCGCCTTGTCGTTCTCGTGCGAGTAGCCGTACTCGAAACCCAGCGCGGCGTACTCGCTGAGCAGGCTGTCGTACACCCAGAACGGGGCCTGCTTGCCGGGCAGCGTGTTGATGGGTACCCACGGCTGCTCGTCCTCGTAGTCGATGAGCGCAGCGTGTCGCTGACTGAACGTGCCGCGGCGACTGTCCTCGCCAGCCAGACGCACGGGGGTGCCCTCGACCACCAGCGAACCCATTGCCAGCAGCTCGGCGGTGGACCACTCCATCTCGCCTTGCTCGTGATACATCTTCGAACGGGTCTCGAACTGGCGGGCCAGCTTCGGGTGCGGCGTAAAACCCTCCGGGTAGGCGGTGAAGTGGTCGAAGATGCTGTCGAGCGTTGCTCGCGCAACACCTGTCTCGACATGCGGCCGCACGCCGACGGGCTTGGGCGGCTTGGCAGCCTTCGTGGGCTCGGGAGCGTGCGAGCGGGTGTCGTCGAGGGCCACCTGCAGCTTGCTGTGGAAGTCGGCCAACGCGCCCTCGGCCTCCTCGACCGACAGCTCGCCGCGCTTCACCAACGCCTCCACGTACAGCTTGCGCACACTGCGCCGTTCGGCGATGGCCTTGTACATCAGAGGCTGGGTGTAGCTGGGGTCGTCGCCTTCGTTGTGACCGTGGCGGCGGTAGCAGACGAGGTCGATGACCACGTCCTTGTGGAACCGCTGGCGGTACTCGAAGGCAAGTTCGGCCACACGCACGCACGCCTCTGGGTCGTCGCCATTGACGTGGAAGATGGGTGCCTGCACGGTCTTGGCGACGTCGCTGCAGTACAGCGAACTGCGCGAGTGCTGGGGGCTGGTGGTGAAGCCGATCTGGTTGTTGATGATGAGGTGGATGGTGCCGCCCACGCGATAGCCGGCGATGTCGCTCATCGCCAGGCACTCGGCCACGATGCCCTGACCGGCGAACGCGGCATCGCCGTGGATGAGCAGCGGCAGCGACAAGAACGACCCGGGCGGGTCGATGTTGTCCTGAATGGCGCGGACGATGCCGAGCACGATGGGGTCGACGGTTTCGAGGTGGCTGGGGTTGGCCGCCAGTTCGAGCGAGATGGTCTCGTCGTTGGGCCCGCGATAGGTGCCGTGCGCGCCGAGGTGGTACTTCACGTCGCCGGAACCCTGCACAGAGCTGGGGTCGACGTGGCCCTCGAACTCCTTGAAGATCTGGTCGTAGCTCTTGCCGATGACATTGGCCAACACGTTGAGCCGGCCGCGGTGGGCCATGCCGAGCACCGCCGACTCGATGCCCGCGCCGGCCGCCATCGACAGGATCTGGTCGAGCACGGGAATGGCGCTCTCGGCACCTTCAAGCCCGAAGCGCTTGGTGCCCACGTACTTCGTGGCGAGGAACTTCTCGAACGCCTCCGCGGCGTTGAGCCGCTCGACCACGCGCCGCTTGCGATCCTTCGACAGCTCCCAGTGCGCGCCTTCGAGCTTGGCCTGGATCCAGCGCTGCTCCGGGAAGTCCTGAATGTGCATGTACTCGACGCCAATGGTGCGGCAATACGCATCGCGCAACACGTGCAGCAGATCGCCGAGCGTGAGCTTGTCGGTGCCACCCACGCCGCCGGTGAGGAACTCGCGGTCGAGATCCCAGATGGTGAGGCCGTAGGTGGCGGGGTCGAGCTCGGGCGGCATGTGCGGCTGCTTCCAGCGCAGCGGGTCGAGATCCGCGATGAGGTGCCCGCGCACGCGGTGCACGCGGATGAGCGTGGCCACCTGCATCTGCTTGTGCAACATGGCCTCTTCGTTGTTGGCCGGGTTCTGGTCGACGCGCCACTGCACCGACTCGTACGGCACGCTCAGGCTGCGGAACACCTCGTCGTAGAACTCGTGGTCGCCGAGCAGCAGCTCGTGCACTCGCTTCAGGAAGGAGCCGCTCTCGGCGCCCTGCACGATGCGGTGGTCGTAGGTGCTGGTGAGCGTGACGACCTTGCTGACGCCCAGCGAACCGAGCGTGCGCTGGTCGGCGCCCTGGAACTCGGCCGGGTAGTCGATGGAGCCGACGCCGACGATGACACCCTGGCCGGGCATCAGGCGCGGCACGCTCTGCACGGTGCCGATGGTGCCCGGGTTGGTGAGGCTGATGGTGGCGCCCTGGAAGTCGCTGACCGCCAGCTTGTTGCTCTTCACTTTGCGGATGAGATCGTCGTACGCGGCGAGGAAGCCGGCGAAGTCGAGCGTGTCGGCATCGCGCAGGACTGGCACCACCAGCGTGCGGCTGCCGTCGGCCTTCGACACGTCGACCGCCAGCCCCATGTTGACGTGCGGGTTCCGCACCAGGCGCGGCTTGCCGTCGGCCCCTGTGGCGTAGGTGTTGTTCATGTTGGGCACCGCGTCGGCGATGGCGCGCACGATGGCGAAGCCGGTGAGGTGCGTGAAGCTGACCTTGCCCTGGCCGGTGCGGCTGCGGTACCCGTTGATGACGGACCTGTTGACCTCGAGCAGCTTGGCCGGCACGTTGCGGAAGCTGGTGGCGGTGGGCACCGTCAGGCTGCGCTCCATGTTGGCGGCAATGGCCACGCCCGCGCCGCGGATGGGCTCGCCCACCTCGGCGGCAGGTTCCGCTGCGCCATTGGCTACCGCGCTGGCGACAACCGCCGGCGCTGCCACTAACGGTGTTGCCGCCGATGCCGTCGCGACGACCGCGGGCGCTTTGGCCGCGGGCTCGGCGACAGAGGATGCGGCGGCCGCGGCCGGGACTGCCGCCGGACTGAGGGCCTTGTAGTCGTCGAAGAACTCGCGCCAGGTCTCGCTCACGCTGTCGGGGTCGGAGCGGAACTGCTCGTACATCTCTTCGACGAGCCACGAGTTGGCGCCGAAGCTCGGGGCCGAGGGTTCTGCAGTAGTCATCGGGGGTGATGGTACTTGCGAACGCCGCGCTCGCCGTGGCGGGTTTGCCTCGGCATTCCCCGGAATCTCACCTGCGTCCCCGTTGGATATCCGAAGTTCCAGCTTCTAGAATTCTGTCTATGAGTTTCCGAGTCATTCCCTTCGCAGCTGCCGGTCTGCTCCTCACGCTCAGCGCGTGCGGCTCGGAGCGGTCGTCAGCCACGACTGCCCCCGCCGACGTCGACATCGAGGTGGCAGCCATCGACGGTCTCGCCTGGGCCGAGAGCAGCTACACCGCAACTGCCACCGACGGCGCAGTCACCATCTACAGCGTCAACGAGAGCTCGCTGCCGCACAACCTGTATCTCCGCGACGAAAAGGGCAATCAGGTGGGCTCGTTCATCGATCTCCCTACCCGTGGCGACTCCGGAACGCTGGACTTCCAGGTGAAGCCAGGCGAATATCGCATCGTGTGCCTCATCCCCGGCCACACCAACATGGACGTGCCGCTGACGGTCGAGTGACCCGCGTCCGCCCGTTTCTTCATAATCTTGATCGGATTAGTCAGGTATAGGTGGTAGAAAGGCGGCGATGTCGTCGCTTACCATCCCCACCACACTTGAATCGGCGCACCCGGCCGATGTCGTACGCTGGGCCGCCGACCAGTTCGGCACCGATGCGCTGGTGGTCACCGCCAGCTTCGAGGATGCCGTGCTGGTGCATGTGGCCGCCACTGCTGTGCCCGAAATCGAGATCACTTTGCTCGACACACAGTACCTGTTCGCCGAGACGCGCTGGCTCGTCGACGAGCTCTCCACACGTCTCGACCTCAACCTGCGGGTCATTCACCCTGCAACGGGCATCGTTCCGGACAACCTTTGGCAGTCCGACGTGGAAGGCTGTTGCCATGTACGCAAGGTCGAGCCACTCTCGCGGGCGCTTGCCGGCAAGCAGGCGTGGCTCACCGGCGTCCGTCGCAGCGACGGGCCCACTCGCTCCAAGGCCCCCATCGCGGCGTACGACATCGGGCGTGGCCTCGTGAAGGTGAACCCACTCGCCGCCTGGACCGACGACGACATGGCGCTGTATCTGCAGCTGCACGAGTTGCCGTCGCACCCGCTGGCCGACAAGGGCTACGTCAGCATCGGCTGCTGGCCGTGCACACGCCCGGTTGCCCCCGGTGAGGACAAGCGCGCCGGCCGCTGGAGCGGCAACGCGAAGACCGAGTGCGGGCTGCACGGATGAGCACGGCGATGGCCCCCAACCCCGCCGAGCTCACCTCGGCCGCCCACCTCGATGCGCTCACCGACGAAGCCATCACCATCATTCGCGAGGTGGCCACCGAATGCGAGAACCCGGTGCTGCTGTTCAGCGGCGGCAAGGACAGCGCAGTGCTGCTGCACCTCGCTGTGCTCGCCTTCGCTCCTGCACGACTGCCGTTCCCTGTGATGCACGTCGACACCGGCCACAACTTCCCCGAGGTCATCGAGTACCGCGACCAACTCGTGCGCGACTGGGGCGTACGGCTCGTCGTGGCCAGCGTTCAGCAGTCCATCGATCAGGGCCGCGTGGTGGAAGACCTCGGCCCGCGAGCCAGCCGCAACCGGCTGCAGTCGGTCACCCTGCTCGACGCCCTGGCCGAGCACGGCTTCGACGCCGCGTTCGGTGGCGGTCGCCGCGACGAGGACAAAGCCCGCGCCAAAGAGCGCATCCTCAGCTTCCGCGATCGCCGCGGTCGCTGGGACCCCCGCGAGCAGCGCCCCGAGCCATGGGCATTGCTCAACCCGCGCATCCGCAAGGGCGAGCATCTGCGTGCGTTCCCGCTGTCGAACTGGACCGAGCTCGACATCTGGCAGTACATCGCTCGCCACGAGGTGGCGCTGCCCGGCATCTACTTCAGCCACACCCGCACGGTCGTCGAGCGCGACGGCATGTTGCTGTCGGTCGGTGGGCCGGTGGTGCTCGAGCGGGGCGAGCAGCCCTTCGAGGCCGTCGTTCGGTACCGCACCGTTGGCGACGCGAGCTGCACGGGTGCGGTGCGCTCCGAGGCATCGACGATTGTGAACGTGTTGGCCGAGGTGGCCGCGGCGCGCATCACCGAGCGCGGTGCCACTCGCGCCGATGACACCTTCAGCGAGAGCGCCATGGAAGACCGCAAGCGCGAGGGCTACTTCTGATGTCGAGCGCACTCGCCACCCGCCCCACCCTGCGCATTGCCACCGCCGGTTCCGTCGACGACGGCAAGAGCACGCTCATCGGCCGCCTGTTGTACGACACCAAAACCGTGTTCGAGGACCAACTGCAGGCGGTCATGAAGGCCAGCCGCCGGTACGGCGACGGAGAGACCAACCTGGCGCTGCTCACCGACGGCCTCCGTGCCGAGCGCGAGCAGGGGATCACCATCGATGTGGCGCACCGCTACTTCGCCACCCCCCAGCGCAGCTTCATCGTCGCCGACACCCCCGGGCATGCGCAGTACACGCGCAACATGGTCACCGGGGCCTCCACCAGCGACATCGCCATCGTGCTCGTCGACGCCCGTCACGGGGTTGTCGACCAGACCCGCCGCCACGCGCTCATCGCGTCGCTGCTCGGTGTCGAGACCATCGTCGTGGCCGTCAACAAGATGGACCTCGTCGACTGGGACGAAGCCACGTTCCTGCGCATCGCCGCCGAGGTGGGCGACTTCGTGGGAGCGCTTCCACATGGCGTGCCGGTCGTCGCCATCCCCATCTCGGCACTGCTCGGCGACAACGTCGTCGACCGCTCCGTGCATGCCGCGTGGTACACCGGCCCGGCACTGCTCGAGTTCCTGGAACAGTTCGACGTCGAGCCCGACCACACACCTGGCGCCCGCGTGCACGTGCAGCGCGTCATCCGCCCGCAGGGTGGCGAGCAGGTCGACTTCCGCGGCTACGCGGGCGTCGTGGCTGCCGGCACGCTCACGGTGGGCGACGCCGTCACCGTGCTGCCCGGCGGGCGAACCAGTCGGGTCGCCGGCCTGCACCGTTGGGGTCAGCCGGTGCCCAGCGCCGAGCCCGGCCACGCAGTCGTGGTCGAGTTGGCCGACGACGTCGACGTGGCTCGCGGCGACGTGCTGGCGGTTACCGCGGCCGCGGTGCCGCCGGTGGTGACCGAGGACATCGTGGTCGACGTGTGCTGGATGATCGACCAGCCGTTGGTCCCCGGTAGTCGCCACTGGTTCAAGCACGGCACACGCAGCGGCCACGCCACCGTGGTGGCCATCGAGCACCGCTACGACATGGTGTCGGCGGCGCATCAGCCGG
>Ga0105047_10011095_pt1 | contig 14654 bp, 11 predicted proteins | sample MAT04_FD_78384 | JGI IMG/M metagenome (GOLD analysis project Ga0105047, IMG submission 78384) | Freshwater microbial communities from Lake Fryxell liftoff mats and glacier meltwater in Antarctica - MAT-04 (megahit assembly) | ecosystem: Environmental > Aquatic > Freshwater > Ice > Liftoff... | reverse complement strand
CTGGCGATGACGCTGTGGAGCAGCTTTTTCGGCGTCACCTATACGGTGCTGGCGCTGGCGGCGCCGGCGGTCATCGGCTGGGGCGGGGCGCCGGCGGTGTTTCTGACCCATGCGGGCTGGATGGCGGCGATGACGGCGGTTCTGGCGCTGCTGTTGCCCGCAGACCCGCCGCGGGCGGCATTGGGCGCGACCGGCACTCTTTTGGCGCACCACATCGAGATCTACCGCTCGCCGCGGCTCTCTGCCCCGGCCATGGGGTTTTTCTGCTATACGTTTCTTTATGTGGCGATCCTGACGCTGCTGCCGCCGGAAACTCCGCTGAGCCACCGGGCGATGGTCGCGGCGGGGATGCCGCTGATCTCGATCTGCGTGTCGCTGACGCTTGGCGTCTGGTTGCTGGGGCGGATGTCGGCGGTGCGGCTGGTGCAGGTGGGCTATCTTGCCGCCGCCCCCGGATTTCTGGCGCTGGCCGTGGTCTGGGGTCACGGTGCGGGGATGCTGGTGGCGGGTCTTTGGCTGTCGGCGGCGCTTGGCATCGTGCAGGGGGCCAGCTTTTCCAGCATCCCCGAGCTGAACGCCAGCCCGAACGACAGGGCGCGGGCGGCGGGAGCCATCGCGCAACTCGGCAATCTGGGCACCACCACGGGCACGCCCCTGCTGGCTGCCTTGCTGGCCACCGCGGGGCCGACGGGGCTGGCGATCTGCGCGCTGGTGCTGTGCGGACTGGGCATTGCGCTGCACGCGATTCAGGCCCGCCGCCGCCAGGTGGCGTGAAATCCACAATCTGTGGATAAGTTCACCCTTCGTTCACATAATCGGGTTGGAGACTCAGCAGCGCTGTCCTATGTGTCGTGGGTCCGTTGCGGGTTGAGGTCCGTTGGGGGTTGAAGTCCGTTGGGGGTTGGCATGGCCGAACATAAGTTCATCGAAGTGCGCGGTGCGCGCGAACACAACCTCAAATCCGTCGATGTGGACATTCCGCGCGACAAGCTGGTGGTGATCACCGGGCTGTCGGGGTCCGGCAAATCGTCGCTGGCGTTCGACACGATCTATGCCGAAGGGCAACGGCGCTATGTCGAGAGCCTGTCGGCCTACGCCCGGCAATTCCTTGACATGATGGGCAAACCCGATGTCGACCACATCTCTGGCCTCAGCCCCGCCATCTCGATCGAGCAGAAGACCACCTCGAAGAACCCCCGGTCCACCGTCGGCACGGTGACCGAGATCTACGACTACATGCGCCTGTTGTTCGCCCGCGTCGGCACGCCGTTTTCCCCCGCCACCGGCCTGCCGATCGAGGCGATGCAGGTGCAGGACATGGTTGATGCGGTGATGGCGATGCCCGAAGGCGAGCGCGCCTATCTGCTGGCCCCGATCGTCCGCGACCGCAAGGGCGAGTATCGCAAAGAGTTTCTCGATCTGCGAAAGCAGGGGTTCCAGCGGGTCAAGGTCAACGGGTCGTTCCATGATCTGGACGAGCCCCCGGTTCTGGACAAGAAACTGCGCCATAACATCGACGTCGTGGTTGACCGGATCGTGGTCAAGGACGGCTTGCAGACCCGGCTTGCCGACAGCTTTCGCACCGCGCTGAACCTTGCCGATGGCATCGCGGTTGTCGAAACCGCCCCGGCCGAAGGCGAAGGCGTGCGCAAGACCTATTCCGAGAAATTCGCCTGCCCGGTCAGCGGCTTTACCATTGCCGAAATCGAGCCGCGGCTGTTTTCCTTCAACGCGCCGTTCGGGGCCTGCCCGGTTTGCGGTGGCCTGGGGATGGAGCTGTTCTTTGACGAACGGCTGATGGTGCCCGATCAGGGTCTGACGCTGATGCAGGGGGCCATCGCGCCGTGGTCGAAATCGAAAAGCCCGTATTTCACCCAGACCATCGACGCGCTGTCGAAACATTATGGCTTTGACAAGAAGAAGAAGTGGAAAGAGCTGCCGGACGAGGTCAAGGACGTGTTTCTGCGCGGCTCGAACGGGGCGGAAATCGAGTTTCGCTATGACGAGGGCGGCCGCATCTATCAGGTCAAGCGCATCTTCGAAGGTGTCATTCCCAACATGGAGCGGCGCTACAAGGAGACCGATTCGGCCTGGAGCCGCGAAGACATGGAGCGGTTCCAGAACAATCGCCCCTGCGGTGCCTGTCAGGGCTACCGGCTGAAACCAGAGGCGCTGGCCGTCAAGATTGCCGGGTTGCATGTGGGTCAGGTCGTCAAGATGTCGATCGCCGAGGCCTATACTTGGATCGGATCCGTGCCGGCGACGATGACGGCGCAGAAGAACGAGATTGCCAAGGCGATTCTGAAGGAAATTCGCGAACGCCTTGGTTTCCTTGTCAATGTCGGCCTCAACTATCTGACGCTCTCGCGCAATGCCGGCACGCTTTCGGGCGGCGAATCGCAGCGCATCCGGCTTGCGAGCCAGATCGGGTCCGGCCTGACCGGGGTGCTTTATGTGCTGGATGAGCCGTCCATCGGCCTGCATCAACGCGACAATGACCGGCTGCTGACCACGCTGAAGAACCTGCGCGATGCCGGGAACACGGTGCTGGTGGTCGAACATGACGAGGACGCAATCCGGGTGGCCGATTATGTGTTCGACATGGGGCCGGGCGCGGGGGTGCACGGCGGGCAGGTCGTCAGCCACGGCACGCCGGATCAGGTGGCCAACGACCCGCACAGCCTGACGGGGCAGTATCTGTCGGGCGCGCGGTCGATTGCAGTGCCGAAAATCCGGCGCAAGGGCAATGGCAAGAAACTGACGGTGGTCGGTGCGACCGGCAACAACCTCAAGAACCTGACGGCAGAGTTTCCCTTGGGGATGTTTGTCTGCGTGACGGGCGTGTCTGGGGGCGGCAAATCGACCCTGACGATCGAAACGCTGTTCAAGACGGCCGCCAGCCGGCTGAACGGCGCGCATGAGACGCCAAGCCCCTGCGAGACGATCAAGGGGTTCGAACATCTCGACAAGGTCATCGACATCGACCAGCGCGCCATCGGGCGGACTCCGCGATCGAATCCAGCCACTTACACCGGGGCCTTTACCCCGATCCGCGACTGGTTTGCAGGCCTGCCCGAAGCCAAGGCGCGCGGCTATCTGCCCGGCAGGTTCAGCTTCAACGTCAAGGGCGGGCGCTGCGAGGCCTGTCAGGGCGACGGCGTCATCAAGATCGAGATGCATTTCCTGCCCGATGTCTATGTCACATGCGAAACCTGCAAGGGCCAGCGCTATAACCGCGAGACTTTGGAAGTAAAGTTCAAGAACAAGAGCATAGCCGACGTTCTTGATATGACGTGCGAAGATGCGCAGGGCTTTTTTCAGGCGGTGCCCGGCATCCGCGAAAAGATGGATGCACTGTGTCAGGTGGGGCTTGGCTACATCAAGGTCGGCCAGCAGGCCACCACCCTGTCAGGCGGCGAGGCGCAGCGGGTGAAGCTGTCGAAGGAACTGTCGCGCCGTGCCACCGGGCGCACGCTGTATATCCTCGACGAGCCGACCACCGGGCTGCACTTCGAAGACGTGCGCAAGCTGTTGGAAGTGCTGCATGAACTGGTTGATCAGGGCAACACCGTGGTGGTGATCGAACACAACCTTGATGTGGTGAAAACCGCCGACTGGGTGATCGACATCGGTCCCGAGGGCGGCGATGGCGGAGGCGAGATTGTCGCGACCGGCACGCCAGAGGCGGTGGCCAAGGTCGCGGATAGCCATACCGGGCGGTATCTGAAGGACATGCTCGCGCCGCAACGCCGCGTCGCTGCGGAATAGCGGCGCGGCCGGTTCAGGCCTTTTTCATCGGGCAGGTGCTGATCCCGAGGATCGCGTAAAGCGGGCAACTGCCGATCAGCCCGGTCAGCACCGGCACGATGCCGATCAGCTTGGCGTAATGCCAGACCCCCGTGCCCTGGTCGACGAAGAACCACACCAGCAGCGCCACCCCGACAAGCACGCGCAGGGCGCGGTCAAGCGGTCCTTCATTGGTCTTGAACATTGTTGTCTCCTGTCAGAACGGCCCGATGCGACGGGTCATGCCTGCACATTGGACCACCGGGCGCGCGCTGTCTGTGATCTGGTCACACAGCAGCGGTCAATCCGGCGGGGTGGCGATCTGCCGCAGGCCCGGCAGGTCGGTCAACCTGACGGTGCCCCGGTCGGTCTCGACCAGCCCGTCGCGGGCGAACCCTTCGAGCCGGCGCGACACCACCTCGCGGGCCGACCCGATCCGGGCAGCAAGATCGGCATGCGTCGCCACCACCAGCGGGCCATCGGCAAGGTCCAGCAGCGCGGCAGCCAGCCGCTGTTCGACCCGGCCAAAGGCCACCCGCTCCAGCAGGCGGGTCAGATCGTTCATCCGCGCCCCGAATGCCTGCATGACAAAGCGGCGAAAGCCGGGCTCGTTGTCGATCAGGTCACGAAACAGCAGTTTGGGTATCAGCACGACATCGCAAGGCGTCGCCGTCGCCGCATCGCCGGAGTAGGGCTCGTCGCCCATCAGGCCAAGAGTGGTCTGGATGCAGGTTTGCCCCGGCTCGACCGCGTAAAGCAGAATCTCGCGCCCAGAGGGCCCCGTCAGCCGCACCTCGATCCGGCCCGCCAGAACGATGACAAAGGCCTGCGCGGGCTGCCCCGGATGAAACAGCGGCGTGCCTTCGGCAAGGTGGCGGCGTGGCAGTGCCGCCAGCACCGATTGGCCGGCAGGTGGCAGACCCAGCTGCGTGATCCATGAGGCGGTCATGCAGAAAGGTTGCCGAAGCGGCTTTGCAGCGCAAGGCAAAACGGCCGCCGCACCGGGCAGGGCGGCCGTGACGCGTCAATCCATCGGCTTGAAGTTCAGGCTTGCGCCTTCCTTGATGCCCGACGGCCACCGCGCGGTCACGGTCTTGGTCCGGGTGTAGAACCGGTAGGCGTCCGGCCCGTGCTGGTTCAGGTCGCCGAACGACGATTTCTTCCAGCCGCCAAAGGTGTGATAGGCCAGCGGCACCGGGATCGGCACGTTGATGCCGATCATGCCCACATTGACCCGCGCGGCAAAGTCGCGCGCCGTATCGCCGTCGCGGGTGTAAATCGCGGTGCCGTTGCCAAATTCGTTGTCCATCGCATAGCCAAGCGCCTGCTCGTAGGTTTCGGCGCGCAGCACCGACAGCACGGGACCGAAGATTTCCTTGCGGTAAATCTCCATGTCCGTCGTCACATGGTCGAACAGATGCGGCCCGACAAAGAAGCCGTCCTCGTAGCCCTGCAGTTTGAAACCGCGCCCGTCGACCACCAGTTTGGCCCCCGCCGCGATGCCGGTCTCGACCAGCCGCAGGATGTTGGCCTTGGCCGCCGCCGTGACGACCGGGCCATAATCCACATCGTTTCCAGCGGTATAGGGGCCGACCTTCAAGTTCTCGATCCGCGGGATCAGCCGTTCGATCAGCGCATCCGCCGTGGCCTGACCCACCGGCACCGCAACCGAAATGGCCATGCACCGCTCACCCGCCGCCCCGTAACCTGCGCCCACCAGCGCGTCCGCCGCCTGATCCAGATCGGCATCGGGCATGATGATCATGTGGTTTTTCGCACCGCCAAAGCATTGCACCCGTTTGCCGTTCGAACAGCCGCGGCCATAGATATACTCGGCAATCGGGGTCGACCCGACAAAGCCGATGGCCCCGATCTGCGGGTTGTCGAGGATCGCATCGACCGACACCTTGTCGCCATTGATGACCTGCAGCACGCCATCGGGCAGCCCGGCCTCCTGCAGCAGTTCGGCAAGCATCATCGGCACCGACGGATCCCGCTCCGACGGCTTGAGGATGAACGCATTGCCGCAGGCCAGCGCCGGCCCCAGCTTCCACATCGGGATCATCGCCGGAAAGTTGAACGGCGTGATTCCGGCAGCGACGCCAACGGGTTGGCGCATGGAATACATGTCGATCCCCGGCCCGGCGCTGTCGGTGAACTCGCCTTTCAGCAGATGCGGCGCGCCGATGCAGAACTCGATCACCTCAAGCCCGCGCTGGATGTCGCCCCGGGCGTCCGGCACTGTCTTGCCGTGTTCGCTCGACAGTGCTTCGGCCAGCGCCTGCATGTCGCGGTTCAGCAGCCGCACGAACTCCATCATCACCCGCGCCCGGCGCTGCGGGTTGGTGGCGCCCCATTTGACCTGAGCCCGCGCCGCATCGGCGGTGGCACTGTCCAGTTCGGCCTGACTGGCCAGCGCGACGCGCGCCTGCACCTCGCCAGTGGCGGGGTTGTAGACATCGGCAAAGCGGCCCGAGGTGCCCGCCACATGGCGTCCGTTGATCCAGTGTCCGATCTCTTTCATCGCGTCCTCCTTGGGGTTGACAGAGGTATAGCCTTGCGGAAATGCCCCGAACAGCGGCAAGTTTTCAAAGACGTTTTGCAGTTTTGCAAAGGGGTGGCCATGGACTGGGACGATATGCGGGTGTTTCTGGCCGTGGCGCGGACCGAAAGCCTGTCGGGCGCGGGCAAGCGGCTGCGGCTTGACCCGGCGACCGTTGGGCGCAGGATCGCCCGGCTGGAAGAGGCGATGGGCGCGCGGCTGTTCGCCAAAAGCCCGCAAGGCTATGCGCTGACGGACGAGGGCGCGCGGACGCTGCCGATGGCCGAGCGGGCCGAGGCGGCGATGGAGGGGGCGGCAGAGGCGCTGACCGGGGCGCAGGGTCTGTCGGGGCACATCCGGATCGGCGCGCCCGATGGCTGTGCCAACTATCTGCTGCCGCAGGTGCTGGCGGCGATCTGTGATGAAAACCCGGGGCTTGAGGTGCAGATCGTCGCGTTGCCCCGCGTGTTCAACCTGTCAAAGCGCGAGGCGGACATGGCGGTTGCGGTGTCGCGCCCCGAGGCGGGTCGGCTGACCGTGCAGAAGCTGACCGATTACCGGCTGCATCTGGCGGCGTCACGCGACTATCTGGCCGCCCATCCGCCGATCCACAGCCGCGACGACCTGCGCGGGCACCGGATGATCGGCTATATTCCTGACATGATCTTTGACAAGGAGCTGGATTATCTGGCCGAAATCGGCGCCACCCCGGCGGTGCTGACGTCGAATTCGGTGGCGGTGCAGTTGAACTGGCTGCGGCGGGGGGCGGGGGTCGGGGTGGTGCATGACTTTGCCCTGCCCGCAGCCCCCGAGGTGACGCGCGTCTTGACCGACCAGATCAGCCTGACCCGCGCGTTCTGGCTGATCCGCCACGAGGGCGATGGCCGGGTGGACCGGCTGAACCGCTTTGCCGACCGGCTGACCTTGGGAATCAGGCGCGAGGTTCACCGGCTTGAATCACTCGCTTTTTGAAGGTCAGCCGAACTTGGGATGCAGCGCCATGCGCATCGCGACCACCGCGAACTCTTCTTGCGACGCCCTGTAGTCGGGCGCCTTCACCGGAGAGTCCCACTGGTTGATGAGATAGTTGTTGTAGCCCCATTGCTGGAAGAACTTGAAGAAGTCCTGATAATATTCCTTGCGCGCCATCTGGTGCGGCCCGATTTCGTAGATCACCCCGGCCACACGCCGTTCACGAAACATCCGCTCTGCCCCGCGCAGGACCGAAAGCTCGTGCCCTTCGACGTCGATCTTGAGCAGGTCGATCCAGTCGATCTTGTTTTCGGTGCAATAGCTGTCCAGCGTCGCAAGCTGGATCTCGCGCGACATGCCAAGTGCCACCGAACTGGCGGGCATCAAAGCGACGGCATTGTCGATCGACGCGAGGGCAGATTTTTCGGCCTCGAAGTGAAGGGTTGCAGACCCCGTGGCGTGCGAAAGGCCAAGGCGGTTCAGCTTGATGTGTTCATTGTGCGTGCCGAAAAGTCCGTCCAGCATGCCCTGGTCGATGATCGCCAGGTTGCCGGGCAGCGGTTCGAACATGTGCACTTTCGAGACGTTGCGACCCGAGTGCATCAAGAGCGCCGCCGTCCACTGACCCTGGTTGGCGCCAACATCGAAAACGACCATGTTCTTCAAGGTATCGTATCCGACCTGCTGGAAGAACGGGCTTATTTCCTTGAGCTGGAACATCGGGATCGTCCTGCCAAAAGGGATCCGGTAAAACGGCTCGTAGCGAAGATGTTCGTTCATGTGTCGGTCACCAGCAAGCATTCAAGGCGCAACCGAAGCGTTCCACCCAGTCAAGATTAGGTCGGCGTCGTGTTTGTCCGCAAGGTCAAATTGCACGCCCTCTTTCCGGGGAAAAATGCTTGACAAGTGGTTGGCCCGGGCCCGACCCTTGACCCGGGGACAGGGCCGGACCTGCAGGGGAGGATGCGATGCTAGTCAGTCAGATCTTGAAATCAAAAGCCGATGACGCTGTGGTGACCGTGCCGCCGGGCACCACGGTCGGCAAGGTCGCCGAAACCCTGTCGGCGCGGCGGATCGGGGCGGTGGTGGTCTCGGTCGATGGCAAACACATTCTGGGTATCGTGTCCGAGCGTGACGTGGTGCGCGAACTGGGGCGTCGGGGGGCGGCCTGCATGACCGACGCGGTCGAATCGATCATGACTGCCCGGATCATCACCTGCGCCCGCGCCGATCAGACCGACCTGGTGCTGCAAAAGATGACCGACGGCCGCTTTCGCCACATGCCGGTGATGCAGGGCGACGAGATGATCGGCCTGATCTCGATCGGCGACGTGGTCAAGGCGCGCATGACCGAGCTTGCGGCCGAGAAGGACGCGCTTGAAAGCATGATCAAGGGCTTCTAAGCCCTTTCGGGGTTGCAATGCCGGTGCGGTTCGCGTTGCCTGCGCCCGAATTCGGCATCGAGGGGGTGTGATGCGCATCGGACTTTATCCCGGCACGTTCGATCCGGTCACGCTCGGGCATACCGACATCATCACCCGCGCGATGGCCCTGGTCGACCGTCTGGTGATCGGCGTCGCCATCAACCGCGACAAGGGGCCGCTGTTCACGCTGGACGAGCGGGTCAAGATGATCGAGGCGGAATGCGCCGCCATCACCGCCCGCACCGGTGGCGAGATCGTGGTGCATCCGTTCGAGAACCTGCTGATCAACTGCGCCCGCGATGTGGGGGCCGGGGTGATCATCCGGGGGCTGCGGGCCGTTGCGGACTTCGAGTATGAATTCCAGATGGTTGGCATGAACCGGGCCCTGGATGCCAGCATCGAGACGGTGTTTCTGATGGCCGACGCCCGGCGGCAGGCAATTGCGTCAAAGCTGGTGAAGGAGATTGCGCGCTTGGGGGGGGATGTGTCGAAATTCGTGACGCCGCCGGTGGTGCTGGCGTTGCGGGGGCGATACGGCGGCTGATTGGAATTTTTGTTCCAACCGTCGCGGGTTTGTGCCAAAGCGGCACCTGGGCTGGCTGAGGCGGTCAGATGGGTGGACTTTTGACCCGCCGCCCCGCGCCGCTGACGGTGGAGGAGTTCCGCGACAGGCTGGCCGAAGTGACCGACAGCCTGCCGCGCCGCTTGCGCCAGTGCGCCGATCATGTGGCGGCCAATCTGGACCGGATTGCGGTGTCGACTGTCGCGAGCCTTGCCGCAGGGGCCGAGGTGCCGCCGTCGGCGGTCATGCGGTTTTGCCAAATCCTTGGGTTTGCGGGCTTTTCCGACATGCAGCGCCTGTTCCGCGCGGCGTATGCGCCCGGCTGGCCGGATTATGCGACGCGGCTTGCCAATCTGAAAGCCGAAGGCGCGGGCCGTCCGGCGGCGCTGCTGGCCGAGTTCATCGAGGCCGGGCGTCTGTCGCTGGAGCAGTTGACCCATTCGGCGGATCAAGGGGCGCTTGCCGCCGCCGTGGACATGCTGACGCAGGCCGGGACCGTGCATGTCATCGGGCTGCGCCGCGCCTTTCCGGTGGCGGCTTATCTGGCTTATGTGCTTGAAAACATGCAGGTGCCGGCCATGCTGCACCACGGCGCGGGACGTCTTGACCATCGCTGCGCGCTGCGGCCGGGAGATGCGGTCGTCGCCATCAGCTTTGCCCCCTATTCCGACGAGACCATCGCCCTGGCCGCCGAAGCGCAGGGGCGGGGGGTGCCCGTGGTCGCGGTGACCGATCTGGTGACCGGCCCGCTGGCCAGACGCGCCGATGCGGTTCTGACGGTGCAGGAGGTCGATTTCGGCGCGTTCCGGTCGCTGTCCGCAACTCTGGCGCTGACGATGGCGTTGGCGGTGGCTGTCGGGTCGGCGCGGCGGTAGGGTTGGAATGGCGTCGGGTTTGCATCGGGCAAACGCATGGCGTGCGTCCTGCCGCCATGGGGGCTGGCGTCGGGCGACGAAGCGGAATAAATATTCCAGAAAGCCGGCGCCTTGAGTCTGCCAGAACGAGAGAGATGCCATGAAACCGTTGGACGTCATTACCATCGGCCGGTCGTCGGTCGATCTTTATGGCGCGCAGGTTGGCGGGCGGCTTGAGGATATGGGGTCGTTCCAGAAATACATTGGCGGCTCGCCCACCAACATCGCGGCGGGCACGGCGCGGCTGGGGTTGCGCTCGGGGCTGATCACCCGCGTCGGCGACGAGCATATGGGCCGCTTCATCCGCGAGGAACTGGCGCGCGAGGGGGTTGATACCCGCGGGATCGTCACCGATCCGGCGCGGCTGACGGCGCTGGTGCTGCTGGGTATCCGCGACGACACGCAGTTTCCGCTGATCTTTTACCGCGAGAATTGCGCCGACATGGCGCTGTGCGAGGCCGATATCGACGAAGCGTTCGTGTCGCAGGCCCGCAGCGTCGTTGTCACCGGCACCCATCTGAGCCATCCGCGCACCGCGGCTGCGGTGCGAAAGGCGCTGGCGTTGGCGCGCAAGCATGGGGCGCAGACGGCGCTCGACATCGACTACCGGCCCAACCTGTGGGGGCTGGCGGGGCATGGCGACGGGGAATCGCGGTTCATCGAATCAGCGGCGGTGACGGCGAAACTGCAGGCGACGCTGCATCTGTTCGACCTGATCGTCGGCACCGAGGAAGAGTTCCACATCGCCGGCGGCACCACCAATACCATCGCGGCGCTGCGGGCGGTGCGGGCGGTGTCGCGGGCCGTGCTGGTGTGCAAGCGCGGGCCGATGGGCGCTGCGGCCTTTGCCGCCGACATTCCCGACACGCTGGACGAGGGCCAGACCGGGCCGGGCTTTCCGATCGAGGTGTTCAACGTGCTTGGCGCCGGCGATGGTTTCATGTCGGGGCTGATCAAGGGCTGGCTCGATGCCGAGCCCTGGCCGGTGGCGTTGACCTATGCCAATGCCTGCGGGGCGTTTGCCGTCAGCCGCCACGGCTGCACCCCGGCCTATCCCAGCTGGGAGGAGTTGCAGTTTTTCCTCAGCCGTGGCGTGGTGATGCCCGCGCTGCGGCAGGATGCGGCGCTGGAGCAGGTGCATTGGTCCACCAACCGGCATGACGACTGGTCGACCATGCGGGTGTTTGCCTTTGACCACCGGATGCAGCTGGAGGCGATGCCGGGGGCCACGCCCGCGAAAATCGGTGCGTTCAAGGCGCTGTGCCTGACGGCGGCGCTGCGGGTGTCGGACGGGCGACGGGGCTATGGAATTCTGTGCGACAACCGGTTGGGGCGGCAGGCCCTGCAGGCGGCGGCGGGCACCGGGCTGTGGATTGGCCGCCCTGTCGAGTGGCCGGGGTCGCGGCCCCTTGGGCTTGAGCCGGAGATCGGGCCGGATTGCGGCGGGCTGGCCGAATGGCCGCTGGCGCATGTCGTCAAGGTGCTGTGCTTCTATCACCCTGATGACACCGACGCGATGAAGGCCGACCAGGAGGCCACGGTGCAGCGGCTGTTTCACGCCGCGCGCCGCAACCGGCTGGAGTTTCTGCTGGAAATCATCCCGTCCAAGGTGGCGGCGGTGGGGGATGACACCTCGGCCCGCGTGGTCCAGCGGTTCTATGATCTTGGCATCTACCCCGACTGGTGGAAGCTGGAGCCGTTTGCAACCGATGCCGCCTATAGGCTTGCCTGCGCCGCGATCACCCGCAACGATCCGCATGTGCGCGGCGTTGTGGTATTGGGGCTGGATGGCGACGAGGCGTCGCTGGCGCAGTCGCTGGCCCTGGCGGCGCGGCACGATCTGGTGCGCGGATTTGCGATCGGCCGCACGATCTTTGCCGAGGCGGCGCGGGCATGGCTGGCGGGCGGGATGACCGACGAGGCGGCCGTGGCGCAGATGGCCGCGACATATGACAGGCTTTGCCGCATCTGGGATGCCGCGCGGGCCAACAGGGGAGATGCCGTATGACCACGATCCGTCTGACCGCCGCACAGGCCATGGTCCGCTGGCTGTCGGTGCAGGAAACCGAAGATGGCGGGCGGTTCATCGACGGGGTCTGGGCGATCTTTGGCCATGGCAACGTGGCCGGGATGGGCGAGGCGCTGCACGGGATGCGCGATGTGTTGCCCACCTGGCGCGGCCATAACGAACAGACCATGGCGCATGCGGCGATTGCCTTTGCCAAGGCGTCCAAGCGGCGGCGGGCGATGGCGGTCAGCACCTCGATCGGGCCGGGGGCTTTGAACGTGGTGACGGCGGCGGCGCTGGCGCATGTCAACCGGCTGCCGGTGCTGATCATTCCGGGCGACATCTTTGCCAACCGCGCGCCGGACCCGGTGTTGCAGCAGATCGAGGATTTCGAGGATGGCACGATCTCGGCGAACGACTGTTTCCGCCCCGTGTCGCGCTATTTCGACAGGATCAGCCGCCCCGAGCATCTGCTGACCTGCCTGCCGCGCGCGATGCGGGTGATGACCGATCCGGCAAGCTGCGGTCCGGTGACGCTGTCGTTCTGTCAGGATGTGCAGGCCGAGGCGTTCGACTATCCGCAAGACTTCTTTGCGCCACGGGTCTGGACCTTTCGGCGGCCGCAGCCGGATGCGGGCGAACTGGCGGCGGCGATTGCAGCGATCAGGGCGGCAAAGGCGCCGGTCGTGGTGGCGGGCGGCGGCGTGATCTATTCGCAGGCCGAGGCGGACCTTGCGGCCTTTGCGTCGGCGCATGGAATTCCGGTGGTTGAAACCCAGGGCGGCAAGTCGGCGCTGAAGTTTGACCACCCGCTGAACTTCGGCCCCGTCGGGGTGACGGGGGCATCGTCGGCCAACATCGTATGCGAGGGGGCCGATCTGGTGATCGGGCTTGGCACGCGGTTTCAGGACTTTACCACCGGGTCGTGGACGCTGTTCAAGCACCCGAACCGCCGCATCCTGTCGATCAACGTGGCCCCGTTCGACGCCTACAAGCACGGCGCGATGCATCTGGTGTCGGACGCGAAGGTGGCGCTGCAGGCCATCGGTGCGGCCCTGGGGTCGCAGCGGTTTGCCACCGATGCGGGCTTGCGGGACGACTGGTTCGCGGCGACGGCCGCGGTGAAGGCGGCCCCCGGCGACGGCAACGCCCTGCCGACGGATGCGCAGGTGATCGGGGCTGTCAACCGCTCGGCCACCGCGGCCACGGTGGTGATGGGGGCGGCGGGCACCATGCCCGGAGAGTTGCACAAGATCTGGGATGCCGCGGCGGGCGGCTATCATATGGAATACGGATTTTCGTGCATGGGCTACGAGATTGCCGGGGCGATGGGCATCAAGATGGCCCGGCCGCAGGCGGATGTGATCTGCATGGTGGGCGATGGCAGCTACATGATGGCCAATTCCGAACTGGCGACGGCGGTGATGATGGGGATCGGATTTACCGTCGTGCTGACCGACAACCGGGGCTACGGCTGCATCAACCGGCTGCAGGCCGGGACCGGCGGGGCGGCGTTCAACAACCTGCTGGACGACAGCTATCACGTCAACCCGGCGCATATCGACTTTGTGGCCCACGCGGGCAGCATGGGGGCGCGGGCGGTGAAGGCAGGCTCGATCGCCGAACTGGAGGCGCTGCTGGCCGAGGCCAAGGGCGGCAGCATTCCGACCGTGATCGTGATCGACACCGATCCGATGCCGTCGACCGAGGCGGGCGGCTATTGGTGGGATGTCGCGGTGCCCGAAGTGTCGGTGCGCCCCGAGGTTCGCGTGGCCCGCGCAGACTATGACACTCACACCGACCGCCAGCGGCTGGCGGACTGAGGCGGAGACAGCAGATGATCTACTACGGAACCAACCCGATTGCCTGGTCGAATGACGATGACCAGACGCTTGGCGCGCATATCGGTCTGGACCAGTGTCTCGACGACTGCGCCCGCATCGGGTTTGACGGCATCGAGAAGGGCCACAAGTTTCCGACCACGGTCGAGGGGCTGAAGGCGGCGCTGGACCCGCGCGGGCTGCGCTTTGTGTCGGGCTGGCATTCGACCAACCTGCTGGTGAACGACATCGAGACCGAAAAGGCGGCGATGCAGCCGTTTCTCGACGTGCTCAAGGGCATGGGGTCGCAGGTCATCATCGTGTGCGAGACCTCGAACGCGATCCACGGCGCGGATGACAGGGCGGTAAACGACCGGCCGCATCTGGCGGACAAGGACTGGGCCGCGTTCGGCCGGGGCATCGAGGCGCTGGCGGAGTTTGCGGCGGGGCAAGGTCTTGTTCTGGTCTATCACCACCACATGGGCACCATCGTCGAGGCCGAGTGGGAGATCGACCGGCTGATGGCCGAGACCGGGCCCTGCACCCATCTGCTGCTTGACACCGGGCACTGCGTGTTTGGCGGTGGCGATCCGGTGCGGCTGGCGAAGCGGCACATGGCGCGGGTG
>Ga0105047_10011094_pt1 | contig 14654 bp, 10 predicted proteins | sample MAT04_FD_78384 | JGI IMG/M metagenome (GOLD analysis project Ga0105047, IMG submission 78384) | Freshwater microbial communities from Lake Fryxell liftoff mats and glacier meltwater in Antarctica - MAT-04 (megahit assembly) | ecosystem: Environmental > Aquatic > Freshwater > Ice > Liftoff... | reverse complement strand
GTAAATGGTAAATGGTAAATGGTAAATGGTAAATGGCAGGGCGCTAGCCGAAGGGCTTTGCCCCCGTGAGGCGGCGATGGGCTGGAGCATGGTATTGTTTGACAATATAGGCTAAATACAGTATAAATCCTAGATTCAGATGAAAGAAAATGAGCGTAATATAGGAGATGCTGAGCAAGGGCAAGAAGTCGTTAGTTCCCTCGTACCCTATGAACTGGATGAAGAGCTAGGGCAGAGACGTGATAAAATTAAGGGTTCATGGTCGGATACTTACGATGATAAAGAGCAAGAACCTGCTCTAGGAGTGGAGCCTACCACAGGGATGTATGCGTCACCATCAGACTCGACCTCGTCAGTTGACAGTCTGGGTCAGTATCTGAAAGAAGTTGGTGAGACACCTCTGTTAACACATGAACAGGAAAAGGCGCTAGGCTTACTTGTGCAGGCGGGACTAAGAGCAAAAGGAGAGCTACAAAACCCCGATTTATCTGAACAGGAGATGGTAGCACTGCTTGATACTATGCAAAAAGGTCTGGAGGCCAAGGAGGTATTTGTTCGGGCAAATTTACGTCTGAGTATTTATGTGGCCAATATGTATAAAAATAGAGGAATTCCATACCTAGATTTGATTCAAGAAGGAAACCTAGGGCTCATGAGAGCAGTCGATAAATATGATCCAAATAGAGGGTTTAAGTTCGTTTCATATGGGGTATGGTGGTTAAGACAATCGATGTCACGGTCTATATCTGAGCAGGGTACTGTAATCAGATTGCCAGACTATATGTCTGTTGCAGTAAAAAGACTTTTTGTACTAAAAGAGCGGTATATTTTAAATCATGGAGAAAAGCCTGATGAAGAAACGCTCAGAGCGCTTTATGAAAATGGTGATGTGCATAGATCTGTATCATTTGATGCTGTTCAGGGAGTAATAGATAGTCACGTAACAACGGCGGTGCTTTCCCTTGATAAGCCTGTGGGTCCTGATCAGGACGCCACTTTGGCTGATTTTATCCCTGATTCGGGAGCAGATATTGGTGAAGAAAAACTCGATAGGCTAGATATCATAGAAGCTATGCGAAAATTGAATCCACGCGCACAAAAGATCATCATTATGCGTTTTGGTTTAGGAGATAATGATCAACATACGTTAGCTGAGGTGGGAGAACTGCTAGGAATAACCAGAGAGAGGGTTAGGCAGATAGAGAGTAAGGCACTTAAACGTATCAATCAAATAATGAATGTAGGTACCGTTGAGTTACCCAGTGATCAAGTCATAAAAACATTTTATCCTGAGATAACGATACCCCCAACGACCACCTCTCAATTAGAGGTGGTCAGAAATCAGACCAGTAGGGAGGTCGTTACATCATCAGTGTCGTCTAGAGCACAGGATATGCTGGAGTCGGGGAGTTACGACAGCGCTGATGAAGGAATTTTACAAATAGTAGCGAAGTCAAACAGGGAGACCTTCAGGGAGATGCTTGTTACAGTAAGTAGACTGTATGAAATACCTGAAGATCGGGTGCTAGCAAGTGTATTGGCTATTTTAGATAAGAAGTCGAGTTATTTTTCTCAATAAAAACTTACCTAATGCAAGAAGCAATAGCATGCACTGCTGGCGTGTTTAGCCACAGTAATTATCGGAGCAAGCCTAAACCGAGAAGTCCGGTAACGATGAGATAGAACGCGATGTAATAATTGAGAAATTTTGGGAAAACGAGAACCAGAATTCCAAGTAACAGTGCCATGATTGGACTAATACTACTGATGTTAAGTGTCATATACCTCCTTTCCTTCCTTGATTATTATATTAATTAAAGCTAGTAGGGGATGCCCGATATTTTATCTTTTATCGAGTAATTCGATTTCAAAAACAAGTGTTGCTAGACCTGGAATAAGTGGTTCTGAACCATATTTACCATATCCTAGTTCATGGGGAATAGTGAGTTTTCTTTTTCCTCCAACTTTCATGCCGGGGATGCCCTGGTCCCAGCCCTGTATAACGTAGCCTGCACCGATAGCAACTTCAAATGGTTGATCGCGATCGTGTGAGCTGTCAAATTTGGTTCCATCAGTTAGCCAGCCTGTGTAGTGAACAGTGATGTGATCACCTGATTTGATCTCCTCACCTTTACCTACGTGGATGTCTTCAATTTTTAATTTCTCTTCTGCCATACAAATAGTATAGCAAGAAAATGAAAGAAATGGGTAAGAGAAAACACAAAAATTCTTAATAAAAATCCTTTTTCTTTTACTTTTAGTCGTAAAAGTAACAAAACTTCGTTCACTTGAAAAAAAGCTATATTGCTCATGAGTTAGTCGGGGGATTGTCCTCCCCCTTCACTCACTCGCCCTAAAGGGCTCGAGCTGGATTCCCCCTAACAACTCACTCGCAATTCTTAACGCTTTTCTTTCTCGTTCACAATAAGGAACGAGAGACAGGAGTCAGATTTTTTAATGCGTCTGTAAGGCGGCGATTGAGGGCCTACGAAGCTCTTGTTCTAATGCTCACACCGGGAATCATGGTTGACGCTTTTATTTCTCGTTCATACTGCGCTATCCGCGTACTAGGTAGAGGTGAGTCTGGAGGAACTCCTGCCTGTCGGCAGGCAGGCTCTCATTTCCCCCAGCACGGTTTTGGAGATAGGAGATCTGGGCATCGGGTGCTACTTCTTTAACTATTTGCAAAACCTCATCTAGGTCATAAAGGAAGAGTTCTTCGTCTTTTTCTTGCTGAGTTTCCCTTGTAATAAAGTTACATGCTACGCCAACAGTTGCTAGCGACCACATCTTTTTAAGAAATGCTTTCATCATCATGTAGTTATCGCTATCTAGCACTGCGGCAAGTGCGCCCGATGAGAAAACATATTCAAATGTACGGTCAAAAGAGTGGGCGAGGAAGTCGCCTGTTAAAAAATGGTCTTCGGGGTATTTCATGCGAGCGTACTCTGCTGACATAGAATAGAGTTCGATGCCTATATAGTCGTGAACGCCTCGCTCTTTAAGATACGCTGCTAAGTCGCCGGTTCCTGAGCCGACATCGAGGACCGATGTATTAGCTATAGGAACGTGAGAATAGTCGACTATTTTAGTGAGGAATTCGAAGTTATCATATTTATCTTTATCATCCCAGCCGTCATCCTCGTTGTGTCGTAGGAAATAGCCATAGAATGAATCGTTAATCGTTTTATCTTTGGAGGAGTAGCGCATGGAGATAGTATAAAGCGGCTAGCGTTTAGTTACTAGCGTTTAGTAAGTTGTAAATAGTGACTGTGGCCTTGGGATGCTCCCGAGGCCACAGTGTCAGACACCTAGACTCGATAAATTAGTTGCTGTACCTTTGAGTTCAGGGTAGTCGTATTGAAACAACAACAAATAGCCAGAAAATACTACCAGTTTTTAACGTAATCATGGGCGAATTGCTTAAATGTGATCGGTTTACGACCAAGTAATTTATAAATATCATCTGTTGTACCTGCCGAAAAGTTATGCCGTACTACAAAGTACAGCATTTTTTGTACTTTGATAAAATCTTCGTCTGTTTGATTAGTCGTTAATCGGTCGACATATTGTTGAACGCTAGGATTGCGGTAGGTTATCGTACGATTTAATTCATCAGATAATATACTTGCCACCTGATAGTAATCTAGTGACTCTGAGCCCGATAATGTATAGGCTTTTCCTATATGAGAATCGCTTTGCATGGTTTTTGCAACTACAGCACCAATATCACGAGTATCAATAAAAGCTGTTTTACCATTTCCAGCAGGTAGAAATATTTCATCGCGTTTCTTAATGTCATCAGCATAAAAAGTGCTTAGATTTTGCATAAAAAAATTAGGGCGAATGAAAGTGTATAGTGCTTTTCGTTTTTTCAAATATTTTTCTACCTTGAAGTGAGGAGTTAAAGGATTAAATTGAACACCCTGAAGTGACAAAAACACAATTTGCTTTATTCCTTTTTCCAATGCTCGGTCTATCACTGGAAAAAGGTAAGTTTTTACATCAGATATGGCTGGCGGTCTCATTAAAAATAATTTATCTACACCCTCCAGGGCTTTATCCCATGTAGATTCATCCATGAAGTTGAACAATACTGCCTCTCTGGTTTTTGCTACCTGAGCCTTACTATTAACGGCAGATATAACACGTATATCTTTGTAATTATTCAATGCATGAATAACTTCCTTACCAACATTACCGCTCGCACCAGTTACTAAAATATTAATCATTCTTGCCTTTCTTTACTTTTGTTAGTAGTGTATCTAGCTGTATTACTTCGTTCATAGTCAGCTTACTAAATGGTTTGCCGACAGAATCAATATATCTTTCTTGAAAAGTTTTTACTTCCAATTCTGCATTGTGACTTAATCTAACTTGTCGGACTCTTTTATCCTCATAGATGCCTGATTTTTCTACAAGCTTTAGCTCTTCTAGGCTATTTATTATTTGGGTCACTCCACCACTGGTAATGTTTAGCTTTTGGGACATTTGCTTGATGGCAAGAGGCTGCGATTGTGAAAGTATAAATAATACTTCAATCTGAGGTTTATTTAGCGAATAGCCCACAAACGGATAATCATAGTTAGCGTTGAATTCACGCGTCAGGCAACCAATTGACTCCAGGATGTTTACTATATGGTTATTGCGACTCATAACTCCTTATAGCCCATAAATGGATCGCTATAAATATTACTCCGTGGTACCCTGATATCTTTTAGCAATATTTTGTACGCTTTTATCATTGTGGGAGGACCAGATAGATAAAAATTAACATTTTCAATCTTATCATTACCAATACAATTTTTGATGATTTCTTCTGAAATCTTCGCGGGACTATATACGTACTGTACTTTTAGATTTTTAAGTTTCTTGGAAAGATCATCTAGCTCAGTCTTGAAAATGACTTCTCCAGGGTTTCTATTGGCGTAAAGCAGTGTTGCATGGAGGTCCTGTCCTGATAGCTCTACTTCTTTAAGAATAGAGCGAAACGGTGTTATACCTATTCCTCCTGCTATTAGAATATTGTTTGCCGCGACCTCACGTATATGCATTGGGCCTACCGGTCCTCTGATTTTTGCTTTATCCCCAGGTTGCAGATTCCATAACGCCTTTTTATAATTACTTGCTGTGTCGCCGTGCCAATAGGTTGTAACGGTGATACGTTTTTCTTGTGGAGCAGAAGATAGTGAGAACATCCTCCTTGAGGTTTTGCCATCTGGCAACTTAATTTCAAGCATCCCATGCTGTCCAGCAAGCCAAGCCAAAGGCTTTGTAGATCTAAATGTGAAGCTGTACGCTTTCCCGATGATCTGCTTACGTTTTTCGAATACTAGTGCGGTTGGTATTATAAACTTTAGTAGTTCCATAGTATTAATATACATTAGTAGCTAATATATGTCAAACAAAATATTAAGAAATAATACCGAATATTTTTATCGATACGAGACGCAATAGAGTGGGGTCGTCATAAAATTAAGCGCTAATACCATGCGAGCCTTTTTGGGCAGATTTCTACATTACAGGCTATCTTTGAAGTACTGAAGGTTTTCTGTTCTATTTTAGCAAGCCACATAGGGCTAATCGAGCATAGGAGACGGGTCTTGGAGCAACCAAGACGCTTTGGCGGAGCACCTAGGTCTGGAACTTAACTGTCCTTATAACACTGTCTCACTCCAGAAGGTAACTCCAGGCTAATTGTATCAAAAATGAGACAAATGAGACAGCTCGCTCCTTCTTCTTAAAATTATGGAAGAAAATAATACCCCTCAGCCAGGTATTATGATGATAGCTACAGGCAGTATTTATGATAGATATAATCCGCTGAGTATGTTAGATTATGAACCAATATCACTGGATAAGATTTTTTAGTTACAACTATTCATACCGTAGCGCATTTAACGCTGAAATCTTGGTTGCTCTTCTTGCAGGATAAATTCCAGTCAAGACACCGATCATCAGAGAAAGTATAAGGATAATCAAGACAAAGCTCGGCGGAATATAAGATATATCGATATACCCAACCCCTTTAAAAATAGCAAAAATTGATAACAAGAGTCCCACTAATTTACCACCAAGAAAACCAATTATTAGTCCAAGTATTCCCCCAAAAAATCCCATAAGCATAGATTCGGTTAAAAATAGTTCTTTTACTTCGTAGGATTTCATACCCATTGCTTTCATAAGACCTACTTCTCGTGTTCGCTCCAGAAGTGAAACAGTCAAAGTGTTAAACATTCCCAACGCGGCAACTCCCAATGCGACCATGCCGAGTAGTGCAAGTATGGTGCGGGCTGTGGCAAAAAGAGAGTTAATTTGGCTTACTGTATCGGCAACCGATCTGGTAGTATAGCCTAGCGCTTCAACTTGTTTTCGAGCTTGAGGGAGATCTTTTTGATCTGAAACAACAACTTTTACTTGTGAATAGTTGGTGATGCCCAAAGACCGGAGGTCAACAAAAGGAACATAGAAAATAGGCGTTTTTTCATCGGGTGTTATCCCTACAATCGTATAATCAGCTGGTGTCGATTCTATTTTCTCGCCTGGATTATCTAATAAATCTCCTGTCGCAATAAATGAGGCACTAAATGCTTTTCCGATTGCCTCGCCTTCTTTAATACCAAGAATCTTAAGCATAGCGCGATTTACAATCGCTTGTCTTTTTGCATTGACTCCTAAGCTAATTTTTTTTGTCTCAGAGGGTTTTATAATTCCTGCTTCAGATGCTATTTCGACAAAATCCAACGAAGCAGAATCTGTTGCTGCAAGTACATGACTGTTTGTGGCAACCCCAAGCACCTGTGAAGTTTTAATCGATGTGCCTGTAACAGATATGTTTAATTGGGCAAAGTACCCTACCTTTTGAACCTGCGTATTGTCAGTATCCCGTAAAACCATATAGGAACCATTCTCACAATCTCTCGTATTTTGCTCGCATTGTTTTTTCTCCCACAATAAAATCGGTGCTTTGACCCATTTTCCAAGCTTTTTCCCTTCAACATCTCTCCCTGCTTCTCCACTAGCATCTTCTGAAGGATAGGTTTCTCCCCAGACTTCTTCCCCTTGCTGATTTCCTTCAAGTCGTTTTGTGTAGCCTAAAATTTTTGCAGTGGGTGCGGGCGCTTCTCTTACCCTAACCCAGGCACCTGGCACTATAGCAAAATCGACATTCTGAATTTTCTCACCTGACTTAGCTTCTTGTTCGTCTCGTGTGGTAGAAACTCCGGCAACCTGACCTTTTGTACTTTTATCTTCCATCGCCAACTCATTACTCTCAAAGATCTTCCCTTGTATAGGCTGGATCGCTGACTGCTTAAGATAATCACTTGTTACTCCGTATACTGCCATATCGGAAACAGAGTTTTGAAAATTAACCCGTCCGACAACTGCGATAAGCGGAAGTGCCATCACTACATGAGGGGTTTGTTTAAAATCAGTAAGTGTTTTATCATTTATTTTCACTTTTGATCCGGGTTGAATGCTGACATCTGCCTGTTTCACTTCATCAAGACTCGCTATCCTGGAGACGACTAATTGTTCCAGGCCATAGCCTATCGACACTAAGAACACAATTGCGCCAAATCCCATTGCCATACCGCCAATCGTTATTACGGTACGTGCTTTCTTGGCTTTCATATTACGAATGGCAAGTTCTATCAGTGCCACTCGTGATATTGATCCTGTCTTATGTCTATCAAGAAAACGCAGAGCTGTTGTATATATTGTTTGTAATGGCTGGCTAGCACTCACCTTTACTTTTTGAGGTATAAAGTTTTTTTTACCAATCCATAGTATTGCCTGTGCTGTTACATAAACTAAAAGTAATAATACAAAGGTTGTAGTTTTGACTAGCGTATTTTTGAATTCACGAAGGTTGAAGTGAGGAAGATGTAAGCGGGGCAGCGGAATATGAATCCGAGGATCGGGAAGAGACCGACTTGACTGACCCCGATTTAACCGAGAATTAGTCAGCGCTAATTTCTTAATATCTCCAGATGTGTTTTTGAAAAATCTTCTTTCCATAGTATTCTTACTCAGAGCTTGTTTGTGTTTTTGGTATACCTCGCTTGCTTTTTACTTCACCGATCAGTTTACTTTTATTTTTCTCCGTGTAGATACCTTCAATTTCTCCGTTAAACATTTTGATCGCAGTTTTTGCATATTTCAAATATTCCAAGTCATGAGTTACCATGACAATTGTTTTTTTGGCATCACTATTGAGTTTCTGCAACAGTTGCATCAGTGTTTGTCCTGATTCAAAGTCTAAATTTCCGGTTGGCTCATCAGCGATAATAAGTTCTGGGTTGGTTACGAGCGCCCGGGCAAGAGCAATTCGTTGTTGCTGTCCGCTAGAAAGTTCTGACGGGAGATAATCCCCCCAGTTTTCCATCTGAATTGTCTTGAGCAGTTCTTGCGCTTTTGTGCGTGCTTGCAGGGTTTCTTCGCCTTTTAACAACAGTGGAAACGCAATATTTTCTATTACTGTCAGTGATTTTATCCAATTCGGCTGTTGGTAAACCATGCCGATATGATTCTTTCTAAATTCTGAGCGTTCATCTTCTGAGGCCAACGCATAAAGATTAGTATCAAGCAATGTTACTAATCCAGTGGTTGGGCCCTCAAGCCCTAAAAGTGCATAAAGAAGTGTTGATTTCCCACAACCTGAGGGACCGAAAATAATTGAAAAATCTCCCTGTTTTATTTCAAAAGAGATATTTTTTAGTATCTGCACATCCTGCAAACCTACACGGAATGACTTATTAACGTTTTGTACTTTGATTACTGGGTTCATTTTTTTAATCCTCCTAAGAATCCAAAAACTTCTTGTAGGTTTTGAATGACAAGATTGAATGCATTGTCTATTGCTTTGGGTGTTATTGATACCATATCTATTGAAATGCCTGGGTTGCCTGCTTTATCCTTTGAGAGAGCCCTTAGATGATAGACTTTGGAAGGGGTCAGTCCTGAAATTACCACCAGATGGTTAGTCGTTGCATTAGCATCCTCCTGCGTTTTTTGCGCGTAGGTTGTGCCTGTCCCTTCGCCAAATTCTACTTGAGAAGTTGATGGTTCGTCAGTATTCCAGCTAACTACCAGTTGTGCCTGTTGCTCTTGTCCAGTTGTTGCGGCAATTGACACATTTGTGCCTTCAACTTTTAGTTCTGAAATCCGTGGTGGTCTGGTGTCAGTTGCAGTTGTCACTTTCTGAGTATCTGATGCTGCCTCGTTGCCGATCTTATCCCGTCCCCTCACAATCAACGAATAATTAGTTTGTGGAAGAAGTCCTCTGAGTAATAATTTATGTTCTCCTTTTAATAAAGTAACGCTTACCTCATCCCGTGCTGCTCCTGCATTGCCTTCAGGGAAATAGGTCACAATGCTTGATATTTCGGTATTAGTCGTCCAGGTTACAAGCAGGGTTGACTGCGCAGTATTTGCTACTTGCTGGACACGGACGTTTGAGATTTTTGGCCGGGGGAGTGTTTCAAATGTTAGCGTACTGCCTTCATATTCTACAGATTCCGCATCAAATATATTTATTTTATAGTAGTATTTTGTCCCATCATCCAACTCGTCAAGCGTCGTTATGTAGGTTGTTTCACTTGTCGAAGTGGAGACCTCCCTCGTCGCACCAAATGACGTTGTTTTGCCGTAGTAAAATTTCACCTTCGAAGCTCCTTTAGTCGTATATTGAATCGTTGCTTGCTCCAAACCGATATTTTTGGCTACTGGATCAGTCACAGTGGGGGCAGCATCCATTGTGAATGTTTTTTCACTTGAAGTTCCAGTATTTCCATCCTCATCAGTCCACTTGGCTTTGTAGTAATAGGTTGTTCCAGGATCAAGGCTGGTTAAATTGATAACATGGTCAGTGGTCTGGGTAGAGTTACTTGGTTCTTCGGTAAAGTAGTCACCTGATTTTTTACCGTACTGGATTTTGGAGTCAGAACTTCTTGAGGTTGACCAGCTGATCTTGGCTTTTTTCGTCGTTACAGATGAGACGCTCGGTCCTGAGGAAAGGCTAGATGCATCAGTATACGTGCCTTTAGGGGTAAGCGACACTGATGTGGCATAGGACGGATCAGCAATTGAACCAGAAGATGTATCATACGACGCGACCCGCCAATAATATTTGCGTGATTCCGTAACCGTATCAATGTAGGAAGTGCCTGTGGTGGTCGTCGCATCTGTCCAGGTAGAATTATCAGTGCTTCTCTGGATTTTGTAGGTCAGTGTGCCCGTCCCTTTGTAGGAAGGAACATCCCAGCCAATTGATGCACGCCAGAGAGAGGATTCTTTTACCGAGGCATCAGTCGCCGCCAGATTGAGAGGCGGATCAGGATTAGTAGAATTTAAGGTATATGTTCCCTTGATACAGTTACTGGAAGAGTAATTATCCTGGTCATCAGCTGCCACAACATAGATAGTATTACTTCCCCTAACTGAGCCGGTACGGGTTCCGGCCGCAACAGATGTATTAGTACTATTTGAAATATACGTTGAAGTATTGGCAGTTAGCGTAGAAAGTGCGGAAGGCGGACTAGTATTAATCATATAATAATATTTAGTGACAGTCCTGCCTGAGGCAGGAGTAGCGTCGGACCAGGAAAGCGCATATGAATTAGTAGTGGCAGTGCCGGGGGTGACCGTTATACCTGATGTGGAGTCACAAGTTGTAGCAAATGTTGGCGCTGCTCCTCCATAACTTAAGTTACCTGTTCTGTAGGTAGAAGAAGCGGAAGTATTACACGCTGAGTCTACTGTTCGGAAATACACTACATTATTGCCTGTTGCAATACTTAACTCGTCTTGAGCGGACGTAAGCGTTCTTGTGGCAGTTGCGGCTGGAATATAGTCCAGCCCGCACGAAGCGTCAGTCGTTGTCCCAAGCCAGGTACCAGTTGATGAATTAATCTGGTACTGATAGCCCAAAACACCCGCATTCGCATCAGAAGCGGAATTAGCGCCAGACGTGGGCCAGGAAAAGTTCATATCCGCCACATTACCAAAGCTCGTACTCGGAGCTGAGATATACGCTACATTAATAGGAGCTGTCGCGTCTTGTCTGAATTGAAAAGAAGCGGAAGACCCCGTAAAGACATTGTTGCCATTATCTATAGCTTTCATATAGACATAATAGGTTGTCCCAGAAACGAGTGCAGACGAAAGGTATGAAGCTGAAGACAGATCAAGTGTTGTGCTGGAAGTAATAAAACCACAGGTTGTGCCGGTTGTTGCAACCGGTGAATTGGTGAGAAGTCCGGCGGTAGTCGAGGGATCTGAGCTAGGAGTTGCCCCTAAATAGACACAATAGCCCTTAAGCCCACTTCCTCCTCCCTCATCTGCTCCAGCAGTCCAGGAAAAGTAGGGAGAAGCTGCATTGTTCCAGCCATTAGATGCAACACTCCTACCCCCGGATGATGCTGTGGCCATTGTGATGCTAGAAGCATTAGTTGGCGGAGTGGTATTATCATATGGCAAGAATGCAATTGAGATATCGCTAACAGTCGGTGTAGTAGAAGTATCAGCACTAGCTAAAGTAATTTGGTACTGGATGTATTGTTGTCCATCCGTCATACAGTTATTTGAAGAGATATCTGAACCAGAACTAATAGCATTACAAGAAGAAAAAGCTGTAGCTCCAGACATGGTCGAGCTATTTGAACTCCTGGCTTTCACAGTCACAGTAGAACCGGAGGAGGTATAGGTTAAAATACCCCAATAACTGCCTCCAGTATTTGAATCAAAGATATTTGAAGTCAAAGTCCCGGAAGTGGCATAAGAATTTAGACTGAAATTATCAACATACACAGTTTTGTTGGCTTTTACCTGCACTCCATAGTTCCTTGAAGCATTTGCACCGGTGAGTGTTCCTGAAAGTTTATACCACCCACCACCAGCAGCGGTGTACGTAGTGGTTATAACTGCATCATTGTAAAAAAGTTCTGCATCTGCCGAAGTCACCGCCGATCCTGTGGTATAGGCATAAGTTGTTAAGTTATACGTGTTGGTATCTCCAACATCGACAGATTGGGTAAGGTTTGATGCACTGCCACTATTTACAAGTTTTGCTGAACCAGATGAGCTATTATAGGTGGTTACTGTATCTCTGGTGGCTGTTAGAGCAGGATATCGGATGATGACAATGCCGGAGCCACCAGTACCGCCAACGTTAGAAACAGTGTGTCTTGTTCCACCGCCACCGCCACCGCCACTATTATCCGCCCCGTTTGTTCCGCTATAAACTCCGACACTTGATAAATTGTATCCTCCAATACCACCACCACCTGTTCCCGCATTGCCCCCATAACCAAGGTAAGTATCGACAAATAAGCCTCCACCACCACCACCACCAGCATAGAATATCGAGGTACCGGTGATTGAAGAACTCAATCCTACACCGCCAGCACCCCCCATGTACTGATTAGGAGTTTGTAGGCCATTGCCTCCTACCGCGCCAGCTCCACCGCCACCACCAGAGCCTTGTTCTTGAGCTCCTGCAGGTCCACCAGCAAAACCTTGCCCTGCAGTCCCGTTACCGCCGACAAGACTTCTGTAACCGCTGCCACCACCAGAGCTACCGGATTTCCCGATTCTTGTAGCGTTCGCCATAGTACCACCAGCGCCCCCCCCGCCTCCCCCAAGGGCAGTAACAGTGCTAAAGGTTGAATTAGACCCAGATACCCCGGAGTTATCTGTAATGTTGAAGACTCCGCCAGATCCCCCGGCACCAATAGTGACTGCGAGAGCACTGTTGGTGACTGATAAAGACCCACTCAAAAGTCCTCCTGCACCACCACCACCACCTCCTGTATATCCGCCAGTTTCGCTACCACCACCTCCACCACCACCCCCTCCAACCACCAGATATTCAACATCACCAGCACCATTTGGAGTGAATGTTCCTGAAGTTGCAAACGTATGAATTGTATAACCACCACTTGTAGTTATTGTCCCACCGGTGGCAGAAAACGAATCCCACGAGGTTAAATTTGTTTCGAAATCGGTATTGTTGAGTTTTTCGGTACTGGTTAAAGTCAATTGCCCGGCAGCAGTGGTGGCATCAATACTTGAGGCCGAAGAGTATTGATTAGTAGTTGAGGCACCTGATCCGCTGCTCCAGTCCGTTTGAGCCCAAGGGGAAGTGGCGGCAAAGATGCTAGTGATGCCTTTCAGCGTGAGATATGATCCGGCGACGAGGCCGATGGTGATGCAGATAACGCCGAACAAATTTAGCTGCCATTTTGCAATGGTAAGTTTTTTCGTAAAAAGATTGTGGATAATTTGTTTTGCTGTGTTCATCTCCGCTTAACCGTGATTAAAATATTTGATTTCAGATTTCAAAATGACAGCAGGGAAGGTAAACAAGGAATACCCGAGGGGGTTGATTTTGGGAAAACTACCACAGGCCTTCAGTATGATCTGTAATCTGTGAGCTGTGAGGTTCATCTTGCCAAAATTTATTGAGCTTAAACATATCATACATAATAACTAAAGAATTATAATTCAACACTGCTAACTATACTAGTATAGACACAATAGTACCCAAAATGCTACTGGAAATTACCTTTCAGTATTAATAGTATTTTGCGTCTGGACTTCAGAAAACCCTTGCGGTACCTTGTGCCCTGATGAAGGACAATGCCAGGCTAAAATACTGCTTATATGCCCGTAAATCAAGCGAATCCGATGAGCGACAAGCGATCTCAATTGACGGTCAATTGAAAGAAATGCAACTTCTTGCAAAGAGAGAAAAACTAGATATTACGGAAACAATTTACAGAGAGTCACTCAGCCAAAGAATCGGGGCAACGACCAGAATTTCATAATCTTCTCCATGGGGTAATCGAAGGAAGATATAACAGTATCCTCACATGGGCACCTGATCGGCTGTCCAGAAATGCAGGAGACTTAGGACGAATCGTGGATTTGATGGATCGAGGAAAACTGACTCATATCAAAACCGATTCTCAATCCTTTACAGATAATCCCAATGAGAAATTCCTTCTCATGATTCTCTGCTTACAAGCAAAACTTGAAAATGATAATCGAGGCGTCAATGTTAAGCGAGGAGTACGGAACAAATGCCAGATTGGAATTAGACCAGGAGTAGCACCGATTGGTAATCGAAATGTTTTGAAAGTAAATCGGATATCAACAGTAGAGCTTGATCCTGAACGAGCACCAGTCATTAAACAGATTTTTCACAAAGTCGCTGACCAAGGTTTCTCCGGAAGAATGGTCAAAAAATGGTTGGATGATATTGGATTCACAACAAAGAATGGATGTAAAATGGCTTTGAGTAAAATCTATGTAGCTCTCCAAAATGCTTTTTACTACGGAGAGTTTCAATACGGAAACATATGGTCCAAAGGGGCATGTGAACCACTTATTACTAAAGCGCTGTTTGAAAGAGTTCAGATTCAACTTCAAGTTGCACCGAGACAATGGAATAAACAACTGTTTCCGTTCAAAAAAATTTGTATCTGTGGATCATGTGTAGGAAGCGTGACTGCTGAACTGAAATATCGTAGAACAAAAACGAATGCCATAAATTCCCACAACTATTATCACTGCAACCGAATCAAAAAGTATGACTGTCCCGAGCCGTACATTACCGAGCAAGAGTTGATCAAACAACTCATCGGTTATCT
>Ga0105047_10011093_pt1 | contig 14655 bp, 9 predicted proteins | sample MAT04_FD_78384 | JGI IMG/M metagenome (GOLD analysis project Ga0105047, IMG submission 78384) | Freshwater microbial communities from Lake Fryxell liftoff mats and glacier meltwater in Antarctica - MAT-04 (megahit assembly) | ecosystem: Environmental > Aquatic > Freshwater > Ice > Liftoff... | reverse complement strand
GATCCCACGGACCCGCGGCTGGAGCCGGTGAACAACTACCTGGCGACGGGTATGCCGAACAACGTCACTTACAGCTCGTGGAACAACCGCATCGACTACCAAATGAATGAGAAGCACCGCTTCTTCTTCCGCTGGCTGAAGAGCAGTTTCATTGAAGATGCGCAGGACTACACGTATCAGACCGAGCCTGGCTTGATGGCATGGAATGAGAAGCGGCCGGCGCTAAGCGGAATGGTCGACTGGACCTATGCAATAAGCGCCTCCACCGTGATGAACGTGAGTGTGGACGCGACGCGGTTCCTGACCCAGAATCAGCGGTTGGGGACGCGGAAATACAAGCCGACGGATGTCGGGTTACCGGCGTACATGGATACCAAGTGCGGCGGAAGTTGTGTATTGCCGCGAGTTGTCTGGCCGGGCATGACCGCATGGAACGGCGACATGGTGTTGGGTGTGCAGGTTGATCCGGGGCCGACAGGGCGGCAGCAAGCGCTGAAATCCAACTTGACCCACATACGCGGGTCGCATTCCTTCCGCGCGGGTGTGGATTTCCGGCAGCACTACCGCACGCTGATTCAGAATGGCGGGTTAACTTCGGGGAACTTCACATTCGCCAACAACTTCGTGCGGCGGGATGAGGATGGCTTCAATCCGGCGGGAACGCTGGGCCTGACGTGGGCCACGTTTGCACTGGGAATACCGACCGGCATGGGTGTTGATACAAATGACACCTTCGCGATGATGAGCCCTTACTATGCCTGGTACGGGCAGGACACCTGGCGTGTTGCACGGAACCTTACCGTAACGCTTGGACTGCGCATGGAGTACGAGCAGGGACCAACCGAACGGTATGACCGCGCGATCGCCTACTACGACCCGACCTTGACGCTGCCGATCACAGCGGCAGCGCAGGCCGCTTATGCGCGCAACCCGCTGCCGGAAGTTCCGGCGAACCAGTTCCAAGTGTTAGGCGGCTCCGTTTATGCCGGCAAGAATGGCGCATCCCGCAGGCTGTGGGCCAGTGAGTTGATGTGGCTGCCGCGCGCCTCTTTGGCTTGGCAAGTGAACAACAAGACCGTAATCCGCGGCGGATACGGCGTCTTCTTCGACACGTTGAACTCGATGAATCAGGGGCCGGACCAATCGGGATTTTCGCGGGCGACCAATACCGTGTTGACGAACGATTTTGGATAGACCTGGAACGCGGGAAATCCCCTGGGCGGTGTCTCGCCGCTGCGGGATCCCTTCCCGGTGCGAGCGGATGGCACGAGGTTCGATGTGCCGTTCAACAACACGTTGGGAGCCATGGCGCGGGTTGGTCAGGGCTTTACGTATACACCCTATGACCGGCGTCATCCGCGCGTACAGCGATGGCGCGTGGGCATGCAGCGGGAATTGGGCATGCACATGATGGTGGAGGCTTCGTACTGGGGGCAGTGGTCGGACAGGATTCTGTTGACGCAGCGCGAAGACCCCCTGCCGGAATCCTTTTGGGCAACTGGTAACGTCCGGAACAATGCGATTGCAAATGAGATGAACCGGCAGGTACCGAATCCTTTCCTTCTCAGCAATTTCGCGGCATTGCAGACCTCGAATCCCGTGCTGTATCAAAACTTGTCAACGCTGGGACGATTCACGAGCCCGACGATTGCGAAGAACGCGCTGCTGCGTCCCAATGCGCATATGAACGGTTTGAACAACAACTCGTCACCCACGGGTCAAGCCCGGACGCATGCGTTTGAGTTCAATTTCCAACGGCGAATGTCGAAGGGTTTCAACCTGAACGCTTCCTATACACGCATGCTCCAGGACAACAAAACGATTATCGAGAACGAATTCAACACTTCGCCCTCGACCTGGTGGACAAGCGATTCGGCCAGGCCGCACCGCATCACGGCGACCGCGATTTACGAGTTTCCTTTTGGTAAGGGCCGTTCTTACTTCCAATCCGGGTTCTTGAATCACGTCCTTGGCGGCTGGCAGACGGCGGCGACCTACGAGTTCCAGCCGGGTCCGCTGCTGGGCTGGGGCAACCTGATCTACAACGGAGATGTAAGCAAGTTTGAACAGGACGCATCGCTGGATGACAAGACGCTCAACCAGTGGTTCAATACGTCCGTGCCGTTTGAGCGGAATGCGAACAACTTCCCGACGGGCCCGCACGTTCGGATCTTCCCGCGGTTTTTCAATGGGCTTCGTGCCGACGGCTTGAACAATTGGAACGGAAATCTGTTGCGAGAATTCAAGGTCGTCGAACGCCTGCGCATGCAGTTCCGCGCGGATGTGATTAACTTACAGAATCGATCGCAGATGAGCCCGCCAGACCTGTCGCCGAATTCAACGAATTTTGGAAGAATTACCAGCCAGACGTCTTCGCTGAACCGGTTCTACCAGGCGCAATTGCGGTTGCAGTTTTAAGGAGAATTTTATGATAGAAAATAAAATTGACCGGCGTTCTCTATTCCGCGGTCTAGTGGGAACCGCGGGAGTGCTGGGATTGGATGCGACCTTTGCGTCTCATCGGACGGACGCCGCCGCGGTCGGTCCGAAAGACAAGATCAAAGTGACGAAGATTGAATCGTTCGTCCTGAAGAATTCCTGGGTATTCGTCAAAATCTCCACCGATGCCGGAGTGACGGGCTGGGGTGAAATGCTGAAGGATGACGCGAAGGCCTGCGCGGCTGGCGCGTTGGAAGTCGGTCACTATTTGATCGGGCAGGATCCGACGCGAGTGACGCACCATTGGCAGGCCATTCACCGCGGCGCTTTCTACCGCGGCGGCCCCATCAAGACGGCCATCTCAAGCGGCATCGATCAAGCACTTTGGGATATCACTGGTAAAGTGTACGGTGTTCCGGTGCACCGCTTGCTGGGTGGGCCAACGCGGGACAAGGTGCGCGTGTACGGCCAAGTGAACGACAAAACGGGCGTAAACGCGATCAAGGTTGGTTTGCGGGGAACGAAGCGTGCTCCCTTCAAGTACAACGAAGGGCAGATGTTCGTCGACGAAGTTGTCTCGCGATTCAAAGAACTGCGCACTCGCGTTGGCAACGGGGTAGACATCGGCGTGGAGTTCCATGGCATGGTGCAGCCGCCAACCGCGATGCGGCTGATTCACGCGCTGGAGCCCTTCAATCCATGGTTCTACGAGGAGATCGCTCAAGCCTTGAATGTCGATGTGATGGCCGAGATGGCGAAAAAAACGCACATTCCGATCGCAACCGGCGAACGCATCTTCACGAAATGGGGTTTCCGGGAGATTCTGGAGAAACGTGCGGCTACCATTCTGCAGCCGGACATTTGCTACGCCGGCGGCATTACGGAATTGAAGATCATCGCGGGGATGGCGGAGTCCTACTACACACCGCTGGCTCCGCACAATCCGCAGGGCCCTTGTTCGCTGGCGGCGAGTTTGCAGTTGGCCGCCGGAATCGCTAACTTCCTGATCCAGGAGCGCGGCGACAACGAGTACTCTGACTTGCTGGCGAAGCCGCTTCCGCCGTTGGTAAATGGATACCGTCCGTTACTGACCGAGCCGGGGCTTGGCATCACGATTGACGAGGACAAACTGAAGGCTCAAGCCGGCGAACCGCGCCCCTATAATACGGCGTACGACAGTGATGATGGCTCGGTGGTCGACTGGTAGTTAAAGATCGGCGAGGCGCTTGTCGCTGTCGCCGAACCGGTCGAGCTTGACGCCCATCCGGTCCATGATCGACAAGTACAAACTGGCAGCGCGGCGATTATCATTGCCGCGCTCCAGGTAGTCCAGATTGCGCCCGGTCTTCAGTGTGCCACTGGCTTGACCGGCGAGCAGGATCGGCATCTGATCGGCGCCGTGCGTGTCGCCGTCGAAGAGGTTTGAGCAGCCCATCAGCAACGAACTGGAGAGGAGGGACTGGCCGCCTTCGTCGATGGCCTTCAAGCGATCAATCAGGTAGGCGAACTGCTGAATGTGGAACTGATTGGTCTTGAGGTACATCGCCTCGGAAGCGGGGGCCTTGCCGTTGTGCGTCAGATCCAAGTGAAGCGCGCCTTTGACGCCGTCGAGGAACTTGAAGTTCATCTGCGACAGATCGTTGTTAAGCATGAGGGTGACGATCCGGGTCTTGTCCATTTGGAAGGCGAGGACGGTGAGATCGAGCATCAGCTTCATGTGCGCGGGCACGTCCTGCGGCAATGAATCCGCGGGTCTCGGCATGTTGGGCTTGGCGAGCGTGGGCTTCCAGCCTTCGATGCGTTCTTCCTTGCCGGCTCGTTCGATGCGCTTTTCGATGTCGCGAATGGATTCGAGGTATTCGTCGAGCTTGACGCGATCATTGCGGCTGATCTTCGGCTGCAGACTGTGCGTTTCTTCGAGGACCGAATCGAGGATGGTCTTATCAAGCTGGCGGCCCGAACCATCGCCGACGAGTTGATCAAAGGTGCGGGCCGGATAAATTTCCTTGGTTGCCGGTTTCGTGGGGGAGGACCAGGAGATGCAACTGCCATAGATCATGGACAAGCCATCTTCGAGGCGAAGCTCGTTCGGCTCGATGCCCAATGCGAGGCTGGGAACCGCGGTTTGACTGCCGATCTCGCGCGCGAGGACCTGATCGAAAGTCGTACCCACGCGGATGTCGGCGGGGTCTAGGCTGACCTTCACTCCGGAGAGAAAATTCGGCATGCGGCCGAGGTGCGGGCTCGTCGAAATGAATGCCTGGTGGTTATAGAGGCCGCGAAGGAAGACCATGTCCTCGCGGTGAGCCATCATGGGGCTTAGCCCTGGCCCGAGTTCCATTTGCGCGCCTTGGCCCTTAGCCCACCAGTGAATTGGTTCGACGCCGTTCGAAAAGTAGACGCAAGCGAAGCGGACGGGCGGTTTGTTTGACGTCGCGGCGGATAACGACTCCATCCAAGGAAGGGCTAAGGCAACGCCGGCGCCGCGGAGGAAGTTGCGGCGGGAGTGATTGGTATTCATCGTTTTGTATCCTTCGCTAGGGCTTCGGGCTCATGGCCGCGGCGGTAACGGAACTGCGGGCTGGTGACGATCTCGGCGGCCAACTGCGAGAAGGTGGCTTGGCCGCCGGCTTGGATCAACCGGTCGATCAGGGGCTGATCGGACGCGAGAATGGTGCGTCCGAGGGCGTAGCCGATGAGCTTCTGCGACATGGTTCGCATGACTTGAGGCTCTTGGGTTTTTAGATATTGCACTAAGCCCTCGACTCCGGTGATCGCGCGATTGTCAGCGGTGGTGGTCGAGTCTTCGACGGGCTTGCCGTCGGAGTACTGGTCGCGCAACCGGCCGACGGCGTCGTACCGCTCGAAGGGGAAACCGAGCGGGTCGATCCGCGAATGGCAGGCGGCGCACTTTGCGTTCTGCTGGTGGGCGGCGAGACGGGCTTTGATCGAGAGACCGCCGAAGCCCTTGTCGTCGGCGGGGAGCGAGCCGGCATCGGCTGGCGGGGGCGGGGTGGGCGTGCCGAGAATGCGGCGCAGTACCCAGTCACCGCGTTTGACCGGGCTCGTCCGGAGGGGAGCCGATGTCGAGGTAAGCACCGCGCCCATGCGGAGCAGACCGCCACGCTGAAACGCGTTAACGCCGTCGACCTTCTGCGTATCGCCCGTCAATTCCTTAGTAATGCCGTAGTGCTTGGCGAGGAGCGGATTGACGAAAGTGTAGTCGGCTTGCATGATTTCCCGAACCGGGCGATCGTTCCGGACGATGTATTCGAAGAATGATACGGCTTCGTCGTACATCGCGGATTTCAGATCGTCGGTGAATTCAGGGAAGCGGCCGGAATCGGCGCCGGTGTACTGGTCGAAGCGATAGAAGCCGAACCATTGGCCGAAAAACTCAGTCGCCATGCGGCGGGCCTTGGGATCGGCGAGCATGCGTTTCGTTTGCCGGGCAAGCTGTTGCGGATCGGCGAGTTCGCCTTTTTCGGCGGCACGGCGAAGCTCGGCGTCGGGTACGGATGCCCAAAGGAAAAAACTAAGCCGGTTGGCAAGCTCCCAATTAGTCAGCGGGCTGCGCTTGCTGTTCTGGTTGGGCTGTTCGAGGCGATAAAGGAACGCCGGAGCCACCAGGATACGGGCGAGCAGGGCTCGAATGGCCTCAGTGTGAGTAAGCTTCGCGGTTTCGCGCGACTGGGTATAGAAGCGGCGGAGGCCATCCTTTTCCTGAAGCGTAAGCGGTCGCCGCCAGGCTTGGGAGGCCAGCTTCAAAGTGTCGTCCACGTGGCCGGGTTGAGCGGCCAGCAGGTACTTGTCGATACCTTCGTTTTCCGCTTTCAGGAAATCGATTCGGGGCTTGCTGTTCTTCCTTTCGGTCAGGTACTTGATGTAGATTTCGTGATACTCGAACGATGCCAGCAGATCCTTCCAGGCGGTATCCAGCTCGACACGGGTTTTATCGTCGAGGATTTTTTCCATCAGGAATCTATCGTTGCGGTGGTACTTCAACTGCGTGTGAAAGGCGTTTCGTTCAGAGGTTCCGTAGGTATTGTCAAAGTCGTTGGGGATGGGATCGCGGTCGGCCGGATTCGCTTCGGATTGGGAGTTTTGGGGAAGTACGGAGGCGAATTGGAGGACGTTGTCGCGCCACTTGACGAAGCCGGGCGATTTCGGGTCGGCAAGGAGTGACCAGGCAGGACGCCCTTTGGTGACGTCGGCTTCATTGGAAAGAGTGCAACGTATGATGGCATCGCCGGCTCCCTGGTTGAGCATTTGGGCGTCCATTTGGAAGGAAATCCCGGCGACACCGGGCGGGAGGACGACTGTGAGCGGGATGACGGCGTCGCCGGTTAGCGTGAATCCTTTGCCATCAGCGGTGCGGGTTAGGAGTTTGCGCGATTCTTCGTCAATTGCGTCATACAGCGAAATCTCATCACCGGCGCTTCGATCCGCCTTCCGGAAACGCACCTTGGCGTTTTGCATCAGAACGGTGGGCTTGTCGAGTGAGCGGGGGTTAAGGGAGAGGGTAGTGAGATAGACGGTAGCTTCTTTGATGACTCGGCGGGAGAAGAACGGATATCGGAAAGAGTGGTTTGTCGAGCCTTGGAGCGTTTCGGCGCTGACGACCAGGTTACGTTCATCGCCAGCTCCGCCGGCGGCAAGAGCACCGGCAGCGAACAACACGCGCGGCCAGTTGATGATTGTCTTTTGAATCGATTCGCAGGCTTCGCGGATCTTCGCCTCCGCCGTCTTGGGACCGGGGAGCGCGTGCCATTCGGTAACCGCTTCGCTGGTGGGGTAGGTTGGATTGGGCTCATGGAGCACATTCCAAATATGGTTCACGAAGCGGGGGGTGAGTCCCTCGCGCGCCCCGATGGATTCGAGGGTCGCGGTAGGCTCGCCGAGGGCTTGACGGTGGTGAAATCGCCAGGCGGCGTAGAAGGCCTTGTTATATTTATCGAGGTTGTAGGGCCGGGCGCCCTCGGCGCCAGTGGCGCGGAAGCCATGCGTAGTATAGATGTTAGTGATGCGATTGAGCGCGGAGAGTTCGAAACCTGTTTTGCCTGGATCGGCGTAGAACTGGAGGGGACCGGTGCCAATGACGGCATGGTTGGCGATGAGCTTCGCCGTGTGTAGATAGCGCTCGAGATTGGCATCGCCGAGGAATTGGACATCGCCGAAATTGGTAAAGCCTTCGCCGCCGACAGAGTCGGGCACGAAATCGCGGTCAAACTTGAAGTCGAGACCGGTGAGATCTTTGATGGCGTAACCGTACTCGCCACTGGTCAGGCGGCGGACGGTGACGCGACCGGGATCGCCGGCGTTCTTGGCGGTGTAGTCCTTGAGACTGGTCCGGATCCACGATACAACGCGCGTGCGGTCCGCCTCGGAAGGCTGCGGCATTTTGGCCGGCGGCATGCGCTTCTGCTCGAGCGCCGCGGCGACTTTTTCCCAGTGTTGGAAGCTCTCGCCCATCGATGCTTGGGCCGAGAGCTGTTCCAGACTGATGCCGCCCATGGCGGATTTGCCGTGACACTGGAAACAAAACTGCCGAAGTACCGGGACGGGTGCCTCAGCGGCCAATACCGCGGTTAAGCAGAGTGCGGCACAACAGATTGCGGGCGCTAAAAAAAAGGGGCGCGTGGTAGTCATGATAGAAAGCGAGGCTAAGCGGTTTGGCGCTAGCCGCGCCCTGATTCTATCATTGGCGCACAGGGCTTGGGGATAGTTACTTCCCGCCGCGGCTAAAGCGTCCGCTCTTCAGGCGGCAACGTGAACGACTCAATGGGCTCGGTTTCGATTTCGGGGCCGGAGCCGGGAATGCGATCCGAGGTTTCGTTTTTCTTTTGAAGCCGCTTGGCGGCCTTCTCCTGAGATTTTTCCATGCGGGCAGATTCTTTCTGCCGTTTTTTAAACGTAGTATGTGCTCTGGCCAAAGTTCCTTTCCGCGACCGGCTCGCGCCGTCGGTCAACGTCCGGCTACCCCACGGGGAAACGCTACAGCCGGACTGAGCTTGCTCGATCCTAGTCTAACATGCAGGGGTCCCTTAAGCGGCGATTTTGCATGACCGTCCGCGCAGCGCGGTGGACAGAATTCTAATTTTAAGGCTTTTCAACGGCCAACAAATCCTCTATTGTTCCCATATATGGGTTTCACTAGATGTTTAGTTTGGATGGCTTGCTTTAGCTTTCTGCTCGTCGCGCAGCCCGCCGACACCTATGAATACGGAGGGGAGGGGCTGACGCCATTAGAAAAGACGGGTCGAAACACTTGGTATTTTTGGACGGGCGGCGGCGAAAAATTCTGGCGGCTGACAGCCCAAATTACGCATGGCATCACCGACTTGCTGCAATATGTCGATTCACGCCGCCGACCGGAGCGGTTCAAGACTATGGGCGTGCTGAACGATCCGGACTGCACCGCGGCCACCCAGCCTGACGAGTATGGCCTTTGGCTCGATAACTGCAAAACGATGAATATTCCGGGCATTCCGAGCGAGTCATCCGGCATCGTCGGCTTGCGAAAATTCAAGAATCCGAAGTTCGATCGGTTCACATGGGACGTGAAAAAGTATCTGGCGGACCCGGCTACCGTGGAACCGCCTTATCTGATTGGCATGACGTGCGGGTTTTGCCATATCGGTTTAAATCCGCTCTATCCGCCGAAGGATCCGGAGAACCCGCACTGGTACAACTTTTTGTCGGCGATAGGCAATCAGTATTTCAAGGAAGGCACCCTGTTTAGCCTTAAAATGACGCCGCAGGACTTCCGCTGGCACGTGGCCAATACACAGCCGGCGGGAACGTCCGATACCTCCCGGTTTGCCGCTGATCACATTTTCAACCCCAACGCCATCAACTCGATTGTTTACCTGGCGAACCGCCCGAGCCATCCGGAGAAGATGGCCGACGGTACGATGCGTAATGTCCATCACATTTTGAAGGACGGCGCCGACTCCATCGGAACCGCGGGCGCATCGTTGCGGGTATACGTCAATATCGGCATGTGTTCGGACTATTGGACAACCCTTCACGACCCGATCAGCGGAACAAAGTTTACGCAGAAACCCTTCAAGATCGCTCTCGCGCGAAAAGACTGCGCCGATTGGCGCGCCACCGAGGCGTTGATGGAGGGGGCCGAAGCCTTTTTGAAAACCCTGAAGCCGACACGGCTGCAGGATCATCCCGAGGGAGCGGCGATGCTTTCAAAGGAAACTGAAGTTCTGCGCCAGGGCGCATTGGCGTTCGCCGACAATTGCGCTCGCTGCCACTCCAGTAAACAGCCGCCACCGGGGACCGGCGATACCGCGGCCTGGTATCGAGCCGCCGTCCAGCAGCCCGATTTCCTTGCCGGTAATTTCCTTTCAAACGACCGCCGGTACTCTGTCGCCGAACTCGGAACCAATATCGGCCGGGCCATTGGATCCAACGCAATTCAAGGGCATGTTTGGGAGGAGTTCAGCTCGCAGACGTATAAGGATCAGCCGGCTTCCGCGCCGTTGAAGGATCTGTACAATCCGTTGAAGCCAAGCAGGCCCATCACGTTCCAACCGCCCGGCGGCGGGCGCGGTTATTACCGGGTGCCAACGCTTGCCGGCGTCTGGGCCACAGCGCCTTATCTGCACAACAACTCGGTGGGGCTATTCAATGCCGATCCCTCGATTGCGGGCCGCATCGCCGCGTTCAACGACGGCATTGAAAAGATGTTGTGGCCGGAGAAACGCCCTGGGAAGCAGTCCGTATGGATGACGACGGAGGACAGCGCCGTGCCGCTGGAAAGCGGCTACAAATTAAAAGTTCGGAAGGGCACGCCAGTGGCGCTTTTCGCGAATATCAACGCGCCAGAACTGCAGTTGTTGCGCAACGACAACTTTTTCACGCGGTTCATCGGATGGCTGATCGGCCGCGGCGCGCTAACCGGCGTGCTGTTGCGCAATAACCTCTCGCCTGACTTTGTGGTCGATCGCGGGCATACGTTTGGCAGCGCGATAAGCGACGCCGACAAGCGCGCTCTTATCGAATTCGTTCGAACGTTTTGAGGGAAGGAACCAATATGCCCGATATCCTCTTTCAACCGCTGCCGTTCCGGAACCTGACGCTGAAGAACAGGCTGATTCGCTCGAATATTTCCGGCCGTTTTGACAACTACGACGGCTCCGGCAACCCGGCGCGTATCAATTGGGAAACGAAGTTTGCGCGGGGCGGAGTTGGCGCTGTTATCTCATCTTTCGTGCCAGTCCATGGGCGCGGGCGGATACTGCCCAACTACGCCATGATGGACGCCGACGACAAGATCCCGTTCTGGCGTGAAGTGGGTAAGCGCGTCCATGAACACGACTGCAAGTTCATCATGCAGTTGAGCCACGGCGGGCGGCAGCGCGACATCGCCGGCGTTGAATATCCGGAGAGTTGGAGTTCCACGTCCAAGCCCGATCCGCTGCATGGCTTCGAAGCCACGGCCATGACGGACCAACAGATCTCAGAAGTTGTCCAGCAATTCGGCCAGGCCGCCGAACGGGCGCAACGCGCGGGGCTCGACGGCGTGGAATTACATGGCGCGAATGGCTACCTGATCACTCAATTCCTGAGTTCGGGGATCAATGACCGGGAAGACGGCTACGGGGGACCGCTGGAGAGGCGGGCGCGGTTTCTCCTCGAAATTGTCCGGTCGATTCGAATGCGGTGCGGCCGGGATTTTCATTTGCAAATGAAGATCAGCGCGACCGAAAACAACAACGCGATGTCTATTGGTGAGCCGCGCGGCAATACGATTCAGGATTCCGTCCAGGTCTGCAAATGGTTAGAGGCGGAGGGCGTGGACGCGATCCATGTGTCGGGCGGCAGCTTCTTTCCGCACCCACGCAATCCACCCGGCGATCTCCCAATTGAAGACTTTGTTCGCGTCTACGACTCGATGATTTCTAGCGGCAAAAACACGCTACGCAATTTCCTGCTTCTGAAGAACGACGTTACCGGCAAACTCTTCCATGACCGATGGCTGAAGGAGCGCGGCAACGTCATTGAAGGGTTGAACCTGCCGGACGCAGCCGCGATCAAAAAGGCGGTCAGCATTCCGGTGATTTGCACGGGCGGGTTTCAGACGGCTTCGTTGATGAGACAGGCCATTGAGAGCGCCCAATGTGACGCGATCAGCATGGCGCGGACGTTGATCGCGAATCCGGAATTGCCGAAGATGTTCGCCGATGGCCTGGACCGGCCGCCGGTGCCGTGCACGTACTGCAATAAGTGCCTGGTGAACGTGGTGGAGAACCCGTTGGGTTGTTACGACCAGTCGCGGTTCACGACGCGGGAGGCGATGGTTCGGGATATCCTATCCGTGTTCGAGCCGCCGCCATTTCCGGCGGTCTTCACGGCGTCGACGGAACCGGGACGGGACTGAAATGTTGCTTCGATGGGCATTGGGTGTATTACTTCTCGCGGGAGCGGGCTGTTCCAGCAAAGGCGTGCCGGAGTTCCGGGCGAAGTTCACAAAAGCGGGCTTGGACAATGACTTCGCCGAGTTTATCGACGCGCATTCCGGGGAGAAGGTGCGGCTGGATCTGCAGTGGGAACGGGGCGCATTCAAAGGCGGACAAGAGAAGGACTTCCAATTTTTCGTACTCTTTGAAAGTTGTGCCGAACTTGAGAAGGGCGAACAGCCCAGCGTTGGCACTTGCCATGGCGCCGAGTACAACGTGCCCAAGCGCGACGGCAAAGCGCTGCTTTCTGAAGAGGGCGGGCTTTGGCGGCTGCGCGGAGAATTTGAACCGGGTGAGCGAACCGGTTCATTGCAGGGCTTGTTCGCGGTTGAATTGGAACCGGCGTCGTAGCAGAAGGAGCGGATTCGCAGAATGGCCAACAGCAAACCGCGAATATTGATCAAGGCCAAGCCCATCCTTGCGGGAACGAGCTTCGCGATGGATAGCGTTCCGATCCGAATGGAGCCGCTATTTCCTGACCGCCGGCCGGTCACGAAAATGGGCGCTGCGCCAGGGGCGGAATGGCATATCGCGGACCTTCCGTCCGATACGGACCCGGCAGCGATCTGGGATCTCTGTCACCAGCTGCAATCGAAGGGAATGGGAGTTGCAGGGGGCGGGATTGAGTTCGCCGAACCCGATTTGGAACAGCGTTGGGAGACCGGGCAACCGGTTGGCCCCACCGGGAGGACGTTCGCCGCGGCACAGGAGTCCTGCGTCCGGCCCGACGCCGCTGACGCTGGTTTTCCAATGCCAAGCCCATTCGACTGGCGCTGGTATCAGGATTCGAAGCACTCGGGCCTGGACGCGGCACGAGCGGAAGTGATGGCGGCGACCGATCGCGTGGTAATTGCTCATCTGGACACCGGCTACCGCCAAGGCCACGCAGTCCTTCCTCCCCGGTTGGATTCGGCGCGTCAGCGCAGCTTCGTCGACGGGGACCCGAATCCGAATAGCGCCGTTGATCCCGGCAAGGGCGGCAATTCGGGGCACGGAACCGGAACGCTGAGTTTGCTCGCGGGCGATAAGTTCGATGGTTCGCCCTTCGGTGCTCCCAGCGGCTTTGTAGGCGGCGCGCCATTCGCGACCGTCGTTCCTATCCGGGTGGCAAATTCGGTGGTGTTGTTTACGAATAGCTCCGTTGCTAAGGGCCTTTCCTACGCTATTGAAATGGGGGTGGATGTTCTGTCCATGAGCCTCGGCGGGGTGCCGTCGCAGTTGTGGGCCGACGTGGTGAACGACGCGTACGATGCGGGAATCACGATGGTCACGGCCGCAGGCAACAATTTCGGCCCGTTTAAGATTCGCGTACCGCGATTCATTGTCTATCCGGCGAGGTTTCGACGCGTAATCGCCGCTTGCGGCGTCATGTTCGACGGCAAGCCGTACGCCGATTTCGCCAACCCCGCGAAGATGGCTGGAAGCTATGGACCGGACAGCAAAATGGCCACGGCAATAGCCGCCTATACACCGAACGCGCCATGGGCGAAATTCGCTTGCCCAGCATTAGTCCGGTTCGACGGCCGGGGCACATCGGCGGCGACACCGCAGGTTGCGGCGGCCGCGGCTTGCTGGCTCCAGAAAAACCGGGATGCGATGCGAGCCTACTCAAAAAAGTGGATGCGCGTGGAAGCGGTGCGCCGGGCATTGTTTAGGGCGGCTGATAACAAAGATTTTGAACATTTCGGGAACGGCAAACTGCGAGCAGATCGGGCGATGGGCGTAGAGCCGGCGGCTGAAGCCGAGCTGTCGAGGCAAGCGGCCGACTCCGTGGATGTACCGCTGATCGGCCCGATTCTAAGCGTCCTCTTCGGCGCCTCGGAATCGCCGCAACGGCATCGGATGTTGCGGGTGGAAGCGGCGCAGGTTCTGGCCGCAAGTCCGCAGTTACAGAACATGCTGGCTGACTCCGGCATGGATCCGGACAGCCACGGCGATTCGGTTCCAGCGGCGGCGCGACGGCGCTTTCTGGAAGCGTTGGTGGAGGATGAGCGGAGTTCGAAAACGTTGAAAGCTGCGCTGGGCGGATCCATCAAAAAGGGGAAAGCCAGCGCGTCTGTCGTGGACGTGACGAAGCCCGTACCGGCAGAAAGCCTTCAGCCAGCCGCCCCGGTCAGCCGCTGTCTGCGTGTATTCGCGTTTGATCCGGTACTGCGGTTACGGCTCGAAACGGAACGCCTGAATGAGACAACCTTGGAGGTTCGCTGGGAACCCAATCTGTTGCCGGGTCCGGTCGGGGAGTATTTGGAGGTTGTAGACGTGGATCCGTCCTCGGGCGCCTGTTACGCGCCTGTCGACTTGAATCATCCGCATTTGTTGGCGTCCGATGGACTGGCTCCCGCGGAGGGCGTTCCGCAGTTCCATCAGCAGATGGTTTACGCCGTGGCAATGACGACGATCCAGCGATTTGAAGACGCGCTGGGACGTACGGCGCTGTGGGCTCCGCGCATTGTGCAGGGGAAGAATGGCGCTGTCAAGAGTCAATACGTGCAGCGCCTGCGAATCTATCCTCACGCGTTACGAGAGGGCAACGCCTATTACAGCCCGCCACGAAACGCCCTAATATTTGGTTATTTTCAGGCGAACGCGGAGAGGGCAGGCGACAATCTGCCGGGCGGTTTGATCTATACGTGCCTGTCTCACGACATCGTGGCGCATGAAACGGCGCACGCCCTGGTTGACGGCTTGCATCGCTATTATCAATACCAGACCAGCCCCGATATTGCCGCTTTCCACGAAG
>Ga0105047_10011090_pt1 | contig 14660 bp, 8 predicted proteins | sample MAT04_FD_78384 | JGI IMG/M metagenome (GOLD analysis project Ga0105047, IMG submission 78384) | Freshwater microbial communities from Lake Fryxell liftoff mats and glacier meltwater in Antarctica - MAT-04 (megahit assembly) | ecosystem: Environmental > Aquatic > Freshwater > Ice > Liftoff... | reverse complement strand
GACGGGCGTCGCGGCTGATCGACTTCATGGCCGAGGACGGCATCGTCGGCAGCTTCAACGGCAGCAGCGCCCGCGAGGTATTGCTGACGAGCGAGGATTGGGAAATGCGGAAGCGGGCGTGAAGGAAGTACAGAAGTCCCTTCATTGCGCATCGCAATGGAGGGCTGTACACATTATGCGGTGCGATTGGAGGTGGAGGCAAGTTGGCCATTGAGCGGCGGTCGACGCGGTTCCGAATTCCGAAGATGATCTAGAGAGCGACGAGTCGTGAAATGGTTTGGCCGCTTGCGAGGTATTGACGCGCTGGCAAGGGTGATGGGGAATCCGGAACCCTTAGGCGAGCGGCAGGACTTGGTTTGCCTGCCGCTCGGTTTGATCATGGTGTCGTACTTGGGAAGCACCGGGGAACGCTCCAGCCGCGCCTCGTACGGCTTCATTTCCGTCTTCGACAGACGGATGCCGTTTCGGTTGTCGCCGCTCAATCGCTTCGCGGTCGGATGGCGGCCGCACCATCTCATCCGCTGCGCTTCCCGCAAGATCGCCGCCCCAAACCCTCGACCCCGCCCCATCCTGCCGTTTCGCGGCAACTTGGCACAGATCAATTCAAAGGTAAACCATCACATGCCGGTCGCCTCAACAGATCGCGGGTTGGAAACGCTTTTCGCGGATGGCTCCGCCCGCGCCGCCGCATCGCCGGTTCCGTAATCTACTTGGAACAGACTGTCGTCTCGCCTGCTCAAGGAATGTCCGATGGGTTTCAAATGCGGAATCGTAGGTCTGCCGAACGTCGGCAAATCGACCCTGTTCAACGCGCTGCTCTCCACGATGCAGGCCCAGGCCGCGAACTACCCGTTCTGCACCATCGAGCCGAACGTCGGCCGAGTCGGTGTCCCCGATGGGCGATTGAAAATCCTCGCCGACATCGCCAGTTCCGCGGTCATCATCCCGACGCAATTGGAATTCGTCGACATCGCCGGGCTCGTCAAGGGGGCGAGCAAGGGCGAAGGTCTCGGCAACAAATTCCTGTCGCACATCCGTGAAGTCGACGCGATTTTGTACATGATCCGCTGCTTCGACGACGACGACATCATTCACGTCGAGAAGAATATCGATCCGCTCCGCGACTCGGAAATCGTCGAAACCGAACTGCTGATCGCCGACCTCGAAAGCACGGAGAAGCGTTTCAACACGCTCTCAAAGAAGGCGAAACTGGGCGATCAAGACGCTGCGGATCAAGCGGCAATTCTCGAGCGCTGCCTCAAACGGTTATCAGACGGTAAGCCGGTACGCGGCGTTGAAATCCGCGATGCGCGCGAAAAGAAAATTCTCGACGGGCTACAACTGCTGACAGCCAAGCCGATCCTGTACGTTTGCAATGTCGATGAAGCGAGCGCCGCGACGGGCAACGAGTACTCCAAACAGGTGGCCGAAATGGCTTTGAAACGCGGGGCTGTCTCGGTCATTATCTCGGCTCGCATCGAACAAGAGATTTCGATGCTGGGCAGCGACGAGGAAAAGAAAGACTTCTTGGAATCACTCGGCTTGGCTGAAACAGGCTTGTCGCGGATTGTGAAGGCCGGCTACGAACTCCTCGAACTCGTGACGTACTTCACCGTCGGGCCGAAAGAGTGCCGGGCGTGGACGATCACCGACGGCACGCTCGCGCCCGCCGCGGCCGGGGTGATCCACAGCGATTTCGAACAGGGCTTCATCCGCGCCGAGACCATCGGGTACGATGACTACGTCGCGGGTCAGGGCGAACAAGGGGCCAAGAAGGCCGGGAAGTTCCGCCTCGAAGGCAAAGAGTATCCGGTGCGCGACGGCGACGTCCTGCACTTCCGCTTCAGCAACTGATGCTTTTTCACTGTCACCGTTCTCCACGAGGCTCGCCATGACCCCGTCCCGCCGCCACTTCCTCGCCACCGGTTTGGCCCTCCCCGCGTCGTTCTGGCTCGTCCCCGGCGCCTTCGCCGAGGAGTTGACCAAGACGCCAAAGCAGACCGAAGGCCCGTTCTACCCGGACAAACTCCCGCTCGACACCGACAACGATCTGATCCTCATCAACGACAAAACCACTCCCGCCGTGGGGGAGATCTCGCACCTCACCGGCAAGATCCTCGACGCAAAGGGCAACCCACTGACTGGGGCCGTGGTCGAAATCTGGCAGTGCGACGGCAACGGCGTCTACTTGCATTCCGGTGACAGCAAAGGGAAGCAGAAAGAGCAGGACAAGTACTTTCAAGGCTACGGTCGCTTCCTCACTTCCAAAACGGGCGAATACTACTTCCGGACGATCAAGCCGGTGCCCTACCCTGGGCGCACGCCGCACATCCACTTCAAAATCAAGAAGGGGAACAAGGAATTGCTCGTGACACAGATGTACGTCGCGGGCCACGCAGGCAACGAAAAAGACTTCATCTACACGGGTGTCAAAGACAAGAAAGCCCGCGAGTCGATCACCGTGGAATTCGCGAAGGTCAAAGACTCGAAGTTGGGCGAACTGAACGCGAACTTCAATATCGTGCTCGGGATGACACCGGAGATGGATTGAATCAACCGGCGCCGTGGCCCTCAAAAACTTTCCCCTCCAGCAACGGTCCGTACATGTCGGGACGGCGCCAGTGGATCCGGTCGATTTCATAATCGCCCGGGATGTTGACGATGAGTTTGTCGCGGGCGGCGGCGGGGTCGATGTCGGCGTACAGGATCTCTTCGCGGTCGTGGAAGGCTCGACCGAGCGACTCGCCGGCGAAGTCGGTGATCGAACTGTGACCGATGTAGTGGAAGCCCGATTCCACACCGATGCGGTTCACGGCTGCGAAGTAAATGTGGTTCTCGAGCGCCCGCACCGGCGGGGTAAGTGTGGCGGACTTCATCGCTTTGTCGGCCCAGTTCGTCGGCAGGATGGCGATGTCCGCACCGAGCAAAGCTAAGATGCGGGTCGTTTCCGGGAATCCGCCGTCAAAGCAGATGTGCAAACCGATTTTCAACCCGCCGAGGTCGTGGACAGCCATGGGGCGGTCGCCCGGATCGGTGAAGCGATCCGCCCCGACGCGCGGCAGGTGGAGCTTGCGGTAACAAGCTTCAGGTCCGTTCGGCCCGATGAGGGCGCACGAGTTGAAGAGTTTTGTTCCGGCCGATTCGAAAAAGCCGTAGACGCACCAGACGCCGAGTCGGGCGCAGTCCTCGGCGACGATCTGTGCGCTCGGGCCCGGATAAGGCTCGGCGTGCGCGGCAATTTCGGCCCGGCTGCCAAAGCCGTATCCAGTGAGACTGCACTCGGGGAAGACGATCACGCTGGCCCCCTGCCCCGCGGCCGTGGCCAAACGTGCCCGGATCGAGGCTCGGTTACCAGCGATGTCGCCCAACGCGCAGTCCATTTGGACTCCGGCCAGTTTCCAAGTCCGCATGGCATCTTCCCCGGGTTCAACGCGGCGGTTTCTCGCCGGAGTATTTATTCAACAGCGCCGAGTACATCGACGCATATTGCATCAATTCTTGGTTCGCGTCCAGATTCCCGATCGGCAGGCCTTGCGGTTTCAGGGCCATGGCGAAGCGCTCGCGGGCCTGCTTGGTGTCGCCGGCTTGCAGCGCCGTCAGGCCGAGTTCGTAGTAGAGCGACGACTCGATCAGCAGCGATTGCCGGGCGTTGCCGAAGATGTCGATCTGTGCCAAGTTGACCCCGGTCGCGGCCGCGAGGGGCGTTTGCAGGAGTTCGAACGGTTTTTTCATCTCCGCCAAGTAGGCCGGGGAATATTGGGGCATGCGTTGAATCTGCTCGCGCGCGTCTTCGGCCATCTTCTCGAAGTTCCCTTCCAAGCGGGCCTGTCGCGACCGGAGTTGTTTGATCACCGCGCGGGCCGGTCCCAGTTGGGCATCGTTCGGATGGTCTTTTTCGAGGGCGTCGACGCGGCCCTCGACGGAAGTCAAGTTAAGCACCGCCATGTCGAGTTGGCCGGTAACGAGTTGAAACTCGATCATCTGCAGGTTCATCCCGAGGTCGGATACGCCGAAACTCCGCAGCGAGCGGGTGTTCGGATCGAAGATCGGTGTCGCCGTCTTCAATAGGATCGGGAAACGGTCGGCGAGGAATTCGAGTTGGCCCTGGCCCATGATGACGATCGTCATGTCCGACGGCGGGATCGACGCCCACTCGGAGGTACTCGAGACCAGGTCGATGGCTCGGCCGATCAACCCGGCTCGCACCGCCAAGGCGAACTTGTTGACGATCCCCGGGATCTTTGCCGACTCTTGGTTGTAGAACTCGTTGCGTTTACCGAGTTCCCGTTTCATGCGGTCTTCTAAAGTCTGGCAATGGGCTTTTACCCAGGCGCCGTCCCGCGGCTTTTCCGTTTTTTCGCCGGCCGTCAGGCTGGTCGCCGTGACCTCTGTCAACTTTTTTCCCAAGTCACGCTTGAAGGCGTCCGGAGTCGGTGGCGGGGCCCCGTTGCCAATGTCGCGTTGGTAGCTGAAATACGTGATCGCCTCGGCGATGGCGGCATCGCCGGCCCCCATGATGCCGTCCAAACTCTTGGGTTGGAGGCCGAATTGTTGTTCGAGCGATTTTTGGCGGTAGACGTCGCCGATGTTTTTCATCCGCGCGGGCGTCGGCCCGTCGCCGTCCGCAGCCGCCTTGATCTTGGCATTCGCGCGGCCGAGGGCGTCGCTGGCCAAGTCGATGTGCCCGGCGTCGTAGTGGAGCAGAAACAAGATGAGTTCGTCGTCGACGACCTCTTTGAAAAACCGTGCCTCGCCGTTGGGAGAGACCGGGACGCGATCCAAGAATCGATGCAACGAGGTCATGCGCTGCAATTCGGTGTCCTTCGGATTCAGAGCTCCCGTGTAGCGTAGGGTGACCGCCTTGGCCAGTACGTGGTAAGGCCGCGGGTCGTCCGGCGTTTCGGCGATAGCCCGGCGGGCGGCCCGGTTCGCTAAGATCGGGAACGACAACTCCACCTCGTTCGGCAACCGTTTGCCGGGGTCGAGGGTCAGCGACAAGGGAATTCCTCCGACGAGGGGGAAGGCCCGGGCCAGTTGGAATTGCCTCGCGTAGGCCTTCTGGGATTGAGTCCCGAAGTGGTTGGCCAGATCCAAAAACAATTGCGCGTCGTCCGTTTCCACCGAACCGCGGCGCGGGGGCGTCCCGACGAAATCGGCGACCCAGCCTTCAACCAGCTTGAGCGGCGGCACCGATTTCGCGGACGGCACCGGCGGCGGGTTCGGACCGAAGGCCCCCTTCCCCGGAACGAATACCAAATTGGCGGCGTTCGTCTTCCCGGTCGGCGTATCGGTGCGTGTGCCGATGGCGACGCGGCCGTCCATGTTCAGCCACGCGAAGTTCGACTTGGCGTCGTTCAGCTCGACTTCGATTTTTTTGATGTTCTCGGCGTCCAGTTGCGTGTCGGCCCGCCCGAGGACGACGTAATCGGTTTTGTATTTATCGGTCAGAGCCAGCAGGTTGCCGTTTGTCGGGGACACCGCATTGTCCGCGAGTTCGGCCTTGGTCTGCAACTCACGGCGGATCGTGACTAGGTCTTCCAATTCGCGGGCGTGGAATCGGAACCGGGAATCGAGGAACACTTTCTCGCGGGGAGCGTACCAAGCGCAGTAATCGCCAAAGTCGTAATGCGACAATAGACCGTGCGAATCGTCGGGCATTTTGCCCTCGGACTTCCACTCTTGGATCGCCCGGGCGCTCCGCGCCAAGCCGACGTCGCTATCGATGCCCCAACTCACGCGGCGGTTGTATTCCGGGTGGATCGAGACCTGCGAGTGGAGGTAGCCCGGCACCGTCGCCGCGATCGCGAGCACCAGCACCGCCACGGTGAGAATTCGGCCGATACCGCTCAGATTCAACAGCGCCTTGGTCGTCGGGTCGATGACGGACTGCAGCCGGAAGCGGGACAATCCGTTGAGGCTGGCCGCGGCCAGCGGAATCGACACCGCCACGGCCGCGGGGATAAAGCGGTAATGCAGCGCGGCCAGAACCGCGAACGCGGACCACAGTAGAATGTGCGTGACGCGAACACGGGCGTACCCTAACCCCACGAGCACCCCGGTGCCGAGCAAGAGTAGCAGCGTCGCTCCGCCGGGAACGCTCGCGCCGAGATCGGGTGCGTTGTAGTAAGGTTCGGTGATGGGCGATAACGAGATGTTCGTCAGTAGCGCATCCCCAGCAAAGGTGTCGCCCCAGCCGAAGGTCAATTCGAAGGGGATCAATTGGCCTAGAGCACCTAGCGGGCTGCGAATCAACGCTCCGAGGAACATCGGGTTCAACAGCGCCCCCGCGGCGCTCGCGATCAAGGCTCGCTTCAGCACCTCCCGTGGCGGGGCGGGCCAAAAGGGATCGTAGGCCGGAGTCGTGTCCGGCGCACCAGCTTTGAATTTCCTGTGCAATTCATCGCCGACGAACACCAGCAGAATCATGAGCGGCCCGAGGAAGTAGAACGAATCGGTGCAGGCCCAAACCCAGCAGACGCCCCCGAGGATCGCCGGCATGCGCCACTTCGGCCCCGCCCAATTTCCCCGGAAGATCAACGCGAGGATGATCGACACGAACAGTGTGCCGAACACGGTCGGATCCAGCGCCGCCGCCGAACCGGTGGCCAAAGCGCCGGTCGCCGCGACGACCGCCCACGGCCAAAGCGATTGCTCCGGTTTTCGCAGCAGGAAAAGCAGACCGAAACCGGCCGCGAAGACGATCGCCTTCAACACGACCGAGGTCACGCCGGAGTCGTCCGCGCTGTAGATCGCATACATCAGCAGGTCGAAGATCCAGTTCGAGTCCACCCAGCCGCGCTCCGCCCCCGTGAAGCTTAGCGGGTCTCCGCCGATCGGGTGATGGCCCTGCGCGATCAACCGGCCAGTGCCTAAATGCCTCCAGATGTCGCTGTTGCGAGCGGTGTACGACGCGAGCAAGAAGGCGAAGATCGTCACCAGGATCGCCGCAGCGATATCGACCGGCTTGAACCAATCGGGCCACTTCGCCATTGCAGCGGTGACCGGAGCGACCGCCACGCCCGGCTCCGGTGGCGTCGCTTCCATCGCAGCAAGCGGTTGATCCGGAACCGGAGCGGAGGGAACGGAAACTTTCATCGGTGGGCCCCGTGCGGATGAGCATGCGGAAAATATTGAACCAGATAATGGGTTTACCCTAGTTGTCCAAGCGAAGCGGTCAAGCGGGTGCGAATCGCCGAACCGGACTTGTTTCCGAATTCGATTTGCGGTCAAATTCCATACGAGGAAGGAATCTCGAAGGAATGCCCCCGCGCCATGATGGCCCCCCTGCTCCCGCTGGCATCGCCCGCCGCGCCCCGCGCGAACGACCGTCCCGCTGCGCGGCTCGACGTCCGCTTCGGCTCGGCCCGGATTACCAGTTACCCCTTCGCCCGTGGTGAACTCCTCGTCGGCGGGGCCGACGGCTGCGACGTCCGCCTCCCCGGCTCGCACATTCCGGCCGTCGTCTGCCAGTTCCTCCAAGATTCCACCGGCATCTCCCTGCGCCGGCTCGTTCCCGCGTTCCCGATCTTGCACAACGCCGCCCCGTTGGACGGCATGGCCCCCGTAGCACTCCGCTCCGGGGATCGCATCGCCGTCGGCCCCGCCGATATCACACTGGACTTCACCGCCGCGGCTCCGCTGCGGCCGACGTTCGTCGCGGTCGACGCGCCCAAGCTGGCCCGGAATGACATCGCCGCCGAACGCGCCGCGCTGAATGAACAAGCCGGGGAATTGGAAGCGGATCGGGTGGCGTGGTACCGCCGTCGGCAGGAGCTTGAAGTCGAATTCCGGCAGATGCAGGATCGGTTGAAACACGGACTCGTCGCGGGAGGGCGCGAGCAAGACTTAGCCCGGCGCGAAGCCGAGATCCAAACGCAAGAAACGGAATTGGAGCGAGTCCGCGCGGAACTCACCGAAATCCGCGAGGGGCTGTTCCGGCAGTTCCAAGATCGTCGGGAGCAATTGGAACGACACCAATCCGACCTCGGCCAAGCCACGAACGCATTTCAAGAGCACCAGCGCCGCGCCGAAGACGACCTCCTCTCGAAGCGGCAGCATTTGACCCTGTCGGCCGAGCAGCAGCGCGCGGCCATCGACGACGAAGTGCGCCGGCAGGTCGCGGATCGCGAAATCGAATTGCTGCGGCGCAAGCGAGAACTCGAAGCGCAATTCGGCCAGAAGCTTGCCGATTGGCAATCCGAAGCCGACTCGCGGCGCGCGCGGTTCGCGGTCGATTTGCAACGCCTCGAACCGAGGATGGCGGAAACCGAAGTGCAGCGGGACGCGCTTGCGGCCGGGTTCCGCGAACTCGAACTCCAACGCCAAACGCTGGAAACCCAGAGGGTCGAACTGGCCCACGAACGCCGGGACCACGGGGCCGAGCGGCAGTGGCTCGACGAACGCCGGGTCGAATCGGAAGCGCGCTACCGCGAGCGCGAAACCATCGTCCTCGAACGCGAAGAGAAAATCGCCGAAGATCGCACCACCCTCGACGCGGCGCAGGGACGCCATGCCGCGGATCTCCTGCGACTCGACCGCTGGCAAGCCGACTTGGAAGACCGGCAGCGCGAACTCGACGCCCGCACGGAAACCGTCGAGACGCGCCACGAACTCCTCCTGCGCGACGCGGCCGAGTTGGAGGAACAACTGACGCTGGCCGCGGCGGAACAAGACGAATCGAAGCGCGAAGCCGAGCGCCTTCGACAGTCCACCGCCGACATCGACGACCGCGCGACCAAGCTCGCCGGGCGCGCCGTCGAAGTCGAAAGCCAGCAGGCCACCCTCGCGGTGCTGCGGGTCCGGCTCGATCGACAACAGTTGGAACACGACCGCGAAACGGCCGCCGTACGGGAGGATCGCCAGCGGGTCGAAGCGGCGTGGGCCGAAGTAAAAAACCACCTGCAAGAAGCCGAACAAGTCCGATGGTCGCTAATCACGGCCGAGGCGCTGACGACCGAAGAGCAGAAACAATTCGCCGAACAGCGCGCGTTGTTGGAGGCCAACCGCGCCGAATTGACGGCCCAGCGGGAAGAACTTGCCACGCTCGAAGGCCGGTTGAAGATCCAAACCTTTCAGCTCGATCTCCGCAGCGCGGATATGGCCGAGCAGACCGCAATTTTGAAGGCGAAGACGGTTCAAGTGGTGGAACTCCAAGAGCGATTGGAAGCCGACCGCCGGACAGTGCGCGAACGTGAGTTCACCCAGACCGACGCCGACTCGGCGCGCGGTCAGTTCCAAGAACAACTCCGCCGGCGCTCCGACGACCTCGGCCAGCGTGCCAAACAGTTGGACGACACCGCGTCGCAGCTCGCGACCGACCGGCAGAATCTGCAATCGTTCCACGCGGAGCTGCAGCAGAAGCAGCGCGAAGTCGAACAAAACTGGAACGAGACCCGCGCGGGCTTCCAAGATCGCGAAGCGTCGATGCTGAATCAATCGACGACCCTCGTCGAGCGTGAGCGGAACCTCGAGCGCCAGATCGCCCGATTGCGCGAGGTCGGCCAAAGCGTCGCCGGGGGGCGCAAAGAACTCCACGCCGCTCGCCAGAAGTGGGAAGCCGAACGGGCCACGGCACTGGAAGACGCGTTGACCAAGTGGAAAGAAATCGCTGAGTTCCGCGACACGGCGAGCCGCGAAGCCGACGGTTTGCTAAGGCAGGCCCCCGAACTCGAAGAGCGTGCCAAGGGCTTGTTCGATAAGCTCCTCGCGGCCCGCGATGTCCTCCGAGGACAACTCAACGAACTCCACGGCTATTCCAAACAAAGCCGCGACACGCTCGAAAACTTTAGGTTGCAACTCCTCCAAGATGGAGAACAACTGCGTGGCCGAGAGCAATCGCTGGAATCGGCCCGGGGCGAACATCGCCTCGCGGTCGCGGAGTTCCGCCAGCAACTCCACGATTGGCAAGCCCGCGTTGACGAACTCAAAACGACCATGCGGCAAAGCGAAACCCGCATCGACTTCAAGCAGGCCGAGTTGGAAGCCGCGTCGAAGAAGACCGACGCCACGGCCCTCGACCTCGCCCGGCGGATGGAAGAACTCCGCCTCGAAAAAGACGAAGTGAGCGAACGCCGCGAGCAGATCGAACAACATCTGTCGGACATGCGTGAGTGGTATCGTCGCAAACTCCGCGACCTCGCGAACGCCCGCAAAGAAGCCCCCAAGACACTCTCGCCCCCGCACGACTTCGGCGGCTCCCCGGAGCTCGACCCCGGCGACAAGCACTTGGGCGAACTGCTCCGTTCGCTCGAACTCGTGGACGCCGAGACGCTGCAATCGCTTTGGGCCTCGGCCCAGCAGCAGAACCGCACCCTCCGCCAAGTACTCCTCGCCAGCGGCGCCGTGACGCTCTACCAACTGGCGCTGATCGAAGCCGGCAACCTCGACGCGCTGATGCTCGGCCGCTTCCGCGCGATCGACCGCGTCCGTCTCACGCCGCGCGAAGCCTGCTACCGCGTCTTCGATCCGGAACACGGCATCTGCGTGCTCCGCATCCTTGGCGACGCCGAGATGCACGACGCTTTCCACCCGGACGAATACCGGATGCGCTTCGCCGCGACCATGGAAGCCCACCACCCGAATCTGCTGACCACGCTCGAAGTCCTCGAAATCAACGGTCGACCGGCCATCGTGCAAGAGTGGGCGCCGGGGCTGCCGTCGTCCGAATGGCCCGCGACCGTCGCTCAACCGGGTCTCTGGTTGAAGCTCGCTCTCGACGCCGTCGGGGCCATCGACGCGGCCCACGCCGGCGGTTTGATCCACGGTCGCATCACGTCCGAGTCGTTCTTGATGAACGACACCGGGGCCATGAAACTGCTTGGCTTCGGCGAACCACCCTGGTTACAAAACGGCTTGCCGTCATCGTTCGAGCCGACCCCGGAAGCCGACCTACGGGCCTTCGGACAGGTCGCATTTCTGTGGGCGAACAGCGCGCCGGAAACGAAGCGCAAAGGCCGGGCGAAGGGTTTCCCCGATTCGCTGATGGCGGTGCTGCGACGCTTGGAAACCGATTCTGAAAACCCGATGAGCGACACCGTGACCGGTGCCGCGCCCTACCGCATCGCGGCGGATCTGCTGGCCGATCTGCAAAAGCTCGCGGGCAAGTTTCCGCTGGCCCTCCAAAGCTGGGAAGAACTTTTGGGACACCTCGCGGATCGCAAGCCGACAGCGAAGCCGATGGCGGCGTGACGGCGACTCGGTCTATCGCAAAGTCAAAGCGTAGAGGAGCTGCCCCTCGGTTTCCCCGGCCAATTGATAGCCGAGTTTCTCGTAGAGCGACTTCGCTTTGGTATTGTGTGAGTAAACCTTCAATCGGATCGACTTCGCCCCGCGATTCGCCGCCGCCGCGTGCAGGTAGCGCATGAAAGCCATGCCTAAACCCGTTCCGCGCGCCGCCGGGTGGATCGCAATCCCTAAGCTCGGGATCGAATAGCCTTCGTCCCAGCCCCGAAGCAAGCCGTACGCCAGCACATCGCCGGCGTTCACGGCGACCAGGTACAAATCCTTTCCCGGAGACCCGCACAGTTCGACGGCTTTCTCGGCGGTGAACGGGTGCGGATGAAAGAACTCATCGTCTTTGTTCGCGATCATCGATTCAAAAAACGACGTCAGCCCCGGGAGCAAGTCCGCGGCGAGTCGTCGGAATTCGAGGACGGGGTTCGGATTCATCAGGCCACCCGGCGTTGCCGACCGCGCTGGCGTTGGAACTCGACGATGGTTCCGACCACGCGATCTTGATCGGCTTCGCTCAGGGTGTTGTACGTCGGCAGCATGATCCCCGATTCCGACAGGCGATCGGTCACGGGCAGGTGTTCGTTCCGTTTGCGAGATTCCTCGCGGAACGGCGGCAGCGTGTGGAGTGAAATGAACATCGGCCGGGATTCGATGTTCTTCTCGGTGAGCGCTTGCATGAGTTCGTCGCGCGTCCCGCCGAAAGCGTCCGGGTCGATCATGCAGCAGTACATCCACGGCGAAATCTCGGCCCACGGAGCCACCGGTTGCAGGCCGATACCGGGGATCGATCGCAACATCTGGTTGTAACGCTCGCACAATTTCCTGCGCTGATCGAGGATCGCCTCTTTGCGTTCCATCTGGGCGCAAAGGATCGCACAGGCCAAGTTCGTGAGCCGGAAGTTGTAGCCCGTGATCGGGAAGTAATAGCGGCGGTTCGGGTCCATGCCCTGCCCGCGCAGCGCCCGCAACCGGGTCGCCAAACGTTCGTCCGACAGCGTGATCGCACCGCCTTCGCCGGAGGTGATGACCTTGTTCCCGAAGAACGAAAACGTCGCGCAGTGCGACAGGCTCCCCACCGGTTGGCCCTTGTACTTCGCCCCGAGCGCCTCGGCCGCGTCTTCGATGACCCATAAGCCATGGACGTCGGCGACGCGGTTGATGCGATCCATATCGGCCGGGTGGCCGAGGAGGTGAACCGGGATGATGCCGCGGGTGCGCCGGGTGATCGCGGCTTCGAGTTTGTCCGGGTCGATGCACCACGTCTCGGGATCGACGTCGATGAAGACCGGCTCGGCGCCGACGTAGCGGACGGCGTTCGCCGTGGCGACGTACGTCAGCGATGGCACCAGCACTTCGTCTCCGGGGCGGACGTCCAAACCCATCAATGCGAGGTGCAGTGCGACCGTACCGTTGCAAACCGCGAGCGAGGTCGTCGACTGGCAGTATTCGGCGAATTCCCTCTCGAACCGGTTCAAATAGGCCCCGGTCGACGAGATCCACGTGCTGCGGATGGCATCGACGGCGTATGCTTCCTCGTTGCCGCTCAAATCGACCGAAGCCACCGGGATACGGCTCAACATGCTGGCTCTCCCAAGAGCGTGCGAGAATCTCACATTCGGTTTAGCCGATTGTGCTGTTACCGTAAAGACCGATAGGGTCGCGGGGTGCGCAACAAAATCGGAAGGCACGGAAACCGGGGCGATGGAACGCGCGGGTGTGGGTCGAGGCCATGGGATGCTCCGTGTCGGTTCAAACGTTTACTATATACTTATATGCACATAATTCGGAGCTTGTCAAATCGAAATGCGCGGAAAAGGGGTGTCCACGAACAAACCCCGCGAGAACTAGGTTCCGCGGGGTTTGTTCGTGGACACTTGGATCAGATCAATTCCTTGATCACCGGGCCTTCGGCCAAGTGTTGGGGCCGACCCGTGGGATCGTTCACCGGGTTCAATTCGGGGTTCAACCCGATGGATTGGTATAGCGTCGCGAAGACTTCGCCGAAGGTCACGGGGCGATCCTTGGCGTTCTCGCCTAAGCGGTTCGTGCTGCCGATGACTTGGCCGGTCTTCAACCCGCCGCCGGCGAGGACGGCGCTGCTGACCTGCGGCCAGTGATCGCGCCCCGCTTCTTTGTTGATCCGTGGGGTCCGGCCGAATTCGCCCCAGGCGATGACCGTGACGTCGTTCAAAATATCGAGGCGGTCAAGGTCCCAGACCAGTGCCGTCAGGGCTTGATCGAGTTTGGCGCCGTGATCGCGGACGAGGTCAAAGTTCTTCCCGTGGCTATCCCAGCGGCCGAAGCTCAGCGTGACGCAACGGGCACCTGCTTGCACCAACCGGCGGGCCATCAGCATCTGGTCGTTGGCCGTTGGAGCGCCGTCGAACTGAAATTGGTACGGTTTGCCGTCGCCGTAGCGGTCGCGGATCTTCGGGTCTTCCTTGGTCACGTCCAGCGCTTCCATGAGCTTGCTCGAAAGCAACACGTTCATGGCCCGTTCGGTGTGGGCGTCCATGGTGCTGAGCGTGCTGTCGTTCTCCATCCCCTTCCGCATGTCGTCGAACCCGCGGAGGAGTTTCTGGCGGTCGGCGAGGTGCGTCTGGTTGACGGCGTTCTTTTTCATGTTGGCCATATCCGGGCCACTCGGTTTGAACGCCCCGTACATGCTGCCGAGGAACCCGGATTGCCCGGCGTCGCTCCACGGGCCGTGCTGAGTCTTTTCGGCGAGGCCAACGAACGGCGGCACCGACGGATCGACCGAACCGCAGAGTTTCGCCGTGACCGACCCGATGCTGGGCCGGCCCCCCATGGCCGCGAGGGAGTTTTGTGGGTAGCCGGTGGTGCACTGGAAACCGTCGTGGCCGCCTTGGGCGCCGACGATGCTGCGGATGATTGCGAACTTGTCCATCATCGCGGCGATCTTCGGGAAGCACTCGCCGATTTCGATCCCTTCCACTTTCGTTTTGATCGGCTTGAACTCCCCGCGGATTTCCGCCGGGGCATCCATCTTCAGGTCCCACATGTCTTGGTGGGGGGGACCGCCGCCCAAAAAGACGTTGATGACGGCTTTATGCTGGCTCGAAGGCGAACCGGTTTGAGCCTTCGCTACCGCTTCGGCGCGGTAGACATCGGCTAGCGTGAGAGTCGTGGCACCGAACGAAAACGCCCCGATTTTCAGGGCCGCACGGCGGGTGACACCATCGCAGTACTTCGTGCGTTGGCCGAGGAGGGTCAGCATGGGAGCCGCTCCGGTGGGTGAAAAGTGCAAATCTGGCAGGTGGGCATACTAGTCATCATCCTTTAGTATAGGGTGTTGTGAACCCATTCGCAATCAGGAATTTTGGAAAACGGCGGATCTGCCGGCCGGCGCACTTATTTTTCAACCCGATGAGTCATCTCCCGCTCGGGCTCGGAACTCCGGAATGATT
>Ga0105047_10011088_pt1 | contig 14661 bp, 12 predicted proteins | sample MAT04_FD_78384 | JGI IMG/M metagenome (GOLD analysis project Ga0105047, IMG submission 78384) | Freshwater microbial communities from Lake Fryxell liftoff mats and glacier meltwater in Antarctica - MAT-04 (megahit assembly) | ecosystem: Environmental > Aquatic > Freshwater > Ice > Liftoff... | reverse complement strand
CACCTACATCATCGCCACGGCGCCGGTGGGCGAAGCGCTGGCGCGCCAGTTGATCCCCAGCGGTGCGGCGGTGTGCGACAACAACGTCGTGCTGGACTACTTCCGCTTCAGCGCCGACCACCGCATGGTCTATGGCGGGCGCGTCAGCTACAGCACCGCCACGCCGATGAACCTGGCCGAGAGCATGCGCCGGCGCATGGCCGACACCTTGCCGGCGCTGGCAGGCACGCCGGTCACGCATGCCTGGGGCGGCTTCGTCGACATCTCGATGAACCGGGCGCCTGATTTCGGCCGGCTGCCGGGCTGCGCGCAGGTGTACTACCTGCAGGGCTTCTCCGGCCACGGCCTGGCGCTCACCGGGCTGGCCGGGCGGGTGGTGGCCGAGGCCATGGCGGGCGATGCCACCCGTTTCGACACCTTCGCCCGCATCCGCCACCGGCCCTTTCCCGGCGGCCGGCTGCTGCGCATGCCGGCCCTGGTGCTGGGCATGGCCTGGTACCGCCTGAAGGACGCGATTGCATGACCACGCCCGCCAGCAAGCCCATCGTCCTGGTGCCCGCCTGCAACCGCCAGCTGGGCGACCACCCCTTCCACATCGCCGGCCAGAAGTACGTCGATGCGGTGCGCCTGGCGGGCTGCACGCCGTTGATCGTGCCGACGGCCGAGCCGGCCGAGATCGCGGTGCTGCTGGCGCTGGCCGACGGCGTGCTGCTGACCGGGTCGCCGTCGAACGTGCACCCCAGCCACTTCGACGAGGACGTGCGCGACCGCAGTCTGCCGCTGGACCCGGCGCGCGACGCCTGGACGCTGCCGCTGATCCGCCAGGCGCTGGCGATCGGCCTGCCGCTGTTCGCCATTTGCCGCGGCGCCCAGGAAACCAACGTGGCGCTGGGCGGGTCGCTGCACCAGGCGGTGCAGGAGTTCGGCCCCTTCCAGGACCACCGCGCGCCGCATGGCCAGCCGGCCGACGTGCAATACGCTGATTCGCATGCGGTGCAGGTGCTGCCGGGCGGGCGGCTGGCGCAGATCGTCGGCCGGGCCAGCTTCCGCGTGAACTCGCTGCACGGCCAGGCTGTGCATCGCCTGGCACCGGGCTTGCGTGTGGAGGCGGTGGCGCCGGACGGCATCGTCGAGGCCTTCTCGGTCGAGACCGCGCCGGGCTTCAACCTGTGCTTGCAGTGGCACCCGGAATGGCAGGCTGCATCGAACCCGGTGTCGATGCAGCTGCTGCAGGCCTTCGGCGACGCGGCGCGCGCCTGGCAGGCGCAGCACCATGACACCCATCAAAACGCGCACCAGACCACGCACGACAACGCGCACGACAACGCGCACCGTAACCCGATTCCCTAGCGTCGCCCACCTGCGCCGCCACCGGCAGGGCGCCACCCGCGCCCCAGCCCGACCCCAATAACCGAACCCAAGGTGTTCCATGGTGAACCGAGAAAACTTCAGCTTCAGCGATCTGGAAAACTGGCTCAACGAGCAGCGTGTGACAGAGATCGAATGTCTGGTGCCCGACCTGACCGGCGTGGCCCGCGGCAAGATCCTGCCCCGATTGAAATTCACTGCGGACCGCGGCATGCGCCTGCCGCAGGCGGTGGTGGCCATGGGCGTGACCGGCGAATTCCCGGAGGAAGGGCCGTACTACGACGTCATCAGCCCCACCGACATGGACATGCACCTGCGGCCCGACCCGACCACGGCGCGCATCGTGCCCTGGGCGGTCGACCCCACCGCCCAGGTCATCCACGACTGCTACGACAAGGACGGCCAGCTGGTGCCCTTCGCACCGCGCAGCGTGCTGCGCCGGGTGTGCGACCTGTACGCCGCCAAGGGCTGGAACCCGGTGGTGGCGCCGGAGCTGGAGTTCTACCTGGTGGCCCGCAACACCGACCCCGACATGCCGCTCAAGCCCCCCATCGGCCGCAGCGGCCGGGCCGAGACCAGCCGCCAGGCCTACAGCATCGACGCGGTCAACGAGTTCGACCCGCTGTTCGAAGACGTCTACGCCTACTGCGAGAAGATGGGCCTGAACGTGGACACGCTGATCCACGAGGTGGGCGCAGGCCAGATGGAGATCAACTTCTTCCACGCCCACCCGCTGGGCCTGGCCGACGAGGTGTTCCTGTTCAAACGCACGGTGCGCGAGGCCGCGCTGCGCCACGACATGTACGCCACCTTCATGGCCAAGCCCATCGCCGGCGAGCCCGGCAGCGCGATGCACATCCACCAGAACGTGGTCGACCGTGACGGCAACAACATCTTCAGCAACCCCGACGGCACGCCCAGCCGCGAGTTCCACTGGTTCATCGGTGGGCTGCAGAAGTACATCCCGGCGGCGATGGCGCTGTTCGCACCGTATGTCAACAGCTACCGCCGGCTGGTGCGCAGCAATGCCGCGCCGATCAATATCCAGTGGGGCACCGACAACCGCACCGTGGGCATCCGCAGCCCGCTGGCCAGCCCGCAGGCCCGGCGCGTCGAGAACCGGGTGATCGGTGCCGACGCCAACCCTTACGTGGCACTGGCCGCCACGCTGGCCTGCGGCTACATCGGCATCCAGCAGCAGATCGAACCCACGCCTGAATGCAAAGGCGACGCCTATCTGGGCGACTTCCAGCTGCCGCGCAGCCTGGGCGAGGCGCTGGAACTGCTGCGCCACGAGAAAGACCTGCAGGAGGTGCTGGGCGCCAGCTTCGTCACCGTCTACAGCGAGGTCAAGGAAATCGAGTACGCCGAATTCATGAAGGTGATCTCCCCCTGGGAGCGCGAACACCTTTTGCTCCACGTCTGAAGGACCCCTCCATGACCCGCACCACGCTTGAATGGCAGGCCGCCGACTCGGCGCACTTCCTGCATCCCTTCACCGACTTCCAGTCGCTGGCCCGCAAGGGCGCCCGCATCATCACCCGGGCCGACAACATCTACCTGTGGGACAGCGACGGCCACAAGCTGCTGGACGCGATGAGCGGCCTGTGGTGCGTGAACGTCGGCTATGGCCAGCAGGCGCTGGTGGACGCCGCAGCCGCGCAGATGAAGGAGCTGCCCTTCTACAACGCCTTCTTCCAGACCGCCACCCAGCCGGCCATCGCGCTGGCCGAGAAGCTGGCCGAGGTGACGCCGCCGCAGTTCCGCCATGTGTTCTTCTCGGGCTCGGGCTCCGAGGGCAACGACACCGTGGTGCGCATGGTGCGGCGCTACTGGGACGTGCTGGGCGAGCCGCAGAAGCAAGTCAACATCAGCCGCCACAACGCTTACCACGGCAGCACCATGGCCGGCGCCTCGCTGGGCGGCATGGCCGGCATGCATGCACAGGGCGGCCTGCCCATCCCTGGCATCACCCACATCGACCAGCCCTACTGGGTGGAGCATGGCCGGCCGGGTGAAAGCCGCGACGCCTTCGGCCTGCGTGCCGCCAGCTGGCTGGAGGACCGCATCCTGGCCATGGGCGCCGACAAGGTGGCTGCGTTCATCGGCGAGCCGATCCAGGGCGCTGGTGGCGTGATCATCCCGCCGGCCAGCTACTGGCCCGAGATCCAGCGCATCTGCGACAAGCACGGCATCCTGCTGGTCAGCGACGAGGTGATCTGCGGTTTCGGCCGCACCGGCCGCTGGTTCGGCTGCGAAACCTTCGGCTTCAAGCCCGACCTGATGACCTTCGCCAAGGGCGTCACCAGCGGCTACATCCCGTTGGGCGGCGTGATGGTGGGTGCCCGCGTGGCCCGCGTGCTGATCGAGCAGGGCGGCGAGTTCGAGCACGGCTACACCTACTCCGGCCACCCGGTGTCCTGTGCGGTGGCCCTGGCCAACATCCAGATCATCCAGGACCAGCACCTGGTGGCGCATGTGCACGACGACGTGGGCCCGTATCTTGCTCAGTGTTTCGCACTGCTGGCCGAGCATCCTCTGGTGGGTGCAGCCGAAACCTGCGGACTGATGGGAGCCCTGTTGTTGGTCAAGGACAAAGCCAAGCTCACGCCGTTCGATGCCGCAGCGGGCATCGGCATGGTCTGTCGCGGCCATTGCTTTGCCAACGGCTTGATCATGCGTGCCGTGGGCAGCCGCATGATCATCGCGCCGCCACTGGTCATCACCCGTGGCCAGATCGACGAGATGGTGGCGCTGATCCGCCGCTGCCTCGACCTGACCCTGGCCGACGCCCGTCGCCATGGCTGGCTGTGAACAGCCGCCGCAACGAAACCCAGGCATCCCCTGATGAGCACGGCCCGGCAGCCTGTTTAGACTCTCACCACCGTTAACCCCCACATCCCTTGGAGGATTGCCTCATGAATCGGACGTCCCGGCTCTCGATGACCACGCTCGGAGCGCTAGCGCTGGCAGCGCTTCTGCCGCTGGGGGCGGCCCAGGCGCAGGAAGAGGAGAAAGTCCTCAACATCTACAACTGGTCCGACTACATCGCCGAAGACACGCTGAAGAACTTCGAGCGAGAAACCGGCATCAAGGTGCGGTACGACAACTTCGACAACAACGAGATCGTGCATGCCAAGCTGGTGGCGGGCAAGACCGGCTACGACATCGTCGTGCCGTCGTCGAACTGGGCCAAGCTGCAGATCGAAGGTGGCCTGCTGGCCAAGCTGGACAAGAGCAAGATCCCGAACCTGAGGAATCTCGACCCGGCGGTGCAGGCGCAGTTGGCGCGCATGGACCCGGGCAACGACTACATGGTGAACTGGCTGTGGGGCTTCACCACCGTGGGCATCAACGTCGACAAGGTCAAGGCCGCGCTGGGCAGCATGCCGATGCCTGCCAATGTGTGGGATCTGGTCTTCAAGCCCGAGTACATCAGCAAGCTCAAGGGCTGCGGCGTGTCGGTCCTGGATTCGGCCTCCGAAGTGGTTCCCGCCGCCCTGCACTACCTGGGTAAACCCTCGTTCAGCAAGGTGCCTGCCGACTACGCCGCTGCTGCCTCGTTGCTCAAGAGCATCCGCCCACATGTCACGCTGTTCAGCAGTTCGGGCTACATCAACGACATGGCGAACGGCAGCATCTGCGTGGCGCTGGGCTGGTCGGGCGACATCAACATCGCCCGCCAGCGCGCCATCGACGGCAAGACCGGCCAGAAGATCGAGGCGCTGATCCCCAGCACCGGCGGGCTGCTGTTCTTCGACGTGATGGTGATCCCGGCCGATGCAGAGCGCCCCGGCAATGCGCACAAGTTCATCAACTACATGCTGCGCCCCGAAGTGCATGCCGGGCTGACCAACAAGGTCTTCTATGCCAACCCCAACCTGGAGTCGCGTAAGTTCGTCAAGCCCGAGGTGGCTGGCAACCCGTCGGTGTTCCTCAGCCCGGAGAACATGGCCAGGATGAAGGCACCCGACTCGCTCAACAGCGACCTGCGCCGCCTGATGACACGCACCTACACCGCCTTCAAGACCGGCCTTTGAGCACCATGGCAGGCGGCCCTGCGGGCGGCGACGCCGCCTACCTGTCGATCCAGGACGTGGTGAAGGACTTCAGCGGCTACAAGGCCGTCGACCACGTCAGCCTGGACATCGCCAAGGGCGAGATCTTCGCGTTGCTGGGCTCGTCGGGCTGCGGCAAGACCACGCTGTTGCGCATGCTGGCCGGTTTCGAGATGCCGACCTCGGGCCGCATCGTGCTGAACGGCCAGGACATGGCCGGCCTGCCGCCCTATGAGCGGCCGATCAACATGATGTTCCAGAGCTATGCGCTGTTCCCGCACCTCACGGTGTGGCAGAACATCGCCTTCGGCCTGCAGCGCGAGGGCCTGCCCAAGGACCAGGTCGCGGCCAGGGTGGACGCCATGCTCAAGCTGGTGCAGCTGGGCAAGTTCGCCCAGCGCAAGCCGCACCAGCTGTCGGGCGGCCAGCAGCAGCGGGTGGCGCTGGCGCGCAGCCTGGCCAAGCAGCCGCAGATGCTGCTGCTCGACGAGCCGCTGGGCGCGCTCGACAAGAAGCTGCGCGAGGAGACCCAGATCGAGCTGGTCAACATCATCGAGCAGGTGGGCGTGACCTGCGTGATGGTCACGCACGACCAGGAAGAGGCCATGACCATGGCCAGCCGCATCGCCATCATGAGCGAGGGCAGCTTCCTGCAGGTGGGCGCGCCGGCCGACATCTACGAGACGCCGGCCACCAAGTTCGTCGCCGACTTCATCGGCAACGTGAACCTGATGCCCGGCACGGTGGAGGTCGACGAGGTCGACCATGTGGTGATCGGCAGCGCCGACTGCAAACACTACGTGGGCCATGGCATCACCGGCACCCATGGCATGGCAGTCACGGTGGCGCTGCGGCCCGAGAAGATCCATGTCTCGCGCCACAAGCCGGCCGACGACTACAACGCGGCGCATGGCACGATCAAGGAGCTGTCGTATTTCGGCAGCTTCACCGTCTACCACGTCGAGCTGCCCAGCGGCGCGCGGCTCAAGATCAGCCAGGCGAATACCGCCCGCCACAAGGACGACGAGCTGACCTGGGGCGACGCGGTTTGGGCGCACTGGTCGCGCTCGGCCCACGTGGTGCTGACGCAGTAAGCCGCCATGGCAGGCACTGCCCAACCCTGGCTGCGCCGCCTGTTCTCGGGCCGCTCTGTCGTGATCGGCCTGCCCTACGCCTGGCTGCTGCTGTTCTTCCTGCTGCCCTTCCTGATCCTGGCCAAGATCAGCGTCTCCGAGATGGAGAACGTGGTCTTCAAGGACCTGATCACCTACAAGGATGGCCTGCTGCAACTGCAGCTCAAGCTCAGCAACTACGTCTTCATCACCCAGGACGCGCTGTACTACAAGACCTACATCGCCAGCCTGCAGTACGCCGCAGCCACCACCGTGCTGTGCCTGGCCATCGGCTACCCGTTCGCCTACTTCATGGCGCGCGCCAGGCCGGAGCGCCAGCCGTTGCTGTTGATGCTCGTGATGCTGCCGTTCTGGACCAGCTTCCTGCTGCGCGTCTATGCCTGGAAGGGCCTGCTCAGCGAGCATGGCTGGGTCTACGACGCAATCGTCGGCCTGGGGCTGGACCAGGTGTTGCTGGCCGCCGGCTTCATCAGCGCGCCGGGCAAGCTGATGAACACGCCTTTCTCGCTGGTGCTGGGCATGACCTACACCTACCTGCCGTTCATGATCCTGCCGCTGTTCGGCAACCTGGCCAAGCTGGATGTGCGCCTGCTGGAGGCCGCCGCCGACCTGGGCGCCTCACCCTGGGTGGCGTTCTGGAAGGTGACGGTGCCGCTGTCGAAGGCCGGCATCATCGCCGGCAGCATGCTGGTGTTCATTCCGTGCGTCGGCGAATTCGTCATCCCCGAGCTGCTGGGCGGCCCCGAGACCCTGATGATCGGCCGGGTGGTGTGGGACGAGTTCTTCAGCAACAACGACTGGCCGATGGCCAGTGCGGTGGCGGTGGTGATGGTGCTGCTGATCATCGTGCCGCTGGCGCTGTTCAACAAGTACCAGGCTGAAGCCCAGGAGGCGGGCAAGTGAACACCGCCGCCTTCAACCGGCTCTTCGCCCGCGGCTGGCTCAGCCTGGGTTACGCCTTCCTTTACCTGCCCATCGTGGCGCTGATCGTCTTCTCGTTCAATGATTCACCACTGCCCAATGTGTGGCGCGGCTTCACGCTGAAGTGGTATGCCGCGCTGCCTGACGACCGCGAGATGCTCGCCGGCCTGTGGTTGAGCCTGCGCATCGCCTTCTTCACCGCCTGCGGCTCGGTGGTGCTGGGCATGCTGGCGGCCTTCACGCTGGTGCGCTACCGGCGCTTCACCGGGCGCACTGCGTTCTCCGGCATGGTCAGCGCGCCGCTGGTGATGCCCGAGGTGGTGGTCGGGCTGTCGCTGCTGCTGATGCTGGTGTCCATCCAACGGGCCGTCGGCTTCCCCGAGCGCGGCATGCTCACCATCTGGATCGGCCACCTGTTGCTGGGCATGGCCTACGCCACGGTGGTGATCCAGGCCCGGCTGCAGGACCTGAACCCCCAGCTGTCCGAGGCCGCGATGGACCTGGGCGCGCGCCCCTGGCAGGTGTTCACGCTGATCACGCTGCCGATGATCGCGCAGAGCCTGGCGTCGGCCTGGCTGCTCACCTTCACCGTCTCGCTCGACGACGTGGTGCTGTCGGCCTTCCTGTCGGGCCCTGGCGCCACCACCATGCCGCTGGTGATCTTCTCCCGCGCACGGCTGGGCCTGAACCCCAGCGTGAATGCGGTGGCCACGCTGATCGTGCTGGTGGTGGCCATCGGCGTGCTGGTGGCCAGCTACATGATCGCCCGCAACGAACGTCGGCGCGCCCAGGAATTGGCCGCTGCAGGCCATGCCTGACCCCACGACACCGTCCACAGCACCGTTCACAACACACACCAGAGGAGCCATCCTGATGAAGCTGTTCCATGCAAGCGCACTCGCCCTGGCCATGGCCGGGGCATTTCCGGCCCAGGCCCAGAGCAATGCCGACATCCTGAGGGAGCTGCAGGCCCTGAAAGACAAGGTCGCCGAGCTCGAAGGCAAGCTCAAGGCCCAAGAGGCCAAGCTGCCGCCGGCCGCGGGCCAATGGGGCATCAGCCCCGACCAGGCCAGGGAGCTGAACCGCGCCACCCTCAAGTCCGAGGGCATCGAGGACGCGATGGAGTCGCAGGGCCTGAAGATGCTGACCATCAGCGGCTTCATGGACCCGGTGTGGCTGTACAACCAGCGCCAGAACCGCGCCGGCTTCCAGTTCCTGAACCCGGTTGCACTGGGCGGCTACAACTACGACAGCAGCTACTTCGGCGGCGTCACCATCGACTTCCAGAAGGAGATGGAAGGCGGCACCAAATGGCGCCTGACATTGGTGCCCAACCGCGGCACCGGCAGCGTCATCGGCGACGCCTCGATCGTGCAGGAGGCGTCGGTGTCGGTGCCGCTGGGCGACATGCAGACGCGCATCATCGCCGGCCAGATCCCTGACTGGTCGGGTTACGAATTCCAGCAGAGCACGCTGAACAAGCTGATCACCCACAACCTGCTCTATGACTTCACCCTGCCCACGCTCTACACCGGCGTGGGCATGGAGTACGTGCGCGGCAAGTGGTGGAGCCGCTGGATGGTGGCCAACGTCAATACCAGCGCCCGCAACGCCGGCGAGCGCGCGCCGGCCCTCGTCTACCGGGTCGACTACTCGCGCGGCGAGTTCGCGGGCTTCGGCTTCGCCGGCCTGCATGGCCGGGGCGCCAACTTCCGCTCCGACGATGTCAACCCCTTCACGCTGGACCCGTACAAGACCGCAGACACACGGCTCGACCTGTTCGAGGTCGATGGCTACTTCGTCCGCGGCGACTGGACCGTGCAGGGCCAGCTCAGCTACGGCCAGCAGAAGAAGGCGGCGATCTCGGCCGACCCGGTGACCGGCGAGCTGCGCGACGCCAGCTGGTGGGGTGCGTCGGCACTGGCGGCCTACATGCTCGACCCGCGCCTGGAGGCAGTGGGCCGGCTGGACTACCTGCACAACAGGAAGAACGGCGGCGGCTTGCTGGGCTACACCGTGGCCGACGACCGCAACGGCATCGGCCCCGACCCGGCGGGCGATGCCGAGCGCGGCGCCAACCGCATGGCCTTGTCGCTCGGGCTGAACTACCGCTACAACCTGAACACCACCTTCAAGGCCGAAGCCCGCCTCGACCGGGCCGACCTGCCGGTGTTCCTGGACGTCAAGAGCGGCAGCTACCGCAAGAGCAACGCTGTCTTCGGCACCTCGGTGATCGTCTCGTTCTGAGCATCCGCGCCCGCTACAGTGCCGGGTGGATGCCACCCCCCGGCACCGAACAGGAGCGCCACGATGAAAGACCTCCGCGAACGCCTGGCCGCGCAGGGCGTGCACACGCTGATCGCGCAGTTCACCGACCTGCACGGCGTGGCGCGCGGCAAGTTCGTGCCGCTGGCGCACCTGGACGACCTGCTGACCGATGGCGTCGGCTTTTCCGGCCCGTCGATTGCAGGCACCGGCCTGCCACGCTGCGGGCCGCGCAGCGAATACTGGGGCCGTGGCGCCGCCAGCACCGCCACCGCCCTGCCCTGGCTGCCCGGCTATGCCCGGGTGGTGTGCGACGGGTTCGTCGCTGGCGAGGCCTTCGACGCCTGCCCGCGCCAGGTGCTGCGCCGCCAGGTGGCGCGGCTGGCTGCCAAGGGCTGGCACCTGCGCACCGGCATCGAGCCCGAATTCTTCCTGCTGCGCCAGACCGACGGCCGCTGGCTGCCGGCCGATGCCGGTGACAGGCTGGACAAGCCCAGCTACGACCTGAAGAGCCTGCCGCGCCAGCGCGGCTTTCTGCAGGGCCTGCAGCAGGCGCTGGAGGGCTGCGGCCTGGACGTGCTGCAGCTCGACCATGAAGACGCCCATGGCCAGTACGAGGTGAACTTCGGCCACGACGAAGCGCTGGCCAGTGCCGACCACCTGATGCTGTTCAAGATGGCCGCGCATGCGCTGGCCGAAGCGCAGGGCATGCTCTTCTCGATGATGCCCAAACCGTTTGCCAACCAACCCGGCAGCGGCATGCACTTCCATGTGTCGTTGTGGGGCGGGCCGGTGCGTGACCGGCACGGCAATGCACGCAATCTGTGCGTGCCGCACCACCAGGACGGTGCGGTCGACACCGTCGGCCTGCTGTCGCCGCTGGGCCGGCAGTTCGCCGCCGGGGTGCTGGCCCATTCGGCCGGGCTGTGCGCGCTGGCCGCGCCCACGGTCAACAGCTACAAGCGGCTGACGGTGGGTGAATCGTTGTCGGGCACCACCTGGGCGCCGGCCTACATCGCCCAGGGCGCGAACAACCGCACGGCGCTGTTGCGCATCCTGCATGGCCGCTTCGAATGGCGCCTGCCCGATGCCAGCGCCAATCCCTACCTGGCCAGTGCCGGGCTGATCGCCGCCGGGCTGGACGGCATCGCCCGCCAGCTGGACCTGCCCACCGCAGCCGACGACGACCTGTTCGCGCTGAGCCCGGCCGAGGTGCAGGCCCGCGGCATCGCCCTGCTGCCCCAGCACCTGGGCGACGCGCTGGACGCCCTGGCTGCCGACAGCGTGCTGTGCGCTGCACTGGGCGAGACACTGACGGCGCAGTTCATCGCACTGAAACGCGACGAGCACCTGGCCCACGCACGCCATGTGAGCGACTGGGAACTGGCGCACTATGTCGCCGCGTTCTGACCGCTGTATCCGGCCTGTCCGGCCTGCCCGGCCTGCAGCATGACGGCGCGATGGTGACCACCCGACGCGCCGCATGACGGCGCCACGCGCACCGCTGCTGGCTTATGCGAGCCTGGCCGCCAGCATGGTGCTGGTGGGCAGCTACGTCGGAACCTCGCGCCTGCTGCTGGCGGTGTTTCCGGTGTTCCTGCTGGCCTGGCTGCGCTTTTGCATCGCGGCGGTGGCGATGGCGCACTGGGTGCGCCGCCAGCCCGGCGAGCCGCCGCTGACGCCACAGGACCGCCGCCTGCTGTTCTGGGAGAGCTTCCTCGGCAACTTCCTGTTCTCGGTGTGCATGCTCTACGGCGTGCTGCTCACCTCGGCGGTGTCGGCCGGGGTGGTGATGGCGGCCATCCCGGCGGCTGTGGCGCTGCTCAGCCGCTGGTGGCTGGGCGCGCGCATCAACCGCCGCACCCTGGCCGCCATTGCCTGTGCCGCCCTGGGCATCGGCATGCTGGCCCTGGCCCGCACGCCGGATGGCAGTGCGCAGCCGGCGGCGCCCGGCCAGGCCCTGCTGGGCCATGCGCTGCTGCTGGTCGCGGTGTTCTGCGAGGCGGCCTACGTGGTCATCGGCAAGCGGCTGACCGGCAGTGTGTCGCCGCGCCGCATCAGTGCGCTGATCAACCTGTGGGGCCTGGCGCTGGTCACGCCGCTGGGCCTGTGGCAGGCCTGGCGCTTCGACTTCGGCGCGGTGCAGGTCGACACCTGGGCACTGCTGGTGTTCTATGCACTGGCCGCCAGCATGGCCACGGTGTGGCTGTGGATGAAGGGCCTGGCCCAGGTGCCGGCGCCGCAGGCGGGGGTGTTCACCGTGCTGCTGCCGATCACGGCGGCGGCGGTGGGCGTGCTGTTCCTCGGTGAGCCCTTCGGCGCCGCCCACCTGCTGGCACTGGTGATGGCGCTGGCCGGGCTGCTGCTGGCCACCTGGCCGGCGCGTGCGGCCGGTCAGCGTTCCACGCCCCAGGACGTCATCCGCACCGCCAGCACGGTGGACAAGCCATAGGCCGCCATGCCCAGCGCGGTGAGCGCGAAGATGGTCCATGGTGGGGTCTGCAACCAGGCCAGCACAGCGCCGCCTGCGGCCACCAGCACCAGGCGCACCGTGCCGGCCATCACCGGGCCGAAGGCCTTGCCGGCACCCAAGGACGAGAAGTACAGGCTCAACCCCAGGCCGAACAGGCCGTAGCACGGCCCGGCCCACTGGAAGTACAGCGCGGCCGACGCCAGCACCGCCGGGTCATTGGTGAAGTGGTGGGTCCACACCCCCGGCGCCACCGCCAGCACCAGGCCCAGCGTGCCCAGCAGGCCGGCGGCCAGGGCCGACGCTGTCCACGCGGCGCGGCGGGCGCGCGCCACCTTGCCCGCGCCGATGGCCATGCCCACCAGCGGCACCGAGGCCACACCCACCGCAAACGCGATCGGCACCAGCAGAAATTCCAGCCGCGTGCCGATGCCGTAGCCGGCGAGCGCCGTGGTGCCGAAGTGCGACACCAGCCGCGTCAGGATCAGGATGGTCAGCACCGTCTGCAGCGGCGACAGGCAGGCCAATGCACCCACCTTCAGGATGTCGCGCGCCAGCGGCCACTGCAACGGCGTGCTGCGCACACGCAACTGCACCTTGGCCCGGCCGCTGGCCAGGTAGGCCAGCAGAAACGCGGCGCCCAGCAGGTTGGCCACCACCTGGCCAGCCGCCACACCGCCCATGCCCAGGCGCGGGAACGGCCCCCAGCCCAGGCCCAGCGCACCGCCGATCGCCACCTGCGCCACCGCCACGATCAGCAGCGTGGCCGACGGCACCTTCATGTTGCCCGAGCCGCGGATCACCGACGAGAAGGTGTTGACCAGCCAGATGAAGACCGACCCGAGGAAGGCCACGTTGGCATAGGCCACGGCCTGCTCCAGCGCCTCACCGTGCCCGCCCAGCGCGGCGAACAGGGTGCGGCCGAAGACCAGCATCACCACCATGTAGACCGCGCCGGCGGCCACGCCGATCCACATCGCATGCACGGCCAGCGCGCTGGCGCGTGCCGGATCACCGGCGCCGAAGGCCCGGCTCACTGCCGACGACACGCCGCCGCCCATGGCGCCGGCCGACAGCATGGCCTGCAGCATCACCATCGGAAACACCAGCGCCATGCCGGCCAGCGACGCCACGCCGAAGCTGCCCACATAAGCCGTCTCGGCGATGGCGGCCAGCGCAGTGGCCACCATCGCCAGCATGTTGGGCAGCGCAAACCGCAGCAGCGTGGGCAGCAGCGGTGCGCTCAGCAACGGGTCGGGCGCACGGGCGGCGGGTGGGGCCGGGGATGCGGGCGGGGACGGGTTCAGGGCAGCGGCTGTCACGGTGGTATCCTGCGGCAAGATTTCCTGCAATTGCAATCATTGCATCTACAAGTGTTACATGGAATCCACCGAGCCGCTGCCCCAGGGTTGCACCAACTTCAAGCTGCGCCAGCTGTTGCGCAGCGTCTCGCGCCTGTACGACGCCGAGATCGCCCAGGCCGGGCTGAAGGGCACGCAGTACTCGCTGCTGTCGCATGTGCTGGCGTTGGGGCCGATCGCGCCGTCGGCGCTGGCCGACCGCATGGGCATGGACGCATCCACCCTCACCCGCAACCTGCGCCCGCTGATCGACAAGGGTTGGGTGCTGCAGGGCCCGGGCGCCGACGCCCGCAGCCGGCTGGTCACCATCACCCCCGCAGGCACGGCCAAGCAGGCTGAGGCGCGCCTGTACTGGAAGCGGGCGCAGCAGCAGTTGACCGAGCGCCTGGGTGCGCAGCAGGTGCTGCAGTTGCACCAGCTGATGGAACTGGCGCAGCAGCGTTTGCACGACCTGCCGGCCAGCGAAGACGCCGACGCCTAGGCTTCAGGTTGCGCGGCAGCGCAGCCGCGTCAGGAAGGTGTGCAGATCAGGCTGTTGCCGCCAGTGCGGCCGCCGTGGCGGCCAGCACGCCCCGCTCGGTGATCAGCCCGGTCACCAGGCGTGCAGGCGTCACGTCGAAGGCCGGGTTCAGCGCCGGGCTGCCGTCGGGCACCAGCTGCACCTCGGTCAGGCTGCCCTGGGCATTGCGGCCGGTGATGTGGGTGACTTCACGCGGGCTGCGGTGCTCGATCGGGATCTCGGCCACGCCGTCCTGCACCGTGCGGTCCAGCGTGGACAGCGGCAGCGCCACATAGAACGGCAGGCCGTTGTCGCGTGCGGCCAGCGCCTTCAGGTAGGTGCCGATCTTGTTGCAGACGTCGCCGCGCGCGGTCACCCGGTCGGCGCCGACGATGACCACGTCGACCCGGCCGTGCTGCATCAAGTGGCCACCGGTGTTGTCGGCGACCACCGTGTGCGCCACGCCGCGCTGGCCCAGCTCCCAGGCGGTGAGGCTGGCGCCCTGGTTGCGCGGGCGGGTCTCGTCCACCCACACATGCAGCGCCAGCCCGGCGGCCTGTGCGGCATAGACCGGCGCCAGGGCGGT
>Ga0105047_10011086_pt1 | contig 14664 bp, 13 predicted proteins | sample MAT04_FD_78384 | JGI IMG/M metagenome (GOLD analysis project Ga0105047, IMG submission 78384) | Freshwater microbial communities from Lake Fryxell liftoff mats and glacier meltwater in Antarctica - MAT-04 (megahit assembly) | ecosystem: Environmental > Aquatic > Freshwater > Ice > Liftoff... | reverse complement strand
AGCACTTCGACCTCGAAGCGGCGGCAGGGGCTGCGCGAGGCGATGCGCCCGAGGCGAACCGGACGGGTCAGCTCGGTGACCGGCTCCCAGGCGGTGCGAACACCGGCGCTCACGTCGGCGTGCTTGATGCCGACGGTGGCGAGCGCGCTGATCGAGAGGTCGTCCTCGTTGCTCGAGGGCGGGTGCCGGCCGGGCTCGACCCCGGCGGCGTTCAGGGACAGCTCGAGGCCCAGCACGGTGAACCCGATGACCTCGTCGTCCGCCACGCCGAGCAAGGCCTGCGGCCCGAGCGGGTCGGTGGCGTCGACATCGAATGCGGCGATCTCGATCAGCTCGCCCCCGCGCTCCACGGCGACCAGGAGCGCGCGGGCGGTGCCCACCTCCGGCAGCTCCAGCGTCACCGGCGCGGGCGCGCAGGCCGCGAACAGTGCCAGACCGAAGAGGCGGCGCACGACCCGACGGATGGTATGCCGCCCCTTGGGGGCTTGCCAGCGCGGCCCTCCCGAACGACGCTTCCCCCGGTACTTGATGCGCGAATTGGACGGTCCGACCCAAGGCCTCAAGGCCAGCGTGACGAAGCGCCTCGAGGCCACGTTTCGCCGTCGCGTCAAGGGCGACACGCTCGTCACCCCCGAGCTCGCCAAGCACCTGGTCGACCTCTCGCATGAGATGAACCGCCAGGTCGGCGTGCTGATCAACAGGAACGGCGAGGTGGAGCGCGTCATCGTCGGTGAGCCGTCGCGCCTCTATCTCCCGGACATCGGCCGCCACCGCGCCGGTGCGGGACGACTGCGTGGCCTGCGGCTCGTGCGCACCGAGCTGCGGCCCGAGCTGGGCCTCGGGCGCGAGGATCTCGCCGACCTCACCAAGCTGCGCCTCGATGGCGTGGTGTCGGTGGAGATCGATCCGCGCGGGGTGCCTCGCCACGCGCACTGGGCGCACCTCGTGCCCGACGCGCACAAGCGCACGATGTCGCCGGTCGTCGAGACCTATCCCAGCGTGCACGCGCTGCCCGAAGACGCGATGGCCCGCGTGCGCGAGGCCGAAGCCGAGCTCTCCCGCGTGTTCGGCGGCGACGCCCGCGAGGTGTCGCGCGCATCGGCGATGCTGGTCGGCGTATGGGCCGCCGGCAAGGGCGCCCGCCAGCGCGCGGAAGAGTCGATGGAGGAGCTGCGCCAGCTCGCGCGCACGGCTGGAGTAAAGGTCGTCGATGCGGTGATCCAGATCCGCCGCGAGCTCGATCCGCGCACGGTCGTCGGCAAGGGAAAGATGGAAGAGCTGGCCCTTCAGGCGCTGGAGCTGGGCGCGGAGATGCTGGTGTTCGATCGCGATCTTTCGCCGTCGTCGCTGCGTCAGATCACCGACATGACCGAGCTCAAGGTGCTCGATCGCACCCAGCTCATCCTCGACATCTTCGCCCAGCGCGCGACGAGCAAGGACGGCAAGCTGCAGGTCGAGCTCGCGCAGCTCAAGTACATGCTGCCGCGCCTCGCCGACAAATCGACCGCGCTCTCGCGCCTCACCGGCGGCATCGGCGGCGTGGGCCCCGGCGAGACCAAGCTCGAGATCCACCGCCGCCGCGCGCGCGATCGGATCCACCGGCTGGAGGAGGAGATCGGTCGCCTCTCGATGCAGCGCGCGATCCGCCGCCGCACCCGGCAAGAGGCCAACATCCCGGTCGTCTCGCTGGTCGGCTACACCAACGCCGGCAAATCCACGCTGCTGAACGCGCTCACGCGGGCCAACGTGCTCGCCGAGGACAAGCTGTTCGCGACGCTCGATCCGACGAGCAAGCGGGTGCGCTTCCCGAACGAGCACGAGATCATCCTCACCGACACGGTGGGTTTCATCCGCGATCTACCGAAGGATCTGGTGAACGCGTTCAAGGCGACGCTGGAGGAGCTCGAAGAGTCGGATCTCATCCTCCTGGTCGTCGACGCCGCGGACTCGCAGGCGCGCGACAAGATGCAGGCGGTCGAGCGCATCCTCGACGATCTCGGGATCACCGAGGTGCCGCGGATGGTGGTGCTGAACAAGATCGACGCCGCCCCGCGCATCATGGTGTCGGCGCTGCGCCGCGCCACGCACGGGATCGCGGTGAGCGCGACGACGCGCGAAGGCCTGCCGCGGTTCGTGGATCGCATGCAAGAGAGCCTCTTTTTGCAGGAAGAAGATCGCCGGCGCGCACACGAGGCTTATATCGCCGAGGTCATGGCGGAGACGGGAAATTAGCATGCGCCATCTCGCGCTCCTGGCTCTCGTCGCCGGTTGCTCGGTGACGAAGGTCGATCCGTCGGTCACGCCGGAGAGCCTGTGGATCACGCCCGCCGCGCCCGTTTTGCCGACGCTGCCCGACGGCGTGAAGGTGCGGGCGGTGACGCTCAACCTCCACGGCGGCCAGGACGCGCGACCGCCGCACATCATCGAGACGCTGAACCCGCTGAACGTCGACTTCCTCGGCCTCGAGGAGTGTCCGGCCGCGTACGCCGACGAGATCGGCCCGGCGCTGGGGCTGATGCACCGGGTCGGCACCGAGGGCAACGTGCTGCTCTCGCGCACGGCGCTCACGGCGACGCGATCGGTGTCGATGGACGCGGGCCGTGGCTTCGTCAGCGCGCAGACGGTCGTCGATGGCGCGTCGCTCTCGGTCTACGTCGCCCACATCGGCTGGAACGTGGAAGGCGATCTGCAGTGCCAGGAATTCAGCGATCGCCACATCAAGCCCGATCCGTCGGAGCGCTTGCTGGTGATGGGCGACTTCAACGACGAGCACCTCTCGTCGCAGGCCGACATCCTCGAGACCGAGCTGGAGGACGCCTACACCGCGCTCGGCTGGTACCCCGGGCAGCGCATCTCCTGGCCCGCGACGGGCTTCGACGGCTCGGAGGGCTCGCAGCTGATCGACCTGTTCTACTACCGCAAGCGCTTCGCGCCGATCGTGGTGGCGGCGGACGTGATCAACGCGGCGCCGGTGCTGTCCGATCACAAGCCGGCGAGGGTCGACCTGATCTATCCACGCGGGGAAGCGCCGTTCACGGTCGATCCCTTCCCGGGGCGGCGCGAGCCGTGGGCCGCCGTGGTGCAAGACCCCGCGAAGAACTTGCTCGTGAACCCCGGCGCCGAGCTGGGTGACGCAGGCTGGGTCGCCGATCGCGGCCTGATCGCGCAGGGCGTCCGCCAGACCCAGGCCCCGCACGCGGGAGCAGCGCACTTCGCCGGCGCCGACGTCGACGTCGAGCTCCCGTTCGTCTCCGGCTGGTCGCAGCGCGTAGACCTGGACAGCTCCCGCGAGATCGACGCCACCACTGCGGTGCTGAACGTCGCCGGCTGGATGGCGGTCGGCTTCCGCACCGTCACCGACGGCACGATCGTCTCGAACATCCCGCAGCCGTACGACGAGGGCGAGGTGATCGTGGACATCGAGAACAGCCGCGGGCAGGTCATCCGCCGCTGGTCCACCGGACGGCGCGATACGCTGCGTTATCACCCGTTCGCGGCGCGCATCGAGCTCCCGAGGACGGCGCGCACGGTGACGATGACGCTGCTGTCGCATCGCAAGGAGGCCAGCGGATCGAGCCACGACGCGGTGTTCGACGATCTGTACATGGCGCTCGAGATCGTCGCGCCCCACGGCGCCAAGCCGGACGTGCTGCGCATCGATGGCACCGCGGCGATGGGCGGCTGGTCCGCGATGAAGGACGGGCAGCAGCTGGGCGTGATGGTGTATCCCGCGCAGTCGCGCTCGGGGCCCACGTTCCTCGCGGCCGGCCCGCTGGTGGCGCCCACCAATCCGGAGATGGTCGAGGGATCGACCGACCAGATCTTGCTCGACGGGCGGGGCGTGCACTTCGGCGGCTGGATCCGCACGGTGAACGCGCTCGGATCGGCGACCCTCGGCCTCGCCATCTACGAGGTCGACGCGACGACGCCGTGGCACGTGTTCGAGCTGCCCGCCGTGTCGGCGGCCGAGTGGACCTACGTCGAGGGCCGCGTGCGCTTCCCGGCCGGCGCGCTGACGATCGCGCTCACGGCGCGCGGCGAGGTTGGCACCGATCAGGTGCTGCTCGACGACCTGTTCGCCCGGCCGATCGATCTGCCGTGATCGACGAGTTCGTCGGGACCGGCGAGGCGCGCAACGCCACGCCTCTCGAGCTCGGGCGTGGGTGGGAGGCGCGTCTCTCGGCGCTCACGAACAAGACCGCGCAGCCGCTCGACGTGTCACTGCCGGCGTTCACGCTGATCAAGGGCGGGGACCTCTTCCAGCCGTCGAAGAAGAAGCCGCGCCTGCCGACCGAGCCGGAGCTGCTCGATCGCTACAAGGAGCTGCGGCTGCGCCTGATCCACAACAAGGTCTCCGCGACCGAGCGCGAGACAGCGATGGCCGGCGTGATGCGCGTGCTCGCCGGCAACCCGGCGCTCTGCCGGCGCATGCTGCTCGGAAAGCCGATCGATCTGGTCCTCGTGCCGAAGGGGAAGGACTTTCGTAGCTACGGCTTCCCGCCGCACACCAACCCCAACGCGCTCGGCATCTTCTGGAGCTCACCGAAGGACGAGCGCGCGCTGGTGGGCCTGCGCGAGGAGCACATCGCGAGCAAGCCCTACCTGATGGTGCACGAAATGACCCACGCAGTGCACTTCCTGGCGCTGACCGCGGCCGAGCGCGAGGCGATCGACAAGCACCTCTTGCCGACCTACCGCTACCAGCGTTGGGTCGAGGAGGTGGTGGCGATCCACGCCGAGCGCGCGTTTGGTGCGGCCTACACGCCCGACGATATGCGCGCCCCGGAGCCTTATGGCCGGGTGCGGCGTGAATGGACGGATCGCGCAGTTTTTTCGCTGTTCATCGACGAGCTGTTGCGCCCGAGGTAGCATCGCCGGGATGCAGCGGCGCACGTTGAGCCTGTCGCTCGCGATCGCGGCGTGCACACCCTCGGCGCCGCCGCTCGCCGCGCCCTTCGTGCCCGACATGCGCTCGATGGTGGTGGCGGTCGAGCACACCGAGGGCACGCGCCTCTACGCGCACGCCACCGATGGTCGCGACGGCCTCAGCGTCGATAGCGAGCGCGCCGCGCGCATGACGGCGCTGTTCTACAAGGAAGGGCTGGAGGTCTTCGATCTGCGCGAGGGCGAGCAGCGGCTGGTGCCGGTGGGCCGCTCGATCCCGGCCGAGGACCGCGCGTTCGTGCTGGATCTGAAGAGTGATCCGATGACCTGGATCCCCGTCGAGGCGCGGCCGTCGGCGATCGACGCACTGGTGATCGCGGAGCGCACGCCCGACTGCGCCGAGTTCGACGACTTCGAGGTCGTGCTCACCGAGGACTCGACCGAGATCCCTCCGGTGGTCCTCTCCGATCGCCGGGGCGGTGTCCTCGCGGTCACCGCGGGCCGGCTCTATCGCTACGACGGCGACACGGTCACCGCGCTGCACGAGTTCAGCGAGCCGGTGTCTCCAGGTGCCGGCTACCTCGAGCCCGACGCGCACACCCTGTGGCTCAGCCGCAGCAACAGCGTCGTCCGGATCGAGCTCGAGACCGGCGTCGTCACGACCGTGCCGGCGGATCTCGGCGGCTTCGTCATCCGCATGGCCGGCCGGGAGTCGGGCGACTTCGAGATCTTCACGGTCGATCAGGAGCGCAAGGTGCGCCGCTTCGACGGTACCAACGTCACCGAGCTCGGCACGATCCCCACCCGGCGGGGACTCGACGTCACCATCGCGTGGGAGCGCGAGAAGCGCGCCTGGATCGCCAACCGCACTGCGAGCGTCTGGGCCGTGACCCCCGCGGGCGTCGGCGAGCCGCGCGTACCGCGTGCGGGTGGCGCGTGCTCCTCCCTCGAGGGGATCGGGTACCCGGACACCTCGATCTCGATGATCACGCGATGGAACGACGGGCTCATCGCCGCACGCGGCTGCGCTAGCATCGACACCAAGCAGCTGATGACCGTCGATGAGGACGGACTGTTCGCGCCGCTCCCGAGCAACGGCATCTTCGGCGAGCCCATCCTGTCTGCGGCTCCGCTCGGGGACGGTATGCTCCTCGGCGGTGAGGACGGCGCGTATGCGGAGATGCTGGCGGACGGCACGCTCTGTCCGCGCCACGACTTCGACGATCTGTCGGTCGAGCCCGCCGAGCGGCCGTATCACTTCACGACCGCGGTCGCGCTCGATTCGCGCACGGTTGTGCTGGCCGGATCTCCGGTGACCGAGGACCTCTCGCGCAAGGCGAGGTTCGTCGTCGTCCGCAAGCGTTAGTTCTTTTCGTGCTTCAGATCGCGCCGCATCAGATCGAGCACGCTCGTTCGCGGCGCCTTGTCCTCGTAGAGGATGCAGTACATCTGGCGCGCGATCGGCATCTCGATGCCCTCGCGGTTCGCCAGATCGTGCGCGGACTGCGCGGTGCGCACACCCTCGGCGACCTGGCCCATCTCGGTGAGGATCTCGGAGAGCTTCTTCCCCTGGCCGAGGCCGATGCCGACGCGGCGATTTCGGGAGAGATCGCCGGTGCAGGTGAGGACGAGATCGCCCATGCCACCGAGGCCGGCCATCGTGAGCGGGTCGCCGCCCATCTTGATCGCCATGCGGGTGATCTCGGCGAGACCGCGGGTGATGATCGCGGCGCGCGTGTTGTGGCCGAAGCCGAGGCCGTCGGCGATCCCGCAGGCGATGGCGATGACGTTCTTCAGCGCGCCGCCGAGCTCGAGCCCGACGACGTCATCGCTGACGTACGTGCGCAGCCAGTCGCTGGAGATCTCCTTCTGCAAGCGACGCGCGAGATCGGTGTCCTTCGACGCGAGCACCACCGCGGTCGGCGCGTGCACCGCGACCTCCTTCGCGAAGGAGGGCCCGGCGAGAAAGGCGAGCGGCTGATCACCCAGCACCTCGTGGAGCACGTCGCTCATCAGGTGCAGCGTCGAGAGCTCGATGCCCTTCGACGCGCTCATCACCGGAACGCCTGATTTGAGGTACTTTTTGCCCTCCATCCACACCTCGCGTTTGGTGTGTGAGGGCACGACCGAGAGCACCAGCTCCGCGTCCGACAGCGCCTCTTCGAGGCTCGACGTCGCGCGCAGGTTCGGCGGGAGCGTGATGCCGGGGAGGTACTGCGCGTTGACGTGCGTGTCGTTCATCGCGCGCACCTGATCCTCGCGCCGCGCCCACAACAGGACGTCGTGCCCGATATCGGCCGCGTGCTTCGCGAGCGCGGTACCCCAGCTCCCGGCGCCGATGACCGCGGTCTTCTTGAGGCTCACCATCTGCGGTGAAGCTACCGAACCGACGGCCCGCCCGCCAACCCACCGCAGCACTTCTTGTGCTTCTTCCCCGATCCGCACGAGCAGGGGTCATTCCTTCCGACCTTGGGGCTACGTTCGCTGCGCTCACTGCGCGCCGTCGGCTCGGTCGGGCGGAGCCCTCCACTTCGCCTTTGGGCTTGCTGCTCGTTGTTGGCCTGTCCGACGTAGAACCAGCGCCCGTCGCCCTGCTCGAACCGGGAGCGCTCGGCGAGGATGCGCTCCCGACCGCTCTCGTCGAAGCGCGCTTCGAACTCGACCTCGTCGCCGCGCGCGTCGAGCACGGTGAGGCCAGTGAACGTCACGCTCTCGGCGAACGCGCGGACGCCGGCCTCGGCGGGGCGTGGACGGTGGGTCTCGATCAGGTACTCGATCTTGCGCAGCGCGTACGCGGTGTAGCGCGATCGCATCAACGCTTCGGGCGTGGGCGCGGGCGCGTTCCCGCCGACGTAGCGGCCACAACACGATTCATACTTCGCCGGCAGACCGCAGGGGCAGAGCATCATTCGCCGATGTAGTCGGACCCCAGGTGCTGGGCCTTGGTGTTGAAGTAGTGCGCCTCATCGACGTCGTGCTCGTCGGCGTAGATGGGGATCTCGACGATGTACCCGAGCAGCTCCTTCTTCGGACCGCGCACGGATTGGAGCTCGAGGTCACCGATGATGGTGTCCGCGCCCTTGTCCTTCATGATCGACTTCTCGATCTTGGCGAGCTCCGCCTTCAGCTTGCCGCGCGTGACCATGTCGACGCTGCTCAGCTTGATCGTCTTGGCGTCGTCGCTCCGCTCGCGCAGCTGATCGAGCTGGGCTTCCTTGCTCAGCTTGCCCGGCTCGAGCTCCTGGGTCGTGAAGCCCTGGCTCTTGAGCAGGCCGAGCATCCGGCCCTTCTGGCCGGAGGAGAACTTCGAGTCCTGGTAGATCTCGGCCAGCCGGCCGTGGACCTTCTTCTCGCTCGACGCCGGCAGGCCCTTCGCGAACGCGGCGAGCGCGTCGACCTCGCCCGCATCCAGGCGTTTGTTGCCCTGGGTGGTGAACAGCGAATGCATGGCGTTGAGGCGCTCGACCGAGCCGTAGATAGGCATGTAGGTATTGTCGGCACACTGAGCGACACGGTTGTGGGTTTCGTGCTACGCCGGGAGCGAAATGCGTTGGGTCGCGTCTCTCTGCGTCATCTTCGTCGGTGCGGGCTGCGCCTCGTCCCGCCCTCCGGTCGCGTTCGAGGCCCTGTCCGACGGCTACGTGCGCGGCTTCCTCGCGCGTTATCCGGTCGTGAGCACGTACCTCGGCGGCGGCGGGCTCGATCCCGCGCTCGCGGAGCTCGACGGCGAGCTGCGCGACGTCTCGCCCGAGGCCTTTGCGCGCGAAGACCAGTGGCTCGAGCAGGTCGACGCCGACTGGGCCGCGCTCGACGAGCAGAAGCTGACCGCGCCGCAGCGCATCGATCGCCGCGTCGCCCGCGCGCAGATCGCGTTTCTGCTCCGCGCGCACCGGGTGCGGCACCAGCAGGAGCGCGCGCTCGACACGTACGTCGAGGAGCCGTTTCGCGGCCTCGATTTCCAGATCCAGGGGCTGACCGATACGCACGGCACGCCCGAGGAGTGGGCGCGGGTCACCAAGCGCGTCGCGAAGATCCCGCGCTTTCTCGAGCAGGCCGCGGCCCAGCTCGAGGTGGGCCTCGCCAGCGATCGCGCGCCCGATCCGCGCATGATCCTCCGCGATGGGTTCGGCCCGATCGCCGACAACGCCAGGTACTTCGAGCACACGCTGATCGAGACGGCGCAGTCGCGCGGCGTGAGCGGTGCGCCGCTCGATGCGCTGAAAGGTGCTGGAAAAGAAGCGGCGGACGCCTATCGCAGGTTCGGAAAACGCCTCGCCCAGATGTACGGCGAGGCCGGCACCTCGACCACGACCGTGAAGGCGTCGCTGCGCGGTGATCGCTACGCGCTCGGCGAGCCCGAGTATGACTGGGCGCTGAAGAACAACCTGCGCGTCGATACGCCGGCGCGGAAGCTGTTCGAGGATTCCTGGCCGATCGTGCAGGCGACGCAGCAGGAGATGCTGGCGCTGTGCCGGCAGATCGCGGCGAAGCGCGGCATCGCGAAGCTCCCCGACGATCCGGCGGGCGCGTTCGAGATCCTCGACGCGGCGCTCTCGGCCGATCATCCCGCCACCGATGCCGAGATGCTCGCGGGCTATCGCGAGGCCGGCGCGCGCATGGTCGCGTACGCGCGAAAGACCGGCCTGTTCGATGTCTCGGCCGACGAGAAGCTCGATGTGATGGAGACGCCCGAGCCCCTGCGCGGTGGAGGACCGGGCGCCGCGTACTATCCCGCGCCGCCGTTCAAGGGCACCGGCGTGGGGCGATTTTACGTGAACCCCACCGGAAATGATCCGTCCCAACTATCCAGCATCGCGCGCGCCTCCTACGCCACGCTCGCCGCGCACGAAGGCTTCCCGGGCCACGACTGGAACTTCAAAGTCATGACCATGTACAAGAAAGACATCTCGGCGCTCCGCTGGCTCACGCCGGGCGCGGTCGAGGACTCCTCCAGCATGTGGCAAGACTCGGTCGCCACCGAGGGCTGGGGGCTCTACGCCGAGCAGCTCATGGCCGAGCCGCAGCCTGGCGCGCCGGAAGGCTTCTATTCACCGGAGGAGCGCCTTTATCAGCTGGAGAGCCGCCTGTTCCGCGAGCTGCGGGTGCGCGTGGATATCGGTATGCACATCGGCGCGCTCTCCTTCGACGAGGCCGCCGCGGTGTGGTCGCAAGTCATGCACGGCCAGCCCGGCGGCTGCAGCCCGAAAGATCTGGAAAAGGCGTCTGACGCGAAGAAGAAGAGCTGCCGCCGCGCCTCGAGCTCGATGTATCGCTATTCGAAGTGGCCGACCCAGGCGATCACGTACCGGCTGGGAAAAGACATGCTGGTCGAGCTGCGCAAAAAGGCAGAAAAGGCGCCCGGATTTTCCGCGAAGAAGTTCCACATGGACTTCATGCGGCAAGGAAGTATCCCGCCCGGTTACTTCGCCGACCAGCTCGTCACTGACACGAGCCGATGATGCCCCAGCCGCGGTCGCCCGCGACGCAGGACTCACCGTTGGTGCAGGCCGGCGCAAACGGCGACGCCACGCAGGGGTCCGTGCAGCGCCCTGTCGAGGCGAGGCACACGCCTTCCGCGCACGGATCCGGACCATCGCCCGCGACGCAGCGGTTGTGGCGGGTGATCGTGCCGGTCGCGACCGTGCCGCAGGTGTAGCCGTGCGCGCGCCGCGGCGAGGTGCCGGCGTGGAGCGCTTCGGGGCCGTTCATGCAGGATCCCGGCAGCGGCACCGGCGTGCACGCGCCGACCACCAGGCCACCGCCCGCGACGGTGTAGTGGCAGGCGATCTCGGAGGGACCATCGAGCACGATGCGCGCTTCGCACGAGGCCTCGACGGCCGCGCGGTTGGAGTCCTGGAGCGGGTCGCAGGTCGCATAGCAGTGCCGCTGCAGGCAGCGCCCTCCGCCCGTGCACTGGGCGTCGCTCGAGCAGCTGCGGATGCAGGTCCCGTGGGCGCTGTCGGTCGCCTCGCACGCGTACTCGGCCGGGCAATCGGCGGCAGTCGCGCAGCGCGAGGCGGCGTTCTGCGGGCTCCACCCCAGGCGCGCCATGGGGAACGCGCACGCCGGCGCGTCGATGATGCGCGAGAGCGCGTCGTAGCCGAGGCCGGCGAGGTGACCCTCACACGACGAGGCGGAGACCACGCCGAGATGGTTACACGCCGCGAGACGCGCGCACGCCTGCGCGGCGAGCGGATCGGGCGCGCTCGCGCCGCGACACGCCGCCGGAAGCACCGGCGCCATCGCCGAAGCAAAGCGCGGCCGCAGGACGAACGCGCAGTACGAGCGCGAGGCCTGCACCGCGTCGAGGCACGTCTCCGTGGGGGTGAGGCCGCTCGCCAGGCACGCTGCCCGCTCGGCGGCGCTCGGGGCCCGAGGCCCGTTCGCGTCGCAGAACGCAGCCTCGCAGATGGTCGCGGTGAGGTCGCTCATGCTCGCGTCGTTCGTCGCGGAGACGCCGGCGTCCGCGTTCGGTTGCGGGAACCCGCCACCGCCGCACATCCGGATGCTCTGGCAGGTGCCGCCGCTCCGTGAGGAGAACGTGATGCCGCAGCACACCGCACCGTCCGTGCAGTCGCTGTCGGCGATGCACGAGAGGCCCGCCGGCACCGTCATCTCTGGGGGCACCGGCGCCGCGTCGCAGGTCGCGCCCGTCGCGCAGGTCATCGTGCGTGCGCAGCACACCAAGCCGCCCTGGCACGTCTCGCCCGCCACGACGACCGGCGCTCGATCGCAGGGCGCCCCCTCCGGGAGAAAGGGCAAAAAATCACCGGGGCAGTCGTTCCTCAGCCCGCACGTCGGACCGGTGAGATCGTTGAGCGACAGATAGTAGCCGCTGGTGCAGCAGACCAGCGGCGCCGGGCAGTCGTCGGTGCTCTCGCAAGGCTGCGTCGGCGCCTTCAGCTGACACGCAGAGGAGAGGAGGGCGAGCAACAGGAGGCGCTTCACAGCCGCAGCTCCAGTCCGACCTGCGGTCCCCACACCACCCAGTCGGGCAAGGTCACGCTCGGCGCGTGCAGGTCCTCGAGATCCACCGCGAGCACCACCGGCGAGACCAGCGACGCTTCGAAGGCCACGTACGGGCGCAGCGCGAACACCCCCGCGATCGGGATGTCGACGATCAGCGCGATCCGCGCGTTGCCTTCGAGCAAGAAGCCCACCAGCTGCCCCACTCGCCGTAGTCCACGATCGCCAGGCCAGTGAACGGGATCATCGCCAGCTTCGTGTCGAGCTCGACGAAGACGAGCTCTGCCACCCAGTGACCGGAGACGCCCAGGCCGCCCGCGTAGACCGTGGTCTTCTGCAGCGACACGAGCGCGCCGCTATCCTCGAGCAAGAACTCCAGCGCGGCGGGCATCGAGAAGGTGGTGAAGCGCAGGAACAGATCGGCGTCGAGCGGGCCCGCGTCCGACGCGCCCATTTCGGCCGAGAAATACCGGGTGTCCCAGCGGGTATCCTTCCCGCCGAAGTACACCTTGCCGTCGCGCACGCCGATCGCCTGCGCGTCGAGCGAGCCGTCGAACTTGCCGACCCGCACGGTCCCCCAGACCTCCGTGCCGACCAGCTCCTTGAGCGCGCGCGAGCGGATCTGACCGAGGACCTGCTGGATGATCGTCGACGCGAGGTCGTTGCCGATGGCGTCCTCGGCCGGCGCGAACAGCTGATCGGAGAGGAAGCCGAACACGAAGTCGAAGTCTCCGATCGTGAGATCGATGCCGATGTCACGCAGGATTCCGGTGCCGCGACCGATGCGCTCGTACGCGCCGGTGGTGCCAGTCGCGAGCGCCTTGCTGTTGTCGAACGTCAGGGTCATCGGGCCGGGCGAGAGGTTCCCGAACCACCGGCGCGGATCTTGGCCGCGTCCTTGGCGCCGAACAGCCGACCGAGGGCCATCGGTTTGTCCGTGCTGGGACGTTCGTCCTGGGCGAGCGCACAGAGCGCCACCGCGAGCACCAACGACATTGCGGGCAGACTATCGCGAGGTCCGGGCCAGGCGGAAGTGCCTCAGGACGGGCGGGTCTCGGCGAACGGATCGCGCGCCCAGGCCTCGAGCGCGGTCTCGGCGGCGGTCACGCGCGCCTCGAGATCACCGGTCAGCGCGCCCAGCGTGATCACCGGGCAGGCGGCCTTCGCGGACAGCGCGGCGGCGTCGGTCTCCGCGCGCGACACCACGATCCCCATCAGGATCAGCCCCCGCGCGCGCACGGCGGCCACCGTCTCGAGCGTCGGCTCGATGGCGTCGTCGGTGACGATGACGACGCGCGCTTCGAGGCTCTTCGCCAGATCGAGCGCGACCGAGCCGGCGGTGAGCGGCGCGAGCGCGGACCACGGGCCTTCGACCACCAGCACGTCGCCCCACTTCTCGGCGTCGCGCACCGTCTCGGTGAGCTCGTCGAGGGAGAGATCGAGGCCCGCCTCGGCGAGCGCGAGGCCTGGCGCGAGCGGTGATCCCAGCCGATAGGGCGCGATCACGGTGTACGGCACGTCGGGCGGCCCCGAGACCGTCTGCAGGTGCCGGCCGTCGATCGAGAGCAGATCGTGATCGGCGCCCGGCGCGCACGCGGTGTCGATGGGCTTCACGCCGATCGCGCGGTGACCGCGTCGCCGGAGCGCGCGGACCCACGCCAGCGCAACCAAGGTCTTGCCCGCGCCGCGGGCGGGGCTCGTTACGAAGATCGCGCGTCCCACGGAGCTCCAGGTAATGCGCGCATTCGATAGCCAATTCCGCGAACCGTTTCGATCATGTCTCCCGCTTCGTCCAGCTTCTCACGCAGCCGGCGCACGTGCGCATCCACCGTGCGCGTCTCGAGCGACGGCGCGACGCCCCACACCTCGCTGAGCAGCGTCTGGCGGCTCTGCGTGCGGTGCGGCTGGCCCGCGAGCGCGAGCAGCAGGCGGAACTCGGTCGGTGTCAGCGTGAGGGGGCGGCCCGCGACGAAGGCCCGTCGCTCGATCGGATCGAGCGTGAGCGGTGGTCGCTCGACCACGCCCGGCGGCGGCGGATCGCTGTGCCGCGCGACCCGGCGGATGGCGACGCCGACCCGCAAGAGCAGCTCCTTCACGCTGAAGGGCTTCGAGAGGTAGTCGTCCGCGCCGAGCTCGAGGCCCGCGATGCGATCGCTCTCCTGGCCCTGGGCGCTCACGATGAGGAACGGGATCGAGCGGGTCCGGAGATCCGTGGCCAGGGTTCGCGCCACGGCGCTCCCGGAGACGTCCGGCAAGGTCAGATCGAGGAGGATCGCGTCGGGGCGCAGCGATCGCGCCAGATCGAGGCCTGATCGGCCGTTGCTCGCGAGGCAGGGCTCGTGTCCGGCGCGCTCGAGGGCGCGGGCGAGCATCAAGCGAAGATCGCCGTCGCCGTCAATGACCAGGACCCGCGCCACCGGGAGATCTCTAATCACAGTCGGAGACCGTCCGTCACGTGACGAACGGCCCGGTATGCGCTCTGATCCCCGCCGTGGCCCCGGGAAGCATCAGCACCCGGATCGGCCGGCTCGGCGCCCCGCTTCTGCGTCGCAGGCGGCACCTGCCGATCCCCCTCGTCCCGGACAACGCCGCCGAGATCCTTTGCGACGGCGCCGCCTACTTCGACGAGATCGAGAAGGCCGTCGAGTCCGCCCAGCACTACATCCTGGTCGGTACATACATCCTGCGGGCCGACAACACCGGCTGGCGCGTTTGCCGCCTGCTGGCCAAGAAGCGCGCCGAGGGGGTCGAGGTGGCGCTGACCTACGACGGGTACGGCTCGTTCGGGCTTTCGAGCGAGCTCCTGGAGTTCTT
>Ga0105047_10011085_pt1 | contig 14664 bp, 10 predicted proteins | sample MAT04_FD_78384 | JGI IMG/M metagenome (GOLD analysis project Ga0105047, IMG submission 78384) | Freshwater microbial communities from Lake Fryxell liftoff mats and glacier meltwater in Antarctica - MAT-04 (megahit assembly) | ecosystem: Environmental > Aquatic > Freshwater > Ice > Liftoff... | reverse complement strand
TTTCATGCCGGGGCCCATCGGCATGGGCATCGGATCTTTCATCCCGCCGGGTTGCATCATCGGGTCTTTCATGCCGGGGCTCAATGGCATGGGCATGGGCTTGTCGCCGCCGCCGCGTTTGGGGCGTCCGCTACCCATTGGCATCGGTTGGCCCATGCCGCCCATCGGCTTCGGTTGGCCCGTGCCGCCCATTGGGGGCGGTGGCTTCATCCCGGAGTTGCCGCCGCCGGGCATGGGGGGCGGGGGCATCTCGCTGGCTCCGCCGCCACCACCGTCCATCGGCGGGGGTTCGTTTTGTTTCAGCAGCGCGTCGATGTCTTTGAGGGCCTGTTCCTGCTTCTTGCGGGTCTCGTCGCCGGTGTCCTGATCCTTCAGCCGGTCGCCGATGTCTTTGGTGTTCTGCGTGAGCCGCTCGAGGATCTTGGCCGGCTCCTCCATTTCGCCGGGGGTCTCCGGAATCGGGGCGTCGGGAACTTTCCATTCCGTCAAGCGCGGCACGGGGGCCGCGACGGTGGCGAATGCGGTCGAAGCGCCGAGAGCCGCCAAGCTGAAGGCGAGTAAGTAGCGGGTCATTTCTTCTCCGGGTCGGCGGGCGGGGGTTGGAACGCGGGGGCGATCTTTTCGAGCAGCTCCGCGATGTCGCGCTGGGTCTTTTCGAGTTCGTCGAGTTCTTCGCGGTCGGCGTCGTTCAGCTTCGCCTTGTCGGGTTGAATCTTGGCGAGCGCGGCCGTGCGCTCGTTGACCTCGGCTTGGATGGCCCGGAGCGCCTTCAGTTGCGCCAGCGGCGGCACGCCGCCGGGCGGCTTCCCTTCGGGCATTGGCATCGGCGGATCGCCGCCGGGCATTTCCGCCGGCATCGGTGGCTCGCCCATCGGCTTCGGCATCGGTTTGGGTTTGTCGCCGATCGATTCCAAAATGTGGTCGAGCCGGCGCAGGGCTGTGCGGATCGGTCGGCGGCTGCGGTCGTCGGTCGCCTGCTCGGCATTTTTGTCGAAGGGTTGCCCGGCGTTGTCGAGGGCGTCGGTTTTGCGTTCGCCGAACAGCCGGCCCGATTTCTCGGTGAGGTCTGCGGCCTGCTCCGTGAGTTGTTGGAAGACGGGGAGCGGCTCGAGATTCTTCTCGGAGAAGCCGCGGAGTTCCTCGGCGATCGCCTTGGCCCGGTCTTCGAGGTCACCGACGCCGGCGATCTTGGCGCGGTCCCAGCCCATCTCTTTGAGGACGTCGGCCTGGATGCGCCCCGCTTCGGTGTCGGTCGCTTTGAGCCGGTCCCGCAAGGCTTTCAGGCGTTCGGCGAGTTCCTCTTTCTTCTCCTGCGAGAGCTTGTCGGCATCTTTCTCGCGGTCCTTATCGAGCTTGGTCACGGCCTCGTCGAGCTTCTGCAAGGCGTCGTCCTGTTTCTCTTCGGGCGGCTTGCCGGCGGCGAGATCCTTGGCCGCGGCTTCCATCTGCTCGGCGGCGGCGCGGAGCTTGTCGGCGGCGTCTTGCTGACGGTCGCGGGTCAGTTTTTCGGCGGCGTCCTCGGTCTTCGTTTTCAGCCGATCCTGCTCGCGGGCTAGCTTCGCCAACTCCTCGGCCCGTTGTTTTTCGTCGGGGATCATCGCGGCGGCTTTAGTCTTCTTGCGGAGTTCATCCTGCTCGGCGGCGAGTTTGTCGATGGCGTCGGCGGTCGACTGTTTCTTTTTCAGTTCATCCCCGCCTTCGGGCGGCTTCTCGCCGAGCGCTTCGGCAAGCTTCGCGAGTTTGTCGGCCGCGCTTTGCTTGGCGTCGTTCGACTGGGCCGGATTGTTTTGTTGAAGCTCCGCTCCGGCGCGGCGCAGGTCTTCGACGAGTTCCTGCCCACCCGCTTTTTGGACGGCCCCGCGGAGCGCATCGGCTTCGGCCTTCGCTTGCTTGGAGGCTTTATCCAGCAGGTCGGCCTCGACTTTGGCCGCGTCGGCTTGGGCTTGGGCGTCCTGCGCGGCGTCGGAGTCTTTCGGCTGTTTGTCGGCGTCGGCTTGGGCTTGAGCCCCTTCGACGGCCTTGGCGTCGGCTTGCGCTTTCCGATCCGCCGCCTGCTTCTCTTTCTCGGCCGCGAGGCTCTCGGCTTTGCCGAGCGCGGCGGCAGCGCGGTCCGCAAGCTGGTTGAACTTGTCGGCGGCACGGTTGAGGTCGGCCTTCTCGTTCGGCTTGAGTTGCTCGGCCGGTTTGCCCGGCTCGAGTTTCTCGGTCGCCTTCGCCGACTGCTCCCCGGCCTTGTTCACTTGGTCTTTCAAGTTCAGCGCCTCGGCCCGGACTTCCCCCGGCGCAGCCCACTGCTCCAACTGTTTCAGCACGAGGTCGAGCGTCGTCTCCGCGTTTTTTTGCTCCTTCACCGCGGCCTTCAAATCGCCGGAGATCTTCCGCGCGTCGGGCTTCGGCCCCTTGTCGGTTTCGTTCTTCGCCTTGGCGAGCGCTTGGTCGATCGGATCGAGGTTTTGATCCGCGATGCGGGCCAAATCTTCGGCGACGGCGTCGACGCGCTTCGTCGTCGGCGAGCGCGGCAGGTTGTTCGCTTCGACGAGTTCCTTCAGCTTCTGGGCCTGCGCTTTGAGGCCGTCGCGCGGGTCGGCGATTTGGTTTTGAATCGCCCGTTGATCCTTCTCGGCTTGGTTCAACTTGGCGGCGTCGTCCGGTGTCAGCTTGCCATCGAACGCGGCTTTTTGGATTTCGTCCGTCCGCTCGCGGATGGCCCGTTGCTCTTCGCGGAGCTTCAACACCTGTGGCCGGAGCTTGCCGAGTTCTTGTTGAAGGAGGCCGTCCAAGCCGACCTTGCCGACGATGCGGATCTCGAAGGCGGGCTTGCTGCGGCCCGGTTCCTTGAGGGCGGTGAGGTCGTCGAAGTCGGTCGCGGCGGCCGTGAGAATCAGCGTGTCGCCGTCGACGGGGGGCGTGCCGTCGGGCTTCCGAAAGCGGTCGAGCGGGATGGTCATCGAACCCGAAAGCGCGATCGGTTTGCCCGCGTTTGGCCGGGCCGCGAAGCCGAGGATCGCCTGTTGCGGCGCCGACAATCCCGCCTGCGGCAGCGCCAGCACGAGTTCCCGGGCCGGAGCGAAGACATCGCCGAAGCGGTACTCGACGATCAGCCGTTTCACGGCGTAGGTCCGATCTTCGGCGCGGGCTTGCACCGTCACGCTCGCCGTCGGCAGGAGAGTTTGCGGGTCTTGGCCGAGTAGTGGGCGATCCATCGAAACGATCGGCGCCGGGTCGGCGGTGAACCGGAAATCGAACATCCGCGTGCCGCTGAGGCCGGTTTCGTCGGTGAAGCGGAACTGGTAGAGCCCCGCGATCCGGGGGATGAACGTCGCTTCGAGGCGGGTGCCGTCGGCGCCGATGGCCACGGGGATGTCCCGCGGAACCTCGTCGGCCAGCAGTTGCGAGGCGAGCGCGGCGAATGGATTCGTCCCGGCCAAGGCCGCGACTCCGGCGCCGATCGTCAAACCATCGCGGTCGACTTGCGGGATCAGTACCGCCGACGCGATGCGGCGATCCGCGGCGGCGCGGAAGTGGACGCGGGTGCCGTGGACGGCTTCGATCGCGCTGGCCCCGTCGGGCAGAATCGCGGGCGGCAGGTCGGTGTAGCGCGGGAAGGTCAGGTCGATCTGCGGGGAGGCCCGGCCGTCCAGCGGGACGAGTTTCGGCGGCGGGGCCACGTCGACCGCGAACCACTCGGTTGCGCCGTCGTTCGCTTGTAATTGGAACTGGAACTCGCGCGGGATGCGGTAAGCCTCGAGCCGGAAGACGCCATCGACTTGGCCCGTCTTTCCTTCGGGGATCGTCAGCGGGACGACTTCTTCGAAGGCATTGCCGTTGTCGAACTTCACCGCGAGGGTCGCCTGCGGCGGGATCACCCCCTGGACGCGGAAGTGGACGTCGAGTGCGTCCCCCTTCGCCATTCGCATCGGGAACGGGCCCGGCTTCGTCACACCGATTTGCGTCTTTGTCGGCCACGGATGATGGCCGAACGGGTCGAGCAGCCGGACGCCGAGTTGCTTCGTGCGGCCGGGGTTGATGGCCGCGAGCGGGGCGACGATGCCCAGCGCGAGGATGGCCAGCCAGAAAGAACGCCAGGCCCGGCCGCTCGGGACGATGTCGTCGAGGCGGTAGCGTTCGAGGGAGTTCTTGGCCCGGGCGATGGCGACTTTGCGGAACCGCGCCGACTGCGGTTTCTCGGTCGGGTTCATCTCGCTGAACTCGACGGCGCTGGCCAGCGAGTCGTTGAACTTGGGGAAGCGGTCTTCGAGCAGCATCGCCACGCGGAGCGGCTTCACGGCCTGCCGGCCCGGGGCGAAGATGTCGCGCAGAGCCAACGCTCCGGCGAGGCCGAGGGTGCCGATCAGCAGCAACGCCCGGACGAACCCCGGCAAGGCGAAGGCGAAATCGAGCGCCCCGGCCACCCCGAGGCAGGCCACCACAACCGCGATCCAACGCAGCCCGCCGGCGAGCACGATGGCCCGCTTCCGTTTATCGCCGAGGGCGCGCAACTCTTGAGCCAGTGAAATCGTCTCGCCCGGCGGCTTCAACACGAATGGCATGGACGCACTCCGAACCGGCCCTCAGTCTCCACGGGACTATGATAGCCCGCCGAAACCCGCGCGACTATCGGCCGATACGATCCGTTACGCATGTTGCCAAACCGCCGCCGCCCCAGACTGCCCGAGTTGTTCCACATGGAACCTTTGGGGGGATTGGGGAAGAGAATTCAAATTCGATTCAAGTTCGGCTTCACCGGCCTACTGACTTTGCTATGACCCACTCCGGGGTGGACGATATTTCGCAGGGGGGAACCGAACGATGGACACGACCAAACCGCGCTTGGGCCGGGGGCTCGATGCGCTGCTCGGCACGATGGGGACGAACGAGGCCGGGCTCACCGCGACGGCGACGGTGAATCTGGATCGGATTCAAAACAACCCGTTTCAACCGCGCAAGCGGTTCGACGACGACGAACTTCTGCAACTGGCCAGCAGCATCAAAGAGCACGGTGTCTTGCAACCGGTGGTCGTGCGCGTCCAAAGCGACGGCCACTACCAGCTCATCGCCGGCGAGCGCCGGGTGCGCGCCGCGCAGGTCGCGGGGCTGACCGCCGTGCCCGTCCACGTCGTCGATTTCAACGACCAGCAAACCCACGAAGCGGCGCTCGTCGAGAACATCCAGCGCAGCGACCTGAACGCCATCGAAAAGGCGCAGGGCTTCCGCGATTACATCTCGCGCTTCGGCATCAGCACCGAGCAACTCGCGACCAAGCTCGGCATGGACCGCACGACGATCAGCAACCTCCTCGGGTTGTTGAACCTCGCCGCCGAGGTGCAAGATGCCGTCCGGCTCGGGCAGATCAGCCTCGGGCATGCGAAGGTATTGAAGGGCATTCCGAATCACACCCGGCAGATCGAACTCTGCAAAGAGACGATCCTGAAGAATCTGTCGGTGCACGCCCTCGACCTGCTCGTGAAAACGGTGAAGCCCGAAGTCCCCGCCGCGCGGCCCGCGAAGGTCGCCCCGGAAAAAACGGCCCACGTGCAGAGCGTCGAGAACGAACTGCGGCAGCGGCTGTCGGTGCGCGTCGAAATCCAAGTGAAGGCGAAGGAGAAGGGGCAGATCGTGTTGGGGTTCGACACCAACGACGACTTCGAGCGGATTCTGGAAGCCCTGCGAAAATGAGCGACGGCCGGGAGCGAATCACAAGGAAGCCGGGCCTTCGGGTTCGGCTTCCCGTGTTATCATGGGTGCATCCACGGAGTCCTCCCCATGCTTCGCTCCCTCGCCCTGCTCCCGTTGCTGTTGCTCCTGCCCGCGTGCAACGACAAGCCGGCGACCGTCGTCGTCCAAGTTCAAAGTTCCAAATCGCCCGGCGAGAAGAGCTACCGGTCGGAAGAAGGTCGGTTCCGCGTCCGCTTCCCGAAAGACCCCTCGATCTCGAACAAAGAGTTGGCCACCCCGTCGGGCGTGCTGAAGGTCCAGACGGCGAAGGTGGACAGCGGTCGCGATTTGGTCTTCTCGGTCACGCACGTCACTTACCCGCCGAGCTTCGGGGAAGTCGAACCGGCGAAAATCCTCGATGGCGTCCGCGATGGGTTGAAAGGCCAAGACGGCGAATTGAAGTCCGACAAATCCTCGACCACGGTCGAAGACGGCTTGCCGACTCGGGACATCCGCATCGATGCCGGGAAGAACGGCATCCGCGCCCGCCTCGTGCTCGTCGACCGCCGCTTGGTCCAAGCGATGGTCGTCGGCGCTAAAGACTCCTTGGACGGCAAGCCGGCCGAGGAGTTTTTCAAAAGCTTGGACGTGACCAAATAGCCTGGCCCGTCACTTCTTCTTCGAATCGCGCTCTTTGATGTCGGCCTTGGTTTGGCGGTCGTCCAACAGGTGCTCGGCGAAGAAATCCCACATGCGATCCGTGAAGTAAGGCTGGGCGATTCCGAAGCCGTGGCGGGCGCCGGGGATGATGAGCAGTTCGAAGCGCTTGTTGGCTTTGATGAGCGCATCGGCCAGCCGCATGGTATTCGCGGGGTGGACGTTGTTGTCGATCTCGCCGTGCACCAAGAGCAAGTGGCCTTTCAAATTGCCAGCGAGTTCAGCATTCGTTGGGATTTTGATATCGAACCGCATCTTGGGAAGTTCGATCGGCTTGGCGTCGGCCTTCACTTCCGCAGTCGGCTTCACGGTCGCTTTCAGTTCGTCGAGTTGTTTCAGCAGATCCGCCATCGTCTTGGCCAGTCCTTCGAGCTGATCCTTGTTCGCGGCGGCCAATTGCTTTTTCAAGTCGTCGATCTTCTTCTGGAGCTCGCCGCTTTTGGTCTGCCAGAGCATCGGGTCGACCAGTGCGCGCGGGGGAGGAACCACCTCCGCGCCAGCATCCACTGGCGGGATGCGGCGCTGGCCGCCTTGTCGCCCTTGGCCGGCCCCGTCGGTTTCCGTCGCGGTAGCGCCGTCCTTCTTCGCATCGACGGCAACTTCCTTCAGACCGTGGTACGTCTCGGACCAGTAGTTGTTGTAAATGTTGTTGTCGTGGTTGCCGGCGCTGGCGACGGCGGCTTTGAAGAATTCGTTGTAGGGCTTCTGGAGCATGGCCGCGCCGGACATGAAGCCCCCGCCGGAGTGGCCGTAGATGCCGACGCGGTCGATGTCGATCCAGGCGTGCCGGCCGGCCAGTGCCTCGATGGCCGCCTTCTTATCGACGAGGCCGTAGTCGCGGAGATTGAAGTAGCCGAAGCTGTGGTAGGCCTTGCTGCGCTCGGGGCAGCCGCCGCGGTGGCCGACTTGGATCACGATGAACCCGAGCTGGGACAATTGCTGATAGGTGGACCACGCGGAGAAGGTGTGGCTCACCCCTTCTTGCTGCGGGCCGGGGTAGACGTAGACGATGATCGGATACTTCTTGGCCGGGTCGAAATCGAACGGCTTCCACATGTTGCCGTACAGGTCGGTCATACCGTCGGCGGCTTTGACGTGGAAGCACTCGGGCAATTTCCAGCCGGTCTTCTCGAGTCGCGACGTGTCGGTCTTCTCCAGCGGCATCACGACTTGGCCTTTATCGTCGCGCAGCGTGGCCACCGACGCGAGGTCGGTGCGGCTGAAACTATCGACGACGAATTGCTTCGACGGCGACAGCGCCGCCCGGTGGTTGGCGTCGCCGGGGGTCAGGTTTGTCAGATCGCTGCCGTCGAAGCGGATGCGGTAGAGGTGGCCGTAGTAGACGTTCTCCCCGGGTTCGCGGGCGTTGCCGAGGAAATAGACCAGGCGGTTCTTGGCGTCGACTTCCACGATCCGGCTCGCCCGCCATTCCCCGGCCGTGATCGCGTTCTTGAGTTTGCCGTCGCGGTCGTAGAGGTAGAAGTGGCCCCAGCCGGAGCGCTCCGACCACCAGATCACCTCGTCGGTCTCCTCGACCAATTTGGGCGACGCCAATTCCAAGTACGCGGCTTCGAAGCCCTCCGAGATCAGGCACTTTTCGTCGCCGGTCTCGGCGTTCACCCGGCAGTACTCGTGGTGCCGGCGCAGGCGATCCCGGCGGATGAACTCGACTTCGGCCGAGGTCTTGCCGAACTTGACGTCGCTGTACGATTCGTCTTTCCATTTGGTTTTCAACTTCGTCAGCGACTTCGCACCCGCGTCGCCGATGTAGAGTTCCCCTTTCGCGATCGCCTCTTCGCCCGGCATCGAGTACCGGTAGCGCTCGAGCGCCGGTCGCGGCGCCGCGATGGAGTCGACGAGGTAGAGTTCTTTCATGCCGCGGCGGTCGGTACGGGTCACGGTGAAGTGCTTCGAATCTTTCGACCACGTCACCTGCGGGCGGGATTTGCGGTCGCTCACGGCCTGCGGTTTTTCCACGGTGCCATCGCTGCGGCGGGTCTGCTGGCCGACGCCGTAACCGTAGTCTTCCTCGCCGTCGGTCGACAGTTGTTTGGCGTCCGCCTCTTTGCCGTCGTCGGCCAAATAGAGGTTGAATTTGTAGGCGTACAGGTACTGCTTCTTATCGGGGGAGAAGACCTTGTAGTCCCCGAAACCGGCCTTCGTCGGCTGGCTCTTCGCGTCGGTTTTGTCGTCTTTCTTGACTTCGGTTTTGTCGTCTTTCTTTTCGTTGTCCTTCTTCAGTTGGTCTTGGCGCTCGCGCTGGCGTTCGAAGAAATCCCGACGCTCCTCGTCGGTCATGCGGTCGAGGAAATCCTGCGACGGCGGCGGCGTTTCCACCGCGGCCTTGCCGAGCTTCTTGATGGAATTGGCCGTCAGGTCATATTCGTACTGGTTCGCCTCGAACGCGAACTTCAATTTGGCCCCGTCTTCGGTGACGCTGGCCGTGCGGATTTGGAAGCCGACCGCGTCGAGCGGTTTCTGCGCTTGCTCGGACAATTGCGCCAGCAGTTTCGCATGATCGAACAGCGGCACCTTCGATTTCTTCGCGGGGTCGACCTTCCAGTATTTCGTCCCCTCGGGAGTTCGCACGGCATACCAGAACAGGTCGGTTTTGCCGAGGAACACCGGGGCGATGGTCGTGGTGTGGACGTGCTGATCGACGAATTCTTTGGTGAACTTCTTGGCTTGGGGCCAATTGGCCCCGACGACTTTTTCGAGCTCGGCGGCCGGTGCGCACGCCGACACGCCGGCGAACATGGCGAACACCAACAACAATCGGGATGGGATGGGCACGGCGGGTACCTCGGAAATCGGGAAGGTATCCTACGCCCCGGCGAGCCGGCCGCGGCCGCGAACGGAGTTTTTCAGAAGTTCCAGATTGATTTGACATCGCCGAATTGGAGCTTATAACTCAGTGTACGCACGTCACACATCTGTCGGAGCACCCCAATGGAAGAACTGATCGCCCGCGCCGCGGAACTCCGCGTCGCCGGGGAGAAATGGCAAACCGTCGCCGCCGAGGTCGGGCGCAGCGTGCTGACCGTGACGGGTTGGCCGAACAAGCACGCCGAACTCTGGAAGAAGTACTACGCCCGCGCCGTAGCGGAGCAGATGAAAGAAGCGTCGTCGGAAGCGATGCACACGCTGCGGAAGCTGATGCGCTCCCCGCACGAAGAGGTGCAGCAGCTCGCCGCGCAGAAGATCTTGCAACTCCGCGAGGCCCGCGAGAAAGCCGCGCAGCAAAAAGGAAAACCCGGTGGCAGTCCGGTGCCGGAGGTCCGCCAACTCGTCGATTACCTAGAGGGGATGACCCATGAGCAGTTCTACGATTCCTTCGGCCTCGATCCCCCCGCCGCGATTGGCGGTGCTGCGGAACCTGTTGATCGCGATCCGCCGCGCCCGCGCCTCGCCGAGTGATTTCCTCAAATTCGCCTTCGCCGATTCCGAAGGGAAACGGTTGAAACAGGCCGGCATTCACGTCGAACTCCAATCCTTTCTGTCGGCCCACCCCAAAGCCCTCGTCGAACTCCCCCGCGATCACGGCAAGAGCGTGCAGATGTGCGGTCGCGTCGTGTGGGAACTCGGGACCCACCCCGGCCTGCGGGTGAAAATCGTCTGCGCGACCGCGGCGATCGCCGAACAGCGCAGCCGCTACCTGCGCGACGCCATCGCCGGCAACCCCGGCGTCCGCGCCGTCTTCCCGGACCTCCGCCCCGCGACGCCCTGGTCTGCGGAAGCCTTCACCGTCCAGCGGCCCGCCGAAACCATCGGCCCGAGCGTCGCCGCCTTCGGCCTCCGCACCGGGTCGACCGGCGCGCGGGCCGACCTGCTGATCTGCGACGACGTCGTCGACGTGAAAAGTCTGTTCAGCAAAGTCACGCGGGATCAGGCGCGCGATTTGTTCCACAACAACTTGATGAACCTCCTCGAACCGGGCGGTCGCTTCTGGGGGTTTTGCACGCCGTGGCACGCGGACGATCTGAACGCGCACTTGAAGCGCAGCGGCGCCTACGCCCATTTCCGCCGGGCCATCGGCGCGGATTTGAAACCGGTCTGGCCGGAGAAGTGGTCCGGGGCGGCGCTGGCCGAGCGGCGCCGCGAGATCGGCGAATCGTCGTTCGCCCGCGGCTACCGGTTGATGACGCTCGCCGAAAGCGAAGTCGTGCTCCGGCCGGAATGGGTCCAGTTCTGGGACGAAGAAATCCCGCGCGAACAATACGACGCGGTGATCCTCAGCGTCGACCCGGCCGTGAGTGCGAAGCCCAACGCCGATGCGACGGGGTTGGTCGTGCTCGGCAAGATCGGGCCGGAGATCCGCGTGCTGATGGCGAACGCGCAGCGCGTGCCGACGCACCAACTGCTGGAGATCCTCGATTCGCTCGACCGGTACTGGCGACCCGATGCCATCGTCTTCGAGACGAACGCGGCCTTCGAAGGGATCAAGGATTTGTTCGTGCGGCACGCGGGCTTCGGCGCCCGCATCGTCGGCTACAATCAGCACCGGCCCAAAGGGACCCGCGTCGCGGTCTTCGCCGTGCCGGTGCAGAACGGCACCGTCCGTTTGAAAGGCCGCGCCGGAGTCGTCGACGCCGGTCAACAAGAGCTGTTCGACGAAATGACCAGCTTCCCCTTCGGCGCCCACGACGACCTGGTCGACGCCGTCGCCGCCGGGACGGAGCATCTGCTCGGCAAGCGCCAACCGCGGATGTGGGACTGAGGGCGGGCCGGCTCGCCGGGATTGCCCTGTCCCGTATTCCCGATGCGCGATACAAGTCCGTCCGGCGCGGATTCCCCGCGCGTCGGAGGGGCCGAAAGATGGTGGCGAATCAGCGCGCGGTGGTCGGGGCAATCGTCAGTTTCGGCTTGGGCGTGTCGGCGTGGCTGACCTTCGTGCCGGGGCAGGCGGACGCGGGGTGAACGCCGGCGGGTTGCCCGCCCGCATTCGGCGGTTCGCCGAGTCCGTTCCCGCTTTCGTTCTCCGATCGACCGGTCTATTTGCCGAGTCACCCGCCGGCGCGCCCCGCTCCCCGGCCGGCCGTATTGCAAAAGGTGACTCTCCCCGGCCCGGACGAACTCGGTATCCACTTGCCGGAGCAAGCCGTCGTCCCGCCACCGGGCCAATTGGGAATCGAGTTGAAATGACCCCTCAGACCGTCATCTCGTCGGTGAGGTGCGCGGTCGTATAGACGTTTTGCACGTCTTCGTTTTCTTCCATCTTCTCGATGATCCGCGCCAGCTTCTTGCCGAGTTCGACGTCGACTTCGGTCATCGCCTTCGGGATCGCCTTCACGTCGGCTTCGATCAATTCGTACTCGGCCTTCAGCAAGGCGTCTTGTAGGGTGTTGAACTTCGCCGGCTCGCAGGTGATTTCGTAGACGCCGTCGACGAGTTGGAAATCGTCGGCTTCGGCGTTCATCGCGTCCGTCATCACTTCGTCTTCGTCCGGGTACTTCTTCGCGTCGATTAGGATCAAGCCTTTGCGGTCGAACAGATAGCCGACGCAGCCGGGCAGGCCCATGTTGCCGCCGTTCTTGTCGAAGATCAAACGAACGTCGCCGCCGGTGCGGGCCCGATTGTCGGTCAACGCTTCGACCATGAGGGCGATGCCGCCGGGGCCGTAGCCCTCGTAGGTCGTTTCTTCGAGGATGTCGCCCTCGAGTTCGCCGGTGCCCTTGAGGACCGCGCGCTCGATCTTTTCCTTCGGCATGCTGACCGAACGGGCCTTGTCGATGGCGTAGCGCAACCGCAGGTTCGTCGCGGGGTCGCCGCCGCCGGATTTGGCGGCGACCATGATGTACACGCCGAGCTTGCTGAAGAGCTTTCCGCGCACGGCGTCCTGCTTGCCCTTCCGCGCGGCGACGTTCTTCGCGTGACTGTGCCCTGCCATGATCCCGACTCCGAAGGATTTCCGAACCGGACATTATTGTACGAGGCGGATCACGGCCGCGGGGGAAGTTGTGCCTGGAGCTGGTGCGCGCTCGGGTGGCCTTGGACTTTGAGCTCGGCGTAGGTCAGAAAGATCAGGGCGCCCAGGATGCCGTAGCAAACGGTCGTGGCGAAGAACGACGGCGAGAAGAATTTCACGGCGCTGCCGGCGGACGACTTCACCTTGATGCGCAGGCCGTTGAAATCGACGGAGTAGATTTCGTCGAGCACGAGGTGCGAGAGGAAACCGATCATCACGCCGAGGCCGAGCAAAATGCGGGTGCTGTGCAGCGGGGAATCGTAAGCGAGGTAGGTCAGCAGGCCGAAGATCAGCATGCACGGGATGCTGTGGAACATACCGCGGTGGATGGTCAGGCGTTTGAACAGGACCGACAAACCGTGGCGGACCACCAAGTAGATGACCACGATGGCCGAGAGGATTCCCTCGTGGCTGAGGCCCATCGCTTCGAGCCGTTTGAAGAGCAGGAGCGGCACGACCGCGGCGGCGAGGCCGAACATCTCGCGGATCGGCGTGCCGGAATCGGAGTCGAGGTCGGGGAGCATGCCGCCGATGGCGGTGAGCCCCGCGGCGAGGATCGCAGTCTCGGGCGGATGGCCGAGCAACTGCACGGCGACGCTGCCATAAGCGACGCCGCACAGCGTCGACGTCGAGATGTGCATCCGGAAACCGGCCATGGCGAGACCCCCGCGCGGATCGAATCGAGCATCGGCCCGGAGACTACCCGAACCGACGGCACCGGCGGTAGGCCAAGCGGGGGGGGCTTTGAAATCGATCGCCGCAGGTTTACAATTTCACCGAGCCACCGCGAGGACTGCCCGATGAATCCGACGACGTCCGTCTCCCCGCCGACAGAGGAGCTCTACCCGACTTGCGACGGGAAACCGATGGCCGACAACACACTGCAATGGGAGTGGATGGTCGTGATCGTCGAAGAGTTGCGCGAGCAGTTCGCGGGGCAAGAGGTGTTCGTCGCTGGGGATTTGCTCTGGTATCCCGTCGAAGGGCAATCCCGGATCAACGCGGCCCCGGATGCGCTGGTCGCGTTCGGTCGCCCGGCGGGGCATCGGAAAAGTTACATCCAACATCTCGAAGACGGCGTGGCCCCGCAAGTCGTCTTCGAAGTCCTCTCGGCGAGCAATACCGAAGACGAACTCGATGCGAAGCTCGAGTTTTACGAGCGCTACGGCGTCGAGGAATATTACGTAATCGACCCGGCCGAACATCTCGTGAATGCCTACGTCCGCCGCGGTGCGCGAATGAACCCTGTCAGGAAACTCATGGGGTTCGTCAGCCCGCGGCTCGGGTTGCGTTTCGAGTGGATCGACGGGGAACTGATTATCATCGGGAAGTCGGGCCGGCGCTTCCAGAAACGACTGGATCGAGTCGATGATCTGCTCGGAAGCCTCGACGAAGAGCGCCGCGAGAACCGGCGCCTGGCCGCCAAGCTCCGCGAACTCGGCATCGACCCGGAGCAAATTTAGCCCCCTCAAACTCCGCAGGCTCGCCTCGATCAACTTGCCCTTGGCGCACTTCCGGATCTCGGATTACGATCCGCCCCGCAACGAGGGTCGCTGGAACCGACCCCCGTCGCCCATCGCACGATGGACCGGAACCCGGAGTGCGTTGGTCAGGGATCGAGGATCGATCCCCCGGAGAAGAGGTGTCGCGGTCAAGCCCGTCGCGGTCTGCGGCGCGGCCCATCCCCACACCAGCCGGAATTTGTCTCGGTGGCTCACCGCCCCGGCGATAGCGCACGCCCACATTTGTGGACTGCCGCATCGCCCCGGCCGGGCCGCCGTACGCACCAACCCGTTACTGGACTGGACGCTCGCATGGACGTGAAGCGTGGGCCGATTTTGTTTCGTTGCGACGCCACCCCGGAGTCGGGGTACGAGCCGCTCTACCAATGCCTCTCGCTCGCCGCGGCGATGCAGCGCCGGCGCCGGGGGACGCACTTCTTCAGCTACCTCGAACCGCTGAACTTGGCCCAGTGCATCCACCGCGCCAACAACGAATGGAAGCCGGCCGAATCCGCCCTCGGGGGAACCGGCGATCTCGAATGCACCTTGCGGGAGATCCGCCGGTTGAACGCCGCTGCGGTGGTGCTCTCCGGTTCTGGCTACGACCGCGAGTACCTCGACGCCCTCGAAGACACCGGCGCCCGCGTCATCGTCATCGACTCGGACGCGGCCTTGAAGTTCCCGAGCAAAATCGTCGTCAACCCGCTGCTGGCGCCGGGCCGAAAACCGTACCGGGTCGAGCCGGGCACGCAACTGCTGCTCGGCCGCAAGTTCGCCCTCGTCCGCGGCATCTTCCGCCGGCAGCGCACCATCCGCGCCACCGAG
>Ga0105047_10011084_pt1 | contig 14665 bp, 12 predicted proteins | sample MAT04_FD_78384 | JGI IMG/M metagenome (GOLD analysis project Ga0105047, IMG submission 78384) | Freshwater microbial communities from Lake Fryxell liftoff mats and glacier meltwater in Antarctica - MAT-04 (megahit assembly) | ecosystem: Environmental > Aquatic > Freshwater > Ice > Liftoff... | reverse complement strand
GCATGACGGAACAGCCACGCCAGCATCGAGGACGTCGTGGTCTTTCCGTGAGTGCCGCTGACCACGAAATTCCGTTTTCCCCGCAGGAAATGGTCCTTCATCACCTCGGGTAGGGAATGGTAAAGGAGCTTGCGATCAAGTGCGGCCTCGACCTCCGGGTTGCCACGGGAGATCGCGTTTCCGATGACCACGACATCCGCGCCTTCCGGGATATTTTCCTCACGGTATCCTTCGGAAATCTCAATCCCCTCGCCCCGGAGGAAATCCGACATGGGAGGATAAACGTTGGTATCGCTGCCGGTGACGGTGAAGCCCCGCCGTTTCATCGCCGCCGCCACCGCCCCCATCGCCGTCCCGCAAATTCCCGTGAAGTGAAAGTGATTCTTATCTGACATGAAGGTCGGAGGCTAGGGGCGCTCCGCCTTTTTGCCAACACGGAATCCAGTGGAAAAATGGGACTTCTCACAAGTCGGCGTGGCGGGGATCGATATTCAAACCAAAGCGGTAATTTTTCACATTCGGGTAAAACACGAGTCCGTAGCTAAGGATCGCGCCGCGCCAGCCGTTCCCAAGACGATCAATCAACGCTTGCAAGAGATGATCGGGAGTTCTCGGAACTCCTTTAAGATTGATCACGTCGTCCCGTCGATCGCCCAGATTGAAACGGAATACGTAGGGTAATCCGCTTTTCATCTTTTCCGCCGCTTCCAAAAGCGTGGTTTCGTCTTCAATACCCTCCAAGTTCAAATCCAGCCGTATCGGGTAGGCTCCATCAAAATAGTTCGGAGCGGTTGTATCCCGTTCCCGCCCCGGATCTTTCGGGCCGAAGCCCCGCCCGTTCCACATCTCGCCATGAACCTTCTTGTACCGGGAGATGAGCAATTTTTCATTGGCCGCCGTGCTCATGCTCGAATCGAGAATCAGGCATTTGTATCCAATGGATTCCGGACTGATGTTCTGTCTGCCTATGAGCTTCCGGAAATGTTGGGAAAGTCTGTCCGCCACGTTGTCAGCCTTCCCGATATACCTGGGCAGACCGTCGTAGTGGATCACATACACCCCTTGCCTCCGCTTGTGCTGCACCTGGAACCTCGACAGGTCCGCAATCGCTTCCGTATTTAGCACGGAGATCACCAGGCCATCCAAGGACTCCTGAAGCTGCTTCGAAATTGTTTCCAGAAAGTCGAAGTTATAGAGTGCGTGCATGTTGGATTTTGATTTTAAATCGAGATTTCCGCTCCAGATCCGGAGAATTCAAAAGCCTTCTTCCGGAAGTCGGATCGGAGGGCCTTCGCCACCGAAGCGCTGACCACCCTCGCCAGTTCCACGGGAACTGCGTTCCCCAACTGCCGCATCGATTCCGTCCAACTGCCGAGAAATTTGTAGTCGTCCGGGAAGGTCTGCACCCTCGCGCTCTCGCGAACCGTGAGATAGCGAACGGCTCCGTCCGGATAGGCGATCATGTTTTCCCCCCCGGGAACTCCGTGATCCCCGGCTTTGAGCGCTTTGGATGGAAGGTGAAGCGGGCTTCCCGTATGTCCGGGATACGCCTTCGCACCAGCCTGGAGGACATGGTTTGAAAATCCCTCCGCTGGTGATTGGCCCGCAGAGGGGAGATCCTTGATCGCCTCATGAAGACTCACCCAACGTCGGATTCCGTTCCCGGAAGCTTTCGTGGAAAATCTCGGGAAAGAAAGACCCTCGGAAGACAGCCCGGTATCCGTCCAGAATTCCCCACCTGTCCGCTGGCTGACAGTGAGATTCGCTCGGGAATGGGTAGGCGTTGGAAAAAACCAGTTGCTTTCCACATCGGAGCGGAAACCTACGAAAAATACCCGGTGCCGCTGCTGCGGCACACCGAAGTCGGCGGCGTTCGCCTGATGGATGTGAACGCGATAGCGGAGTCCCCCTGACTCTTTACCAACAGCTTCCTTGTGTCGCTGCATTCTGGCCAGGTTCACGTCCCAACTGGCATTCGTTGTCACCGCGAAATCCGGGAATTCAAGTTGAAGGCGTATGAATTCCACATAATTGGAAAATGCCGGACGAAGCAGCCCCCTGACATTCTCAAAAACGAATGCCTTTGGCTGAATCTCAGCGACCGCCCGAATCGCCTGGGGAAACATGTCCCTTGTATCCTTCATACCCCTTGCTTTACCACCCATCGAAAACGGCTGGCAAGGAGGTCCACCAGCGACCAGATCCACCCCCTTGTGTTTCGTGAAATCGATCTCCCTGACATCGGCACGCGATATATTGCACGCCCGGAACGCCGGGTAGCCCATGGCCTTGTTGTATTGAAGCGTCTCTACTGCGGAAGCGTTCCACTCATATAGCGCCTCGTGACGGAAGCCGCCTTGATGCAGTCCCAGAGCCAACCCACCTGCGCCAGAGAACAATTCTACGGATCTGAGTGCTTTCATGCTGTTATTTTGAACACTTTACCTTGCTTTTGCAATCGAAATATTCCTAGAAAGTCGGCGCGGCGACGGTGGCATTGTCCCGCTCCTCGATGCGGCGCCGCATGATGCGGTCCGCGGTTTCCGTGACCATCTCTTTGAGCAGCAGCCAGAGATGGGAACCCTCGCGGTAATCGGCCGGGGCGATATGTTTCACGCGGCCGGCGTGGGTGGAGAGGTCGTAGCATTTACGGAAAGAACGCCCGCTGGTGTCCTCCGGATTATAAACCGCGATGCCGTGGCCGCCGTTGCGCATCACCACCGTGAAACAGGGCACATCGGTCGGGCCGTCGCCTACATAGACCATGTTTTCAAAAGGGATGGGGCGTTGCTCGGCGGGCATGTGGTCGTTCACATCCTGATCGTAGCGGAGCATCCCTTTGTTGATGCGGAAAAGGAACTGGGTCTTGGTGGTATGGGAGATCACTCGTTTCGGGAAACTGATGAGACCCTCCGCGTCCTCGCCGAACTCGCAGCCGAACATTTCCTTCACGTAAGGCTTGAGTCGCGAGCCGTCCAGCAGCGCCTTGAGTCCCGAGGAAATGATGTAGTGCTCCACCTTGATTCCCGCCAATTCGTGCTCCGGGCGCAGGGCCGCTTTCGGAAGTGCCTCGAAAAGCTCCGGTAGCCCGGGGAAAAACGAAAGCCCGGCTCCAAGTTCGGAGAGGATGTCATTGGTCACGCGGTCCATGCCGAGGTAGTCGAGCAGGCATTTCATGTAGGCCAGCTCGCCGTCCCATTTCTGCTCGTGAACCAGCGAGTTGCATTTTTTCCAGAACTGCGCGGGATCGATCCCGAATCTCGGGAAGAGCACGTCGTCCTGCATGTATTTCGGACTCAGCGTCTGGTCGTAGTCATAGACCAGAGCGATCGTGTTCTGTGTGGCGGCCATGGCAGTTGAGAGGCAATCAAGCACGGAACGACCCGACAAGGCGCAATTTTTTTTGAAAATCTCGCCATTGCCGCATTGACAAGCGGGCGGCGATCCCTAAAGTCCCGCCCCCGTGCCTCCGATGGCACCCGTAATTCCGACCACGCACCGCCATGAGCTTCCGTACCTACCAGCCCACCAAACGTACCCGCAAACAGCAGCACGGTTTCCGTGCCCGCATGGCCACGAAGGCTGGCCGCGATTGCATCAAGCGCCGCCGCCAGAAGGGCCGCAAGCGCCTCATTCCCAAAGGTGCGGAGCTTCACTTCAAGCGCCACATCACCCAGCACGGCACCTGATCGCATGGAGTTCGGGTTTTCAACCCGCTTCCCCGCACTTTCCTATCCAGCGAGGTTTCCGCATGAGATTCCCCAGAAAGTGCAGCATCAACCAGCACGCGGATTTCACCCGCATCAGAAAAACCGGCCAGGCGAAAGCAGGCCGGTTTGTCATTGTCTCGACGTTGGCGGATTCCGCACTGCCTTCCCTGAAAGCCGCATTCATCACCAGCAAGCGTTGCGCGAAAAAGGCCCACGACCGGAATCTGATCCGTCGCCGCCTCCGCAGCTACATGCAGGCGCACGCCCAGGATTTCGCGGATCAGAAGCGTTTCCTCGTCACCATCGCCCGTCCGGAAGCGATAGGCGCGACCAGCGAGGAGCTCGAGGCCGACTGGCACCGCCAATGCCGCAGGCTCAAACTCTTCGGCTGATCAAGCGTTGCGTTTGTCCGTTTCCTGTCCTTGACCCCCGCCCCGTGACCGCCTAAGCAGCCCTCCCCGATCCGCATTCACGCCGGACCTGCCAACCCCATTTTCCAACTCCATGTACGACCGTAAAACTTGGATCGTCCTCGCTCTCTGCGGGGTTCTTATCGCTCTGAACATCCATTACACGGGCAAGAACCGTGCTCTGCAGCAAGCCAACGCACCCAAGGAGGAGACCACCAAACTTCCCGCGGAAGCTGACGAACCAGCCGGACTCAGCGTCGAAACCCCTCCCCCGCCAACCACCGAGGAACTCGTCGTTCTCGAAAGCGACAAGGTCATCTATACCCTTTCCACCCTCGGCGGTGGCATCAAGACGGCTGAACTCAAGGATCAGAAAAACGTCGGCGACACATCCACCAACGTCCTCATCAACCGCCACGGAGCAGGACCCATTGCTGGTCTTGTGGGAAACGACTACAAACTCGACAACTCCGCATACACCTACAAGGCCGACCTGTCCGTCCCCGGCAAGACCGCCGTCTTCATCGTCCAGCTTCCCTCCGGCCTCATCGTCAAAAAGACCTTTTCGCTGGAAACCGCCGACGTTCCAGGAAAGCCCTACTTCCTCAATCTATCCCTCGCCCTGCAAAACACCAGTCCGGGTGACTTCGACATCTCCCGGTACGGACTTTTCCTCGGAGCCGCAGCCCCGCTCTATGAAAAGGAGCGTCCGGATCACACCGGCTTTTTCTGGTATTCGGGTGGCGACATGAATTTCAACCACCCCGGCAAGTTCACGGGAGGCTGGTTCTCCTCGGAGAAATCAGTCATCACCAGCGACCAGGGCAAGGAAATCGCCTATGCCGGGGTGACCGACCAGTTTTTCACAACCGTCATCCGTCCGGCCAAGCCAGCTAAGACGCCAGTTTGGGGGAAATCCCGCAAGCTTACTCTCAGTGAGGGCGGCAAGACACTCTCCGCGGTCCGCGGCGCCATCACGCTGCCTCCGCTTTCCATCGCCAGCGGCAGTCCTGTCACCTTGGAATACCGCATCTTCACCGGCCCGAAGGCGAACACGATGCTGCGTAGGATCGACAACGCCGGCAGCCTTGGCGAGGGCTGGGGAGACATGATGCAATACGGCTTCTTCAGCATCGTGTCGCGTGTCCTCAACGCCATCCTCAATTTCCTACACACCGGCCTGACGAAATTCTCCTCCCACGAGTCGTGGGGCCTGGCCATCATCTGCCTCACGCTCATCGTCCGTATCATAATCTGGCCGCTTCATGCGAAATCGACCCACTCGATGAAACGCATGTCCAAGCTCCAGCCGAAGATGGCCGAGCTGAAGGAAAAATACGCGGACGATCCAAACAAGCTCAACACCGAGATGATGGGGATGTACCGGAAATACGGCATCAACCCCATCGGCGGCTGTCTGCCGATGTTCATCCAGATCCCTATTTTCTTCGGATTCTTCCGTATGCTCGATTACGCGGTCGAACTGCGCAACCAGCCTTTCCTCTGGGTCGATGACCTCTCGCAGCCGGATACCTTGGCCTACGTCGCAGGCATCCCTATCAACATCCTACCCATCGTGATGGCCGCCACCAGCGCCGTCCAGATGGCCATGATGCCGAAGACCGGCGACAAGATGCAGCAGCGCATCATGATGTTCATGCCGCTGATGTTCTTCTTCTTCTGCTACAACTACGCCTCCGCGCTCGCCCTCTACTGGACCACCCAGAACATTTTCTCCATCGGCCAGACATACCTGATGAACAAGATCCCCGAGCCGGAACTCGTCGCCCGCAAGGATGGAGGGAAAAAATCCTGGGTTCAGCGCATGGCGGAGAAGCAGGCGGAGATGCAGAAAAACCAGAAGAGCCGGGGTGCCGGCATGAGAAACGTCACCCCCGAGAAGCCCAAGAAAAAAGGCCCGCCGCGCACTGGGGGCTGAAAGTCCAACTTTCAAAGTTCAAGTTTCGAGGAAGAGCTTGGGACGCTATCGACGGAGCGCTTGGCCTCCTTCGTCGTCTTTTCTTCCTTGAAACTTGAACTTTGAAACTTGAAATTTAAAAAAGTGATCACGCAGGCATTTATTCTTGGGGCTGGGCTGGGGACGAGGTTGCGGCCTCTGACGGATGTGTTGCCCAAGCCGCTGGTGCCGCTTTTCCACAAGCCGCTGGCGATGTGGGCGGTGGAGGCCTGCGAAGCGGTGGGCTGCGAAAGGTTCGCGATCAATACCCACCATCTGCCGGAGAAATGGGTGGGCTTCGGCGAAGCGAGGGATGTCTCCTTTTTCCACGAACCAGTCCTTCTGGAAACCGGAGGTGGTCTGAAAAATATCGAAGACTGGGTCGAGGAAGGCAGCCTGCTGATTCACAACGGGGATATTTTTTCCTCCATGGATCTAGGCAAGCTGGCGGAGGCGCATGAGGCAAGCGGCGATGAGGTGACGCTGGCGCTGCGTTCGGAGGGGAAGGCCAAGCACATCGCGCTTGGCGAGGATGGCCGGGTGGTGGATATCCGGGACATGCTCGGCATCGCGGAGGGGAGTCACGTTTTCAGCGGGATCTATTGTGTGAAGAGGGAGTTCCTCGCCCGGATCCCCGCAGGGCAGAAGGTCTCGGTGATCCCCTTTTTCCTGGAACTGGCGGAGGCGGGCGGCCTCGGCGGGGTGGTGCTCGATGAGGGCGAGTGGATGGATCTCGGCGATGTGGAAAGCTACCTCGCAGCCCACGCGAAGCTTTCCCTCCAGGAACCCGTGCATCCTGACGCGGAGATCGGAGCGGGAGCGATCATCGAGAGAAGCGTGATCGGAAAGGACGCGTGCATCGCAGCGGGAGCGCGTGTGGCCGGAAGCGTGGTGTGGCCGGGGGCTTGTGTTTCTGGAGAGATCGATGGGCTGGTAGTGACGGGCGCAGGCATTCCAGCGGAGTGAGATTGTGAAAAATTTCACAATCGGCTTGAGACATGGGCGATGAGCCACCATCTTGCGGGCGAACAGAGTCCCGCCATGGAAAGCACCGTCACCACCCCCGCCCACGCCGCATACGATTCAAAAATCGAGGGCAACATCATCTTCACGCGCGTGGATGCCGCCATCAACTGGATGCGGAAGAACTCGCTCTGGCCTATGCCCATGGGACTCGCCTGCTGCGCGATCGAGCTGATGGCGACCGCTTCCTCGCGTTTCGATATCTCCCGCTTCGGCATGGAAGTGATGCGTTTTTCACCCCGTCAGGCGGATGTGATGATCGTCGCCGGGACCGTCACATACAAAATGGCGCTCGCCGTGAAACGGGTGTGGGACCAGATGCCGGAGCCAAAATGGTGCATCGCCATGGGTGCCTGCGCCTCCTCCGGCGGAATGTATCGCTCTTATGCAGTGCTCCAGGGTATTGATCGCCTCATCCCTGTGGACGTTTACATCTCCGGCTGCCCTCCCCGCCCCGAGGCACTGATCGAGGGGCTGATGAAGCTACAGGAGAAAATCGAACTGGAGCATTCCACCCAGGATCAGAAGCGCGCTTTCTTTGAGGAGAACGCTTAAATTTCAAAACTCAAATTTCAATTTCCAACTAGCCCGCCCTTGGCGAACTTCGCGAACTTGGCGGTTAAAAATCTTCCACTTTTCCTCATGTCCACCACCGCCACAGAATCCGCCGTCGCCAAATCAGACATCCCCGCCCTCCGCGAAGCTTTGGCCGATGGGATTGTGTCGGAAGTCGAATTCCGCGGCGAACACACGCTGAATCTATCGCTTGAGGCGCTCCCGAAAGCCCTCGCCCACTGTAAGGAAAAGCTGGGCTACGAGATGCTGCTGGACATTTCCTCACTCGATCACTTCGGGGACGATCCCCGCTTCGAGATGGTCTATGAGCTGGCATCTCTGGATGACAGGCGCCACCTGCGGCTGAAGGCGAAGGTATCCGAGGACGAAGCGGTTCCAAGCGCCATCCATCTTTGGAAAGCGGCGGACTGGCATGAGCGCGAGGTCTGGGACATGATGGGCATCCCTTTTTCCGGCCACCCGAATCTCAAGCGCATTCTCATGTGGGAGGGCTATCCGTATTTCCCGCTGAGAAAGGATTTCCCCCTCGCAGGCCGCCCGACCGAAATGCCTGACGTCGCGTTCACAGGCGTGGCTCCGCTGGAAGGAGGTCCCTTCGTCACCGCACCAGGTGCGGAGACCATCGCAAAACGCGAGCCGCGCGCGAGACACCAGGAGTGAAAGAAAATTTCAAAATTCAAAGTTCAACTTTCAATGAAGAGTTGATGGGTGGTTGCGAAGACTCATCCAATTGAATTTTGACAGTTGAAATTTGAATTTTATGATTCCTCCCGCCCACCCCGACACGCTTTCGGCGATGGGATCGACGGCGGGTCGCTTCCGGCGCGGGTTCAGGCAGCTTCGAAATTCCCCGGCGACGTGGATGCTGGTACGTATCCTCCTCATCGTGCAGGCGGTTCCGGTTATCTGGGATCTGGTGCGGCCACCAGGCAAATTCACTCAGGGAAAGCTTGAAACCGCCCAGACTCTGCTAGGACTGCGCAAGGATCTTTTTCTGTCCGGCGATTATTGGCAGTTCTTCACCCACGCATTCATTCATGCGAACTGGCCACACCTGCTGGTCAACGCAGCTTGCATCGTCATGCTTGGGTCGAAGCTCGAGCACTTTATCGCGAAACGCTCGTTCTGGATACTTACCTTCCTCAGCGTTCTTGCGGGAGGCGCTCTTTTCCTCCTGCTCACTTCCTACGCGCCCATCGAACCTGGTGGCCCGGCGCCGCAGACCCTTGTCGGCTCCTCGGCGATCTGTTTCGCGTTTCTTGTTTTCCTGACGACCGTTTCGCCGGAGTCGAAGTTCCTACCGCTTTTCCTAAGTGGAAAATCCATCGGCATCGCGATCATCCTGGCCAATCTTTCGCTCGCCTTGCTCAATCCGGATCTGCCGACCGGGCCTCTCGCGCGTTTCGGGAAGCAGCTTTCGGAAAACGATTTCGAGGATCTCTTCCGTGTCAGCCATGCGTGCCACCTCGGCGGCTCGCTTGTCGGTTTTTTCTATGGGAAATGGCTGCTGCGGCCGCGGGTGACACTGGAATCCCTGAGGAAAGCGAGAGAGAAGAAGGAACGCGGGAAGCGATGAGGGAGGAACCGCGATTTCTGAATCGCGGTTCCCTTCGCTAGAGCCTAATACTCGTAGTTCAGGTAGAAGTTGAACTGGCCACCCTTGTCGGCCACGTTGTCAGGCGAGCTGACCGGCACGGCGTAATCCAGTGCGAGAGGAACAGGGCTGATCGGGAGCTTGATGCGGACACCTAAACCCACATCGCTGTAAACGTCCTGCGGCGAGATGTCCCACGAACCCGGGTTTACGAAACCGGTGTCGAAGAAGACCGCGGCGCGGACAGTCTCGATGATAGGCACCGTGTATTCCATGCTGAGGAAACCAAGCGACTGGCCGCCGGGAACCTCACCGGTCGGAACATCGCGCACGCCGCCGATATCGCGGAACTCGAAGCCGCGCAGGGTGCGACCGCCGCCGAGGAACACGCGGTCGAAGATCGGCACGTTGCCATCAAGGGAATCGACGAAGGCCAGCTCTCCGTTGAGGGAAAGGATGGTGTCCCATTTCAGGTTCCAGTATTTCGAACCCTGTGCGGAAAGGTTCACCGTATCCACATCGCCGCCGAAGATTCCGCCCGCCAGCGAGAGGCCGATGTCGAACTTCTCACCACTGCGGGTGGTGATGTTGCTGTCGCGGTTGTCGTAAACGTAGTTGATACCCATCGCGCTGCGGATGTAGTCGCCATCCTCACGTGCGAACACTGAGCCGGGAACCTTGCCTATCGCGTCCACATCGACGCTGATCTGCTCGAGTCGGTATTCGAGCTTGATGGAGGATTTTTCCGTAAGGGGCTTGCGCAGGAAGATGGATCCGCCGGCATTGGTCTGCTCATAGACATCGCTGAAGTAGCTGGACTGGCGGTAGAAAAGCTCGCCGCCGAGCGCCAGTTTCTGGTCAAGGAACCATGGCTCGGTGAGGGAGACGCTGAACTCGCTGCGCTCGGAACCGGCGCGGAGGCTCATCGCGAAGCGCTGGCCGCCACCGGTGAAGTTCCATGGGTTGGTGATGTCGAAGTTGCTCTGCTCGAGGGTCAGGAAACCCACGACGTTGTCGATGGAGCTGAAGCCGAGGCCGACGCCGACGGAGCCGGTGTTGCGCTCTTCGACAAGGATGTCCACATCGCGGTAGCCGTTGCCGCCGGGAGAGCCGCTGGCCTCAACTTCGCTGAAATACTGGAGGTTTTCCAGACGGGCCTTGGTTGTTTCCAGCTCGACGGTGTTGAACCAGTCGCCCGGTTTGAGAGGGACCTCGCGGCGGATGACCTTGTCCTGGGTTTTGGTGTTACCCTGGATGTTGACCTTGCCAACACGGAAGCGGGAGCCCTCGGTGATCTGGTATTTGATGGTCACGCGGTTCGGACCGGCGTCCTTGATGTCCGGGGAAACGACGGCATCCGCGTATCCGCGGGAGCCGTAGAAGCTGCGGATGGTCTTGATGTCGTCGCGCATTTTCTTGGAGGAGTATGGGTCGCCCCCGTTCAGTGTCATGGAAGGGTAGAGTTCCTCATCCTTGAAAACGGTCATGCGCCCGAAGCTGACTCCTGCGACAGTGAATTTCTCGCCTTCGCTGATTGGGATGACCAGATCCACGCGGCCGTCGCCGACAGGATCGCGGCGGATGCCGGGGCTGCTGGCGCGGAGGTAGCCATTGCTGCGGTAGTAATCGAGAACGGCATCGAGGTCCTCGTCGAGCTTGCCGGATTCGAAACGGCCGGACTTGGTAAGCCATGAGAACCAGCCTTTTTCCTTGGTCTTCATCTCCTTTTTCAGCTCGGGAGTGGTGAAGACCGTGTTGCCTTCGAAGCGGATCTTGCGGACTTCGTTCTTGGTGCCTTCGTCGATGATGAAAATGAGATCCGAGGCTCCTTCCTGAGCGGTAGGCTGGGTGCGGTGGGTGACAATCACGTCGGGATAGCCGTAGCCCTGGTAGTATTTCTCTAGGTTGCGACGGGCCTCAAGAATCTCCGCGTCGCTCATCGCTCCGCCAGACTTGAGTTTCGTCTCCTTGGCAAGCTTCTGGTCGGAGAAGATCGTGTTGCCGACGAAGCCCACTCCGACCAGCGCGGGACGGGTGAGGATATCGGCGATGACTTTCACGCCCGCTCCCTGCGGCTCCGCGAGGAAACGCACGTCATCGACCAGACCGGACTCGTAGAGGCTTTTGATATCGTTGTCCAAAGTCTCGGCGCGGTAGTTCGCGCCGGCCTTGGTTGCCATCAGGTTGCGGATACGGGCTTCGTCCACGGTCTTGGCGCCGCGGTAGCGGATGTCCAGAGCGGTGATGTTTTTCCCCTCGAAATCCTGCGCATGGAGATGACCGGAAAAGACCGCGATGAACAGAAGTGCGAACAGGCTCAGGCGACCCAGCAGCCACTCACGGCCCGGTAGAAGAATTTTTGAGGAAGTCATAGTCGGTATTTGTCGCGCCGATAAAGGACAGCCGGTCCTTTCCAGTCAAGGTCAATAGCTGCGAAGGCATGGCAAAATATTTGGTGCGCCCGCTCACGCCAGTTGCAAGATGGCCGGAAATGCGCTTTCCTAGTGGCAGGAAATGGAAGAAACCCTCGGGAAAAAATTATTCAAAACACGCGAGGCGGCGGGCATCACCATCGACGATGCCGTCTATCTCGCGAAGTTGCCGCGTGCGGTCGTCGAGGCCCTGGAGGCGGACAACTACGGTTTTTTCACCAGCCCCCTTTACGCACGCAGCTTTCTGAAGCAATACGGCGAATATGTCGGGGTGGATGTCGGGCCGTGGCTGGACGATCTCGTCCCCACCTCCATGATCGATGGCGAGACCATCGAATCCTACATCGATATCGCGGAGCCTCCCTCCCACGTCATCACTCCGCAGAAAACCAAATCGGGCGGCGGAGCGATGGCTGCCGTCTGGATGCTCCTGATCACGGGCGGGCTCGTCTGGGGCGGAATCAAGGGCTATGAGGCGCTCGACAGGAAACTTTCCGGCACAGCGGCATCCGGATCACCAAAGGAGGAAGAAGCGAAACCGGTGATTACCGAATCAACTGACCAAGATCCGGAGAATGTGAACATCGCACAGGACACCGCGCCGCCTGAGGAAAAACCTGTCGCATCCACCGAGGCGGAGCCGCCGCGACGGGCCATCGTGGTGCCTGAGGAATGATTCATCGCATCGCGCGGAAAGTCCGGATCGCCTCCAGGAACGGCGGCAGGTAGCTCTGCGCTTTTCCCTCACCAATGCCGGGGATGGCCAGCGCGTCGTCCGTGTCCAGGGGCAGGTATTTCACCAAAAGCTCGAGGACTTTGTTGGAAAAAACGATGTATTGCGGCACGCCGTCCCGCTTCGCGATCTTCTGCCGCAGGTCCTTGAGCATGGTATATAACTGCGGATCGAAATCCCGCTCGACAAGGCCCGCGGGTTTCGCGGCCTCATCCGGCCATGAGAGTTCGAAGGTTTCCTTCCCGAGCATCACGCCCTCGCCCTTTTCAGAAAGGGTCATCAGCGGATACTCCCCGGTCACGGTCACGACCAGCCCGGCGTCCGCCAGCGATCTGAAAAGCCCGTTGAGGTAGCCGGTGGCCTTGTCGGCGAGGATGCCGTAGGTCGTCAGGCGGTCGAGGCGGTTGTTGAGGATCTCCTTGGATTTGCTCCCTGCGAGCATCTGGATGATGCGGCCCTTCCCGTAGCTGCCCTCCCAGCCGCTACCGCTTCTCCGCGACATCCTGGCGACCCCGCTGAGCGCCTTCCTTACCATCATCGCCTCTTCTTCAGTGGGTTTCCGGAAATCCCCGGTGCCGCGCTCCCGGCAGACATCGCAGTTCCCGCAACGCGCCTCGTCCTCCTCGCCGAAGTATTTCAGAATCCACTGCTGGCGGCAGGTCCGTGCGAAACACATCTCCACCATGGACCGGAGCTTCTCGCGGTCACGGGCGTCCTTCGCCTCCATCGCCTCCTCGTCCAGCTCCAGATTTTTCGCTATCACATCCGGCTTGAGCATCCGCGTGCCGCGCATCCGCTTGCCCTTGATCTCGAACCTCTCGACAAACCTCCCCCTTGCCAGAATCCCCAGCGCGCTGCCCACTGACATGGAGTTCCGGACGGCCGAACCCTCGGCGATGTCTTCCAAAGTACGATGGACCTCGTAATTCGCATCCATTTCAGAAAGCAGATAGGAATAGATTTCCCGCACCGTCGCCGCGGAGGGATTCGCGCCATCGATGAAAAACTCCTGTGTCCGCGTGTCAGCATAGTTGAACAGCAGCTCGCACACGGCCGCCTCGCCGTCCCGTCCCGCGCGCCCCGCCTCCTGGTAATACGCCTCCACGCTGCCGGGCACCTCGTAGTGGATCACGAAGCGCACGTCCCCGCGGTCGATCCCCATCCCGAAGGCGTTCGTCGCGACAGCGATACCTACTTTTTTGGAAATGAAAATCTCCTGCGCCTTCACCCGCTCGGAATCGCCCATCCCGCCGTGGTAGGAAACGCATTTCACTCCCCAGCTGGCGAGAGTCTCGGAAACGAGATCCACCTTCTTCCTGGTCGCGCAGTAGATGATACCGGTCTTGTGGGCGGAGATGACGGATTTGATCCGCTCGTCTTTCTGCGCCGCGTTGTCCACCGGGGTGATCGCCAGTGAGAGGTTTGGACGGGAAAATCCGCTGACCCGCTCGAAGGGATCGCGCAGGGCCAACACCGTACGGATGTCCTCCCGAACTACTGGAGTCGCAGTAGCAGTGAGAGCCACGCACTGCGGCCTGCCGATTTTATCCAGCGCTTTTCCCAGCCGCAGGTAGTCAGGCCGGAAATCATGACCCCACTGGCTGAGGCAGTGCGCCTCATCGATCGCGAACAGGGAGATTTCCACTCCCTCCAGCGCACGCAAAAAACTCTCCGCACGGAACCGCTCCGGAGCCACATAGACCAGCTTGTAGGCACCGTCGCGCATCCCGTCCAGGCGCTCCTTTTGTTCCGGCCAGCTCAGAGTGGAATTGATCAAAGTCGCCGGGATCCCCCTCGCCTGCAGCGCATCCACCTGATCCTTCATCAGCGCGATCAGCGGGGAAATCACCAGAGTCACCCCCGGGAAACACAGCGCCGGAATCTGGAAACAAAGCGATTTCCCCCCGCCGGTCGGCATAACCACCAGCCCGTCTTTCCCGGAGACGATCTCCGTAATCACCTCTTCCTGTCCTTCCAGGAATTTGGAGAAACCGAAATGCTCCTTCAAAGCCGCTCCCGGCGTCTTCAGCAAACCCTTTTTCAAAACATTCTCCGCTGCCACGCGCCCATCATGCAGTGAATCGGGAAACGCGCAAGTTGGAGCGCTGACTTTAGTCGGCGAGTCCTGGTCGCCTTGACGGGGAGCCGGGACCGGATATGTTGGAAAGCGATGATCCTTGGGAAATCTGATACTACCCATCACGCAGTACCGGGATGACGCCCCTTCAAG
>Ga0105047_10011083_pt1 | contig 14665 bp, 12 predicted proteins | sample MAT04_FD_78384 | JGI IMG/M metagenome (GOLD analysis project Ga0105047, IMG submission 78384) | Freshwater microbial communities from Lake Fryxell liftoff mats and glacier meltwater in Antarctica - MAT-04 (megahit assembly) | ecosystem: Environmental > Aquatic > Freshwater > Ice > Liftoff... | reverse complement strand
TTTCGAAGAGAGTATTCAAAAATATGGAGATATAAGTTATTCACCAGAATTTTTAAGAGGAAGTGTATCTGAAAATTTGCCATGGTTTTTCTTTTCGAGAAGAAAATTTGCGGAAATTGATATTCAATCTATTATCAATAAACAAAATAGAAATAGCAAATACGCTAATTGGAAAGTAATGAGTTTTATATATTGGGCGTGGGCAAACCAACATCAAGGAAAGAAATTTAGAAATGAAGCAATTTCGTATCTTAACAAAGCAATTTCATTAGACCCTAATTACAAGGCAGGACGACAAAGAGCAGAGGAATTAAAAACCAAAATGATGAAATAAAGCTAGAGCTGGCAGCGGTTTGGCAAAAGTAGCGGTTCAGTAGTCCGCAGCCATCCAGATAGCTATCGGCACTGTGGTTAATCAAAAATTTAGTTCTCCGCATGAATCCCGATAACTACCGGGATGGTAAAATCGCCCCTTCGCCATGGCAATCCACAATGTCAAAGGCATAAACGTTATAGAGGATTTTAAACAGATTAAACAACATAACGCAACCGGTTCGCTACCATTTTTCTTTAATCACTTTTAACATCTCCGCATGCACATGACCAGCAGCACACAGTTCTCCACCAAATAAATAGTTATCGCCCCCTGAGAAGTCCGTTACTATACCGCCAGCTTGCTGGAGAATAAATGCGCCACCGGCCACATCCCACGGTTTGAGGTTGTATTCAAAAAAGCCTTCCATTCGTCCGCAGGCAACATACGCTAAGTCGATGGCAGCACTGCCAAGCCTACGAATGCCATGCGTTTGCTCTAAAAATATTCTGATAATCTCTAAGTAGTTTTCTTTTTTTTCGGTGTGGTAGTAAGGAAAGCCGGTGGCCAACAGACTTTCATTCAATGTTTTGATGGGTGAAATTGAAATTACTTTGTCGTTACAATAAGCTTGGCCCCCTTCAATGGCGTGAAAACATTCTTGGTGGCTCACTTCATAAACAATGCCCAAAACGGTCTTATCCTTTCTCAACAATCCAATACTAATGGCAAAGATGGGAAGGCCGTGCAAAAAATTGGTTGTTCCATCCAATGGGTCGATAATCCACTGATATTCGTTTGTGCCTTTTGTTTCTGTCCCTTCCTCACCAATAAAACCCGAGCCGGGGAGAATTTTTTCAAGCGCACCTACCAGTCTCCTTTCCGCTTCTTTATCTACATAAGAAACCAAATTGCTAAAGCTACCTTTCTGCTCAATTTTTGATCGGTCAAAGTTTTCGTTCTCTTTTCGGATGAAATTGCCCACCTCCACGCAAAGTTCAATCACCTGTTTTTCTACTTGAGTGAGATTCATTTTTTCTTGGTTTTATTTTTTACAAAAGCCAACAGTAAAATTAATACAGAGATCCAAGCTGACGTGCGCGTAACAAGCTCTCCTTGTTTTAAATAACTGTTAAGCGTGGAGCTGCCTTGCGTATATAACGTAATCATTTGGTCTCGGTTGATAGGCGGAGCTGAAATAAAATAGGATGTAATGACGGGCACCGCCAGAGCGACCACCGTTAACGACAGATATACCCAATTGAGCGGGCCTTTTAGAATGGCAAGGTATAAAAGCAAACTAGTGGTCAATATCCACAGGCTGCTGCCCAAATAGCCCGTCTGGTTAGTCCAGTGTAACCAATCTGTTTTTAGGGCAACAGCATCCGCTAAAAAAATCGTTTCAGCTCGCGAAGGTAATTTGAGAAGAACGTACTCGATGCCCAACCAAAAAAAGATGATGGTAAATTTTCCTAGTCTGTTGCCAAGGCTTTGGTAGGAGAATGAGTAAGCTAGGAAAGCCAATGCAAAGATGATTGAATGCACGATGGCCGAAATCAGATGGTGCGAATCAAAAGCATAGGCCGCAAAGAATGCGGTGAATAAGGTTAACAAAATGAATTCGGTATGAATCCAGAAGTCGTCATTTTCTTTTGCTTGGTCGGCAATGGCGAAGAGCGGAGCAAAACCAAAAAATATCAGAATTGGGAAAGGCTTCATCAACCATCCCGCAGTTAGCAGAATGGCACTGATGAGAAACAGCATCCACGGCTGTAGAGATCCGCTATTCTTTTTTGCCATCGATCACCAGTACAATTTCTCCCTTCACTTCTTTGCTTTTGAAATGCTGTGTCACTTCTGCTAGGCTTCCGGTAAATGTTTCTTCATATAGCTTTGTCAACTCTCTCGAAACAGAAACTTGTCGATCTGTTCCAAAAAACTCCGCCATTTGCTCCAATGTTTTCACCAATCGGTGTGGCGATTCATACAATATGATGGTACGCTCTTCTTCCACTAATTTTTTTAAAGCTGTTTGTTTTCCTTTTTTGTGGGGAAGGAAACCTTCAAACACAAATCGATCGGTTGGGAAACCCGACTTTACCAGCGCGGGGACAAAGGCAGTTGCGCCCGGTAGACTATCAATTTTGACTCCTGATTTTAGACATTCCCGTACCAACAAAAATCCGGGATCGGAAATCCCCGGTGTACCTGCATCGGTGATCAACGCCATTACTTCACCATCTTGCATTCGCTTGATCAATCCATCAAGTGTTTTATGCTCATTAAAAATATGAAAGCTCTGTAGAGGCTTCTTAATCTCATAATGATTTAAAAGCTTGCTAGACGTGCGTGTATCTTCCGCTAAAATAGTATCTACCGTTTTCAAAATCTCCAATCCACGAATCGTAATATCGCCTAAGTTGCCAATGGGGGTGGGGACGAGAAAGAGACTGGTTTTAATCACTCTACTAATTTGAAAATTCGTTGATTCGGTAATTTGAAAATGATTGTCCTCAAATTAGCTTGTCGATAGCTTTTGCAAGGGCGTGATCTTTTTCCGTTACAATGTCTCCCGCATCGTGAGTAGAGAGCTCAATACTTACTTTGTTGTACACATTTGTCCAAAACGGATGGTGATTTTGCTTTTCAGCTAAAATGGCAACTTGTGTCATAAACCCAAAGGCTTCAACGAAATCATTGAATTGAAAATCTCTTTTTAGGCAGTTGTTTTCTTCTTTCCACATAATTCAAATGTTTAAGTGACTCTAAATATCCTAAATAAAATTCACAAACCGCAGGGTGAACAAAGGTTCGCTAAGAAGGACAGGCTGTTAAGTAACTTTTAGAGAGCAATTATGCCCTCAATCTTTGAAGTCGAGATATAGACAGCCACCACCGCTTCGCTCGAAGGCATCATCATTTGAAAGGTAATGCTGGTGTAATTGCCGTTTTTTGAAACGCACTCGGTGGCGATATGATTTGGGAATAGACTAGTTACCTCGATCTCTTTGCCTTTGGGAACGATGAACTTAAAGGTATAAAGAGCTGGCCAGGCGTAATGCTTGTCCAATTTTTCTTGTAGAGAAGTCCAGTCCATAAAAAAGAAAGTCGGCCCTCCTTTCAGAAAGCCGACTTATGATTGAATTTAATGACTAAAAGAATTTATAGCGCTTGTCTTCGATTTTTGAAACTTCCTTGATCGCGGCAGTAATACCAGAATTCGATTTGCCATTCAAGCCTTGTAACAATTGATTTTTAAACATCGTATAGTCACCGATGGAGGCAGCGATGGTTTTGTTTTGAAGCTCAATGATCATTACTCCGTTCTCTCCTGCAAAAGGCTTAGTCCTCTTTCCATTCTCCAATGAGAAAGCAACACCCACCGCTTTCGCGTCCAATCCTACGGAAGGCAACGAATTAGAATTTAGCTTTAAATCGCTCGAAGAATTGACAGCAGCATCATTGCCAAAAGCTTTTGCGATTTCCTCTAATGTTCCTTTTTGAGCGTTCAATTTTTCAATGATTTTTTCACCTTTTAATTCATTTTTAACGGCTGGAGTAATTTCATCTTTCATCTTATCGAATGACTTGAAGCCCTCTTTTGTCTCACTTGTCATGACGGCCACTACGTAGTCATTTTCCAAATCAAATACATCGGATACTTTCCCGACCTTACCATCTCGGTAAAGCCATGTTACCATTTGACGTGCTTCGCCTAAATTTCCAATTCTTCTTTCAGCGTTGCCAAGGTCGTTTGCTTCTACTACGTTTAATATTTCTTGTTTGGCTTTCTCTTTAAATTCTTCGATACTGGAGATGCCAGATGCAAAAGTTTGTGCTTTCAAAAAAGCCGCATTTTGTGTGTCGTCACTTGGCGTGACCGTTAATTCAACAGTTGCTACCGAGTAAGTAGTGTTATCTTTTACATTGGTCACTTCAATAATGTGGTAACCGAATTGAGTTTCCACTACATCGGCCAACAGACCCGTCTTCTTTGCTTCGAACACTGCTTTTTGAAACGGTTTTACCATTTGACCTGAAGTAAACCAACCTAAGTCTCCACCGCGAGAAGCAGTTCCATCTGTTCCAAATTCGCGGGCTTTATCTGCGAATTTCGCCCCCGACTTTATCTCTCCTAAAATTTTCTTGGCCTTATCTTTGGCGGCTTTTTTTCCTTCGGGCGTTTCATTGTCCCACTTGATCAAAATATGGCTAGCCTTTGCAGCATAGGTAGTATCAGAACCAATCTTCACCACTTTTACAATTTTGTAATTTTCACCGTCCAAGAACGGCCCGATTACATTTCCTAGTTGGAGTTTTGCTTGATCGTCACCTAAAAAGGCTGGAAGCGTTGCTACCGTATACTTTGTATAGGGACTGCCACCTTCAGTGTTGGTTGCAGCAAAAACAGAATCTTCGGTTACCGTCTTAAAGTCAGAAGCAATTTTTGTGGCTTCGTCTTTCAGCGCTGCTGAATCCGCAGGAGAAGGAACTACTGGAAAAGTCACGTAATTCATATTGCGTGTTTCTTTTGCTTTATATTTCTCTTTGTTCTGATTAAAAAAATCTCTCAATTGACTATCCGTAGGGTTTACCAATGAATCGCTGATGGCATAAAAGGGCACGTACAGATATTTTACTTCGGCTACATCGTTTTGTGTATGGTAATCACGCTCTGATTCTGCTTCGGTAACATAGTTAGTTTTGATGAGCAAGTTTTCATACTTGATCCGTTCACGACCAAGGCCTAATTCTTTTTGAAACAAACTCCAACGGTATTTTCCCTCTTGCCATTGCGCCAGCATTTGTTGATTGCCAACAGGAGCGGGCGAATTGAAATTGTTGATGTATTGAACTACGCGTTGGCGATCAAAATTTCCAGCCGAATCGGTGAAGGATTGTTTCACGTTTTCATCTACATTTTTTCCTTGCACCATGTCCCAGATTTCATCGGCCGTTACTTTTACGCCCGCTTTTTCGAACTGTGGTTTGATCGCATTTTCAACGACTAATAGCTCCCACGCCTGATTTTGCAAGGTAGGTCTTTCACGCTCGCCTGGCTGGCGGCCAAAGCTCATTATGTAATTGTTTTCGCGTTCCTGAACGAACGCCTGATATTGTTCTCGACTAATAGACTTGCCGGCAATCTCAGCCACTTCCTCGTCTGAATCGCCAAAGAGTGATTGTGCGCCATTTCCAAAAAAATCGTTTAAGATGAAAGCTAAAATAGCTACTGTGATGAATCCAACTACCCACTTGGTCATTTTATCCCTCAACGTTCCAATCAATGCCATAATAAAAGTTTAGTTTGAGTGTCTGGTTGGTAAGGTCAACCACGCCATTTTAAAGAACGGCAAATTTAGCCCGTTATATTTATTCAGCAAAGATGTGACTGTAAATAATGGTGCTGATTTTCAGTGGTTTAGGAGGCCTGATTCTTAGAATTTGGATGAAAAACGAGAAAGCGTACTTAGTCTTGATCGGTATCGGCTTCCACCACCACTTTTACTGTGTTAATGAGTTTGTTTTCGGTCTTCTGGATGGTAAATGAGTAGGGTGGAATGGAGATGGTCTCACCTTCTTTCGGAAAGTCCTCCGTGTAGGATAAAATCAGGCCTCCTAGCGTTTCATAGTCGCCTGTGGGAAGCTGCCATTTAAAGTGATCATTAACATAGTCAACCTCCAGCCGGGCACTGAGCAAGTAGGTGTGATCATCAAGTTTTTGTTCGATCAAATCATCATTGTCATGCTCGTCTTCAATCTCGCCAAAGATTTCCTCTATTACATCTTCCATACTAACAATGCCAGACGTACCTCCAAATTCATCTACCACCAAGGCCAAGCTCTTTCTGTCTTTGATGAGTTGTACCATCAACGTATTGGCCATCATGGTTTCCTGAACAATATTGATGGGGGTAAGAATATCCTCAATTCGTTTGGGGCCTTTGAAGAGGGCAGAAGAATGACAATAGCCGATCACATTGTCAATTGTGTCTTTATAAATGAGAATTTTTGAATGGCCGCTTTGTATAAATGTTTCGCGTAGTCTTTCAATGCCTTCTTCCACATTGATGGACGTCACTTCTGTTCGTGGAATCATGCAATCGCGAATGCGAACGGTTTTAAATTCCAACGCATTGTGAAAAATTTTTTTGTCAAGATTAATGTCTTCATCGTCATGCCGAACTTTCAGCATACTTTTTAAATAGTTATTCAAATCCGTAAGCGCAAAAACCGGTTTCTCTTCGGAATATTCGATCCTAAGCACGTGGATAATTACTATTTTCGACAGGTACACAATTGAAAACGTGAACGGAGCAAGAATAAAATAAATGATACGAAATGGAACAGCCAGCGCTGCCAGCATCAGTGTGGGGTTAATCAAAAATAAACTCTTGGGTAGAAACTCTGCCGTGAACAAAATCAGTAGCGTAGAGATCAGCGTTTGAAAGACAAGAATGAATACTTCATCGTTGATGCTTTCTGGCAAGTTTGCTGCTAATAACGGCTCGATCAATTGAGCCATGTAGATGCCAAACAGCACGAGTGCTAGGGTATTTCCTATCAACGTGGTCCCAATAAACCACGATTGTCTTTTCAAAAAGTAAGACATAATACGCCCCCACAGCACACCTTGTTTACCTTGCAATTCAATTTGTAATTTGTTGGCCGAAAGAAAAGCAATCTCAATCCCTGAAAAGAAAAAAGAGAAAACAAGTGTGATGCCGATCATTACATATTCGCTCGATTCCATGGTTATTTCTTTTTACGATAGGTGTAAATAAAAAATAATCCAAAAGCGAGCATAATGGCCCAATAAGCATGGCCAATGCCCAACGTCATTACCTCATAAATTCCGATGATTATAAAACCCGCAGCGAGCGACAGTAGGGCGATATCTAACAACTTCATTTCGAGGCAAAGATAAGAAATTGAAAATAGTGGTAGAATTTTTCGAATTGCTAGGTAGGAATCATAAGATGCTTGCTTTTGCCTAGCAACTCATCGTTTTTCTTTTTTAGTCTTTCACTTCCATCGTGCCGGTTGGGTTTTTTATAGTATAGTTGCTCATGTCTTCCGCGGCATCCAGTCCAGTTCCATACAACACATCACTCGCATCGGTGATGGTGACAAATTTTTCAGTAGAAATAGTTTTTGTACGCGGTTTCCAGAATAATTCTTCCGTATTGAGTTGTTGACCCTTTTCCATATTTTTTACTACCACATCGCCTCGGCCGCGCCACTTGTTTTCACTTTTAAAGTAAAAAGCAGTGTTAGCGCGAAGCGTGGACGTCAATTTTCCGGTCTTGTCAAAGAACTCCAAATAAATTCCTTCCGGAAATTCTTGGTCACCATTTTGGAAATCAAATATTTTTTTTGCCTTTAGAATGGCCTTTACCCGGTCATTTTCGGTGTAATGCATTAAGATATCTTCAGCTTCTCGCAAGGGCCCTTCATACACCACCACTTTAGCTGTTTCCTTTGTTTTGCAGGAAGAAAACAAAAACATCCCCACGCAAAAAGCGACCATCACAAATGGCGAAAAAAGGGACGAGTGGAAAAGCTTCAAGGGTTTTGGTTTTAAATAAAGAAGGCTGACTTTGTAAAGTCAGCCTTCTTGCAATATTTATGCCTTAGAATTATTCTTTGCCCCGCGTGCGCAAAGTAACTGTTTCACCTACCCAGCAAGTAATCTTTCTGCTCTCGCCTTCCTTCCAGTTCAGTTCGAAAAGTTCTGTTACAGAAGGGAATTGGCCACGAGCAGATCGCATTTTCTCCTGATCGCCTGATTTGGCATACATATCATAAGCCGCGATGTAGACTAATCGATCTTCTGCAAGACTTTGCTTTTTTGAACATTCTGAGAATGAAAAATAATACAAATCTCCAATTTTTTCATATCCTTCTTTATTGGAAGGATCTGCAGCGATGGCTTTGCGGTAATAATCGCGGGCGCTTGTTTTGTTGCCTTTTTGGTTTTCATTATCGCCCAACAACATATCGATATCCGCTTTTTCTGCTGGAGTACTAGCCAACGTCAGGGCTTCATTTAGCAGGGGCAATGCCTTATCGAAATTTTTTAGAGTGAGGTATTTTGCGCCCATTACTTTTGCCAACGTGAATTCAGGGCTTGCTTTGTGAACAACTTCTGTAGCCTCCAACCAAAGCGGATCATCGGTACACTTGTCATTTAGCATATATTGGAAAATCTTTTTTGCCAACACAATATCTGTAGGATTTTGCTTGAACCGAGGCTCATAGTTTTTCTTTACAAAAGCGCAGTTAATCGTTACCATTTTAGATAGTTTGTCATCTACATTGGCTTTTATTTTTTTGTATTTCTCGACATCGCCAGCCTTATTTTCAGACTCCGCTTTTTTAGTTTTAGCATCAATCACAGCTGATAATTTGTCGTAACGGCTCAAAATATATTCTTCATTTAAAGTTCTCTGGACTTCAGGAAAACTTTTCTGCACAATGAAGTTAGCGAAGATCACCGACATGTAAGCCTCTAAATTGTTATCGTTAACATTGTTTCCACTGATTTCATAAACCTTATCAAAAAGTGCCAGAAGTTCTGTCGCTTTCTCTTTGTTATTGATGTTATACTTGGCATTAGAACCCGCCTTTCGGTTGAGCACGTTTACTTCATCTCCGCAATTTGCAATGCGCATGTCATAGATGATCATCAATGAATCTACCAATACCTTTTTGTTGGCGGCATCAGTTTCTTTGCCGGCTAGGCCATCATAAGCCGTGGCAGCGTCCACATACAACTTGGTGTTCCAATTAGGAGCATTTGTTAGCATCCACTGAATCGAAGACGTGGCCGCGCGGAAATTTTGTTGTTTCACCGCATCGCCAAAAATAGCCACGGATTCTTCTGCTTTTTGTTTGTTTTCAGGCCACTTCAGTTCTTTGCATTGCGACCATGCACTGGTTGAAACAAATGCAATCAAGGCCACGCCAAATAATCTTTTTCCAAAATTCATGTTCGTAGTTGTTTTCATTTTTTAATCAAATTTCCGTTTAATAAACCATTGATCATTAAAAGTCATGCCAAAGTAAAACTTAAAATAATCTTCTTCAATACTATTATCTGACAAATTGCCTCTCTTACCCAATTTTAACGACATGTCAATCGTTGAAAGCCTTCCCACGGGCAACGAAACCCCAAAATTAACCCCAAAATCCTTAACTTCATTACCCGCTGTCAAATAAGGATACCGGTCATAACTTAACCCTGTGCGATAGGTCATTCGTTTCAGGTAGTTTCCAACCCCGGTTGGGTCAGGTAATATTTCAAACCCCACCGCGCTGTGAAGGCTCGTTGTAGTTGAGGGTGCATTGCCTACAAACCCTCTGAATTGCTGGTAGTCAGTTAGCGTAATATCCGCGCCAGCTGTCCACTTGTTTACTCGACCAAAAGAGATACCCACTCCGTATGATTGGGGCAGTGTAACGCTCCCTGGCTCATTATTGACAAGAGTTGTTGAATCTACGATGGAGCCTCTTACAGAACGCTGCTCAATTCGCAGGGTTCTAAGATTATTAAGGTTAGAATTAAAATCATAAACGAAACCAGCGTTCACCCGGTAATTTTTTTTAAATAGAGAATCCTTATGGAGGTACAACCCTGTAGAAAAACTTACGCCTTTCATAAAGTTCCGTTCGTAAATGGAGGGGAAATAAATGATTGGGCGGTTATCAACCTGCCTGAGTAGATTTGTGTTTTGTGTAATGATGGAGCCAAACAGATAATTGGCTGTTACCCCAACGGCTATATTCTTATGAACTTTTACCCCGTTTGACCAATAAAATTGATTAAGCCCTCCAGATCCTTCCTCTTGCGAAAGAACCGTGCTATTCGCGCTGCCTGAAACACTTTGGATGGCGTTTAGCTTATAATTAACCGTAGAGTACGGCATCAGGCCGATAGAAGTGGTCCATTTGCCGGGCTTTATAGGAAATGCCATTGCTAAGAAATTCAAATTGCCGTTGGTATTTTTTATAGAAGATGTGCCATCGTTCACCGTTCTGTTTTCCAAAATCATGCCTGCTTGAAAAGTGGTGACGTAATTGGCAATCAATAAAGCTGGGTTTTGGTTGTTGATGTACCAGGGGTTGGGATTACTAATACCTAGGCCGCCCATTCCCTGATTTTGAGTAAGACTTTTTCCATAAATATCGCCCAAACCCAATGATGAAAAAGGGCTTTTGGCAATTTGCGAAAAGGTCGAAAAGGCCGTTATTACCAATAAAAATGTAAGAAAAATCCGTTTACAATGCTGCATTATAGCTTAGAATGCTGTTCAAACCCGTCAAAACCAAATCAGGGGCTGCAAATATGGTGGGTTTCAACTTGTTTTCAAACAAAGGCGCGTCTCCGCCACAAAGAAGTACTGTTAGGTCTGCGTATTTTTCTTGGTATTGAAGAATGGCACCCTCCATTTCAAATCGTATCCCGTTCATGACCCCACTTTGTAAACAGCCATCGGTGGTCTCACCTGTTAATTTGGCTTCTGCTTTTGCCATTGCTAACGGCAACCGAGAGGTAAAAGTGTGCATTGCTTTAAATCGCATCTCCACGCCAGGCGAAATTGCGCCACCCATATAAACTCCTTCGTTGGTAAGAAACTCATAGTTGATACAAGTGCCAGCATCTATGATCAGGCAATTTCTAGTAGGGAATAATGCCCGTGCCCCACAAGCCCCTGCGATGCGATCAACACCTAACGTTTGGGGAGTGCCGTAATTGATTTGAACGGGAAGCGGTAGCTGATAGGAAAGTTTGAGTTTCTTTCTCTTCACGCGGACTTCAGAAAAAAAAATTTCGTCCGATTGGGTAACGCAGCTGACAATTGCATTTTCGATTTCTTCATTGGCCAACTCGTTTTTCAATTCTAGAACGGTTTGGAAAGTGAATTTTTTGGTGAGATCATTGGCGTGAAACAGTGCTGCTTTTCCTTGTGAGTTTCCTAAATCTAAGACCAAGTTCATACGACTATTTATTTATTTGTAATCTTGAACCTGTAATTTAGTCTACGATGAAAGATCTCCTACAAAAGTTTGAAAATAAACGACCGGAAATAGTTTTTGAGTGGAAAGATGTTGAAACGGAGGCTGAAGGATGGGTGGTAATTAATTCCTTGCGCGGTGGTGCGGCTGGTGGCGGAACGCGCATGCGGTCGGGGTTGGACAAGCGGGAGGTGGAATCATTGGCCAAAACCATGGAAGTAAAATTTACCGTGAGTGGCCCTCCCATTGGAGGGGCTAAATCGGGGATCAATTTCGACCCGAACGATCCGCGCAAAGCAGGTGTCTTGCATCGTTGGTACACTGCCGTAATGCCTTTGTTGAAATATTATTACGGAACAGGTGGCGACATGAATGTGGACGAAATTCATGAAGTGATTCCACATACGGAAGATGTAGGAATATGGCATCCTCAGGAAGGAGTTTTTACAGGGCACTTTAAGCCTTCAGAGCCGCAAAAAGTAAATCGCATCGGCCAATTAAGACAGGGTGTGGTCAAGGTTATAGAGGATGAAAAATTCACCCCCAGCCTCTTAAAAAAATATACGATTGCTGATATGTGCACCGGGTTTGGTGTGGCGGAAGCAGTAAAACATTTTTATGAATTGTGGCCCTCCTTTGGCTATGCTACAGAGGGTAGGCTCTCCTCCGCTGAAGCTATGGAGAGCGGGAGTGGTACTTTAAAAGGCAAGCGCGTAGTGGTGCAGGGCTGGGGCAATGTGGGCGCTGCTGCCGGATTTTATCTTTCACAGCAGGGGGCAAAAATTGTCGGCATCCTCACCCGCGAAGGTGGCTTGATCAATCAAAAAGGGTTTACACATGACGAGGTTTGTGAATTAGTGGTCAATCGGCAAGGAAACAGATTAATGACACAGGAGCTTTTGTCTTTTGAGACAGTGAACGAAAAAATATGGGATTTGGAGTTTGAAGTGTTCATTCCTGCTGCGGCTTCACGGTTGGTAACGAAAGATCAGGTGGATCGAATGATTGCCTCGAAAGTGGAAGTGTTTTCCTGTGGGGCGAATGTGCCATTTGCCGACCCGGAAATCTTCTTCGGCCAAACCGGTTTGTATGCGGATGAAAAGTTTTCAATTATTCCTGACTTCATTGCCAACTGTGGCATGGCTCGAGTGTTTGCCTACTTTATGCAAAGCGAAGTGCCGATGGACGATGCTTCTATTTTTGCTGATATATCAAAAACCATCCGCTTCGCGATGGAGAAGACTAACAAAGTTAATCCTGCAAGAACAAGAATCGCGCAAGCATCTTTTGAGATTGCGTTGAGGGAATTGGTGAAATAATTTTATTCTGGATTTATCCAGCACCAATGAAGAAATGCTCAATTGCCAAGTAAGCCGCAGCCCCTGCAAAGTATCCGAGCATGGCCAACAAGCTTATTTTTTTCAAGTACCAGATGAAGTCAATTTTTTCCATACCCATTACAGCTACACCCGCTGCAGAACCAATGATCAATATGCTTCCCCCTGTACCAGCACAATAGGCGAGGTATTCCCAAATCAAATGATCCATTGGGTACATTTCGAGGCTATACATACCCATGCTAGCCGCAACTAATGGGACGTTATCAACGATCGCGGAGAGCACACCAATACAGGTCACAATAATCCGGTTGTCGCCTAGGGATTGATCCAAGATTTGCGCGAAACGATGTAGAATCTCCATAGACTCTAGCGCACCTACAGCCAATAGGATTCCAAGGAAAAATAAGACACTTGAAGAATCGATTCGCGAAAGCGCCCCGGCTGCTGTAAAAGGTTTTCTTGCCGCTTCGTCTGCATGCGGGTTAATCAATTCTGAAACTACCCATAGCACACCTAGCCCCAATAACATACCTATGTAGGGTGGCAAGTGGGTAACTGTTTTAAATATTGGAACGAAAACCAATGCACTAACCCCTAGTATTAACATAGCAGTACTTCCCTTAGGTCGCTCACCCGAATGATCGGTATGCATGTGAGCCGTGTTGTGTCGCTCGCCCAATTCGCCTTTTAAGGTAAAGCTTAAATAAATGAGAGGCACCACCAAGCATATAACACTTGGAATAAAAAGTACTTTTATTATATTAACAGTAGAGATCTGCCCGCCAATCCACAACATAGTAGTGGTCACATCTCCAATGGGCGTCCATGCACCGCCCGCGTTTGCCGCGATGACGATCATGCCAGCAAAAAACAATCGCATGTCTTTGTTAGGAATCAACTTCCGGATCAACGAAATCATTACGATGGAAGTGGTGAGGTTATCTAGGATCGCGGAGAGAAAGAAAGAGACAAAACAAATCAACCACAAAAGAATTTTCGGGTTTTTGGTATTGATGCGATCGGTAATGATTCGAAAGCCTTGGTAGGCATCTACCAATTCTACAATCGTCATGGCGCCCATCAGAAAGAAAAGAATTTCTGAAACGCTACTCAAGTGATGGGAAAGTTCGCTACCTACTTTGGCCGGCTCGTGAGCCGAGAGTGCGTAGAGAGTCCAACATAAAACCCCCGTGAGTAGGGCGGAAGCAGTCTTATTAATCTTAATCGGATGCTCCATCGCGATGGCGATATAGCCCACCACGAAAATAATAATCACGTAAATTTCCATAGCCCTAGGTTTGGTCTATGGTAAATATAGGCGGAAAAATCAAAACTCAAACGAGTGCATTAAAAAATTCAATTTAAGTTAATATTAGCCGTAAGAGCGGTAGTTGGCCATTTGCAATTGTTTTCAGTTGGGTTACAAATGGAAAAGACCTTCGTTCAGCAAGTTCAGGGCTTTGTCTTTTTGGGTCGTATCTACCAATATGGAAATATTGTTGTGACTTCCCCCAAACGAAACCATTCTGATTTTGATGGATGCCAAGGCATCAAAGACATCCTTTAGCACGGCTTCTTTTTCTGCTAGTGCGTTGCCAACGATGCAGATAATGGTCTGATCTTTATCTACTTCTATTGTTCCAAAACTTTTTAGCTCGGCTACAATCTCGCTCAAGCGGTGGCTTTCATCAATTGTTACCGACACGGCCACTTCAGAAGTGGAAATCATATCAATGGAGGTTTTATTTTTTTCAAATACCTCAAACACTTTGCGCAAAAAACCATACGCCAACAGCATGCGTGACGACTTAATGTTGATCGCGGTGATGCCATCTTTGGCAGCGATGGCTTTGAACTGTCCGCGCGAGCCCTTATCGCTGATAATGGTGCCGGGTGCTTTTTCGTCCATCGTATTTTTTAACCGCACGGGAATGGAATATTTTTGAGCCGGCACAATGGTAGAGGGATGTAAAATCTTGGCGCCAAAATAAGC